>Ga0190265_10000024_pt1 | contig 182967 bp, 164 predicted proteins | sample Popmic124T_FD_133135 | JGI IMG/M metagenome (GOLD analysis project Ga0190265, IMG submission 133135) | Populus adjacent soil microbial communities from riparian zone of Indian Creek, Utah, USA - 124 T | ecosystem: Environmental > Terrestrial > Soil > Riparian zone | place: USA: Utah...
AGCGCGATCGCGCTCTGCTTGAACTCCCAGTCATAACGCCGCCCATGGCGGCTCTTGTTGTTTTCCACGGTTCTGTCTTACTCCTTTCAGTAAGTGCAGTCCGCAAAAACGAAGCAACCTCAGAGTCTGGCCAGTGTGTAAGTGAAAGTTAAAGTGCAGGTGCAAGAGAAACACGGAACCTGATATTCGTCATTCACTCAGCAAGGAAGGTCGCCCATGCCCAAAAACACTAACATCCTTATGATCCGTCACGCCGAGAAGCCGGATTCCGGTTCGGACCTGGCCGTGGCCGGTCAGGAACGAGCCCAGGCGTATGTGGTCTATTTCCGAAATTATTCGATCAATTCCAGTCTCGTTAAGTTGGATTACCTGTTTGCCGCTGCCAACTCATCTGCCAGCCAGCGCCCTCAACTGACCATCCAGCCACTGGCTGCTGCGATGGGGTTGGCCATCAACGATAAGTATGAGGACAAAGACTACCAGAAAGCCGCGGACTACATTCTGCAAAACCCGAAGTACGACGCAAAAAACATTCTGATCTGCTGGCTCACGGCGAGATCCTTGACCTTGCTGCGGCGCTCGGTGCGACAGGGTTGCCGCCCGCCTCCAATTGGCCCACCCCGCATTGGCCTGGCGATGTTTTTGGCTGGCTCTTGCAGTTATGCTACGACGACAAGGGGGCGATCATCCCGGCTCAAACTATTTGCATCAATCAAAAGCTCATGTTCGACGATCACAAAAAGAATCCGCCTGCCGGCGCATCGTAACGGCCTAAACAAGGCTGTCATCCCGAGCGCAGGCGAGGGATCCCGCTGAGAAAGACAGCTCCAAGGTAACACCACGGGATCCTTCGACTCCGCTTCGCTGCGCTCAGGATGACTTTATTGTCGGCGCGTCGTGCGGAGGACCTCCCGCAAAAACGGCGCCGTGCGGCTGACGCGGCTTTTCGCGACTTCTTCGGGTGTGCCGGTCGCGACGATTTCTCCGCCTTCCGCGCCCGCCTCCGGCCCGATGTCCACGACGTAATCCGCTTCCGCGATGATGCTGAGATTATGCTCGATCACGATCACGGTATTGCCTTCATCCACGAGCCGGTGCAGCACATTCAAGAGCAACTCCACGTCCGCCATGTGCAGGCCGATCGTTGGCTCTTCGAGCAGATAAAGCGTCGATTTTGGCTTGCGCATTTTGCGAATCCGCTCGTTTTGCGCACGTCCGATTCCCCGCGTCAGCTCGGTCGCAAGTTTCAATCGTTGCGCTTCGCCGCCGCTCAAGGTCGGGCTCGGCTGGCCCAGCTTCAGATATCCCAGGCCGGTATCGGCCAGCAGCGAAAGGGGGCGCGCAATTTTCTGGTTCGTGGCGAAAAACGTCCCGGCCTGCTCGATCGTCATCTCCATCACGTCGCCGATGCTCTTTTCATTGTAGAGCACTTCCAGCGTTTGCGGGTTGTAACGGCGTCCGCCGCAGTCCTCGCACGGCACGTAACTGCTGGGGAGAAAACTCATTTCGAGCTTGATGGCCCCCTGGCCCCTGCACGTTTCGCAGCGGCCGCCCTCCGCGTTGAAGGAAAATCGGCTGGGCGAATAACCGCGGACGCGCGAGACCGGCAACTGGCCGTACAACTTGCGAATTTCGTCGAAAACTTTGATGTAAGTCGCGGGCGTCGAGCGGGACGTTTTCCCAATCGGCGATTGATCCACTTCGTAGACCGTTTCGAACGACTCGGCGCCAAAGATCTGGGTAGCGCACGCGTCTCGCCGAAACAGGCTTTTCCGGGAAGTTCGCGACGGCGGGACACCGTCGCCAGCACGCGAGACGCGTGCGCTACCCAGACATTCTTTCACCGCCGGCAGCAAAACCGAACGCATCAGCGTCGATTTTCCGGAACCAGAGATGCCGGTGATGACCGAGAGCCGGCCAACAGGAAAGCGTGCGTCGATATTCTTGAGATTATGCGCGTGCGCGCCGCGGACCTCCATCCACTGCTCGACCTCGCCTAACGATCGCCGGCTCTTTCGGGTTGGGTGACACAAAGGATTCTTCAAGCAACGGCCCGTCTCCGAGCTTGCGTGCCTTTCGATGTCGCCCAACGTCCCTTGCACCACGACTTCGCCGCCGTGAATCCCGGCGCCGGGACCGAGATCGATAATATGATCGGCGCGGCGCATCGTCTCTTCGTCGTGCTCGACGATGACGAGGGAGTTCCCCTTCTGGCGCAACGCCGTCAGCGTTTCGAGCAAGCGAAGATTATCCCGCGGATGCAGTCCGATCGTAGGCTCATCGAGCACGTAAAGGACGCCGCGCAAGTTCGAGCCGAGCTGCGCGGCCAGACGTATCCGCTGCGATTCGCCGCCACTCAGGGTCTTCGCCGAACGGCCGAGCGAGAGATACCCGAGCCCGACGTTGTCCATGAACCGAAGGCGCTGTGAAATTTCCGGCACGAGATCGTCAGCCACGGTTTTTTGGTTGCCGCGAAAACGGAGCTTGCCGATCAACTGCAACGCCTCGGCGGCCGAAAGAGCGGTGAAATTATCGATCGTCTGGTTCTGCAGCCGCACGTGCCGGGCAATCGGATTCAGCCGCGACCCGTGGCAAGCGGGGCATGGCGCTGCTTCACCTTCATCGATCCACTCCGATTCGCGCTCCGCGGCCAGTTCGTTCTCGAGGACGGACTCGCCGGTGTCCTCCGTGCCCGTTTGCGTGGCGCGATTCCAAATCTCGCCGAACCCGCCGCATTCGGCGCAGGCCCCGTGCGGTGAATTGAACGAGAACAAACGCGGATCGAGTTCCTCGAAGGCGCGGCCGCAGCCAGGGCAGCTCATCTCCGTGCTCATGACCGTGAGGCGATGTTTGGCGTCAAGCAGGTGGGCGGTGCCGCGTCCGATCTCGAGGGCGCGCTGGACCAGGTTCCGCGCTTTCAGAATTCGCTTCGCGTCGATCGCGCCGACCACGACATCGATGGTGTGCTCCTTGAAGCGCTCGAGCTTTCGAAATTGAGCGATGGGCAGGAGTTTTCCGTCGACCAGGAGTGTGTCGAAGCCCTGCCGTTCCGCCCAGCGCGCGACATCGGTGTGAAACCCTTTGCGGGCTTTCACGAGCGGAGCCAGCACCTTGAGCGAACCACGCTTCGCCGCCGTCTCCAGTTGTTTCACGATCGCGGCCAGACTCTGTTTTTCCACCGGCAGATCGCAATCGGGACAAAACTGCGTTCCGGTCTTGGCGAAAAGGAGGCGGAGAAAATGGTAAACCTCCGTCACGGTGGCGACGGTGGATTTGCCACCGCCACGCGTGACGCGTTGTTCGATCGCGACGCTCGGCGGCACGCCTTCCACGAGATCGACGTCCGGCTTTTCCAGTTGTTCGACGAACTGCCGCGCGTAAGGCGACATGCTGTCGAGAAAGCGGCGTTGTCCTTCAGCAAAGAGAATATCAAAGGCGACGGTCGATTTTCCGGAACCGCTCAGGCCGGTGATGATGACCATCTTGTCCCGCGGAATATCGAGTGAGATGTTCTTTAAATTGTGTTCGCGCGCGCCCTGAATGCGGATGGCATTGGCTCCGTTTCTGGGGAGCGCACGCGCCTCGCGTGCCCTGTTCGGCGCCTCGCCGAACGGCTCTTCGGCAGCGCGGAGTGAAATTTCGTCACCGACATCAGAATAGACGCTTGGAGTGATTCGCGGCGAGGCGCCGCGAACAGCACGCGAGGCGCGTGCGCTCCCCAGAACTTCGCGCAGAAACTCTCCCGTATGCGATGCGTCGACCCGCGCAACGACTTCCGGGGTGCCCGCAGCGACCAGCCTCCCGCCCTCGTTTCCGGCCTCGGGTCCAAGGTCGATCACCCAATCGGCGCATTTAATCACCTCGAGATTATGCTCGATCACGATGATCGTATTTCCGGCGTCGACCAGGCGCTGAAACAACTTCACCAGCATCGCGACGTCATCGAAATGCAGACCCGTGGTCGGCTCGTCGAAGATGAGAAGGTTGCCGCCGGCCGCTCCGTTTTGCTTCGGGCCGGCACTCTCCTCCGCGAGATGCCGGACTAGTTTGAGGCGCTGCGATTCGCCGCCTGAAAGAGTGTTGAGCGGCTGCCCGAGCCGCAGATAACCAAGACCGACCTCGTCCAGCACGTCGAGTGGATTTCCCAGCTTTTCCGCTTCGCCGATCCGCGCGAAAAACTGGATGGCTTCACTGACGGTCAATTGCAGAACATCGTGAATTGACTTCTCGTGCAACTGGACGCGGAGGACGTGCGGCTGAAAGCGGCGGCCTTCGCATTCGGCGCAACGCACATAGAGATCGCTCAGGAATTGCATCTCGATCTTCTCAAAACCGGTGCCACAGCAGCGTTCGCAGCGGCCGCTGCCGGAGTTGAAGGAAAAGGCGCTCGCGGTCAGCCCTTGCGCCATCGCTTCCGGCTGCGCTGCGAAAAGCTCGCGCACGCGATCGTAGAGCCCGAGGTAGAGAATGGGCGTCGAGCGTGGGGTGCGCGCCAGCATCGATTGGTCGACCATCACTACGTCGCCGATGCGATGCGCGCCGGTCACCGATTTGCACGCACCAGGTTCCTGCTCGGACGCCATGCCCTTGGCCTGAAGCAAGTTTCGATAAAGGACTTCGTGAATGAGCGTCGACTTTCCGGAGCCGGAAACGCCGGTGACGCAGTTGAAAATGCCCAGCGGGATTTCGACGTCCAGGCTCTTGAGGTTGTGCTCTCGCGCGCCGGTGATCCTGATTGAAGAGGCTGATTTGCGGCGCGACTTCGGCACTGGGATCGACTTCCGTCCTGCAAGGTAATCCGCTGTCAGCGATTGGGGAGCGCACGCGCCTCGCGTGCCGGCGATGGCGCCCTCGCCATCGCGAACTTTATCGTCGGCAGATTGTTTCGGCGCGGCGCCGAAACCAGCACGCGAGGCGCGTGCGCTCCCCAGCATCTGCTCCAACGCTCCACTGAAAATCAGCTCACCGCCGCGTTCCCCGCGGCCGGGACCGATATCGATCACGTGATCCGATGAGCGGATGATCGCTTCCTCGTGTTCGACCACGAGCAGCGTGTTGCCCTTGTCCCGCAAATCGTGCATGACGCGCACGAGCCGGCTCACGTCGCGCGGATGCAGCCCCACGCTCGGTTCGTCCATGACGAAAAGCGTGTTTACGAGCGACGCCCCGAGGCAGGTTGTCAGGTTCACGCGCTGGACTTCGCCGCCGCTGAGCGTCCGCGTCGAGCGATCGAGCGTGAGATAGCCCAGGCCAACTTCGCAAAGATAGCGCAGGCGCGCGACGACTTCGTTGCGCAACATCTCCGCGGTCGAGTCGTTGGGCGGCAGCGCCAGGTCAACGAAAAGCTTCCGTGCGTCCGAAATTGAAAGCAGAGCGAGCTCCGGCAGGGTGCGGGCCGTTTCGCGGGCTTTGCCTTCCGCGGGCGACACGATCCGGTAGTTCAGCGCCGCCGGTTGGAAACGCCCGCCGTTGCAATCGGGACAGGTGGTGTAAGCCCGGTAGCGGCTGAGCAAGACACGCACATGCATTTTGTAGGTTTTGCTCTCGAGCCATTTGAAGAAGCCGCGCACACCGTACCAGCGATCGTTCTCCGCCAGCTCTTCCACGTCGGTGTCCTCGTCCCGCGCTTCGCCGTTGATGACAAAATCCTGGTCGGCCTTCGGCAAGTCCTCAAAAGGCCGGCGGACGTCGACCTCCTCCCGGGCGCACGCGCGCAACAGGTCCTTTTGCGATTCGCCAAATTGCTGTCCTTGAAACGCGCGCACCACTCCGCCGGCGATGCTCAGGCTTCGATCGGGGATCGCGCGGTTCAGGTCGATCGCAATCGTTCGGCCGAATCCGCGGCACTTGGGGCAGGCGCCGAGCGGATTATTGAAGCTGAACAGCCCCGGTGTCGGCGGGCGGATATCGAGGTCGCAATGCGCGCAATGCCATCCGGTCGAGAAAGGCATTTCGGATTTCGGATTTCGGATTTCGGAAAGAACCTTTTCGGACGTCTTTGAGGACTCTTTGCTTTCCGGTTTCCGGTATCCGGTTTCCGAAATCGGCACCACGTTGATCTTGTCTTTGCCGAAGCGTAGCGCGGTTTCAATCGCCTCGATGAGCCGCGCGCGGTTGGATTCGGAAATCGCGATGCGATCCTGAATGACCTGGACGCGCGCGCCGAGTCGCTTGATTTTCTTGTCCGAATCGGCCCGCACGATCTCGTGGTCGATCCAGATACGCAGGTAACCCTGCTGTTGAATGAAATCGAAAAACGCGCGCGGCTCTGTCTTGGCGGGCACAGCCACCCAGAAAGTGATCAGCACCGTAACGTTGTCATCCTGGGCGGAGCGAAGCGGAGTCGAAGGACTCCGCAGCGCGCCGCTCGACGTTTCATGGGGTCCCTCGACTTCACTTCGCCGCGCTTCGTTTCGCTCGGGATGACTGAATTCGCGAATCACGTGATCGGCGATCGACTGCGCGGTTTCGGGGCGGATTTCGCGGCCGCAGCCGGGACAAAAAGCGCGCGCGATGCGCGGCATGAGGAGTTTCAGGTAATCGTTGATCTCCGTCATCGTGCCGACGGTGGAGCGCGAACTTTTCACCGGGTTTGCCTGTTCGATGGCGATGGCCGGCGGAATGCCGCGGATTTCATCCACCCTCGGCTTATCCATGCGGTCCAGAAATTGCCGCATGTAGGGGCTGAAGGTCTCGACGTAACGGCGTTGGCCTTCCGCGTAGATCGTGTCGAAGGCGAGACTCGATTTGCCGCTGCCGCTCGGCCCCGTGATGACGGTCAATTTGCCGAGCGGGAGATCGAGGTCGATCCCCTTGAGATTGTTCTGGCGCGCGCCGCGAATCTCCACGCAACCCGCCTGAGGCAAGTCAGGCAGCGCGGTTACCGGTGATTTTTCGGCGATCTTCGAACCCACCGGAGATTATCCGAGTGAGCGCGGCAGTTCGCAAATTTTGAGGCGGAAAAACAGTGTCATCCCGAGCCGCGCAGACGGGACCGCGACCATGGGAGGAGCGCCGACCTCACGGTCGCTCGCGAATTACTCAAGCAAGAAACCGCGATGTTCGTAAGTGCTCGCTTCGTGGATCGCGAAAGCGGTTTTGGGTGCGTTTCCCCGCGACTGCGAGGTCCCTCGCCGTCTGCGCGGCTCGGGATGACTGAGCTGCCGTTACCTGTCGAAACGCTGCGCGACCTTCTCGCGCTCCGCGAGGAGCGCCTCGGGCATATCGGGCTGGAGAGTTTCGAAGAACTTCTTCTGGCCTTCCAGTTCCGTTTTCCACTCGTCCGGTTTTACCGAGAGCAGTTCTTTCATTCGCTCTGAAGAAACGCCCTCGAGTTCATCCAGATCGAGGTCCTCCGCACGCGGAATGCGGCCGATCGGAGTATCTTCAGCTCCGCCCTTCCCCTCGCGCCGATCGATGATCCACTTGAGTACGCGCATGTTGTCGCCAAAACCCGGCCAGAGAAATTTTCCCTCGGAGTCTTTCCGGAACCAATTCACGTGAAAGATCAGGGGCGGATTCGCCATGCGCGGACCGATCTCCAGCCAGTGCTGGAAATAATCGCCCATGCTGTATCCGCAAAACGGCAGCATCGCCATCGGATCGCGCCGCACCTGGCCGACCGCGCCAGTCGCGGCCGCGGTCGTTTCGGAAGCCATCGTGGCGCCGGCATAAACGCCGTGGGTCCAATCGAACGCCTGGAAAACCAGCGGCATGGTGTCGCTGCGGCGTCCGCCGAAAATGATGGCGCTAATCGGCACGCCGTCTCCTTTTTCCACCTCCGGATCGAGCACCGGATTATTCCGCATCGGCACGGCGAAACGGCTATTCGGGTGCGCGGCTTTTTCCTTCGATGCCGGCGTCCAGCGGTTTCCCTTCCAGTCGATGCAGGAGGTCGGTGGCGGGCCATCCTTCCCTTCCCACCAGACATCGCCGTCATCGGTCAGCGCGACGTTCGTGTAAAGCGTGTCGCGCTCGATCGATTTCATCGCGTTTGGGTTCGATTTGTAACTTGTCCCCGGGACGACGCCGAAATAGCCGTTCTCGGGATTGACCGCATAGAGCCGTCCGTCCTCACCGATCTGCATCCACGCGATGTCGTCTCCGACGGTCGTGACCTTCCAGCCCTTGAAATGGGCCGGCGGAATGAGCATGGCGAAATTGGTTTTGCCACACGCGCTGGGGAACGCCGCGGCCACGTAATGCTTCCGGCCTTCCGGCGATTCCACGCCGAGAATCAGCATGTGTTCGGCGAGCCAGCCCTGCTTGCGCGCGAGAAAGGAGCCGATCCGGAGCGCGAGGCACTTCTTGCTCAGCAAAACATTTCCGCCGTAACCGGAGCCGACCGAGATGATCGCGTTATCCTGCGGAAAATGGCAAATGAGCCGGCGGTCGGGATTGAGATCGAGCAGCGAATGAACGCCTCGATTCCATTCCGCGCCGGCGTCCGCACCCAGCCGTTTGACCGCGACGGATCCCATGCGCGTCATGATCCGCATGCTCAAGACGACATAAATCGAGTCGGTGATTTCAAAGCCGACTTTCGTCAGGGGCGACTCCGGCGGGCCCATGATGTAGGGAACGACAAACAGGGTTCGCCCGCGCATGGCGCCGGCCAGCATGCCGTGGAGTTTTGTGTAAGTCTCACCCGGCTCGGCCCAGTTGTTGGTCGGGCCGGCTTCTTCGTGCGTCGGCGTGCAGATCAGGGTGAACTGTTCGACCCGCGCGACATCGTTCGGACTGGAGCGATGCAAATACGAGCCGGGCTTTTTTTCCTCGTTGAGCTTGATCAACACCCCCAGGCGCTGCGCCTCCTCGAGCAGCCAGGCGTTCTCTTTCTCCGAACCATCGCACCAGAAAATGTTTTCCGGCTCAGCCAGGCGGGCGACCTCCTGCACCCAATCGAGGACCGCCTGATTCGACGGTTTTGCATCCCCGATTCCGCCTGGCGGCGAAATGGCTGGCGCGAGGTTTTCCATAGATTGCGGCGCTCGACTGTCAGGCAAATGCAGAAGAGCGGATTGTCATTTTCTCCGCTTCGGTCGCTTCTCCAAGCAAATTTTCTTCGCCATCCCGAGCGCGGTCGAGGGACCCCCGGGGATGCCAGCTTTGAGGTAAGGCTGCGGGATCCCTCGACTTCGCTCGGGATGACATTGCTTGCGCACGCGAGGGCAGCTGATTAATTGAAGCATGTTCGGAGTCACCACCTCCGATGACTACCAGCCGGTGACATGGGTGGGACGTCATCCGGTTCATGTCACGACGCTTCTGGTCGCCGTGCACGCCTTTACCGCAATCGTGGCGTGCTTCCTTGGGGGGACCGGCCTTCTGGGACACCTTGCTTTTGACAGCGCGCTCGTCTGGCAGCGCGGAGAATTCTGGCAGATCGCGACCTACGCTTTTGTCCATTCCCCGTCGGCGCTCCTTTGGTTCGCGGTCGAAATGTACATGCTCTACGTCTTCGGGCGCGAACTGGAACGCTTTATCGGCCGCCGCGTCTTCATCGTTCTCTATTCCTTTCTCCTGCTCGCGCCGACAGTGCTCCTCTCGATCTGGGGGCTCTGGCAGCGTGTCGGGGTGGCTGGGTCCCCGGCCCTCCATTTTGGAATCTTCATCGCGTTCGCTACGATTTATCCAAGCGTCGAGCTGCTCCTGCGGATCCAGACGAAGTGGGTGGCGCTGGTCCTGGCCGCAATTTCCACGTTGCAGTTGCTGGCCTATCGCGATTGGCCGGCCATGGCCGTGCTCTGGGTCAGCATCGCAGGGGCCTTTTTCTTCATCCGGCTCCGGGGGGTTGGCCCCGAACTGGCGTGGTGGCGAAACCTGAAATCCCGCTGGGAGCCGAAGCCAAAGTTTCAGGTGGTTCAGCGATCCGCTCCGAGGCGCGTCGTCGAGCCCGAAAACGTCCACGACTCGATCGACCCCGTCTTGGATAAAATTTCCAAGCAAGGAATCAACAGTTTGACCGCGTCGGAACGGCGAGCGCTCGACCTGGCCCGGGCTCGTCTCTTGAAAAAGTCGCAGTGAACGGACGGGCGGAGGGTTGCGGCACCCGCATGCGAATCAGTGTTGTCGTTCCTTCCTGGCGTGACGCGGAAAATCTGGCGGCGCTGCTGCCAGGCTTGTCCCGGCTCGATCGATTAGCGGAAACGATTGTCGTCGATGCTTCGGGCGGCGCGGATTGCGAGCGCATCGCTCTCTCGTGTGGCGCGATTTTTTTAATGTGCACCGCGCCCAATCGTGGCGAGCAGATGAACCTGGGGGCCGCCGCGGCCACCGGAGATGTGATCGTGTTCCAACATTCCGATACCGATCTCGAGGAGACGCACCTGGCCGCGATCGAAACGGCGATGTCCGACCCGGGAATCATCGGAGGCGCGTTCTACCGGAAATTCGATGGGCGGCATCCGCGTTTGCTCTGGCTGGAATCGGTGGCGCGCTTTCTGACCCGGCATGGCGGGACGCTCTATGGCGATCAATCGATTTTTGTCCGGCGCGATGTTTTCATGAGGCTGGGCGGGTTCGCGAAAATTCCGCTGATGGAAGACGTGGAATTTTCCCGCCGCTTGCGCGCCGCCGGCAAAGTGGCCGTCCTGGATCCGCCGGTGCGCTCATCCGCGCGGCGTCACCTGCGCAAGGGTGCGTGGCGAACGAGCATTCAGAACGGTTTGTTCATTGTGCTCTACCGGCTCGGGGTTTCGCCGCACCGGCTCCATCGCTGGTATTATCGCGCCGCGGAAGCGCGCCCGGCGCGCGACGCAGTGCTGTCGTCCTGACGCGCGCAGACGCGGAAGGACCTCGCATCTGCAATTAGCGCTCGTCGCGGCAAAAACGCGCGATCTGTAATTGCGAGGTCCCTCGCCGACTACGCGACTCGGGATGACATGAGAGAGAGAGCGCCAAGACAGGCGGAGGCGCTCTTCCCCCATCACTCGACCAAAAGCGCCCCTTCGCGGAGTTGGGCCACAAAATCCTCCCCGGCCGTCGCCGCCATCAGCGCATCTCGTTTCGCCTTATTTTTCACCACCCGCGCGACCGCCCCGACGCAGACGAGGTAATCGGTTACCATCTGTTTTGGAACGCCAAAGAGGAAGATCAGGTGCACCAGCTCCTTGGTCTGGCCAAATTGCATGCCGGCCGCGCTCCGCCCAATCCCCAGGGCGAGATGCTCGACGAGATCGGTTCGCGCATGGGGGAAGGCCACGCCGTCGCCGGTATTCGTCGAACTTCTTCCCTCGCGCTCCATGACGGCGTCGGCGAATTTGTAATAGTCCTGCACATGTCCGTGGTCGCGCAGCAGTTCCGCTATTTCGACAATGCCCTCCGCCGCGGTGCCCTCGCGCAACTCGAGCACGACCAGCCTTGGATCGAGAATTTCAGTGAGCAATGCGGACACGGAAGAATAGGTGAGCGATTGATTGGATTGACGGGCCAATCCGAGTTATCGAATTATCCAAGGACTTGTGGCAACTGTAAACAATCCCGGCGGGCTTAGTGAAGAAGCAACCATCTCGCTCCAAAAGAGCCTTTACGACCCGGGCTACGTCAATGCGATGTCCCATTTTTACCGGGGAGAGCTCGGGCGCATCATGGTCTGGCGGCAGCGGCTCGATATCACGACCAATTGGGCGATCACCAGCAGCACCGCGATTATCACCATCGCGTTTGCGAATCGCGACGTCCCGCACATCATCTTCTTTTTCAATCTCGCCATTGTCTGGGGCATGCTTTGGATCGAAGCGCGGCGCTACCGGTTTTACGATGCCTTTCGGGCCCGCGTCCGCATGCTCGAAGCGCATTTCCTCGTGCCGATGGTGATGGAAAACCGCGAGATGCTTCAGGGCGAATGGAAAAAACTCGTCTGCGAAGATCTCATCCTGCCCTCCTTCAAGATTACAAAACTCGAGGCGGTCGGGCGGCGTCTGAAGCGCAATTACGTTTTCATTTTCATCCTGATCATGGTGGCGTGGATCACGAAGATCTTTCTCCACGCCACCGGGCCGGTCGCGGGTGTCCCGGCGTTCTACCGTGCCCTGCGGGTCGGACACATTCCGTCGTGGCTGGTGGCGTTTATTTTTATCGGCACTCTGGCCAGCGTCATCGGCATCACGATTTACGTCAGCAAGAAGACGACTGGCGAAGTTTCCGAATTTCAAACGCACCGGTCGCTCTGGCGCATTTGAGGTGAATGGTGATCAGTGAATCGTGAATAGTTTGGAAAACACGGTTCCGCCCGGCTCTATTCACCAGTCACCAGTCACTGATCACTTTCAACGCCTTTGCGAAATCGTCGCCAAACTCCGCGCGCCCGATGGCTGCCCCTGGGACCGCGAGCAAACGAACGAGACGCTGCTTCCCAGCTTGATCGAGGAAGCGTACGAAGTCGCCGGGGCCGTCCGCGCAGGCGACGATTCGAATCTGCGCGAGGAACTTGGGGACTTGATCCTGCTCGCCGTGATGCACGCGCAAATTGCCGGGGAAGCCGGCCGTTTCAATATCCGGGAAGTGTTGCAGGATGTGACAGCCAAGCTGATTCGAAGGCATCCGCATGTCTTCGGCGAGAGCGGTGTGCGCGACACGGATGGCGTCGTGAAACAGTGGGAAGCGATCAAGCGGGAAGAGAAGAACGCCGCCGATGGTCATTACCTCTCCACGCTTCCCGCGGCGCTCCCCGCCCTGATGCGCGCGCAAAAAGCGCAAAGCAAAGCGGCACGGGTCAACTTTGATTGGGCCGAAATTGCCGACGTCATCGCGAAGGTTGACGAGGAACTGGCGGAAGCGAAGGAGGCGATCGCGTCGCGTAATCCCAGCGCGATCGCGGATGAGATCGGAGACCTGCTCTTTGCCGTGGTCAATCTCGCGCGCAAAAGCAAACTCGATGCGGAAACCGCGTTGCAGGGTGCGACCGGCAAGTTCGTTTCGCGGTTTAGCCAGGTCGAGGATGAGTTGCGCGCGCGGGGCAAGAAGCTGGGTGAAGTGGGCCTGGAGGAGCTGGACGCGATTTGGAACGAGGTGAAGGGGGGCGGTGGAGTGATGGAGTAATGGGGACAGCAACACTCCAACACTCCATTGCCCCATTTACAAACCGCGCGGGTTGGCGATATTGCCCGTCCCAATGGGCCTTTTGATCAACATCCTCCTCGGATTGTACCTCTTTGTCGCTGTTCTCATGATCCTCGTGATCTTGATGCAACGTCCGAAAAGCGAGGGCTTGGGCGCAGCCTTTGGCGGCGGGGTAACGGAAAACATCTTCGGCGCGCAGACGACCAATGTGCTGACGAAAATCACGAGCTGGCTCGCGGCGATTTTCTTTATCCTGACTTTCGTCCTCTCGATTCTCTACGCGCAAAAGGGCAACACCCAGAGCGGACTTGGCCGCGACCTGAGGAAAGACCTCCCCCCCGCACCGGTGGTTTCACCGACACCGAGTCCAAATCCTGCCACTGCGGCCGGCGCTTCACCCACGCCGGTTCCATCAGCCTCGGCGGCCGGCTCGCCCGGAACGGTCGCCAGTCCGGCTCCGACGAGCTCGGTCACGCCCGCAGGCTCGGCCAGTCCCAGTGCCGCGCCGTCTGCCACTCCTCAACAAAGTCGCCGTCGCTAGCCTTCGGGAGCAGCTCGAGGCTCGTTCCGGCGAAATCTGCTCAGGGAACCACTTCGGGTTTCGGCCCGGCCTTATCATTCAAGGCCTGGGTGAACTCCTGCAGGCTGGAGACGATCTGCGGTGCTTTGGTCAGCACGGTGCTCGCGAGCTTTTCCGAGTAATCCGGGCGGCGCTGCGACATCTCGGAGAGTGCCATCATCACGGCGAGGGCGTTATTGATCGCGTGTTTGATCTCGCTGAATTTCTTCTGCAATTCGACGAGTTCTTCGTGGGCAATTGTGCGGTCGGGGTCACTCATGATTGAAAGCATGCACTGGAGAAAAGCAGGACTTGTGCTTGACTGACAGGTTCGACATTTGTCGTCCGATGCCTGCGCAAACTATCAAGATCAGCGGTGCGCGCCAGCACAATCTCAAGAATCTCCACGTAGAAATTCCAAGGGAAAAGCTGGTCGTAATCACCGGTTTAAGCGGGTCGGGGAAATCCTCGCTCGCTTTCGATACCCTTTACGCCGAGGGGCAGCGCCGCTACGTGGAAAGCCTCTCCGCCTACGCCCGGCAGTTCCTGGACCAAATGGAAAAGCCGGACGTCGATTTCATCGAAGGGCTGTCGCCCGCGATCGCGATCGAGCAGCGGAGCGCGGGAGCCAATCCCCGTTCCACCATCGCGACCACAACGGAGATTTTCGACTATTTACGCGTCTTGTTTTCGGCCGTCGGCCAACCGCACGATCCCACGACCGGTCAACCCATCCATCGCCAGACGCCGCAACAGATCGTCGACCAAATTCTCGCTTTCCCGGCTGAGGCAAAAATCATCCTGCTGGCGCCGCTGGTGCAAAATCAAAAGGGCGAGTTCCGCGACGTGATTGAGAAGGTCCGGCGGGAAGGATTTGTCCGGATTCGGATCGACGCCGAAATCGTCGAGCTCGGAAAGCCGGAGCCGATTCGCCTGAAGAAAACCGAACGGCATACCATCGAGGCGGTGGTGGATCGGTTGATCATTCGCGAAGGGGTGCGGACGCGTCTGGCGGATTCGGTGGAGACGGCGCTGAAATGGGGGGGGAACCGGATCGTGGTGCTGCGATCGGAAGAGAAAGAAACGTCCAACGCCCAACGTCCAACATCCAACGTCCAGCTGGGGGAGAAGTGGGAGACGGTTCGCTACACGACGGACTATGGGAACGCGGAGAGCAATTTTTCGCTGGGCGAGCTAACGCCGAAACATTTTTCGTTCAATAGCCATTTGGGCGCGTGTCCGGCTTGCCACGGGCTGGGGACGCAGCTTGTTTGCGATGCCGATTTGATGGTGTCGGATCCGGAGAAATCGCTCGCGGAAGGCGCGATCACTCCGTGGCGCCGTGGCACCAAGCCGATGCAGGCCTATTACCGGAATCTGCAAAGGGCGCTGGTGAAACATTTCGCGGTCGACGACTGCATCCCGTTCGCGGATTTGCCGGACGCGTTCAAAAAGGCGCTCTACTACGGAACGGGCGACCAGCCGATTCAAATGAACCTCGGCGGAAATGGAAAATCGCCCAAGACGGCACGGCCCTTTGAAGGGCTCGTCCCGCAAATGGAGCGGCTTTACCAGGAAACGGAGAGCGAGTTTACGCGCAATCGCATCCGCGCCTTCATGACGCGCGTGCCCTGCCAAACCTGCCACGGCGCGCGGTTGAAGCCGGAGATTCTTGCGGTCACGCTCAAGGATTTGGAAGGGCGGGAGCTGAATATTCACCAATTCAGCGAACTGACGATCGACGCCGCGGCAGCGTATATCCGGCGGCTCGCGCTGAATGACCAGCAACGGCACATCGTTTCCGAAGTGGTCCGCGAGGTCGATTCGCGCCTCCAGTTTCTCGTGGAGGTGGGGCTCAATTATCTCTCCCTCGACCGCGAGAGCGGGACCCTTTCCGGCGGCGAAGCGCAGAGGATCCGGCTCGCCACCCAGATCGGTTCCGGCCTGGCCGGCGTCCTTTACGTCCTGGATGAGCCAAGCATCGGGTTGCATCAACGGGACAACGCGCGCCTTCTCAGCACCCTTCGCCGGTTACGCGACCTCGGAAATTCGGTCATCGTGGTCGAACACGATGAAGAGACAATTCGCGCCGCGGATCATATTCTCGATCTCGGGCCGGGCGCCGGGCCGCGCGGCGGCGAAATCGTCGCGCAAGGAACGATCGCGGAAGTATTGCGCGCGAAAAATTCACCGACCGCGGATTACCTCTCCGGCCGGGCGCGAATTGCGCTCCCGCGGGAACGCGTCATTCCCCAACCCAGCCAGACCGGAGATGGATGGCTGAGCGTGACCGGCGCCGCGGAGAACAACTTGAAGGATGTGACCGCGTCCATCCCGATTGGTTGTTTCACCTGCGTGACCGGCGTATCGGGCAGCGGGAAATCGACCTTGGTGGACGATATCCTGCGGCGCGCGCTCTTCCGGCATTTTTACAATTCCAAGGACAAGCCGGGAACACATCGCGCGCTCCGTGGACTCGACCAGCTCGACAAGGCGATCGTGATCGATCAGAGCGCGATCGGCCGGACCCCCCGCTCGAACCCGATCACTTACACCGGCGCGTTCACCCCGATCCGGGAGTTGTTCAGCCAGCTGCCGGCCGCGCGCGTGCGAGGATACGATGCCGGGCGTTTCAGCTTTAACGTCAAAGGCGGGCGTTGCGAGAATTGCGAAGGCGGCGGGCTGATCAAGATCGAGATGCACTTCCTGCCGGACGTTTACGTCGAGTGCGAAGTTTGCCGGGGCCAGCGCTACAACCGCGAAACGCTCGAGATCACTTTCAAGGGAAAGAACATTGCCGATGTCCTCAACCTGACCGTCGACGAAGCGGCCCGATTTTTTCGCAACGTGCCATCGGTGTCCGACCGGCTCGGAGCGATGCTCGACGTGGGCCTCGGCTACCTCCGGCTCGGCCAGGCGGCGACGACCCTCTCCGGAGGCGAAGCGCAGCGCGTCAAACTCGCCACCGAGCTGGCCAAAAAAGCGACGGGCCGTACGATCTACCTTCTCGATGAGCCAACGACGGGATTACATTTTGCCGATATCGAAAAGTTGCTCCAGGTGCTCATGAAACTCCGGGACGCGGGCAATACACTGGTCGTGATCGAACACAATCTCGAGATGATCAAGTGCGCCGATTGGATCATCGATCTGGGACCGGAAGGCGGAGAAGGCGGGGGGGAGATCGTGGGGGCGGGAACGCCGGAGGAAATTGCGGAGGTGGCGGGAAGTCATACGGGGCGTTATCTGAAGCCGTTGCTCAAGAGATGAAAAGAACGGTTGCGATCTTCGCGTGGATTTTCCTGTTTGCTGGTCTCGTGCGCGCGGAACTTCCGGAATTAGAAACGGCGGTCCGGCCCATGGACGAGGGAGTCCCACAGGTGGCGGTAATGCGATTACGGACGCTTCTTGAGGGCGAACTCGCGGAAGAAGACCGGAGAGCGGCCAACGCGAAGCTGGGGGAAGCGCTTCTCGCGGCGGGAGAGACGGAGGAAGCTTTGAAGGTCCTGGAGGATCCAGCCTTGCAGATCCTGCCGGCTACGCGCTTTTGCCGCGCGCAGGCCCTCGCCGCCCTGGAACGTTGGACGGAGGCGCTCCCGCTTTACCGGCAAGTCGCGGCCGAATCAGCCTCGCCATTTCGCTCCAGAGCGATCCTTGGACAAGCGGAGTCCTTGAGAGCGCTTGGACGTTCCGATGAAGCTCTTCGCGTGTTTGCCCTTCTCTTTTCCGATCCGCAATGGAAGGACCGCGCCGAACTTCGCTCGGTCGAGTTGTTGCTGGAGAAACGGGATACCGCGGCGGCGCGGCGTATCCTCGAGCGGACAAGACCAGCCTTGCTCGCGGACAAGAAAGAGAAACGCTTCTTCCAAGGCCGGCTGGAGGCGCAACTGAACCATCGCGAGCGGGCGCTCGAGCTATTCCAGACGATTTTGCGCAGACCGGAAGGCGCCAGCCGCGCCGTGCTCATCGCCACGTTATGTGGGGTGGCCGAGGTGAATTTGCGATTGAAGACGCCCGAAACGGGGGATGATCCGCTCGAGGATTTCGTGGAACATCATCCGACGGATCCGGGATTACCGACGATTTTTCAAAAGCTCGATCAGCTCTATCGCGCTCAACGAACGCCGTCGAACCAGGAGTTGCGAAGGTGGGCCGCCGATCCCATCCAGCCGCGCCGCTCTCTTGCGCAATGGTATCTCGCCCGAAGCGAGCTGCGCGCGGGGCGCCGCGAGAACGCATTGAAAGTTTTCGGCGAGTTGCGAGATGCCCGCCTTCAATTGCCGGCGCTGGCCGAAGGTCTCCTCGAATTTGCCCAGCTCGAGCTCGAGAATCGGCGGTTTGATGAAGCACTCGCGATCCTCGAGGATGCGCAAGCGCTTCGCGCGGGTCCAGCGGTGGCCGATAGAATCAATTTTCTCATCGGTCGCACGCGCTATGGGGCCAGGCAGTTCGAAGCAGCGGCCCAAACGTTTGAAAGGGTGGCGCACACTTCACCGCGTGCGGCGGCCGACTCGTTCTTCAACGCCTCGCTGGCCTGGCTGCAATTGAGCGATCATGCCCGTTTTCAGGCCGACTTTCAGGAGCTCGGGCAAGCCGGTGGAAACGACGAAGCGCGAGGAGATTTATCGCTCGAGGAAGGTCTCATCCAGGCCGCGCAGGGAAACAAGAAGGCGAAAGAAACACTGCAAGCGTTCCTGCAAGCATTTCCCCAGCACCCGCGGCTCTCGGAAGCGTGGGTGGCGCTGGCGGAGCTCGCCTTTCACAGCGTTCCAGCCAACCTCGAGGCCGCCCGGAAAAACCTCGCGAGCGCCAGGGAAGCCGAGCCGAACGCCGCCGCCAACGAACGCGCGGATTATCTCATCATCTGGATCGAGGACGCCACACCCAACGCTGAGGCGGCCAGGGTGATCGAGGTGGCCAATCACTTTCTCCAGAAATACCCGGGTTCTCCGCTCGTTTCCGACGTCCGGATGAAGTTGGCGGAAACCTATTACCGGCAACAGGATTTTCCGAATGCCCAAACCCAATTCCAAATTCTGGCGCAGGAAAATCCGCGGGCCGGCTTCGCCGAGAAGGCGCTGTTTTTTGCCGCGAAAGCCGCGATGCAAAGCATGGGCGCGCAATCGCTCGACCGCGCGCTTGTCCTGCTCGATGAGGTGGTCAAGAAGAATGGGGAGTTGAAATGGCCGGCGCGCATTGAGCAGGCGGTGATCGAGCGCAAACTCGGCAAGCCGCAGGACGCGGCGACGCTTTACGATGAAGTCTTGCAGGGAGCCGCGAAGCCGGAAGAGAAACGGGAAGCCCTCTGCGGCAAAGGCGATATTTTATATGAGGCGGGGCCGGCCGACCGTGCGAGCTACCCGCGCGCAATCGAGATTTACGATCAGCTCGCGTCGCAGGCAGATGCCCCTTTGCATTGGCGCAACCAGGCGCTTTTCAAAAAAGGGATCTGTCTGGAGAAATTGGACGATCGAGCCAATGCCCTGGCCACTTTCTACAAAATCATCGAAGACGAAAGCCGGCCGGATCGGGAGCGTGAGTTTTTCTGGTATTACAAGGCGGGCTTTAACGCCGCGCGACTGCTCGAGGAAGATTCGAAGTGGCAGCCGGCGGCCATCGTCTACCAGAAACTCGCTTCAGCCGGCGGCGCGCGCAGTGATGAAGCAAAATCGCGGTTGAGCCGCTTGCGCCTGGAACATTTTCTCTGGGAGCAGTAGTGAAAAACGGCTTCTAGGCGCGATTTCGAGCCGGCTTCGCTTTTTTCTTCCAGGACATCAAGCCGCGCAGCCGGGCTCCCACTTTCTCGATCGGATGTTTCCGCGATTCGGCCAGCAGCCGCGCGTAACGTTTTCGGCCATTTTTCGTTTCGCGCAGCCATTCCCGGGCAAATTTCCCATCGCGAATTTCACGGAGGACGAGCTCCATTTTCTTTTGCACCGCGCGGTCGATAATCCTGGGACCGACGGAAAGGTCGCCCCATTTTGCCGTCTCCGAAATGCGGGAACGCATCCCGTGAATCCCAGCCTCGTGCATGAGATCCACGATGAATTTCAATTCGTGCAGGCATTCAAAATATGCCAGCTCCGGCGCGTAACCCGCACGAACCAGGGTCTCGAATCCGCTGCGAACAAGTGCGCTGACGCCGCCGCAGAGCACGGCCTGCTCGCCAAACAGATCGGTTTCGGTCTCCTCCCGAAAAGTTGTTTCGATCACACCCGCCCGGGTCGAACCGATCGCTTTCGCCCAGGCGAGAGCCGTCCTTTTTGCGCGACCCGTCACGTCCTGGCTGACCGCAAAAAGGGCCGGAACGCCCCGGCCCTCGATGAACTCGCGGCGAACCATCGGACCGAGGCCTTTCGGGGCAACCATGACCACATCCACGTCTGTCGGCGGAACAATCGTTTGGTAAAGAATCGCGAACCCGTGGGCCAGCAGCAGCGTCTGGCCGGCAGAGAGCGAGGGAGCGATCTCCCGTTCGTAAATCTCCGGCATTTTTGTATCCGGCACGGCCAGAAAAATGACATCGCCGCGTCGGGCCGCCGCGGCTGTGTTCACCACTTCGAGTCCCTCGTGACGGGCGAGGCGCCGCGATTTGCTCCGCGGAGGCAGCCCGACCAGGACCTGCATTCCGCTGTCTCTTAGATTCAACGCGTGCGCGCGCCCTTGCGCTCCGTAGCCAATGACGGCGCAGACCTTCCCGCGCAAGAATTTCAAGTCGGCGTCTCGATCGGTATAAATCCGCGCGGACATAATGCGCGGGAAGAGAACGCCGACCGGCGGGCGCGGCAAGTTAAATCAGCGGCCGTTATCCGGGCGGGTCAGCGCGTTCTAATTGGCGCTGGGTTGCGACCGCGCGAGGGCCTGGAGGTCGTTGACGCGGGCGATCGCGGCTTGCGCCTCGGCGGGTCGACCCATCTTTTCCAGAATATCGGAGAGGAGAAGGTACGGTCGCGCCTGGTCGGGTTGCCGGGAGACAGCGCGGCGCTGCGTCTGAAACGCATCTTCCAACCGGTTTTGTTGCATCCTGAGAAGGGCCAGCGCACTGAGCGCTTCCGCGTCATACACATCGAGCCAGCTGGCATGGCGAAACGCTTTTTCGGCGCCGGCGAGATCGCCCGTTTCCCAGGAAAGCCGGCCCAGCGCAATGGCCGCTTCGCAGTGCCAGGAATGGTTTTTCACGAATTCGTCGACAATCGGCAGGGCCGCCTCCGCCCCTCGCGTCCGGCGAAGGAGTTCTGCTTGAAAGCTGACCAGGTTCCAGATCCCCGGGTAATCATGCCGCGCCTTGTTAATGATGGCCAAGGCGCTTTGGTCGTCCTGACGAGCATGTGCCAGATGGGCCAGGTTGAGGGCGGCAGCCCAGGTGCGTGGATAAGTCGCGCGTTCTTCCTGGGTCGTCTTGCTCGCCGAATCAAACATTTGCTCCGCCTCCGCTGTCTGTCCGCGGACCGACAGGATGGAGGCCAGATTATTGCGGGCCACCAGGTAGCTCGGATCGGCCCGGAGCACTTTGCGCAAGAGGTTTTCCGCCTTCGCGGTTTCGCCGCGTTTTGAGTAGATCGCCGCAAGATTTACACACATTCGAGGGCTGGTTCCTCCGGCCAGCAGGGTTTGCCGATAGAAGGTTTCTTCCGTGACCCAGTCGCTGCTTCGAACGAAACTGCGAGCGCTTAGCCCCAACACGGCCGCGCAAACGACGGGCAATACGATCCATCGTCCGAGCCGAGGGAGTTCCAAATAACAACCGGCCGCAAACACGAAGAAACCAACGCTCGGGAGATAAAGCCAATGCTCCGCCACGGTCGCATTCAGGCTGAAGAGATTTGAGATCGGCAAATACGTGATCAAGAACCAGCCCGCACCGAAGAGGCGAATCGGTTGGGCCGCCCCTTTGCGGGAAGCGCCAAAAAGCAAGACTGCCGCAACCAGCAGGCCGGCGATCGACAAATACTCCGCGCGGATAGACTGCCGCCAGTGGCTCTTGTCGCGCAGACTATTGCCATCCACCACGTCTCGCTCCATGTGCAAATTGGACGGCCAAATCATCAGGCGGCCATAATCTCCCAAGGCCCGCAACATCAAGACACCTTTGGCCGCGGCCGTAGGCGCGGTCCGGATGTCATGGCCCGGGCGGTATTCTGGCAGTGAGCGAAGCGTCCCATAAGCCCCCGCGAGCGCGAGGCAGCACGCCAGAACGATGAGTTTCGCTCTCCGGGTCGATTTCCTGTCGAGCATAAACAGGTAAAGAAGGAAAATAATCATCCAGATAAAGCCGCTTTCCCTGGAACAGAGCGCAAGCAACCCGGACAGCGCTGCGAGGAGGTAGCAGCTCCAGCGGAAAACGTTTTGCGCGATTTCGCGGGCCCGGAGGTAGAGAAGCCAGCCACCGCAGGCGAAGAAAAATGCGAGGCTATCGGCGCGTCCGGAAACATAATCGACGGCGGCGCTATGCACTGGATGAACGATCCAGAGAAGCGCGATCACGAAGGCGGCGCTGGAAAGAGCAGCCGCGGATTTCTTACCTCGGGCGATCGCTGGAAGCAGCCTTTGCAAAAGCAGATAGAGCAAAAGGCCGCTGCCAATGTGCCAAAGTAAGTTGGAGAGATGATAACCGTACGCGTCGGTGTTCCAGACCAGATAATCGAAGACGTATGATATGGTTTGGACCGGCCGGTAGTGGCCGGCGAAGGAATCGGGGAAGAGGTAATGCCGGAACGCTTCCAGGATCAGGACCGGACTCTTGATAAACGGATTGTCACGCGCCAGGTAAAGATCATCCCAGAGCAGCGGCCCTTGCAAGGCAGGCAGGCGAACCATTGCGCCGAACAAGACCAGCAGGAAACATCGAAGCCATTGGCGTTCCATGCAGACGGCCAGGCCTCGCCAGGCCAATTTGAAACGCTCTGACGGCGCGTGCACCTGAATGCTCTGACTCTCGGTCATGCTGCTCTGGTCGGCTTGCCGATTAGAAAACAAGAGGGCGTCCTTCCGTTGCCGAAAGGACGCCCTTCATGGTGAATCTGCGAGGCGTCTTAGTTGTAGGGCGACCAGAAAGCGTCGTCCGTCACGTCCGAGAGCGCCGCCTTGGTGACAGGCGAGACGACAGGAAGAGAATCCACCGTCTGGTCGCCGTAAGGCTCGCCGAACAAATCGGCGGCCGTCGCGTAAAGCACGGTGTCTTTCTTGACGTACCTGGTCCAATCGGTCACGTCGATGGGATCGCCGGTCTTTTTCGAAGTCTCGATCGCGTATTGATCCATCGCTGAGCTGATCAGGCGCAGATCGTTAAGGACTTTCGAGGCTTGCGAACGCTTGCGCGCCCGAAGGAACCCTGGGACAGCAATCGCCGCGAGGAGCGCGATGATCGCCACTACAATCATGATTTCCACCAGCGTGAAGCCGCCGCGTTTGGTTGTCAGTTTTCTTAACATAACTAAGGAGTCTTTCTATTTTTTATTAGTGCGAGCTGGAAGGTGGCAGGACTGTTTTTGGTCTTGTTACTCACAACTCATTCCCTGCCACTGGCGAACCAATGACAGGAGAATGAATCGTGAGATTCTTAGTTGTAAGGGGACCAGAAGGTATAGTCCGTCACGTCCGACAGCGCGGTCTTGCTCGCTGCTGGCACTCTCGGCAGTGAATCCACCGCCACGGCGCCGTAGGCATTTCCGAGGATGTCGAGACCCGTCACGGAGAGGTTAGTCCCCGCTTTCAGGTATTTGGTCCACTCGTTAACGGGCACACTGAAGCCGCTGGCCTTGTTGTTTTCGATCGCGTATTGATCGACTGCGGAGTCGATCAAGCGCAGATCATTGATGATGCGGCTTGCTTGAGAACGTTTACGGGCGCGGAGGAATCCAGGCACCGCAATCGCTGCCAGCAAGGCGATGATCGCCACTACGATCATGATTTCCACGAGGGTGAAGCCCCCGCGGCGTTTGTTGAGTTTGTTTAACATGCTGTTTGCTTTCGTTTTTCTTGTTTGTTTGACTGCGATCCACGATACCGACCGCGGATTTGGGCCTCTTTAAAGCAGTGTTGATGCCAAGGAGTCGGTTATTGTAATTACTAGAATGCTCGAGGAGCCCGACGACCTCGGCATCCCGGGTCGAACGCAGCCCGGGCGTGATTATCCAATGTTCCTGTGCCTGATAGGCTTGTATGCAGGTACATCCGGGGATAAGGCATGAACGGTGACCACGACGAAGCGGCTCGCGGCTGATCCGGGCGAGAGACTGATCTTTGGCTTCGCCCTGGCTTTCTTCGCCGTTTGCACCTGGGTTTCGTATGCCCGCTGGGCGAACTTCGAGTACCGGACGTTCGATCTCGCCTATTACGTCCAGGCCCTGTGGCAGCTCATCCACGGGCGGTTCCAAGTCTCAGTCGAAGGGGTCCCGCTTCTCGGAAATCATGTCGAGCCGATCGTTTTTCTAATCGCCCCGATTTTCCTGGTCTTCCGCCACCCGCTGGTCTTCGTCGTCATTCAGAACGCTGCCCTCGCTTCGATGGGCCCGGTCGCGTTCAGCATCGGACGGCGGCTCGGTCTCAATCGCAAAACGGCGCTTGTCCTGGCCGTGGCCATCCTGATCACGCCCGCCACCGGGTTCATCGCGCTCCATGAATTCCATCCCGAAGCTCTTACGGCGCCGTTCCTCCTTCTGATGCTTCGGGCGCGGCTTCGCCATTCGCTCCGTGCACATTGGGGCTGGTTCCTCGCCGTCCTCGCCTGCAAGGAAAACATGGCTCTGCTCCTCGCCGCTTATTGCGCGGTGTACTTCGTCCTGGAGCGCAAACGCCCCATGGCCGAGTTGCGCGCGTGGTTCCTTTGGCCCATGGGGCTGTCGATCGCGTGGTTTCTCGTCTGCACCCAATTGATCACCCCCGCGCTCAATTCGGGAAAGATCGATTACCTCGCTTTGTACGACCGGTTGGGCGCCTCGGCTGGCGACATCTTGCTCAAGGCGGTAACGGATCCTCAGCGGATCCTCGGAGCGCTCTCCCAATCCATAACTCACGGAAATTTGCTCTGGGGATTGCTTCTCCCCTTTTGCTTTCTCCCCCTCCTGAGACCGCGCTGGCTCTTGATTGCCGCGCCCATTCTCCTTCAGCATCTCCTTTCCTGGCGCTCGTCGGAGTGGACGATTTACTTTCATTACGCGGCTCCTCTGCTTCCGTTGTTTTGGATGGCGCTGGCGGAGAGTTCCGCGGCGATAAATCGCTGGCCGCCAGTTCCGGCGCCGGTTCGACGATCAATTCCTTATTTCGTAATCGTCGCCTGCGCCGCGGCGCAAATTTTTCTCGGGCCTGCCGGCGATATCCGCGATACGACCGAAAATTGGTTCCGTGGAGAACAAGGCCGCGCTCGCAAGCAGGCGCTGATCAGCCAGATTCCGCCAGACGCCAGTGTCCTCGCGCCGCTTCCGTACCTGTCCCATCTGGCCATGCGCGAAGAGTTGCATTCGTTGCATTACGTCCTGAAAGGCTTGAAAACACTGAGCCGCTCGACCTACGACCCGCCGCCACCCACGGACTTCGTTTTGATCGATTACGACGATTCCGCCACTTTTGACGCGGTTGCGGGTTACTATCATCCCACCATGAAAACGGTCGACGGCCGCGTGATTCCTTCCAGCGATCGGCTGTTGCACGAGTTTTTGAAACGGTGTCCGTGGTTGGTTAGCTCTTCCAACGAACTGACGTTGCTCCGGCAAAATAAATCCGCGCCGGCACAAATCCCCGCTGCTGAAAGTCCGGGAGAGATTGTCCAGATGGGAAAGGGCACCACGCTGACAAACATCACCAAGTCCGGCGATCAGCTCGCGGAGCATGGACTTGAGATCAGGCTGAGCTGGAACTTCCAGAGCCCGCGCGAGGTTTTTCCGTGGATGTTCTTGAAGCTCACGTCGAGCGACCGCCAAAATGTCATCCTCATTTCAAAAGGACTGTGCGCCCCCGAAGCCGCGAACGGCCCGTACCAGGAAAGCTGGCGCATCGCACCTTCGGACCGGATTCCCGAAGGAGATTATGGCGTCGAAGCCCTTTTCGTCGACAACACCAAACGCGTCTGGGCGGCGAAATCGGGTCAATCTGATCCACAGGCCATTTTGCTTTCCGCTCCCGTTGCTCTCGGCGAGATCAGAGTCGCACCCGGAAAACGCAAATCTTCCCGCGAGTAACATGGCCTGGCCGAACATTCTCCCCCGCCGGCTCAATCTTGGTCACTGCGTTTTCGCCTTTGTCTTTCTGGTCCGTCTCATCGCCCTCACGCGGCTAACATCATCTCCGTTTCTCTTTCCCAGCGGCGGCGACATGTATTTCTACGATGACTGGGCGCAACAGATTTTGCGCGGGCGGTTCACGGATCACTTCGCGTTTTATGGCCTGCCGCTTTACGCCTACCTGCTCGCCTCCCTCTATAAATTGTTCGGATATAATCCGTTTGTGCCGAGTTTATTACAGATAGTGCTCGATGCGGGAACGGCCACGTTACTTTATCAGATCGCCCTTCGCGTTTTTCGCACGGCGAACGAATCCGTCGAGACCCACGCCCGCGCGATCGGCCTCCTGGCCGCAGCCGGCTGGGCCTTCTTTGTCCCGGCCGAGGCATATTCGGTCATCCTGATGCCGACCGCGGCGGGCGTTTTCGTGTTCTGGTTCCTGGTCTGGCAAATCGTTAAAGCGGCACACGCTCCGTCTCCACGTCGCTGCCTGGGCTACGGCGCCCTCATTGGAGTTACGGCCATGGGCATCGCGACAATCCTTTTTCTGGTGCCCCTGCTACTGGCCGCCCTCGTGCTCAAACCGCCATTCGATCCCGCGCGCCGATCTCCCTGGCTCGCCCGCGGCGCCGCTGTTGCGCTCCTCTTTGCCGGCCTCGTGGCGGGCGCCTCGCCTTGCTGGATTCACAATTATTGGGTCGCGCGCGACCCGGTCTTCCTGTCCGCCCACAGCGGCATAAACTTCTGGCTTGGGAACAACGCGGAGGCGACCGGGTATCCGCACTTTCCTGGGTTGCACGCCGCGCAAGCCGCGATGCTCAAGGATTCGATTGACGTGGCCCAGGCCGCCGCCGGCCGCGACTTGAAGCGATCGGAAGTGTCGGACTTCTGGTCGGCCAAGGCGCGCGCTTACATCGGGAGCGACTTTGGCGGGTGGTTGAAGCTGCTCGGCCGGAAGCTGGTTAACTTTTGGAACGCTTTCGAGTACGACGACCTCAACATCATCGCAAAGCTTCGCGGCAGCGGCGTCATTTTCCCCGGCCTCCATTTCGGTCTGGTCGCGGCCCTGGCCATACCCGGGGTCTGTTTTTCGATCCGGCAATTTCCGGCGGCACGTTGGATCGCGGCCGCAATCCTCCTCCAGTTGGCGGCGGTGCTGCCGGTTTTTGTGACGGAACGTTATCGCCTGGCCGCGGCGCCGGGACTCCTTTTGTTTGCCTCAGCGGGATTATGGATCTTTTGGGAAAATTGCGCGCGCGCGCGCGGCAAGATCATAGCCGGTTACCTCGCGGTCCTGGCGGCGGCGGCGATCTTCGTCACGTGGCCGCAGCGCGACCCGGCACTTTGGGCGCTCAAGTTTTACAACTCGGGATCGCAGGCGCTCGATCTTCAACAATGGTCGGCCGCCCAGAAACAATTGGAACTCGCGCACGCCTACGCGCCAGGCAGCACCGAGATCAATCTCGCGTTAGGCAATCTCTGGCTCCAACAACAGAATCTGCCTCGAGCGGAAGCCCATTACCTCGCAGTCCTGCGGATGGATCCGCGCCACAAGGCGGCCCTGAATAATTTGGGCGTCCTCGCCTTAACTGGAAAAAATTGGGAGGGCGCCGCCAACTACTTTCGGGCCGCACTGGCCGTCGACCCGGATGACGGCAAGACGCATTACCTTTACGCCCGCGCGCAATTCGAAGCGGGCAACATCGATGTCGCCTTGTCCGAAATTCAAATCGCCTTGCGGCTCAGACCGGGGCAGCGCGAGTTCGAGGAACTTCACGATCTCATCCGGAGGCGGCAGTAGCCGCATTGCCTCATGGATGAGAAGCCAGCCGCTCTTGCCGGGCCACGCTCCTGGGTGCAGCGCTATCCGAAAACCATCCTGGTAATTGTTACGCTGGCCTGTCTCCTGCCTTTCGCGGACAAAGCGATTCACATCGACGATCCGCTCTTCGTCTGGGCGGGCCGCCAAATGCAGACTCAATGGTCGGATCCGTACGGATTTGACGTTAACTGGTACGGCTGGCCGATGCCGATGCACGAAGTGACCAAGAATCCCCCCTTGGCCTGCGCCTGGATCGCCATTCTCATGTCGATCTTCGGCGAGGATGAATTCGCTCTTCATCTCGGCTTCTTCCTTCAGGCCATTGCGATGGTCCTGGGGACGTATGCCCTGGCCCGGCGTCTCTGCGATCATCCGTTTTATGCGGCTCTCGCCGCGTTGTGCACCCCGGTCTTCATGATCTCAAGCACAACCCTGATGTGCGACGTGTTGATGGTCGCATTCTGGGTTTGGGCCGTGGTGTTTTGGATGCGGGGGATGGAGGAAAACCGGCCGCTCCTGCTGGTTCTGGCCGCACTGCTTGTCGTTGCCGCGTCCCTCACGAAGTACTTCGGAATCGCCTTGGTTCCTTTGTTATTGGCCTATTCCCTGGTGCGCAACCGCCGGGCTGGCTGGTGGCTGGTTTATCTCGTCGTGCCTCTCGCCGTCATGGGCGTGTACGAGGGCGCAATGCGCGGTCTGTATGGCCACGGCCTGATGTGGGACGCGTTCAGTTATGCGAACCAGAATGAACCGCATGGAAGCAGCGCCTGGTTCGTCAAGACGGTGACCGCGCTCGGCTTCACCGGTGGCTGCTGTGCCATTGCGCTGATCCTCGCGCCGGTGCTCTGGCGATCGAGGACCTGGGTTTGCGCGGCAATCGGGGGCACCATTCTGCTCCCGACTACATGGATTTTGGCGGGCACCCTGGTCTCCGCGGAAAGCCCGGCGCGTCTCGGAATCACGTTGCTCTGGACCCTCTTCAGTCTTGGCGGCATGGCCGTGCTGGCGCTGCCAATTCTCGAATGGAAGCACCACCGGAACGGGGATGCGCTCCTTCTCTTGCTCTGGGTTTGGGGCACATTCATGTTCTGCATTCTTAATTGGACCATTAACGGCCGATCCATTCTCCCCATGGTCCCAGCGGTTGCGATTATTCTGCTCCGACGCATCGAATTTGTCCGAACCTCCGCCAACCTCCGACTTACCGGGTTTTTGGGAGCCGCCGCCCTATTCTCCCTTCTCGTTGCCTTCGCCGATTATCGGTTGGCAGATTCCGCTCGCGCAGCGGCCACAGAGATTCAGAGCAAATTCAGAATCTCTCCCCGGGCCACAATCTGGTTTCAGGGCCATTGGGGCTTCCAGTATTACGCGCAAGCAAACGGATTCCGCGCTTTCGATTCGGCGAACCCCGGAACCCGCCCCGGCGATTTGATGGTCCTGCCGTTCAACAATACAAACCTCAAACCGATCCCCGAAAATACGTTCGAGCGCATGGCAGTAATCGAAATACCCATCTTCCCTTGGGTAACGTCGGTGAGCCGCCCCCTGGGCGCTGGTTTCTATACGGATATTGTCGGGCCCCTTCCCTTCGGGTTTGGCGCCGTTCCACCGGAGAAGTATTACGTGGTCCGCTTCAAGTAGTGGAACCGGCCGCTCGAGAACCCAGCGCCATCGATGACGGCAGAGAAGCTGCTTTCACGGCGCTGAGATGCTCTTAGAAATGGAACCGGCGGCAACGAGCACTTCGTCTCCTCCCGGTCTTCCCGCGGAGGAAAAGCGAAGGCCCCGGTTGGCGTTGATCGTGATTGCAGGCGCCGTTGCCTGTGCGGCCCTCTACGTTTTCGGCGATGGCGCGGGTTCGGCCGCGTATCAGCTCCAGTTCAACGTCGCCAGCGACGTCCGGTTCAAGGAAGAAACGCCGCGAACGGCCCAACTCATCATGATGTACCCGAGTGGCGCGATCGAAACACTCACTGACAATCGGTATGTCTCTGCCTTTATCGACCCGCGCAGTGCCCACCGCTTCGACATCCCGCACCCGCCACCCAGCCGCTTCTTCTTCGCGCCGGCGCCTCCCGACCATCTCGTCGCGATCACCGGCATAAGAGCCCTCGCTCCCGCGGGGCGAAGGACAACTCAGCTCTCCCTGGAAGGGCTCGTGCCCCATCGACAAGTCGAGATCGTGGAGCGGAAACCGGATTCTCTCCTGATCAAGACCCTCCCAGGGCCGCAGATTCCCACGCTGGAATTGAGGTTGGATCCTCCGCCGGATTTCTCAGCGGAGAGGTCCTCCTGGGTATCCCGGATCGTTCCGGGGCTTGCGCTCTTCGGAGCGGCCGCGTTGCTGCTCCTGGGCGTTCTGCGCGTGTGCGTCGGCTCCAGGTTCCGGCTCGGAGAAATTTCATGGACGCGGGCGGCGCAGTTTGGAGCAGTCGCGGCGCTCATTCTCGCGATGGCGGTGGTCAGCAAATTCAACGCGCATCCGGACGAATACCTTCACTTCGAGGCCGCAAAATACTTTTCCACCCACTGGCTTCCCCCGGCTCTCGACGATCCCGCAATCGAACCATCCTTCAGTCACTACGGAGTATCGTATCTTCAGGACCTCGACGCCGCTTACATCCTTATCGGGAAATTCATGGCCGTCGCGGCGTCATGGATTGCCAGTCCTGAAATCGCCGCCCGGTTGGGCAACGTCCTTCTTTTCACCCTCCTGACGGTGTGGTTGATTCGCCGTCCGCCCGGCTCATTCGCCTCCGCGATCCTCCTGATCTCACCGCAAATCTGGTACATCTTTTCCTATGTAAATGGCGACGCCTGGGCGCTGGCGCTTTCCCTCGTCATGGTGGTTCAGCTGGCGGAGCAGGACAGCCTGCTGAGCCAATACCTGCGAGCGGACGGCTGGCGCAGAGCATTTCGCGGCGGTCTCGTCTTTGCGGCGCTGTTAGCGCTCCTGCTCGTTGCGAAACGGAATTATTACCTGTTCCTGCCATTCGTCGCACTCGTCGCATGCTGGCGGACGTTTCTCTGGAAGGCGGAGGCGCCGGCGCTACACGTGATGAAGAAGTGGGCCGTGATCGCGCTCGCCGCCGCGGCGCTCTACGTTCCGCTCCGGGCCGGCCACGAAGCGATCAACCGGTTTGACGACGCGCGGCTGCGCGTCGAGCAGGCTGAGAAGTTTGCCGCACCCAAGTTTACGCCGTCTGAAATCGCCGCCGGTGAAGGAGCGCAACGCCTCGCCTCGCGCACCCGGGGTGTGCCGTACAGCGACCTCTTCCTGAAGCACAAGTGGGCGGTCCAGAGTTTCGAGAGTTTTTCCGGCGTCTATCATTGGATGAGTCTGAGCGGCCCGCCCGAATACTACCTCGCGATCGGCACGCTTTACCTGGCCTTGCTCGCATTTCTCCTGGCGGGCATCTGCCGTTTATCCTGGCGGGACGCTCTCTTCGCCATGGCCGTGCTCGGGCTTGCCGTCGGCGTCGTATTGGCCTCCGCCTACCAATCCTGGACCGCCGATTTCCAGCCTCAAGGGCGGTATCTTTTCCCTGTCATCCCGATGATTGCCTTCCTCTTCCACCACTACCGCGAATCTCTCCGGTCGCGGGTATTTAACCTGCTCTTTGCATGTCTGTTCGCCTGCTCGGTTTATTCCTTTGTCTTTATCGGTCTCAAGAACATCCCGAAATAACATGAAACGCCTCGACGAGAGCCCGCCGGCCATTTCCATCGTCGTCCCGCTTTTCAATGAATGCCGGAACCTGCCCCCGCTCCTCGACGCGCTCGATACCGCCCTCACCGGGATCGATCAGACGTATGAGGTGATCCTGGTCAATGACGGCAGCTCCGATGCGACCGCGGAGCGCCTCGATGAAATCGGCGATGCCCGCGTGCGGGTGGTTCATTTTCGCCGGAATTTTGGCCAAACCGCCGCGCTCATGGCGGGATTCAACACCGCTCGTGGCGCCATCATCATCGCCATGGATGGCGACATGCAGAACGATCCCGCGGATATTCCGAAACTGCTCGCCAAACTCGACGAGGGTTACGACGTGGTCTCCGGCTGGCGCGCCAACCGCCAGGACGCGGCGCTGCGGCGGAACCTCCCGAGCAAGGTCGCCAACTGGCTCATCTCCACTCTCTCGGGCGTGCATCTGCATGATTACGGCTGCACGCTGAAGGCGTATCGCCGATCCGCGTTGCGCGACGTGCGGCTCTATGGCGAGATGCACCGGTTCATTCCGATCTACGCGGCCTGGAATGGCGGTCGCGTGACCGAAGTGCCGGTGACCCATCACCCGAGGCTTCACGGCAAGTCGAACTACGGTCTGGAACGTCTCTTCAAAGTCGTGCTCGATCTCGTCGTGCTCGGGTTCCTCTACCGCTACCTGCAAAAGCCGATGTACCTCTTCGGCTCGGTCGGGCTCGTCAGTTTCCTGATCAGCGGCGTTTCCGGCGCGGCTTCGGTCTATTTCAAATTTTTCGGCGGCAAGAGCTTCATTGAAACACCGTTGCCAACGATGTTCGCGATCACATTTATCACAGGCTGCATGTGTTTTTTAATGGGACTGCTTGCGGAACTCATCACCCGGACGTATCACGAGTCGCAGGATAAGATGACTTACCTGATCGCCCGCACTCGGAATATCGCCCAGCCTCGCGGCGCGAGGCCCAAGCTGCACCATCGCAACTAAATGTGCGGTATCGCCGGTTTCGTCGGAGCAGGCGATCGCGAATCCTTAGCGCGCATGACCGGTGTGCTGGTCCATCGCGGACCGGACGACGCTGGCCTTTGGGACAACGGTAACGTCTTTCTCGGGCATCGCCGGCTTGCCATCGTCGATCTCGCCGACGGGCATCAACCGATGTCCACTTCCGACGGCGATCTCACCGTCATTTTCAACGGTGAAATTTACAATCACGGCGAGCTTCGCGCTGAGCTAAAGGAGCAAGGGGCCGTCTTCCAGACCGATCACTCGGACACCGAGGTGCTGCTGCACGGTTATCGCCAGTGGGGCACTGCCCTGCCGAAACGGCTCAATGGCATGTGGGCCTTTGCGCTCCACGACCGGAAAAACGGCCGGCTTTTTTGCAGCCGTGATCGCTTCGGGAAGAAGCCGTTCTTCTACGCCCTCGGCCCGAAGAACTTCGTCTTCGGCTCCGAGTTGACCGCTCTCATCCAGCATCCCGATGTTTCGAGAAACGTTTCGCGCCGGGCGCTGCAAAAATATTTCGCCTACGGCTACATTCCGGCGCCCCTCTCAATTTACGAGGCGGCGAAAAAGCTGCCGGGCGGATGCTCGCTCACGCTCGATATTGCCACGCTCGACTGCCGGATCGAACGCTATTGGGAGCTGGTGCTCGAACCGTTCGAGCGGATTCCGCCGAATCCAGAGGAAGAATGGGGCGCCCAGATTCGCGAACTCCTCGATCGCGCCGTGCAACGCCGGCTGATGTCCGATGTGCCGCTCGGGGTATTTCTCAGCGGCGGGATCGATTCATCCGCCGTCACCGCCTTCGCTTCCCGGCACCTGCCCGCCGGCCAGCTCCAAACTTTTAGCATCGGCTTCGACGAGGAGAGCTTCGATGAGTCCGCTTACGCGCGGCGAGTGGCCGCCCTTTTTGGCACAAATCATCACACCGAAACCCTCTCGCTCGATCAGGCGCACGGTCTCCTGAACGAATGCGTCTCCAGGCTGGACGAACCGCTCGGCGACAGTTCGCTGCTGCCGACCTATCTCTTGAACCGGTTCACGCGCCGGCATGTCACAGTCGCGCTTGGTGGCGACGGCGGGGACGAGCTCTTTGCCGGATACGATCCCTTTCGGGCGCTCGGACGAGCGAAGCTTTATCAATCGATCTTCCCGAGGCCGATTCATTCCGCCATTCGCGCCCTGTTCGATCGCCTGCCCGTTTCGCATGGAAACATGAGTTTTGACTTCAAGATCAAGCGGACCCTCCGGGGCTTAAGCTACGAGCCCAGGGTCTGGCTTCCTTCCTGGATGGGGGCGCTCGATGCGGCCGAGATTGAAGAGCTCTTTGCCGAACCGGTGGACTTGGAGGACTTGTATTCCGAGGCCATCACTCAATGGGAACAATGCCGGCAAACAAACCTGGTGGATAAGACCCTCCAGTTCTACACCAACCTCTATTTACAGGACGACATCATGGTCAAAACAGATCGCGCCAGCATGATGCATAGTCTCGAGGTGCGCGCTCCGTTTCTGGACGCCGATCTGGTTGATTTCGTCCGGCGAATCCCAAGCGAGTACAAACTCCGGCACGGCACGACCAAGTACATCCTGAAGAAAGCCCTGGAAGACGTCCTGCCTCGCGACATCCTGCATCGTCCGAAGAAGGGTTTCGGCTCGCCCATCGGGTCATGGTTCAAGAACGGCACGCTCGCGCTGGACCACGGTTCGCTGCCTGGGCTCAAGAACGAATTCATCCAGAGAAAAGCCGCTGATCATCGGGCCGGACGGTCTGACGAACGGGCCTTGCTCTGGAACGTTTATGTCCTCAAGCAATGGACCAGGGCGGCTGGGGACGCCTCTCCCTTGCCGGCCGCGGCATGACGCAAGATACCAAGACGGCCGAGGCTTTCGCAGACTCCTGGAACAACCTCCCCGCCGGGTCCGTCTATACCCGCGAGCAGTTTCAAGAATGGTTTGATCCCATCACGCGCGAGGATGTCCAGGGTAAGAGCGTGCTCGAGTTAGGCTGTGGCAATGGAAGTCTCCTGGTTCACATGGCCGGGTGGAATCCGTCCCGGCTCGTGGGGGTTGATTTGGGCTCATCGATTGTCTCGGCCCGAAAGAACATGGAGGACTCGGGCTACCAGAGTTACGAACTGGTCCAGGCCGACCTGACCACCTTTGCCAGCGAAGGTTTTGATCTCACTTACTCCATCGGTGTCCTTCATCACTTGAAAGAGCCCGGTCAGGGCTTTCAGGCGGTCGTCGCCAATACCAAATCCGGCGGTCGTTTTCATTGCTGGGTTTATGCGCGTGAAGGGAACGGGCTTGTCATCAACCTCGTCGACCCATTGCGAAAAGTGGTGTCTCGCCTGCCCTGGTGGTTCACCAAGTATTTCGTGGCCACCCCACTCGCCATTCCCTACTACTTCTATGCGAAGCTTCTTCGCCTCCTCCGAAATTTTCCCCTGGCCAGGCGCGCGCCGATGTTCGAGTACAGCGTTTGGATCGCTCAGCGCGGCTTCCTTTTCTTTCGCCATGTGGCGTTCGACCAATTGGTGACACCCCAAACGGTTTATCTCGACCGGCAGAGCGTGCAATCATGGCTCGCTCATCCCGGGATAAAGCCCGATAGCACCTACCTTATCTTTCGTAATGGCAACTCTTGGAAATTCGGCGGACGCGTCGCATGAAATTCCTTCTCATTAACTATGAATACCCGCCGATCGGCGCCGGAGCCGCCACCGCTACCCAGGCAATCGCGCACAACCTCGTTGGCCTTGGACACCAGGTCACGGTCCTGACGGCAAGGTATCGCGATCTGCCCAAGGCCCGGATGGAAGCGGGGGTGCTCGTTCGTCGGGTGAGGTGCTTTCGCCGGCGCGCCGATAGATGCAACGTGCTGGAAATGGCGAGCTTTGTTCTCTCCGCCCTCTTGTCCCTTGTTTTCGTTGTGCCAGCCGATCGCCCCGACGCTGTGATAGCTTTCTTTTCGATCCCATGCGGCCCGGTGGCTCTCGCCGCTAGAGTGCTCTTCCGTCTGCCTTATGTGATCTCTTTGCGAGGAGGAGATGTTCCAGGGTTAACGCCCGAAGTTAGCCGGATGCATCGTTTCTTAAGGCCTCTCCGTCGCGCTGTTTTGAAACACGCGATTGCCATCGTGGCAAACGCTGACGGTCTGCGCAAACTGGCGGAGACGAGCGATCCCTTCCGCGTATCTGTTATTCCCAATGGCGTCGACTCCGATTTTTTCCATCCAGCGGCGGACTCCGCCAAGGCCGGCGCCGATCCGTTTCGCATCGTTTTTACCGGACGATTTCAGGCCCAGAAAAATATCTCTTTGTTGCTGGAGCAATGCGCGGCTCTGCGGGAGCATTCGGCAGTTCCGTTCGAGCTTCACCTGGTGGGAGACGGGCCTCTCCGAACACAACTCCAGGAGCAAGCTGACCGTCTTGGTCTGAGCGAGAGAATTGTCTGGCACGGCTGGACTCCGCGCGAACAATTGCGAGCCATCTACCAACAGAGCCATTGTTTCGTTAACCCTTCCTTCTACGAAGGAATGCCAAATGCGGTCCTGGAGGCGATGGCGTGCGGGAAACCGATTGTCGCGAGTTGCGTCGCCGGGAACGACGCCGTCGTGCAACACGGCGTCACCGGATACCTCTTCCCCTTGGATGAACCAGCGTCGCTTCTCCAGTCGCTCCGGCTACTGATCGATGACCCGGCTCGCGCTCAGGAAATGGGACGCAGCGGACGCGAGTGGGTCAAACGCGACTTCTCCTGGGACCGCGTCGCGGCCGCTTACGCCGGCTTGTTTGGACAGAAACAACCCGCTTGACCATGGCCACCGTCGATAACCGCGCCATCTACGACGAGAACTGGAGTTTATGGCTCGACATGAAGCGGCTCGGTCCGGCCAGCCGTTGGCTCCGTTCCCTCATCCGCGACCAGGTCCGCGCCATAAAAGAGCGCGGCGACATTGCTTCGATTCTCGACGTGGGTTGCGGGGAAGGCACCATCACCTGGGACCTGGCGAAATATTTTCCGGACGCCCAAACCACCGGGATCGATTTTTCCAGCGCGGGTATTGATTGCGCCCGCGCCAGTTACAGTTTGCCCCGCTTGCGTTACCTTCACGACATAACCTCCCAGGCGCTAGATGACCGCTATGACTTAGTGACCGCGTTTGAGGTGCTCGAACATGTGGAAGACTGGCAGGACCTCCTGGGACGAATGGCGGCTGCGGCCCGCCAATTTGTTCTTGTTTCTTTTCCGCTGGGGAGGATGCGTCCTTTCGAAGTTCACGTTGGACACCTTCGCAATTTCCGCAAAGGGGAAGTGGAGGGATTCATGCGTTCCAAGGGCTTTCAGCCGGAGCAGGTCTTCCAGGCCGGGTTTCCGTTTTACTCCCCGCTTTACCGTGAAGCTTGCAACCTAACAGATTCCGCCTCTAACAGCTTCACCACCGGCAAGTACGGAGCGCGTCAAAAGATGGTCGCTGGAGTCCTCTACTCCCTTTTCCGGTTCGCCTCGACCAGGCATCGTTTCGGCGACCAATTTTGCGGCCTTTTTCAGCGACAAACTGCGTGACCGCAGTGCTTCCGAACAGGCTGAGATGGGAGCGAGCGCTTGTGCTGGCGGCTGGCCTCATTTCTGCAACTGCGCTCTTTTGGCAGATATCGGGTCATTTCAATTACCCGTGGTCCCCCTTTGGCACCGCCCGCGTCCCGGTTTCGGATGCCCTGGAACCCTGGCTTCACGGCACGCTCTCCTATTACTTTCACCATGAGCCAACTCCGATGCTCTATCGGCCGACGGTTGGGCTGCTTTTTAGCAGCCTCCTCGCTTCCTTTGGTTCCCTGCACCTTGACTGGATCCCAGTATTTTTTACGTGCTTTCTCATCGCGACGCTGACGCTCTACTTCTGGAGCGCGCCGCCCGTGCTGGCGGCACCTGTTGTTCTTTGGCTCCTGTTCTCTGCCCTGGAGTTTGGCGAAGTGATCGCACCTCTCGGGATCGGCACCCTCCAGGTAGATTTTCCATCGTTCGTCCTTACGGTTTCCGGTTTCCTCTTCCTCATCCTGGGCTTTAGCCGTCAGCCGCTATCTCTCGCCGCAGCTTCCGTGGCGTTTCTCCTGCTGGGGATGGCCGCGGCGATTCGAGGACCGCTGATGTTGGGCGGGCCGGTCCTGTTATTGGGCGCCCTGTTCTTCCTCCCCCGGCGCGCCCGGACGCGACCCATCTTATTGCTCTGCGCGTGCTTCTTTTTTCCACTGGTGGTCGATTGGGCCATCCAGAAGTCGCACGGACTCGTGAACAATGGCCTCATCGCGTGTTTCTCTTTTTACTCAGATCCACAGCACATGTGGACGGCCGCGGCCAACGCCGCTTATGAGTCACTCAAGCCATTGCCCTCGGAGGTCCTGGCCCGCTACGCAGCATTTGTCTCGTCACCAGAGGGCCTGAAAGTCGTCTCCGGCTATTTTTTCCACCAACTGCATGCCGATGCTTCCGTTCTCGTTGCACCCCGGAACTACGTTGTCATTTTTCTAGCTCTGCTGTCTGTGCCGATCGTGCGCGGTGGTTGGTGGAAGCAACCATCTGCCGAGAATGAAACTCCGGCGTCCGGCCGGAGAATCGCGTTCAGGCGCATGGTGATTACGCGGTTAATCGTGCCCTGTCTGCTCCTCTTCCTTATTGCTCTCGTTCCACGGGCGGGCGGCCTGTTAGCCGGTGGACTTGTATCCTGGATGATCATCACGTCGATCTGGCTGCGGCTCCACTCCGCCACAGCCTGCCTCCTTACCTACGTCCTCTCCCTTCTGTTCCTTTCCCTGCTGGGCTTTGCCTGGTTGCCGCGGATATCGCTCACGACCTCATTCTGCCTGCCTTTGGGCCTCTACTTTTTTCTCCTCCAGAACCCGGCCGACGTCGTGGAAGCGGGGCCGGCCCAGCCGCTCTTTGCCAGCTCGATCGCAGCGGCGGGAATTCTTCTCTGGCTCTATGGCGCAAATTTCCTGTTACCCACTCCGGTGAAGCGGATTTTCGAGGAAAAGGTCGATGGCCGTTCCGCGGCCATCAAAATCTCCGACGGGCCAGAGCTTGACCGCAGCTTGTATTACACTGGCGATCGGCAACTCCTTTACACGCTCGCCGATCCGAGCCCGGTCGGAACCGTTCGTCAGTATCAGCGGATCGAAACCTCGTCGGGCCAAAATCCCGAACCGCCGCCTGCCGGATCGAACAACTCTTTCAGGGACCCGGTGAAGTTTCAGTAAACCTCGGACGTCTTTCACTCAGCCATTGTGTTTCGCATTCGCCTGCTAAACTCTTTTTGACATGACATTTGAATCGCCGCGCGCTCGCAAAGTCTTTCTGGCGGCGTTGTGCGTCGTTCTGGCAATTGGCGCGTTCCTCAGGATTCCCTCCCCGGTTTTCTCCGGCCCAAAGGCTCCGCTCCAAGCCCTCGAAGCCCTCCACCCGGCGGCCAACTTCGACCAGATCGGTTTCGACGAAGGCCTTTACCGCAATTACGTCAACATGGTGATCTCCGGTGGACTGACTTCGTATCCGGACGTGGTCGACCGTTACATCGAAGTTCAGAAGACGCTCAAGGGCTCAATCCTGCCGCCGCTCCGTTTTCTCTTCATCTTCTCGGCCTATCTCTGGCACCAGATCTTCGGGACAGAAGCACTCTCCGCGCTTCACGCGGTGGCCTCGTTTTTCAGCATTCTCACCCTCCTGCTCTCGACCGTTTTCGCCTGGCGCTTAAAGGGACCCGCGTGCGCTTTGGGCGTCGCGGCGTTGATGAGCTTCGCCCCCACGCAGATCCATATGTCGCAGCACGCGCTCGTGGACGGCTTTTTCACCTTTTGGGCGCTGTTTTGCCTCTGGACGCTCTGGGAAAATCTGCGTGCCCCGCGCCACGGGCCATTCCTCGCCGCCTACACCATCGGCCTTTGCCTGATGGTCTTGACGAAGGAAAACGCTTTCTTCGTCTTCGTCGCCTTGATGGCGATCATCGCCTTGAACCGCTGGCTCCAGTTTGGCGTGGTCACGCGCGAACTCCTTCTCTGTAGCATCGCCGGGCCGCTGCTCGGTTTCGTGGTCCTGGTATTTCTCGCAGGCGGTCTCGAAACCTTGCGCACCAGCTATGAGCTTTCGGTGGGCAAGAATTATCAACTCGCCTACGCGATCATGACTGGAGATGGCCCATGGCATCGTTATCTGGTCGATCTGTTGCTGGTGAGCCCGGTGATCCTGCTCCTGGCTATCGGGGCGGCTTTTCGGCTGGATCGTTCGCAAAAACCGGAACTGTTCCTCTTCTCCTTCATCGCCGCCAGCTACCTCGTCATGTGCAATATCAAGTACGGCATGAACCTGCGTTACGCGAACATGTGGGACATGCCGTTGCGCGTGCTGGCTTACGGCCAAATCGTCGCTTTGTGCGCAGCGCTGCCTCGCTTTCGCACCCTTATTCTCTGTGGCGCGCTCAGCGTTGTCTGCGCGGTCGAATTGCGGCAGTACCACATTCTCTTCGTCGACTTCCCGCTATACGAACTGGTCACTGAAGGACTCCTTCGCGCTTTGCACATTCTCAAGTCGGCGCCCGCGCCGTAACCAAAGCCAAGACCAAGGATCGAACTAGGCGACGCGATCCAGGAAGAGCAAGCGCAGCTTCGCGCTCCCGGATATCGTTTCGGTAAGCAAGTGGCGCGCATCGGGCAGGGCGCGCGCGCGGAGGCAGACTTGATAAGCGAAGAGACCCTTCGAGATCTTCAGCAGGACTTGGTTCAATTTCAAAAGCTCCCTGCCCCAAAACCCTGGGCCGAGAGCGAGCGGGAAAGGCGCCGGAACGCCGCGCGCTTCCAGAATTTCATAGCCCGCTTGTTCGAGCAAAGCGCGCAACGACTTGAAGGTGAAGAGCCGCCGGTGGCCAAGACCAAGAATGCCTTTCCGGCTGTAGTTGAACTGGCCGAGCGCCAGCATGAAACGCGTGACAAAAAACGCCACGTTCGCCGAGGTAATGATCACCTCCGGCCGGCGACCGTTGGTTTCCTGTCGCAAGGCATCCATGAAGGTTTCCGGGTCGTGCAAATGCTCGATCAAATCCATGAGGAGGATTTGGTCGTAAGCCGGGAGGTCCGGGGGCAGGCAGGGGCTCGCCGCGGACTGAATCGCGTTCGAATTCCCCGCGAGTTCATGGGCCGCAAAATCGATCGCGGTAACGCGACAGCCGCGACGCTCCAGTTCGGCGGCGACATTCCCGTGGCCGATTCCAAGCTGCAGAACATTCTTGCCGACGACACACGACTCGACCGCAAAAGTCTGCGATGACGGGAAAGCAAGCTTGTCGCTATGATTCCCGACCTCCGGGTTGACGTCGAATTTCCGATCGTAAAACAGGTGAATGCCGCACAAGCGGGCTTTGATCGTGGATTTGAAAACGTCCCACGCGTATTTCATCCCGTTCACGTGGCAGACTTCGTCGCCGTAAAACGTCGGAATGGGCAGCTCCGCGATGCGCAATCTCCGAAGGACAAACTGAATGATGATCTCCGTGTCGAAATGGAAATCGTTCGTGTTTTTCTCGAAGGGGACCTGAGCCAGCGCGGCGGTCGAATAAAGCCGGTAGCCGGTGTGGAATTCCGAGAGCCTCGTCCCCAGCATCCGGTTTTGAAACGCCGTCAGGACCTGGTTGCCGATCCACTTGTAGGCCGGCATTCCGCCTTTTCTCGCCGCCCGCTTGTCGATCATGCGCGACCCGAAAACCGCATCGGCCTCGTTCCGGACGAGAGGCGCGAGCAATTCCGGCAATTTCTCCGGCGCGTATTGGCCGTCGCCGTGCACGAGCGCAACGAGATCGAAACCGTGGTCGATCGCGTAGCGATAGCCAAGTTTCTGGTTGCCGCCGTAACCCTGATTCTCCGGTGTGCGCAGGACCGTGATCTTGAAGGCCGAATCCCGCTGCTGATAACGCAGACCGTTAACGAAAGTATCGTCCCTGGAAAAATCGTCGATGATCAGGATCTCGACGTCTCCGCTTTGCAGGCTTTGCGGAATGCGACTGAGAACTTTTTCGATCGTGGTCTCGGCATTGTAGGCAACGATAAATATCAGCAGCCGCTTACCGCCAAGATCAATTCGAGCAGGTTCCAGCTCCGCGAGAGGCATGCCCCATTTAGAGCTAGAATTACGCCAGCACCGGCGCCTGCGGCGCTGCGGATCAGCGGCCGTTTCGGCCCGCAGGATCGGCTTTCCCCAACACTGAATTTGCCGTCCCGAGCAGGGCCTCGTCTTCGTTATCGGTCAACTCGCTGAGAAACCGCCGAATCCGATGGAACGATTGGCGCAGGAAAAGTTCGGCAGCTCGGCGGCTGCCCGCAGCGGCCTCGCCGTTTCTTTCCACACCCTGCAAGTCCGCATCCAGCCGGCTGATCACGCAGGCAGACGCGAACATCTCCATCGCCGCGCCGGCGATTCGTTCCTGTACCAGCTGCATGTCCATCACCGGCTCGCGATAGGTGATTAGCGCCCGGTTCACGCTCAAATTGAAACGCCAGACCAGCCGGCCCAGTTGCGATGCGTGCGAGCGCAGACTTTCGCTCTTCACCGGCACGCTCGGAATCTTCACCGCGGCGCCAAGGCGATTCATTCCGGCCGTCCAGGCTTTGCCTAGACCGCGGGACGGATTGAACATCGTGTCGTGAATCTCTTTGAATTCCATGCCCGGGCCGCGCATGCCGACGAGCGCGATGAACGAGGTGAGCACCTCGTTGCTCCCCTCTCCGATCTGGTTGATCCGCGCATCACGCAGCATTCGTTCGAGCGGCGAGTCGTTAAAATAAGCCGAGCCGCCGTGAATCTGGAAGGCATCGTTCACCGCTTCCCAGAGGCGATCCGTCGTGAAGACCTTCAGCATCGCCGTCTCCATCATGTAATCCTCAAGCCCGCGATCGATCAACGAAGCCGTCACGGCCGTCATCGCTTCCATCGCGTAAAGATCGGCGGCCATCCGTCCGATTTTCTTTTTCACGAGGTCAAAGTCGCCTAGGGTCTTCTTGAATTGTCGCCGGGTGTTCGCGTGCTCGACCGCGAGACGCAGACAGGTTCTCGCCGCGCCCGTGCAACACGCGCCGAAAGTCGTCCGCCCGAAATCGAGAACCGTAAGAGCGACTTTCAATCCCTTGCCGAGCGGTCCAAGAATATTTTCCTTCGGGACCGGCATATCCCGCATGGCAAATCGTCCGGTCGCAGTTCCGCGAATCCCGACCTTTTCCATCCGCGGCTCGAGCATCTCGAATCCCGGCATGTCGGGCGTAACCAGAAACGCTGTGATGGCTGTTTTGTCTGAGCCCGGAACCGGCGTCCGCGCCATGACGGTCAAAACCTGCGCGATCGACGCATTCGTGATGTAGCGCTTCTCGCCATTCAAAATGTAATGCGTGCCTTCCGCGTTCAGTTCGGCCCGCGTCTGGACATTCGCGGCGTCTGAGCCCGCTTCTTTCTCGGTGAGCGCGAAGGCCGCCAGTTGCTGTCCCGTCACGAGCGGTGGCAACCATTTCTGCTTCTGCTCCCGCGTCCCGAAAAGAAGTAGGGCCCGAATGCCAATCGAATGGTGCGCGTTCGTAAAGACGGACGTCGACGCGCAGCGCGCGCCTATTTCCTCGAGGATCTTGCAGTACGCGCGCTGGGAAAATCCCCGGCCACCGTATTCCTTTGGTGCGGTCATTCCAAGCACTCCGACCCGGGCGAGCCCCTCGATCAGCTCACGGGGAATATCCTCGTTTCGATCGATTGCTACCGGATCCAGATTTTGATCGAGGAATTCGCGGACCTCCGCGAGAGATTGGTCGAGCTCGGACTGCTGCGCGGCGGGGACGCGCGGATACGGCATGGCCCAATCCGCCACAAAGCGTCCAAGAAACAATCCCTTGGCGAAGCCGAGCGCCTGCGGTCCCGTGAAAAGCAGTTCCTCCGCTTCTTTGATTTCCTTCTGCCGTTGGATTTCTGCTTCGTTCATAAACTCACAATGTTACGCCGGGGGCTTTGCGAAAAGATGGGCTCTAATCGCGCGAATGCGCGGAACTAAATCGTGGATTCTACCGCGACTGACAACCGATAATTTATCCCGCCACCGGTTCGACTTTCGAAACGTAAAGCGGAAGCGAACCGAGTTGGCGGCCGTCCACCGCGAGGTCAATCGTGTATTCGCCAAACTTCGGCAGGCGAATTTGCTGAATGACCATGACGAAATGAGAAGTAACCGTGCGCATACCCGGGGCGAACTGGACCGCAAGCGTCGAGTCGAATTTCGGCATGACGACGTTCCCATCTTCGTCCGCGAACGTCAGGCTGACCCGGTGATTGCCCTCCTCGATTTGCTCGAACCGCAGCCGGCCGGCGATAGCGCATTGCGGGTGCGCGATCGGCGCTTCAAGACCGCGCAGGGCGTCGAACGTCCCGATGATGTTCAGTTTGCCGGCGTGTTCCGTCGCCGCGTCACAGAGCGTGAAAATTTCCAATTGCATAACGACCGCCCGATACGGTACCACACTGTAGCCGGGTACAGACAGGTGTCTATGTCGCGCCTAACGACCGTCTTGTATTAAGATCGCGGGAATACTTTGCGAAATCGAAAAATGCCGCGCGTGGTGAGGGTTTTCGCGGCATCGCGCCTGCTTAAGAGATTTTCTGCCCTTGACGTCCATGATTATCCTGCATATACAACCCGTAGTGTCGAACCCTATAGTGGCTCAATATATGGTGTATGGGAGCAATTGCTGGAGATGAGTCGCCCCCAATATCGCGTGGGTCGGGTAGTGGGGATGGTTTCCACGCAGATACATGCCTTGACTTGGCCTATGCATCCGCCATTGTATCAATCCCCTTTTTTGGGGACGCACGAACTCATTTATGTTGTGTCTTTCCGCGGATCGCCATCAAATGCCACCAAATGTTGAAAGAGTAACCATGTCCACTCCACGAAACCAGAATGGCGATGACTCGCCTCAAGAGATATCCGATCAAGAGCTGCTGGAGGCTGTCGAACAAATTGACTGGGAAGCTCATTGGCGAAAAGTGACCGAAATAATGTCGGACGAAGCTACTGCGTACGAACGCGCCCGGGCAAAGTCGATGGAGGGGGCCGCACAGAAAGTCTTTCTCTAAAGGATTCCAACTGCAGATTTGCCGCGAAGGCCGCCATGCGGATGGCGGCCTTCTGATTTAATGAAGAAAACGTTTCATATTGAGAGGATCGGCACCGATGATTATAAGGCGCGACTGGTCGCCGAGTCGCTGCCTGACACGGGAAATCGTGTACCCGCCTTACGCATCCTGCAATCGATAACCGAATCACCGCTGAACTGTGTGACGGTTGTCTTTGAGAAAGAATATGTTGATCAGGATTACCAGGATGAGTTAGCGGTTTTTTACAGCAAGGCATTTAAGGACTACTCACACCGGTGTACGCGTTTGCATTTTTTTGCCGTCGAAATTCCGACGAAATCAGAGAAGGCCATCACCGACTTCACTGCGTATAAAGATCATTATCTAGGATTCATGGTTCTTCGTCCGACAGATTTGCAGCGGGTCGGAAGAACATATCTGGCCGTGCCCATCAAAGATCCGAACACTGAATTCATTACATGCTTGGCTCCCTTCAAGGCGCATATCTTAGGACATGAATTCCCAATTTCTGCGATGCCTTTCGTGCAGCAAGATACGCAAGTTGGCGCGTGTGCGCAGGCGTGTCTTTGGATGGTCGCACGGTATATGAGTCGTCGCTTTGGCTACCGTGAATTCTTGCCCGGTGAAATCAATCAGTGCGCGAAGTCACGTAGCGCATTGGGAAGGCATTATCCTGCCGAGACTGGGCTCACGTTGGTCCAGATGCTCGACGCCTTACAGGGAATGTTCCTCTCAGCGATCAGTTATCAGAAGCCAATGCTCGACGATAGCCATAAGCATATTGAGAAGGCGTATCCGATTACGGCGGATCTGGCCATACATCCCACCGAGCACGCAGACCAGCTGGATCGACAACGCACTGCTAAACTTGCGGACATCGCGTACCGGTACATTGAGAGCGGGTTGCCGGTGATCTTTGCAACATCGAATCACGCAATTGTTGGGATCGGTCACAAGTTCGATCCCACCATTTCCGCCACGGTCGCTATTGAGCGAATTCCGTCGTTTTACGTAAACAACGATAACGCTGGACCATATATTGAAATGCCTTTGTTTGGCCCTGTTTCCAATGTGATCACGTTTGATCAGATTCAACTGGTGATAGTCGTCGTTCCATCAGAAGCAACGCTTTCCGGAGAGGAAGCCGAGCGGATAGCAGTCAACGACATCGAGCAGCTGCTAATCGCGAAGCCGGACGATGCTAAGCCGGAAACGTTGCTCGACATTCTGTCCAAGTATCGTCCCGATCTCGCGCCGCTTTTGGTGAAGCTAGAGTATCGCACATATCTCTGCAGGTCTGTCGAACTCCAACGAGATATAAGAGCAGATGTAGCCGTCGGCAATCTCGACGTGGCAGTGGGAGAGACGCTAGTCCAACTCGACTATCCAAAATATGTTTGGATCACTGAGGTCAGTTCGGCGACACTACTCAATCAAGCGGCAAAGCTCGATCGCCGCTGCTTGGGGCGTGTAATCGTGGATAGCACCGCGCCTGCTCGAACTCGGGGAGTTATCGCCAATCATTTTGCCGATCTTCTGATTCTTAACGATCGCCAAGGCAAGCAGGATTCAGAAGTGACCATCCATCGGAACTCGACGCCGTTTCGGCACAAGTTCATGACCAACTGATTGTCTTTGGTGTGATTAGCGCGCGTTCCAGCGGGGCGCGGCCGGCGGCTAGCTCGCCTTTTTCCTGGACTAAAGTACTCGTGACGTAGGCAATCAGACAACGCGCCTAATTACGTGATGGCAACTGGGTCCAAAGGGAATTGAAAAAACTTCGGATCGTCCGGGCTTCGGCCAATATTTCGCCCGATGTCCGTCATAGACGCTTTGAACCGATACGATGATTCCTTCATGCTCCGCGCACTCTCCTGGTTCCCATTTCGGCTGTTCACCTCGATACACCTGACACTTCGTCGCTCCCTGATCTAACAAGCGCTTTGCCAAACCTCTCACATACCAGGTAGAGAATTCTGTTAGCGCTAGGCGTTGAGCTGCTTGGGGGACATTCACGCGCCGCATGCGCGCGACATCATTTCGAACGTATTCTTCTTCAGGATTCCAATAATACGTAATATTCAGAGCGGCGGCCAACGTACTTTCATTTCCATCTTTGATCCCTCCTCGCATCAATCCAGCAAAGGCTGACTTACCGTGATCGGACAAGCCTTTCCCTCGATATGGCGATGGCTGAGATTCTTCATTTTCAAACTCTGCAAGCATTGATTCCCGGCACGCATCTAACTCTTCGTAGGTCATCATAAAGGTTCTCCCGCTAATACATTCTTGTTAATCAACTGCTGAACCCATCAACTGCATCCCTGGCTCGTGCCACATTCCGTGCAAACACCGCAGGCGCCCGCGCGCACTACCTTGTCGCTGCCGCAGTGCGAGCAGAGAATGTCCATGAACATATTGCCCAGCGCTTCCTGCACGCGCTCGGCGTGGGTGTGGCCGTTGCTCGCGACGTGCGGATTACCTTCATTCGGCGCGTGGTTCGTGATCACGTCGATCAATTCCTTCTCGGCCGTCCGCGGCAGGTCGGAGACGGGGCGGTTGACCGCCTTCTTTTCCATCTCCAGAATTTCCTTCATCGGCAGTTCGCTTTGGCCGCGGTTCGGTGAAGTCGCTTCCTTGTAGCCCGGGATGAACTGGCAGCCGAGCCAGCGGAAAACGTAGTCTGCGATGCTGGTGGCGTTGCGGATATCGGGGTTTTTGGTGAAGCCGCTCGGCTCGAAACGTTGATAGGCAAATTTTCTTACCAGGCTCTGCAATGGCACGCCGTATTGAAGCGCGATTGAGGTCAACGTGCCGATGGTATCCATCAGTCCGCCGATCGTGCTTCCTTCCTTTGACATCGTAATAAACAGTTCGCCGGGCTGACGATCCTCATATAAACCGACGGTGATGTAGCCTTCATGGCCAGCGATTTCGAAACGATGCGTTAAGGACATTCGCGTGTCCGGCATGCGATGCCGTGAGGGCTGATCGAGGCGGCAGCGGAGTGACGCCACCTCCTGATTCAACTCGACAACACGAGTTTCCAATTCGTTGCGATCAAGAGAAGCGACCTCGGTTTCGTCATCCATTCCGCCCATGTCTTTCGTCTTGCGGGTGTTCAAGGGCGCGGAACGTTTCGAGCCGTCTCGATAAATCGCGATCGCCTTCAAACCAAGCCGCCAGCCCTCGACGTAGGTGTTCATGATTTCGTCGACGGTCGCCGTTTCCGGCATGTTCACCGTCTTCGAAATGGCGCCGCTCAGGAACGGTTGCGCCGCCGCCATCATCCTCAGATGCGCCATATAGCCGAGGCTGCGCTCGCCTTTGTAAGCCTTGAAGGCGCAATCAAAGATCGCGATATGCTCCGGTTTCAGCCCCGACGAAATGGTCGACCCATCGGAATCCGCGATGTCCTCGATCGTGTCGAACGCGTCGATGTGCGCGATGATGCGCTCGATCTCCTCGGAATTGTAGCCGAGCTTTTCCAGCGCCGGCGTGACCGTCTGGTTCACGATCTTCAACATGCCGCCGCCCGCGAGCAGCTTGTATTTCACCAGCGCGATGTCGGGCTCGATCCCGGTCGTGTCGCAATCCATCAGGAAGCTGATCGTGCCGGTCGGCGCGAGAACGGTGACCTGCGCGTTGCGATAACCATGGCGCCGGCCCAGCTCCGCGGCGCTGTCCCAGACTTTGGCCGCTTCTTTCTTCAAGTAGGCGAATTCTTCGTTCGCGGCGATCTCACTCACGGCCGAGCGATGGAGCTCAATCACTTCCTGCATGGGCGCGACGTTGTTCTTCGCCACCGGCTTGGGCACTCCACTGCACCGCGCGTCGCGATAGCCGGGGAACGGTCCCATCACTCGAGCCATCTCGGCGCTTTGCTCGTACGCCTCTCCGGTCATGATCGACGTGATCGCGCCGCAAATGGCCCGGCCTTCCACGCTGTCGTAGCCATAGCCGTAGCTCATGATGAGCGATCCGAGATTGGCGTAGCCAAGCCCGAGCGTGCGAAAAATATGCGAGTTCTCCGCAATCTCCTTGATCGGGTAGCTCGCGTTATCGACCAGAATTTCCTGCGCCGTGATGTAGACCCGCGCCGCCGCCTTGAAGCGCTCGACGTCAAACACTCCGTCCTCGCCTTTGAACTTCATCAGGTTCAGGGAAGCGAGATTGCATGCCGTATTGTCGAGAAACAGATACTCCGAGCAGGGATTGGTGGAGTTCTGCCGGTCGGTGCCTTTGCAGGTGTGCCATTTGTGAATGGTGGAATCGAACTGCATCCCGGGATCGCCGCAGATGTAGGTGCCTTCCGCGATTTTCCGCAACAGGCCGCGCGCCTCCTTGCGCTCGCACGGTTTTCCATCGCGCACGGTCCGCGTCCACCATTCGCGATCTTCCACCGCGGCATCCATGAACTCGTCGCTTACGCGCACGCTCAGATTTTCATTCTGATACATGACCGAGCCATAGGCGTCGCCGTTGTAACTTCCGTCGTACCCGTGCTCGATCAGCGCCCACGCCTTTTTCTCTTCCTTCTGTTTCGCGTCGATGAATTCCTCGATGTCCGGGTGCCAGTCTTTAAGCGTATTCATCTTCGCCGCGCGCCGCGTCTTGCCGCCGCTTTTCACCACGTTCGCGACCTGATCGTAGACTTTCAGGAACGAAAGCGGCCCGCTCGGTTTCCCGCCGCCGCTCAATTTTTCTCGCGTGCTCCGCAGCGAGGAAAGATCGCTCCCCGTGCCGCTGCCGTATTTGAAGAGCATCGCCTCACTCATCGCCAGACGCATGATGTCTTCCATCGTGTCCTCCACGCTCTGGATGAAGCAGGCGCTGCCTTGCGGATACTCGTACTGTGTCGCGGCACGCTCGGCCCGGCCGAGTTCGCGATTGTAATAATAATTCCCCAGCCCGGCGCCCCGGCCGACGCCATATTGATGATGCAGGCCGACGTTAAACCAGACCGGCGAGTTGAAAGCGCCATGCTGATTCACGCAAAGCCAGGTCAGCTCGTCGTAAAATGTCTCCGCCTCTTCCGCATTCGCGAAATATCCGTCGGCCATGCCCCAATCGGCGATGGTTCGCGTCACCCGATGCACGAGTTGGCGCACGGAGGTTTCACGGCCACCCTTGTGCGGATCGGTCCCGTTGGCGATGTCGCCATAGAAATATTTCGAGACGGCGATTTTCGTCGCGAGCGCGCTCCAGCTCTTCGGGACCTCGATGTTTTCCTGCTTGAAAATCACCTTGCCGCTGTCGTCGGTGATTTCCGCCGTGCGCCGTTCCCAATCGATCTGGTCGAAAGGCGCCACCTTCGCGTCGCTGAACACGCGCCCAAAACGCAGCCCCTTGCTCTTCCTTTTGCTCCCGCGATTTTTGGTCCGCAGAGGCGATTTCCGGGGTCGATTAAGCGACGAAGGATGAATTCCGGGTTTGAGTTGGATCATGGCAGCAGGGCGGTTGAGGTTGCGAATAGACGAGAATAACAGTGAACAGCCCAGCCAATAAGTTGTGAACTGCGGTTAATTACAGCCAACAACAATTACTAGCGGAGCCGTTCCAGCGGACATACAACATGCGGTGGAAAGCTGGCTGTCGGCAAGAATAAATTTGTAACATTTTTTCCCTCTGGCGGTGAGGGACTTACCGAAAAGCTGCGGCCTTGGACTCGATCCAAAAATCGCTGCCAAATAGGTCATGGGGCGACAGTTTGAGCGGTTCTCGCACGTTCGATGGCCGCTTGCATGGATTTCAATTCTCGCGCAAGGTCGAACCCGGTCGGGAACAGCAAAAGGAAGGGTGGCTGAGTCCGGTTTAAGGCACTCGACTCGAAATCGAGCGTGGGGTTAAACTCACCGTGGGTTCGAATCCCACCCCTTCCGCCACGCATCGACGCCAAAAAGGCTTTGAAATCGCCCGCGGCTCAAACGCTTCGAGCAGCGGAGATTCGAACGCAGTTCGACTGGTGGGGCGCGTTACGCGCAAGGGTCCCAATCCCGCTCTTGCGGGATCACTCTCCAGAGCCAAAGCAAAGCTTTGGATAATCCCACCCCTTCCGCCAGCTCATCGACGCCATAAACCTTTAGTCGCCCGCCCGGTCTCACGCCTTCGCACACCGGAGATTCGAACGCAGTTCGACTGGCGGGGCGCGTCACGCGCCAGGGTTCCAATCCCGCAGCCGCGGGATCTGACTCCAGAGCCAAAGGGCAGCTTTGGATAATCCCACCCCTTCCGCCATGCCCACGAACGCGCAATACAGGAAGGCGGAAACTCGCATGGCAGAAACACTCGTTCACGAAAATCCCAGCGTGGCCTAGTTCCCGCACGCCTGCTTGCAAGCATCAAAATTCCTGCGCGCCGTAGCCAGGCATTCGCGAAGCGCTTCGGGTTCTTTCTCCGGATAATTGCACAGTTGCACTTCCACTCTATTTTTTTGCTGACAAACCTCCATGCATGAGGTCGCGGCGTACACTGCAACCACAGATGAGGCGAATAATAGTGTTACAACCACTTCGCGAATTTTCATTTTCGGTTATCTCCTTCGAGTGTTCACCTAGCTCTTTCGGTTAAACAATGGGGGCACTAAATCGTGGTTGGGACTGAGACTGCCCCCGCATTTCCAGTGCATGCTAGGACAGGAAGCGGTAATGGGCGACACAATGTCCGCCGAACAGCAATTACGAGCGAATCGACAATCCGCTCAGTTGCCCAGAACGTCTAACCGGCACGATTCCAACGCTTGGCGCCCATTATCATGACCAATCGCTCACGCGTCTCGACCTCGGGAAAATCGCGCGCCAAAAAAGCGGCAGCGGACTTTGGTTTCAGCCCGTCGGAGCTGCGGACTTTTCGCGCGCTGAAAACGCCGGCCGGCGTTCAGCGCTGTCTGGACAGCATGCCCTACCATTTGGCCGGGACGGCCTGGTCTCCTCGAATGGTGTTGCGGGAAAAAACAGCGCATTGCCTCGAAGGAGCGGCCTTCGCCGCGGCGGCGTTGCGGGTCCTCGGCTTTCCTCCGCTCATTCTTGATCTCGAAGCGGATCAGGACACGGACCATGTCATTGCGGTCTTCAAGTTGCGCGGACATTGGGGTGCTATCGCCAAGTCGAATTTTGCCGGTTGCCGCTACCGCGAACCGGTCCACCGGACGCTGCGCGAACTCGCGCTGAGTTATTTCAATGTCTATTTCAACCTGCGCGGCGAACGCACGCTCCGCCGATATTCGCGACCGGTAAACCTGGCTCGATTCGATCACCTTAAATGGATGACGTCGGATAAAGACATCTGGTTCATCGCGGAGCACCTCTGCGACGTGCCGCACACGCCCTTGCTGAAAGCCGGCATGGAAAAGCGTCTAACCCGCATCGATGCGCGAACGATGCGAAGCGAAATGGTGGGTCACCGCAAAAAGTAGGCGGAGTCGAACAGGCGGGAGGCTGCCTCCCCAAGTTGGGTTCTTTTCGCCGCAACGTCCAGGCTTGCCAGCGGCACGCCCGATGCTAATACTCGGCTCTCGATGATTCGTGCGAATTGTCGGGAGCGGTTCACGGCGGCGGATTTCGACTTTGTCGTTCGCACTCTCGCCCGTTCCCGCACGGACCACGTCTCGCTCGTCGAACTCCTGAGCGACGGCGAAACGCGCGACTCGGTTCTCGATCATCCGCGGCTGGTGGACGCGATCCTTTCCAATGCCGGTCACCTTTGCATCTCGTCCCATTTTTATTTTTATGTGCTCGCGCGCCATGTCTTGCGAGACGTGGGAATCACCGACCGCAAGCTCTGTGATTACGTCGCTTCGCTCCTCGAAACTTTTTCCCGCGTGAACGGTTTGCAGGCGCCGCACGTGAGCGAGGACGGCGGGCGCCAATACGTTTCCGATATGCTCATCGCGCTGACCCGCGCGACTTCGGCCCAGGCCTTTCTGCTCAGGGCGCACGTCGGCAATTACTCGCTTTTTCTCAGCGGGATTTTTCACGAGAACACGCAACGCCGCAGTCTTCGGGGCGCGCCCGATCTGGCCTTTTATGAGCAGATCGGCCGGACAAATTACCAGTTGGTGGCCTCGCACGCGACCGCGCGCCGGTGCGAGCTGAGCGATGTTTACGAGGAGCTCGCCGGCCGTTTCCGGGACGTGCGGCTGGCCCTGAACCGGCTCTCGGATCAGTTGCTCAACCTGGATGAAGAGGTGAACCCATCGATCCTCCTGTGAAATTCTCACACAAAGGGCACAAAGGGCACAGAGCAGTATGAACGAAACGCTTTTCAGCCAAATCCAGCGGCTCTTCGAGCGGACCTACGCCCAGGTCGGGATCAACCTGGAGGATTGCCTGATCGATCGCGGCCGCTGCGCGCATCTCTCCCGGCTGGCGGGCGCATCCGCGCGGGAGTTGAGCGATTTGGCGCGGACGTTTCTGCGGCATGCCGACGACCAGCTCTATGTCGGGATCTACTATTCGCGGTGGTTGATCGAACAGCTCGAGCGCCACGATCCGCGCGCCGGCCTGAGCGATCGCAACATCCGCTCGCTCATCGCCTTTGTGGAGGAGATCAATCATGCATTGCACGCCGCCTTGCAGTTCAAGACCGGGCAGCGCGAGATCGCCTCGGAAGATTTCGCCCGCAACCTCGAACTCCAGGCGCGCGTCGACACTTATCTGGTCCTGCTGCTTTTCGTGGCTTTTTTTCGAAAGACCCAAAAGGTCTCCCGGACCGATCGGCGCTGGCTTCGCTTTCATCTTTTCGCTTCGCAAAATCCCGGCGCATTCCAGGCTGAGAACCTGCGCGGCCGTTATCTCGAGACGACGGAGCTGGCCGCGAGCTACACGCTATTTCTCGATACCCTCAACGGCATGCGCCGGCTGGAGGAGATCCGCCGATTTCGCTCCCTGGATTATGGAGCGAAGAAAGCGCGCGTCCTCGCGCTCATGAACGCGCGGTAAGCGCGGCTCGTTTACGGCGTCTTTTTCTGCTCCCCCGCGAGCGCCGCTTGCAGTTCAGGCAAGTGGTCTTGCACGCGCTTCTGCCCGATCTCCGCGCCTTTGGCCATCAGGGCGGGCATCTTTTGCACCGCCTTTTTCCCCAGCGGGGTTTCATAAAACTTGCCCAGCTCCTTCAGCTCACTTTCGGAAAACTCGGCCATATAGATCTTGGCCATGTCGTCCTTCATGCTGGCCCAGCTCATGTACTTGTTGAGGAACGCTTTCATCTGCGCCTGGTACTGAGCGAGCGCGGGATTCTGTTGCACCTGCATCGCGAGCATTTGATCGACCGATTGGCTGACCAAAGTGTCCATTTCCATCAAAGCGAAGAGCGTTTCGGCCGCCTTGCGATGACTGGCTTCATCGGCGCGAACCGGCGCGGTTTGGAAAAGGGCGATGGCGCCAAGCAGGATCGAGAAGACGAATGGTTTCATACGACGATGGTGTAGGCGCATTCGGCTGAGCGCAAGTTCGAAGCGCGGGTGGCGCTTTTCTGTCATACAAAGGCAATTCCGTTTGAGAATCCCGAGCGCGTCCGCTACTAATCGAACGTGTTCACTTTGACGATGCTCGGCAGCGGGAGCGCCGGGAACAGCGCGCTCGTCGCGACCGATCATTGCCGGCTGCTCGTCGATGGCGGGTTGAGCGCGCGCCAGCTCGTCCTCCGTCTCGCGCAGTGCGGGATCGCTCCCAACCAGCTCGATGGCGTGCTCCTGACCCACGAACATGGCGATCATGTTTGCGGGCTCGAAGTGCTCTGCCGGAAATTTCATATCCCGATTTATTGCAACTCGCTCACGGCGGAAGCGATCCGTGGCGGTACATTATCCGGCCACCGGAACTGGCGTTTGTTTCGGACCGGAGCGGATTTTTCGATCTGCGATATCACCGTGCAAACGTTTCCCGTCCCGCACGATGCGGTCGATCCGGTCGGGTACGCGTTTCACTCGGGCTCGAGCGCGCTCGGTTTCATTACCGATCTGGGTTACGCGACGAAGATGGTGGTCGAACGGTTGCGCCAGGTCCACACGCTCGTGATCGAGACGAATCACGACGAAAAACTTTTGCAGAACGATCCGCATCGTCCCTGGCCCGTGAAGCAGCGGATCCAGTCGCGCCACGGCCATCTTTCGAATACCGCCGCCGCGACGGTGGTCGAACAGCTGCTTTCCGGCAAACTCGAGCGCGTGGTGCTCGGCCACCTCAGCCGGGATTGCAACACGCCTGAGCTCGCCGCCGGCGCGATCCGCGCGATGCTCGCGCAATGCGGCCGCGGCGAGGTGGAAGTGCATTGCGCCGGGCAGTCGGAAATCAGTCTCCGATTTCGGATCGGGGAAACGGTCGGGCGCGCGTTCCAGCCGACGTTCGACGGCGTTTTCTTCCAAACGTCATCCGTCGAGCCGTAGCATGATCATCCGCGACGCGGTGGAAGCCGATCTTCCGGCAATCGTCGAGATCTACAACGAAGCCATCCGCGGACGGATTTCGACCGCGCAATTGGATCCGGTTTCAGCCGAAGACCGGCTGCCCTGGTTTCGTGAGCACTCGCCCGGCTCCCATCCGCTCTGGGTGGCCGAGAACGCCGGCCAGATCGCCGGCTGGCTCAGTTTTCAGTCGTTCATTACGCGATGCGCCTATCGGGGCACGGCGGAAATCAGTGTTTACGTCAGCGGGAAATATCGGCGGGCCGGGGTGGGCCGTGCGCTGGTCGAAAAGGCGATCGCGCATTCGCCCAGCCTGGAAATCAACGCTTTGGTCGGCTGCATCTTTGGGCACAACGCACCGAGCCTGCGCCTTTTCGAACGCCTGGGATTCGAACGCTGGGGTGTCCTTCCGCGGATCGCCCGGGTGGATGAGGTGGAGCGCGATCTGGTGATGGTAGGCCGGCACGTCTCGACAGAGGCCTAACGAAACTTTCTTCTCCCCTCTTGCACCTGCACGTTAACTTTCACTTACACATCTCTGCGCAAAGAAGAGTGCAAGTTAATGTGAAAGTGTACGTGCGAGAGGAGATGTGAGGTCGGCTATTCCTCGTCGCCGACGACGAGATGAATCACACCGGCCGGATCGGAGATCCAGAAACCATCGAAGTCTTCGCGCAACTGCTCCACCTCGTCGCGGCGCGGCACACCGTTGATCTTCAAATAAGACGCGGCCGCTTCCGTGTCGTTCGTTTCCAACTCCAGCCAGATGTCGGGATGACTCAAATTCGGCACCCGATCGATCCAGAGCCGGTTCGGACCGAATTGGAAAATGCAGCCCTCCGCTTCCTCTTCGATCAACGGCAATCCAAGCGTATCGCGGTAGAAAGCGAGCGTTTGTTTGTAGGTGTGGCTCGGGCACTTGATCGCGATGTTCGCGCCGCCGGAAAACTGAGGACCATTAACGTTTGCGACCATAATGAATTGCGGAGTTGGGTGGTTCCTCCTAAAGCTTCGCCAAAATCTTGCGCGCGACCGCCCGGGCTTTCTCCAGCGCCACTTTCTCGTCGTTGATCCCGCCGATGCCCACGGTGATAAACGCGTTGCCTTTCGCCACGTAAAGCATCAGCACTCGGGAGAGACTGCTCTCCGCGCCTTCGCCCGCGAACGCCGCCTGGTCACCCAGGCGGGAGATCGATTTGATCCGGCTGTTTCCCGCGCTCAACTCCTCCAGTTGTTTCGCGGGCGCCAGTTGGCCCGGGCCGGCCTGACGCAGCCGCAAGACGAGGGACCTGCCGGGATTCTGGCTGTAATAACTGCAGCGCGAGTAATAGCCGTCGGCCCCCTCTTCATTGCGCGGCTGCGGATCCTTCACGGTCTCACCCAGCGCGGCCTCGGCCTCTTTTTTAGTGATCACCTCGACGAGGTCGATCCGCTTTTCCGAGGCGCCCGAAAGGTTGGTTATCGTGCAAGCCAATACTGCAATAGCCGCCGAGGCGGTGACTCTGCGCATCGAGTTTATCCGCCGGCAGACCCTTCCCCTCCCGGCTCTGTCATCGCCACCGGATCGAGCGCGCGCTCCAATTCCTCCACGGGAAGCACCTTCTTTTCAAGGCAAATCTCCCGGACGGTCCGTCCCGTCCTGGCGCTTTCCTTGGCGATCTCCGCCGCGCGATCGTACCCGATTTTCGGCGCCAGGCTCGTGACCATGGCCATCGACAGCTCGACGAGCTCGCGGCAACGCTCTTCGTTTGCCTCGATCCCGCGCACGCATTTTTCGCAGAACACGTCGCAGGCGTTGGCGAGGAGCCGAATACTCTCGAGGAGATTGTGCGCCATCACCGGCATCATCACGTTCAGCTCGAAATTTACATTCGCCCCCGACCAGGTCACGCAGCTGTCGTTCCCGATAACCTGGGCGCAAACCATCATGAGCGCCTCGCACATGACCGGATTGACTTTGCCCGGCATGATCGAACTGCCCGGCTGGGTGGCGGGCAAGCGAATTTCGCCGATGCCGCAACGCGGGCCGCTCCCAAGCCAGCGAATGTCGTTCGCGATTTTGAAGAGGCTCACGGCGATCGTCTTCAGATGGCCGCTTACTTCCACGACGGCGTCTTTCGCGCCCTGCGCTTCGAAATGGTTTTGGGCCTCGCGAAACTTAATCCCGGTGCGCTGCTCGAGATGGCGCATCACTTTGCCGGGGAATTCCATGTGCCGGTTCAAACCCGTCCCGACCGCCGTGCCGCCCAAGGCGAGCTCCTCGAGGGCCGCGATGGCCCGCTTGGCCCGCTCGCGCGCATAGAAAATCTGCCAGGCGTAGCCGCTGAATTCCTGGCCGAGCCGGACCGGGGTGGCATCCATCAAATGGGTGCGGCCAATCTTGATGATCCCCCAGAATTCGTTCGCCTTGATGTCGAGCGCGCCGTGCAAATTTTCCAGGGCGGGAATGAGACAGTTTTTGAGCTGTTCCGCCGCGCTGATATGAATCGCCGATGGAATCACGTCGTTGCTCGATTGCCCCATGTTGACGTGATCGTTCGGATGAACCGGGTCGTGCGCGCCGATCGGTTTTCCAGCCAGCTGGCAGCAGCGATTCGAAATCACTTCGTTGGCGTTCGTGTTCGTACTCGTGCCGGAACCGGTCTGGAAAACGTCGAGCGGGAAATGCTCGTCCAGTTTGCCTTCGACGACCTCTTCCGCCGCCTGAACGATGAACGCGCACCGATGGGAATCGAGCAGGCCAAGATCGGCGTTCGCCTGAGCGGCGGCCCACTTAACCAACCCCAGCGCCCGAATGAACGGCCGCGAAAATCGATACCCGCTGATCGGAAAATTCAGGACCGCCCGTTGCGTGGAAGCGCCGTAGAGCGCGGATTCAGGGACGGACATTTCGCCCATCGAATCCTTTTCGGTTCGGGTCGACCCGGCCGTCATGCCGAATGATTCGTGGAGAATTCCGCCGCTTGCCTGAGAGGACGCCGATGTCCGTTCCGCCGGTGCACCTTCTGGAAAACCGTGATGAACATCGGCGGTATGTTCTGCAGGAAATACTCCGAATCGGCGCGCTCGAAAAGCGTGGCGTGCTGACGCAGCTCATTCGTAACCTGATAGATGATGAAGTGGCCGCCGTCCGCGAGCGCTTCATACGTTTTCTCCAGCAAAGCGCGCTTCTTCTTGATTTCGAGAATGCTGAACGGGATTCCGGAAAGGATGTAGTCGCAATGCGAAATGCCGCGGCGCTCCAGTTCTTCCGGCAGGCGCGCGGCATCGCCGTTAATGACGTGGACGCGTGGATCGCTGGCGAACTGACGCTGAAGATCGCGGGAAAAGGCGGGATCCAGCTCGAAAAGGAGCAATTGAGAACCGGGCGGCATCCGGCGGGCGATCTCCCGGGAGTGGACACCTTCACCCGGGCCATACTCGGCGATCACGCGCGGCTCGCTAAAGTCCATCTTGCGCGCCACCCGCTTCACCAGGGCTTTCGAGCTCGGGATGATCGAAGCGATTTGAAACGGGCGTTGGAGAAACCGCTTGAAGAAGAGAGCGCTCATTTGAAGGGGGGAATAGTCAACCGCTGGCTCCTCCTTGTCCAGTCGGGAAGTGAGGTCCGGCGAGGGCCAAACAGGGTCTGTCGGGGGTGTTATCGGGTGTCTGGGGTCAGAAACAGGGAAGTAAACATTGACACGGACTATAAATTTTATAATGCTCCGGGAGCGAAAAGGCTTGCCCGTTAAAGGGCAAGTTGTTGTTTTTCTGCCATGCACAACCTCTTAACGGTCAAGGAAACGGCCAAATATCTTCGAATCCCGTTGCCGACCGTTTACTACCTGGTGCAACGCGGGCAATTGCCTGCCATCCAGATCGGCGGCCGCTGGCGGATCAAGAAAGCGTCGCTCGATAAGGACATTTTGAAGGAAGATAAGTCCGGTCAGCCCACCGTGTTGGTGGTGGATGACGACGAAAGTCTTCAGAGCCTCTTCAAGATTTTCTTGAAGAAAATCGGCTTTAGCCGGGTGGTCGTGGGCACGGTAAAGGAAGCGATCGCCGCGCTCGAGAAACAGAAATTCGATCTCCTCTTCCTCGATTTGAAGTTGCCGGACGGTCCCGCGGATGACGTTTACGATGCGGCCAAGGAGGCGGACCCGGAATTGCCGATCGTCGTCATCACCGGTTATCCCGACAGCGAGATGCTCGACCGCATTTTGGCGAAAGGTCCGATCACCGTCTTGAAGAAGCCGCTGAAAGTGGAGCAGCTTCAACAGACGGTCCGCATCCTCGGCCACAAAGACGCCGCGAAGCTCGCGGCCTGATCCCGCGAGAGCGGGATCATTGTGAATGGTGATCGGTGAAATCGTGATTAGTTCTGTCGATCGGGACATCGACAAATTACGTGACCCTTGCTTGACTGATCACGGATCACTATTCACTTATCACTCCTTCCCACGCGCGGTTAGCTCAGTGGTAGAGCACTACCTTGACACGGTAGGGGTCACAGGTTCGAACCCTGTATCGCGCACCATCACAAGTCCCCGATATACGAGGGGCTGTGACAATTCACTGGGCAGCTCAGGAGTGGACTGTCGCATTATGACCGGATGTCTTGCTTGATTCGAAAGACGGCTGGATTTATTTCTCGATGTTAATCCTGGTGCCGCTGCATAGGCGATGGCTGAGCCGGCGCGCTCCCGCTTGAAAACGTTGCGAAACATTTTTGGGAACGTTTGGGCGCTGTTCGGCATGGCCGCGTTCGCCATAAGCCTCGCGATCCTCTGGCGTCATCCGAACTTCGGACGCGAGGACGCCATCGGCGGGCTCATTATTTTCGGAATCATCTTTCCGATCCTGGCGTGGGTGACGACCCTCCGGGCACGCTCGCTGGAGTTGCCGCGGCGGCGAAGCTCGGCTGAGATGTGGCTGCTTCTTGCCTGTCTGATCGGCGTCACACTTTATCTCATCTGGGGTGCGACGCTTTCGGAAGCGCTAGTTCCCGCAAGCTGGCTCGCTTCGCCGCGCGTGACGCCTTTGGTGGTACTTGCCCGAAAGTTGATCGTCTTCGTGGCCATTCCTTTTCTTCTCTTCCGAATCATCTTCGGGTATCGCTGGCGCGATTTCGGAGTCCAGTGGGCCGGGCTCCGGGCGCTGGGGGGCAATCATCTTCTGGTAGTGCTCGTCCTCAGCGGCGTCATTCTTCTCTTTCAATATTTCGCCGGCACTGGCGCGGCGCCGATCCGCCGCGGTGAATTCAGTCCAAGTCAGCTCGCGATTGGTCTGCCGCTCTGTTTTGCCTGGCTCTTCCTCGAAGTCGGTTTGGTGGAGGAATTCTTTTTCCGCGCTCTCGTGCAGGAGCGTCTGGCCGCGTGGTTTAGGTCCGAGGTTTCGGGCGTGGCGTTGATGGCGCTGCTCTTTGGCCTGGCGCACGCGCCTGGCTTCATTCTGCGCGGAGCGGGCCTTCACGAAGCGATCGGCACCACCCCGTCGCCCGTCGATTCCATTGCCTACGCCATCGTGGTCCTGTCGCTGAGCGGCATTTTTTTCGGCGTCGTCTGGGCGCGCACAAAGAATCTTTTCGCGGTGATTCTCATCCACGCCGCCACCGATCTGTTGCCGAACTTCAAAGAATTCGTGCAGACCTGGGGCATCTGATTACTCGGTGGAGCCACGATGCCGGTGGGAACGCGCGCTGGAGACTCGGCACGAATAGGTCTTCCACCCGTCGGTTGCAGTTCGAATAAACGTGAGACCGTGCTCGGAGCGCCGGATAGAGCTTCGTCCAAAGGCGCAACATCCCCGCGCGATGCGCACATCCATCCCAGAAAACCCTGATTTTTATCGGGCTCCGAAGCCTTAGAGCTGCGGAAGGTGAATCGTCGCGATCATGCAACGCGCGCTGCCGCCGGCCAGCTCGATCGTCGGGAGCGAGAGCTCAATCAATTGCGCGTGGCGTCCAATGAGGACGCGCTGCTGGGCCGTAAGAGCGGATGCGCCGCGTGCGGATAACACGAGTAACTTTCCTTTTTCATTGTGCAGCTCGATCGCGTTACCCGCGAAATTCGCGATCTGGCTGGGAGTGAGGTCGACGACCTCTTTGCCGGTAGCTTCGAGACGATCTCGAACGCCGGTCCGATCGCGTTCATCGGCAATCGTTTCCAACCCGACGAGCGCGAACTCCGAGCCAACGCACATCATTACGTTCGTGTGATAGATCGGCTGGCCGCCCTCGCTCTCGCTACGAAAAATCACCGGCTCATATCTGAAATCGTGGCAGAATTGCTTCAGAATGTCCGCGTGGGTCCGTTGGGATAACGAGGCGTAGGCAATTTTGTTGACGTGATCCAAGACCAGGCTGCCCGTGCCTTCGAGGGACTCGTCCTGATGTTCGCGCGGGGAATAGTCGACCACATCCGTGACGCGGTAATGTTGGCGCAGGTGGTCGATCACGTCGTGCCGCCGTTCCGCGCGACGAGCCGCCGAATACATCGGATAAAGCGCGACCCGGCCGTCGTGATGGGTGGAGAACCAATTATTTGGAAAAACCGCGTCGGGTTTTTCCGGCGTGGCCGTGTCGTCCACCACATGAGCCGTGACGCCAGCGTTGCGCAATTTTTCGACCGCTTCGTCGAACTCCTGCCGCGCCGCCGCGGTCAGGTCTGCCAATTTATCCGTTGAGACCGCCTGCTGAAAAGCATTGTCCGCCGCCGTCTCGGGATTTGGATAAAACCGGTGCGGCCGAATCATCAGCACCGCACTCGCGCTCTGCTGGATCATGTTTCTTGTCTTGCCGGGCGAATGCGCCGCCGGCGTCTATGCCGCGACGCTTTCGGGGGTCACGACCGTGGGTGAACTCGGTGGTCCCGGCCGCTTCGTTGCCCGATACCGCCAGATCGCGAAGGCGACAAACAACAAGTCGGCCACGACAAAGCTGACGACGTAGGTTTCGCCGCCGATGCCGAACCCGTAGCTGTGCAATCCTTTGCCGAGAACAAAATTCACCCCATACCACGCCATCAAAATCGCCAGGAAACAAACCACGCTGGCGACGACCAGACCAAATTGCGTCCACCAGCCCGCGAGACGTCCGTGCAGCGTCAGGATGTAGCAAAGGAGCGCGATGAGGGCCCAGGTCTCTTTCGGGTCCCAACCCCAAAAACGGCCCCAGGAATAATTTGCCCAGACGCCGCCGAGAATTGTCCCCGCGGCCAGCAGAATCACGCCAAGCTGGAGCACGCGATAGAGCCAGAAATGCATTGGTTGATCGGCGCGCGCTGAGACCGGATCGCGCGCATAACGAAACAGCAGGATGTGCCCGAAACCCATCGCCAGCGCGAACGCCGCGTAGCTGAGTGTGATCGTGAGGACGTGAATGGTGAGCCAGAAATTATCGCGCAGGACCGGCACGAGCGGATCGATGCTGGAGGGCATCGCGATCGGTATTTGATGGACGAGCAGCAGGGCCACGAGCGAAACCGGCAGCGCCGCGAGCAGATAAACCGGCGCCCGGTAACGCGCGAAAAAGATCATCCCGAAAAACAAGACCGCGAACGAGACCCAGATGATCGACTCATACATGTTCGTCACCGGCGGCCGGCCCGCGATCAAACAGCGCAGCACGATGGCGTTGCCATGAAAGAGGAGTCCGGCCAGCGCGAGGCCAACCCCAATGAAGGTCAGAATTCTTCCCCGCTTTAGATTGTAAGCCACCCCGACCAGGACCAGCGCGATCCCGTAACACCAGGCCGCGCGGTAGAATCCATCGAAATGATTGTAGAAATATTCCAGCCGCAGTTCTGATTCCGGCGGATAAATCTTCGGGCTCAAACCGCGGAGTCCGTCGCGCAATTGATTCGCGGCCCGGCCAAACTGGAATCCGTCGCCTTTCGCGTACGACGTCGCGAGCATTTGCAGGTGGGTCTGCAAGGGCATGAATTTCGTCACATCATAATAGCGGGCGAAGTCGGGCGGCACTACCCATGGATCCGCCGTCTTATCCGCCGCCGGCACGAGCAGAAACGCCCGCCCATCCATGACATGCGCGAAAATGGCCAGCCGTTCACCTACGCTCATCGCTTCGCTTTGCAGACGGTCGAGCGGTTTTTCCGCCTTCTTGAGCGCGTGGGCTTCCCCCACGAGCCGGTTCAATTCCGGCAGCGACGTCAACTCGGTGAAGGAAAACCGCCGCTTGGTCTTGTCCAGCCCGAGCTTCTCGATCAACTGCCCGAGCGAGACCAGAATCATCGGCTCGCTCTTCCAATCGTGGGTATCGAGCAGCATCGACAGGACGAAGTCGTTGGCCTGCCATTTCTTGCCCCGGGCGTCGGTATAACTCGATCGGCCCGTGGTCTTGATCAATGCCTCCCGCGCGAAAGTATCGATCGGCTTGCGCCGCCCGCCATCCTGGATGGCGAGGAGTCCCCATTGCTCGAAGTCAAGCGAGGATGAATCCACCACGGGCATATCCGATTGCGCGAAACAAGCGCCGCTGAGAACCAGGCTGATCGCCGAAATGAGGAACCGTAAACGCATAAAGTGGAAGGGCCGATAATGTAGCGCTTCTTTCGATGTGCTGTCGAGTGGCAGCCTCGACGGCCCGCTTTTAATCCTTTTCCTGCCTTCCTGATTTCCTGATTATTCCTCCATGGTTCGGACGCTTTTCAGACTTCTAGCGCTCGCTCTCCTCGGGGGCGCGACCGTCAGCTACGCCGCCACCGTCGCGCTGGTCGGCGGCCGGTTGATCGATGGCTTCGGCGGACCGCCGCTGGCGAACAGCGTCATCCTGATCGAGGGCGCCCGGATCAAGGCTATTGGCCAGGTGGGCAAACTGCCGGTCCCGGCCGAGGCCGAAGTGATCTCCACCGAGGGAATGGATGTGCTGCCCGGCCTCTGGGACGCGCACGTGCACACGATGTTGCTCGGCCACAGTAACTACGAGCACTGGGACAAAACCTACCCGGCCCGCTTCGGCTCCGAAATCATGCCGGCGGCCGCGCGGCAACTCTTGATGGCCGGCGTGACCAGTGCCCGCGATCTGGGCGCGCCGCTGAAGGAAAGCATTGAAGTCCGCGACCGGATCAACCGCGGCGAGATTCCCGGCCCGACGCTCTACGTCTCGGGTCCGTTCATCCAGCACGAACCCTATCCCGGCACGGAAGCATTCCGCTGGGGCGTGAAAGGACCCGACGATGCCCGCGCCAAGGTGCGCAAACTGGCGGAGGCCGGAGTCAATATCATCAAGCTGATCGACCAGGACCAAATGACGATCGAGGAAGTGCAAGCGGTCGTGGACGAAGCGCGCAAACACAAACTGCCAGTCGTCGCGCACGGGCATCGCCCAGAGGAAATTCGCCGCGGGCTCGCCGCGGGCGCCGATTGCTTCGAGCACACCGGCCTGGCCACCGCGCCCGGATATCCGGATGATGTCCTCAAACTCATCGCGGAGCGCACGGCGAAGATGAGTCTCGGGCCGCTTTTCTGGTGTCCGACCATCGAAGGCTTCCTCAATTACCAGCCGCTGCTCGATAATCCCGAGCAGCTCGACGATCCCGCGTGGCAGGACGGTGTCCCAGCCGACATCGTCGCGGACATCAAAGCCTCCATCGCGCACCCCGGGCAGCTCAGCTATTACCAAATCACTCCGTTGCGCGCCAAAACCGTCGCGAACAAATTCCGCCAGCTCCAGGAAAGCGGTGTCGTCCTGCTCATTGGGACCGACAGCGGCATCCCGATGAAATTCCACAGCGGTTCGACCTGGAAAGAGCTCGACGCCTGGGTCGCCAAGCTGGGCGTCGACCCCATGACGGCGATTCGCGCCGCCACCTATTGGCCGGCGGTGCAGATGAAGGTCGACAAAGACTACGGCTCAGTCAGTGCAGGCAAATACGCCGACATCATCGCCGTGAAAGGCGATGTGCTCCGCCACATCGATCTGCTCCAGCGCGTCGATCTTGTAATGAAACACGGCGAGCGCGTGAAGTAAGGTTTCGGCGGAATCAGGCGCGAGCCACCGCGGCGGTGACGGTTAGCAGCGGAACAATGGCGAAGTGTTCGTTGCCATTCTCTTCGTAGGAGATGAGCAACGAGGTTTTCTTGGGAGAGAAGCTGAGGAAATCGCGGTGAGGAACGTCAAAGACCCGGCCGGAATCGGTTTCGATGCGGAACGGTTTGTTCTTCGCGATCAGATCCTCAAGCAGCGAAACGTCCATCGAAGGATGATAACTTCCTGCTGAAAAAGGTGTCAACGCAGGGTCTCTTGAATGGGAATTGCCACACCCCAAAAAAAACAGGGCCATTTCCTTATCCCACATTTCTGACTTATCCTCATTGATGAGAACAGTATTTTTCGCCGCCGCCCTTTTCCTGCTGGCCGTTGCCACGGCTCCAGCAGAGCAGCCCGCAGAGCCGGTCAAAGTGGGACCGTTCACCTTCGCAGTGCCGGAAGGCTGGAAAAAAATGACGCCATCTTCACCCATGCGCAAAGCGCAGCTCGAGATCGCGCAAGGTTCTGACAAAGCTGAGGTGACCTTCTTCCAGTTCGGCGCGGGCCAGGGCGGCTCGGTCGCGGACAATGTTGCGCGCTGGTTCGCCCAGTTCCCAGGCAGCGATGCCAAACGCAAAACCGAAGACGTCCAGGCCGGTCCTGTGAAGGTCACCTTCGCCACCACCGAAGGCACTTTCAGCAGCGGCATGCCCGGCGGTCCATCTACGCCGATGACCGGTTACGCGCTCTGCGGCGCGATCCTGGCAAGCCCGGACGGCGACGTTTACGTCAAAATGACCGGACCGGAAGCGGTGGTGAAATCCGCGGCCGAAGCCTTCAAGAAGATGGTCTCCGAAGCCGCCAAAAATGCGGCGCCACGGGTGTAGCGCCGACCGGCTACAAGGAGCGGCGGTTTCCAAACCGCCGTTTTTGCTCGCGGCGCCGGACGCCTAAAGGCACCCCAAAACAATCTTCTCGTCGAGAAATTCGAACCCTGCTATCCCAACCAAATGATTTCTCTAAATCAAAACGCGAAACGTATCCGACAGCTCCTGGCAATGTTGATCCTGGCGGCGGCATTTGTCTTCAACGCGAACACCGCCGTGGCAGCTTCGTTAGGAAAAAATCTGGTGGAGCTGGAATCCAATATCACCTGGGCCGCGGTGGATAACGCCTGGAAAAACATTAGACCCAGATGGGTCGCAACCACCGCGGCTTGCGACGATCCGAAATGCGTTGCGGAACAGTTGCTGGAACTGGAAGCGCACGTGAAATGGAAAGCGGTCGAAGCCGCCTGGACCAAACGGCGAAGCGGCTGGGTCAACGACTGCAAAGCCGCCACCACTGAGGTCGAGGTCGCCAACCTTCTGCTGGAGTTTGAGCAAAACGTGAGATGGCAGGCCGTCGAGCAAAGCTGGAAAGCCCGCCGCGACGGCTGGATCGCCCGGGTAAAAGGGGACTAACAACGCTCGCGCGAAACGGCGCCGGAGCGTTCGCTACTGCTTGCGTGAAGCGATGACGTTTTCCGACCCCGGACTGTAGATCGCCATTCCGTAAACCTGCCCGGCAGGGTTGCGCATGAATTCAACGGCCACGCCGGCGAGATCCTTGATCCGGAAGTAACTCCCGCGCACCGGGACCAGCTCCCGGGCGTTCCCGAGCACGATATATTGCAGCACGTTGTCTTCCCGCACCGAGATGGTGACGGGCACGCCCCCGTTATCGTAATCGCCGGCCAGGGGTTCGAGGAATTTTCGCTCGCGCATCTCGGCCGGCGCTTGGCGGGTAAAAACGATCGGCTCAACGTTCGGCTCCAGCGGCACGGACAGGCTGACAACGTCGCCGCTGAAGTCCGCGTTGAATTGCACTCGCGTCAGTTCGAGCGGGTTCTGGCGATCCGCGGGGCTCTGGAACACCTCGTAATGCCAGTGATCGAGCGGCGCGGTAAATTTGTTGTAGCTTAGCGTCAGCCGATCTTTCTCCAGTCCCACCTTCATCGGGCCGTAGCCCGGATGCAGATATTCCGCCGCGTAATCACCGAGCGGACGCGCGGGTTTGGTGTTCGGCTTGCGATCGGTCGTCCCCGCGGCCCTGGCGGCATCTTCTCCGGCGAACCCTTTTTCATCGAGCTGGCGATGGCGCGCGAGCAGGCCCGCGCTCTCCAAACCCAGCAGCCGATCAATAATTTCAAACGGCAGCGCATCGCGCAGCCGCGTGCCTGATCGGTTGGCCAGGACGACCACGCCAATCCGCTTCGAAGGAACCAGCACGAGGAGCGCGCTGGCGCCGTCGATATTGCCGCCATGATGCGCGATCTCGATGCCGCGATAGGTCTGCACGAATAACCCCATGCCGTAGTTGCTGAAGCCGAAAAGGTCCGAGAAAAGGTCTTTGCGGATCGGCACCTGCGGTTGCATCATCGCCTGCACATCGGCCTCGAGGAGCACGCGGTGGCCTTCGAACATGCCGCCCGCCAGCATCATCCGCGCGTATCGCGCCATCTCGTCGACGGATGAATTGATCGAGCCGGCCGGCCCCCCGGCATCGAGCGCGATGTGCTCAATCTTAACGACCTCGCGCTTGGTGTTCAGCTCGTAGGCCTGCGAATGGTTCGGGTCGGCGTGCATGGCCGCGACGGTGAAGTTCGAACGTTTCATTCCGAGCGGGGTGAAGAGAGACTCCTTCACCAGCTCTTCCCAACTGCTTTTCGCGATCTGGCCGCCGAGATATCCCGCGGTCATGTACATCAGGTTGTTGTATTGGAACCGCACCCGCAGATCGCGACTGAACTCGAAAAACGGAAGCCGATGATAAATCTGTTCGCGGGTGAGAGTCGTGCCGTACCAGATGAAATCGTGCCGCGGCAGACCGATGCGATGGGTAACAAGGTCCCGCGGCGTGGCGTGCGAGGTGGCGTATTCGTTGTGCAGGCGAAAATCGGGCAGGTATTCGCGCACCGGTTTTTCCCAGTCGAGTTTCCCCTGCCGCACCAAAGTGCCGAGCGCCGCGACGGTGAACTGCTTGGTCACCGAAGCGATCGGCATCTGCGTTTCCGCGGCCATGGGCAATTTCTTTTCCACGTCGCGCAGGCCGTACCCTTTCGAGAGCACCACCTCGTCGCCCACCACCACCGCGACCGCGACGCCGGGAACGTTAAAGGTTTTCAGCGCTTGCTCGATGACAGAGTCGATGCCGGCAAGCGCCTCACTCGGAGGCGGCTCTTTGGCGGACAGGCTGGAGGCAAGGAAGACGACGGCGAGACAGAGGAGTGTGGCTTTCATGAATGGAGTTCGGGTTTCCAGTTTTGCGGGGAACTACTCGTTAGTCTGGGACATCTCCGAGATCTTTCGCTGCAGGAAGACGCGGTCTTCGGCATCTTTCTCCCGGTGCGTTTGTTTCATACGCAGGAGTAAATGGACATCCGCGAAGGGGATGGACACTCCGTGGATCTCGGCTAATTCGATCGACTTGCTTGCTTCGGCGTAGTCGATTCCGCACGCCGTGATCATGAGATCAACCAGAATTTCGTCCGACACGCGTACCACCGTGTAATCCCGAATATCATCGTCTCCCAGTTCGAGAATCACTCTATCGGGCAAGGTCTCGAGCGCCCTCTTTACCCGGGTCTGGTTCTCCATGTCACCATCGAGAAGGAGATCGATGTCTTCGGTCGCGCGCAGATATCCGTGATGGATGATAGCGAATCCACCGACAATGAGATAGCGCGCAGCCTGTTCGTTCAGAGCCCGGCAAAGCGCTACGAGATCGTCTTCTTTGGGGATTCGGCCCGGGTTCGGCAACTCATTTTCCATTCGTTGAATTCTGTCCAGCTCTTGAATCGGAAAACTCCTTTGGGATGGCGTACGGCCCCCAGGATAAGTTCCGCGCTAGCTTGCAGCCGGTTGAAGCGATCCCAATGAGGACGCGGGTTTTTTCCGCCGAGAACGCGAATCGTTTCATTCGATTCCATCCTCATCTTCTAACCGCGCGCGCCCACTTCGACAACAGCAAGCTGCCATTCGGTAGAATTACAGGGGATTTTCGGAAGCCTCGCTTTTCGACCTCACCCATACGAAATATTGAAACGGCTCGCGTTTAGCGATTCACACCAATGCAAGAGACGACCTGCGCCGCATTGATTCGCGAATCGGGTACATGAAATGGAATTCGATGTCCCTTCCCCTGCACTTGACGCTGATAGGGCTAATCTGGTCCTCGTCCCTCTTCGCAGCTGAGCCGGACCGAAAACGGGAAGCAGACACTGCTTCCTTGCGAGAACTGAAAGAAGTCCTCTGGCCGAAAGCATATCGGGAGCAGGACGCGGCCTTGCTCGCCCGGATCCTGGCTGATGAATTCGAATCCATCGATGCCGAGGGCAGCCGTTCCACGAAAGCGGAGGAGCTCGATTACGTCCGCAAGAACAAGCCGAGCTACGACTCATTTCGCTTCGTCATTCGCCGCCTCGAGATCTTCGAGAACCGCACCGCGATCGTTTCCGGCACCGGTTACATCGAGACAAAGGCGCAGGACGGCAAGAAAGGGTCACGGACCGAATACCAATCCAGCAACGTGTTAATCGAACGGGAGGGTAGATGGCAGGCCATCTCTTCCCACGTCTCCGGCATTAAGAAAACGGAGGGCTGACAACGTTGCCGCTCCTCTGCTCAGAGCTGTGCGTGGCCCTCATGCCTATTGGTAGATCGTCTTCGGCTCCGGTCCTTCGACGAGAGCTTTGAAGCGCGGATGCTCGCGCAACGGATCCCAAATCGAATCGAGCCGGAGCAACGCCTGGGTAAGCGGGAATGCGCCATAGGGCGTGACCAGCAGCCGCTCGATACGCGCGATCGCGCGCTCCGCTTCGCCGACCTGCGCTTCCACTCCAGCCAGGTTTTCTTCAGCAATTGGTCCGTACACAGGATCCTCGGCGGCTGGCAGCAATGACATCGCCCGCTCCCCCTCCCTCAACGCAGCGTCCTTGTTCCCCAGCCCGGCTTCACAGAAAGCCAGCAAACTGGCGATTGAATAGTTTCGCGGTTCATGTTGCTGGCGAAGTTCCAGTCGGGCCTTGCCTTCGAGGTAGGCTTGCCTCGCGCCTTCCTTATCGCCTGCCAGCGACCGCACCCAGCCGAGGAATTGCCGGGCGCCACCCCCTTCGTCCGGGGACTCTTTTTCGATGCGGGAGAAACCCTCCTCCAGCAGGCGCGCCGCTTCGTCGTAGCGGTGTTCAAGCGTTAAAAGATTCACGCGAGTCTGCTCCACATCGTCCGATCTTTTTGTTGCCGGAATTTTGCTCAGGACGGCTCTTGCTGCCGGCAAATCCCCCCTTGTTCGATAGAAGAACCACGCCTTGTTAACGAGCACATCGGGATCGTCCGGAACAATTGCCAGCGCTCGATCGATCATTTCCTCAGTGGCGCGATGCTCGCGCAACATCGAGAAAGTCCAGGCCCGATCCATGAACAGGTGAGGATCGCGTGGATTTAACTTCGTGGCCTGCTCATACAAGCCCAGGCTATCCTTCCACCGGCTTTGCCGTCGCGCGATCCGGGCCAGCGCTTCGGCCGCCTCGCTGCTACTGGGGACCTCGCGCTGGATCTTCTCAAAGAGATCGCGTGCTCCGTTGTAATCTCGTTCGATGTGGTAACGATAGTAGGCATTGGCCAAAAGCGTCTCAGCTGCCGATGGGTTAAGCCGCGTGGCGGTCTCAACCGCGATCCGCGCCGCCTCTTTCCGCGCCGGGCTCACATCGACCTGCTGGAAATGAAGGCCCGCGTTTTCTCGCGCCAGGGCGGCCCACGCTTGCGCAAAGCTGGGGTCGAGACGCACTGCTTCTTCAAACGATGTGGCGGCCTGCTTCTGGTCTTCCGCTGTATGCCCGGCACGCGAACTAAAGTCTATCCCGCGCAGGTAGGCATCATAGGCGGCGAGATTGTCAGTCGGCTTCGACACGACCGCCGCCTGTTCACGTCCGGTGAGTTTCGCCTGGAGCTTTCGGGCTATCGCCGTCGCCACTTCGCTCTGAACGGCGAAGATGTCCGTCAAATTGCGATCATATAGATCAGCCCAGAGATGCTCGTCGTTTTGCGCTTCGATCAACTGGACGTTAATGCGCACGCGATTACCCACCTTCTGGACGCTTCCCTCTACCAAGTGCGCGACGCCGAGTTGCCGCGCGATTTCCACCACGTTCTCGCCTTTGCTCCGGTACCGCTGCGTCGAGCTACGCGAGATCACCTTCAGCTCGCCGATCTTGGCCAGCCGAGTGATGATTTCGTCCTGCATGCCGTCCGCGAAATAGGCATTGGCTTTGTCTTCGCTAAGATTCTCGAACGGAAGCACCGCGACTGAGCGGCGCCCCGGCAGTTGTCCCGTCTCCTTGAGCGGCGAGACAGCGGCGGGTCGAAGCAGGTAAAAACTCCATGACAAAGCCGCAACCGAACCGAGCCCAATAAGACTCCAGAACAACGGACGCCGCATGCGCTTGCGCACCTCCCCCTCCTCTTTGGTTGCTGCTGTTAACTGAATGCCTTCTGGAGTCAGCTCGAAAGCCCACGCGAGAACCAGCGCGACCGGAAACCCGAGCGCCAGCAACAGCACCACCAGACGCACCGCCCAGTTCGGAATGTCGAAAAATGGAAAGACCTGTGTCGCGATTTGGATGAGCAGCCACGCGACCACCGCGTACGCCACCGCTACGCGATAAACGTTGCGCCGTTTCAGTTCGGCGAAGAAATTGCGCGGGTTCATCGGCTACTGCGCCAATCCTACTTCGGCGCGAGCGAAAGGAGAAGTTTCTCGAAACGTGGTTCTTTCCGCAGCGGGTCCCACCGTTCGTCGAGCATCAGTTCGCCGTAATGAGGACCACTCGGTTTTGCCACGACGTCTTCAAGGATTTCCAGCGCCCGACCCAGGTCTCCGGCGCGCGCGCAGACCCCGGCAAAGCGACTCAAGATTCGCAAGCCGTCGAGCGCATCTTCGCTCAACGGCAGGAGCTCAGTCGAACGTTGGGCTTGGCGGACCGCGTCTTTGTTTCGGTCCAGGCGAGCATCGATTTCGGCGAGGATCATCAAAGCTTTGCCATCGTCGGGACGCTTCGCCACGTTCGCCGCGGCGCGCTCCCGGGCCGCCATGAATGCCGCCTGTGCCTTCTCGCGTTCGCCGAGTCCCTCCGCGATCAACGCCGCGTACCACTCCCGCGGGGTGACGTACCCGGCGCCGGGAAAGTCCGCGGCCTTGGTGGCCGCTAAGGCCAGCTCCGCCGCCTGATAGTCTCGCTGAAGAAAGGCGAGGTCGAGCCGCGAAACGGCAAACTGCTCCGGGCTCAAGGCTTTCGCGGCCGGTCCGGCCAGAACGGTTTCCATGCGCCGCCAGTCACCGCGGGCGAGCCGGTCCACCCGGGCGCGCGACATCTCGGAGGCGAAGTCCCGTTTCCAAACGAGCACTCCGTCGCAAACTCGCGCCGCATCGTCATACCGCCGAAGCGCGACGTAGTTCGTCGTCGCCAATTCGGTGAGGACCGTCGCGTTGCGCGGGTCGAGCGTCACGGCCGCCTCCAGGAAACGCGTCGATTCCTCCCAGCGGCCCTGGCGCCGGGCGATGGCGCCGCTGAAATAAACGATCTCGGAGCTGTTCGGTAACGCGCGGCGGGCGATGGCTAATTCCTCGAGGGCGCGACTGTAATCGCGTGCTCCCCAATAATGAAAAATCCCCCGAGTGAGATGCACTTCTCCGGCATCCGGTCGCAACCGGGCCGCTCGTTCGAGCGCCGCCTTCCCGAGCTCTAGCCGCGCGGGCGTGTGATCGTAGTTGCTCCAGAAGAACTCGAAATGGCCCCGCGCGAGGAGACAGAGCGCCGGCACAAACGCGGAGTCCTGGGCGACTGCCTGATCCAGGAGTGCGATTTGCTGCGTGAGGCTCTCGCGCGTCGATCGGCCGGCGCGCTCGATTTCCTTGGCGCGCAGGTAAAGCTCGTAGGCGGCCAGATCGGCCGTCGGTTTCGCCTGAAGCGCTGCCTGCTCCGTGGGCGAAAGCACCGCTCGAAGCTGTTGGGTGATCTTCCGCGCGATTTCGGTTTGGATCGCGAAAACGTCCGCCAAATCGCGATCGTAACGTTCGGCCCAGAGATGCGCGTCGGTCCGCGCGTCGATCAGCTGGGCCGTTACGCGAACACGATTGCCGACGCGCTGGACGCTGCCTTCGAGCACATGCGCAACCTGCAAGGCCTGCGCGATCTCCGGCAGTTTGCGCGTGGCATTGTCCCGGTATTGCATCACGCTGGTGCGGCTGATCACTTTCAGGTCGGCCACCTTCGCGAGCGTGGTCAGAATTTCGTCATGCACGCCATCGGCGAAGTAGGCGTTTTGCTTGTCATCCGAGAAATTTTGGAACGGGAGCACGGCAATACTTTTGCCTGCGGCCGAGGTTGCTCTCGCCCGAAACAATTGCCAGGCGAATAAGCCGGCCGCCGCGATACCCGCGATCACGATCAACGCCGCAATCTTCCGTCCGGCGCGGCGCGGAATGGATTCGTTAGGCCCGATCTCTCCGGTTCGCTTGATTCCTTCGGGCGTGAGCTCAAAAGCCCACGCGAGCACGAGGGCGACGGGGAAACCGAGAATGGCGACAAACACCACGGCGCTCGTAATCACGCCCGGCAGAAGCAGGGCGGGCACCACGGTCGCGGCCACCTGAATCGCGAGCCACCCAACCACGGCATATCCGGCCGCAACTTTGTAAACGTTGCGGCGCTTCAACTCGGCGAAAAACTTCTTCGGATCCATTTATCGACGGGGTCTGCGAGCCAGGGAGCGGCGATCTCTCCCGCGGCTGCGGGACCGAACTAAAACAAACGGCGGTTTGTAAACCGCCGCTCCTTGTCTGCTTTCGTCCGCTAGCAGGTATCGCAACGCCTTTCGCTTGGCAAATTCCCATCACGCAGCGGTGACATCGGCGTTTCCACTTTGAAGGCGATGCGCCGCGTGCGTATCGTGCGCCGCATGAAATTTTCTTTCGCTCGAATTTTTTTGGTGCTCCTCGTGTCGCAGCTCTCTGTTTTCGCGAGCAACAGCGTGGTCAATATGTCGCATTACGATGTGATGCGAGTCGATTTCAACGCGATGACCAACGCGGGAATCGTCGGCGTGATTCATGAGGCCAGTTATCCGCCCTGGGTCGTCGACGATAAATACGCGGCCCGACAGGGAGCGGCGGTTCGGGCGGGGTTGCTCTGGGGTGCTTATCATTTCGCGAATGCCTCGGATCCGGTCCGGCAGGCCGATTTTTTCCTGAGCACGGTGGAGAGAACGTGGCGCCGGTCAGGTCCGGAGAGCCGGCCGAATGAAGTTCTTCTGGTGCTCGATTTCGAAAAGAATGGTCACTATCCCGGCGGCACCATGCGGATCGATCAGGCGGTGAGGTTCATTGAACGGATTCACGAGCGAACGGGTGTTTATCCCGGCCTCTACTCGGGCGAATATCGGATCCGCGATGTCATTAACCACCCGTCAGTCAGTGCCGCGCACAAGAGAGTGTTCACGCGCTGCTGGCTTTGGGTGGCGAACTATCATTACCAGCCGCGCGTCGTAAACCCCTGGGGGCATTGGACCATGTGGCAATACACGGGCGACGGCGTCTGCGACCTTCCGCGTTCGACTCATCCGAAAAATATCGCCAACATCAAAAACGCCGAGCGGAACATGTTTCGCGGGAGTCCAGGGGCCGCGCGCGCCTTCTGGCAGCAGCACGGCTGGCGTCCGGGCGAGGCGGAGAAGCTCACGCCCATCGTCCAACCCCAACCATTCAACCGGTAGGGTCGATTGGACTCACCGCCTCAGGGTGATGTTTGCGCCAATAGCGCACCGCCGCGCTGACCGCCATGAAACTGGGATCGGCAGCTTCGTAGGCGTGCACTTCGCTTTCCGTCGCGCCTCGCGTTCGCAGTTCGTCGACCACCTGGTGCGCGAAGAGCGGCGTCAATTGTTGTTCGTCCTGGCCGGCGCGTAGTCGATCGCGGAACCAGTCGGCCCAGCGGCGCACGCGTTCCTCCAGCTCGTCGAGGTGGGCCGGGATCGAGCCTTTCACCGGTCCGAAGTGAGGCAGATATAACTTCTTCACCTTCAGCGAACGTATTTTTTCGATGGATTCGAGCCATGACTCGATGTGCAATTCGGGCGGGACAAAGGGCGGAACAGGGGGGCCGCCGCCTAATCGCACCCCGGCGATATCGCCGCCGAAAAGATTGTCTTCCCATTGATAGACATGGTGATGGCTGGCGTGCCCGGGCGTCTCGATCGCGCGCAGTTCGAGCGCGTCGACCTGGACGACGTCCCCGTCCTGCATGAGTCGGACGCTCTGCTCGGCAATCGGCGCGAACCGTCCCCAGAGCCGCTCCATCTCCTCGCCATAGATGCGCGTCGCGGACTCGATGAGTCTGGCCGGATCGATCAGGTGCGGCGCTCCCCGGGGATGGACGTAAATCGTAGCGCCGAGTTCCGCAAAACGCCAGGCGGCCCCGGCGTGATCGAAGTGGATGTGGCTCAGGAAAACGTGCCGAACATTTTCAGCGGCAAATCCCGCCTTCTGGAGTTCGGCGGTTACGTTCTCGAAGGTCGACTCCGGCCCGGTATCAAACAGGATGAGTCCATCGTTCGTCTCGAGTGCGGTGGCGGCGATGATGCCCGGCCGGCCCAGCTGCCGTGTGTCGAAAACATGAACCGTCATGGCCCGGCCAGTCTTGACCGAAACGACCGCGCGAGAAAGCCACGAATAGGGGCGTCAATCAGCTTTCGGAAAACGTTCTTGGACTCTGGAACGCACGTGAACCGGAAGAAAAAATCGCCCATGGCATGGAAATTCCATTGACGTTTGCGACTCATTTGTGAGAAATATAATAAATATTAGAAACCATTGGTCGTCCTAATCGACCGCAAACGCACTCCATTATCCTATGAATCGAATCGGCATCATTCTTTCCGTCACCGTCATTATCACTGTCCTGATGTGCTGGCTTATCCCCTCGCCCATAGTGAATTAGCGGCGGCAAGCCTTCAGAGGGTTCACCTTGGCTTCTGGCGCTGAACGCCGCGCTCCGTGACCAGATAAACGGCGAAACTGCCCAACCAGTGCCCGCCCTCGTAGTGCGCACCGGTTACGGCGGCCAAACCGGCGCGGCGATGGGCGTCAGAGGTCCCGGTGAGCGAGGGGCGGCGCTCATCGCCTGAGGGGAGCGCCGAGATAATGCCTTCCAGCATCCAGGCGCGGCTCAAATTTAGTCCATCCAGATGCGCGAGCTTTGGGTCGCTCGGATCGGGCGAAACGGCGACCGGCAGCCAATCGGCTTTATCGGCGGTGGGAATTTGAGGGATGAATTCCTTCAACCAACTGGTGAACTCGGCGGGCGGCAGCACACGCCGCATCACGTCCGCCTCCGCGAGGCAGGGTGAGAGGAAGTCCTCACCGGACGGCTCGTAGGCCATGGGGCAACTTTTGTCGTCCAGATAGAATTTTCGCGCCTGGCCGGTGAGCAGCGTGGCAAAACTTTCGTTGCCGGCGGAGCGGGCATAATCGAGCATCAGGCCCAGCGCGAACGCCGTTTGCGCGTGCTCGCCAACGCGAACGGGATGCGACAGCTTCGGCAGCCACCCCGTCAGTCGCTCGAGCGCCGCGTCTTCGAGCGGACGCAAATTCGCCAGCATCTCTTTCGCTTCGGGATCATCCCACTCGCGCAGTTCCGCGATCAGTTGAAGCAGCCACGCCAGGCCGTAGGGCCGCTCGAAGTTCGCCCGGCCTTTTTCGCGAAGATAGGCAGCCTCCTTCCTCAGGTTTTGGGCGGTGAGATTCTTCCGCAAGGCCTCACGCGCCGGCTTGGCGAACGACGCCTCGGGGAATTTCCTCGTCAGCCGGGCGAGCAGCCAATGTCCATGGACGGACGAATGCCAGTCGTAGCAGCCGTAGAACGCGGGCGTGAGTCTGCGCGGGGGCGCGACATCGGCATCGCTGTTCAGCACATGGCTGATCTTGTTTGGATACTCCTTGGCGACACAGCCGAGAGCGAGACGGGCGAACCGTTCCGCATCAGCTGCGTCGAACTTCGGCGGCGAATTTTCGGCCGCGGCGGCGATCGACGCAAGGGACAGCAGAACGCACGCAAGAGTCTTCGTCATGGCTTCGAAACTGGCTTCGCTCGCGCTCGCGAAACGACGCTCAAACGGCCGGCATCGCCGGCGGCAAATCATTCAGCTTCGGACTCAACGGCACCGGTTCACCGCCACGGCTGAGATAGAGCTGGTAGAGCTGCTTGTTCAGGTGCGTCCAGGCGAAGTAGATCAGCACCATGGCAAAATACATGCCCACACAGAAGACAAGCATGCCGGCCAGCGTAAGCACGATGCTGGCCGCCAGGATAAAGAGGGAACTGATGACAATTTCCTTCCAGGTGAGGGCCAGGAACCGTTTCACGAAAGCCAGGTCGAAGGACTTCGCAAAATCCTGCGTGAGGGAAGCTCGAATCTTCAGCGGCACCAGCACCAGCATCATCACCACTATCGCGATTGCCCAGACCAGCATCATCAACATCGTAATCATCACGCCCAGGCAGCCGCCGACGTTCGCATCACCGCCGGAGGAAAGTCCGCCGACCAGCATCACGGGTATCATCAGGATCCAGACCAACGGCACCAGGACGATGCTGATGCCGACGCCAACGACAAAAGCCACCAGAAAAGGCCACAGGCCGCGTTCGAGATATTTGCCGAAATTAGAAAAATCGAAGTCGGGGAAAGTTTCGAAGCGCTCGTCCTGCCGCGCCCAGAAGCCGGTGATGAGCCAGCCCAAAACGACGATGGGGCCCACGATGGGAATAAGCACGCACACGCCGCCGAGCAGCAGATTCATCATCCATTTCGGGCTTTTGAAGAAATCAGAGACAGAGGCGATGTAGTCCACGGCCAGTCTTTTATCGCGAATCGACGACTCGACGCAAGGTTTGAAACGAGGAGGAGAATTCGAGGGCTCAACCTTCAGTCCTGATCTGCTCGAAATCGCCGGGCGTGTCGATATCGACGGCGCCTTTCTCGAAGTCTATTTGGGCGACGTCGGCTGAGCGGGATTCGATCAGCATTTTCGCCCCGGAGTCGTCAGGGAGGGCAAGGAGCGCTTCGAAACAAGAGCGATGGAAGAGCGCGGGAATGCCGAGAGTGCCGGCGTAACTGGAGGCCACGATCGCCTTGCCGGAATTTTCCCGCTGCGCGATGAGCGACGCGATAACGCTCGCATCGAGGAACGGTTGATCGCAGGCCAGCAAAACGACGGCGTCGATTTCGGGCCGCAAGCTGAGCAGATGACGCAAGCCGCGGCGAACGGACGTGCCGAGGCCGCGCTGCCAGACCGCGTTCTCGACGACGACCGCGGGCGTTCCGCGCAATTCGATTTCAATGCGGTCGCGGGCCTCCCCGGCTACGACGGTAACGCAGGCGCAACCCGCTTCGAGCGCGCTTCGGACCGCGCGCCGCAGCAGGCTCTCCCTCTGAAACGACAGCAGTTGCTTGGGCTGGCCGAGCCTCGACGAGCTGCCCGCCGCGAGAATTACGGCGCCAACGCTGCGCATTTCTCGACCTGCATCGGACCCGGCGCGCGAGCGAGATTCCATCCGTGGATCGGTGTTTTTCGATCGCGCAGGAATTCACCGCTGGCCTCGGCGAAAACGGTCTGGATTTCCGAGACGATGGCGAGCGCGATTTCCTCCGGGGTTTCCCCGCCGAGATCGAAACCCGCCGGCGCGAACAGCTCCGCGGCAATCGGGACACCGGCGTCGAGGAGGGCGTTGACCAATTGGTCGCGCCGTTTCCGCGGGCCGAGCAGGCCGACGTAGCGGAGGTCGAGCCGAAGCAAATGCTGGAGCGCGGCGAAATCCCTTCCGTAATTGTGCGATTTCACCACGGCGGCGGTCCGCGGGTCCGCGCGCGCGGGCAGATCGGAAGCCTGTTCGGCTTCGGCGACGCGCCAACCCAAAATCTCGGCGAAGGAACGCAGCGGGGTGCTGTCGGGACCATCGCCAAAAATGAGCAGTTGAATGGGCGGTTGAATTTCCTGAACGAAAGCGCCGGCAGGCTCGTTTTCCTCGAGCGACAGGATCCGCGTGCCCAGCTCGCCGGCCGCCCCGGCGAACACAGTTACGGCACGACAGCTCCGCCGATTTTCGAGCGCGTCCGCAAGATCGGCCAGAAAGCTTTCGCGCAAGACTTCGAGGAAAATTTCGATCGTCCCGTTGCATCCGAAGCGCAAGCGCGTGTCAAAGCTCATCAGGGAAGGCGTGCCCGTGCGGAGCACCTCGAAGGCGCGCCGGGCAACTTCCTCTTCGAGGCAACCGCCGCTGAGTGAGCCGGCGCTCGAGCCGTCGGCGCAAATGAGCATCCGCGCGCCGGGCCGCCGATAACTGGAACCCTGCGCGCGCACAAGGGTCGCGAGCAGGAGCGGCTGGCCGCGGTGGCGCTTCCATAGTTGAATAATGTCGGCGATTTCTTTCATCGGGGAGCGGTCGCCGCGGCGACCTGGTCGGATTTTGCGCCGGAGATCCTCATACCTTCAAATCGCCCGGGCGAACCGGCAGGCGGCGGATGCGCTTTCCGGTGGCGGCGAAAATCGCGTTCACGATCGCGGGCGCCAGCGGGGGGACCGGCGGCTCGCCCATTCCGAAGGGTTGCACGGCCTCGCTCGGGACGATGTGCACTTCGATGGCCGGGGTATCGCGCATCCGGGCCACGCCGTAATCGGCATAGGTCGCCTGTTGCACCGCGCCTCCGCGAAAGGTGATCTCGCCCAGCAGGGTGGACGAAATGCCCCAGAAAATTCCGCCTTCGATTTGCTGTTCGACGCCGATTGGATTGACGACGAGGCCGCAGTCGACCGCCGCCACCACCCGCTCCACGCGAACTTTTCCGGCGTTATCCACCGCTACCTCCACGACGTAGGCGACGTGGGTTTCGCCATCGTAAATGTTGCAAGCCACTCCGCGCCCGCGCCGGGCCGGCATGGGCGCGCCCCAACCCGATTTTTCCCGCACCACTTCGAGCACGCGCCGCAAGCGCGTCCGATCGATCGTCAGGGACCCGGCCTTGAGCGTGTCCGGGCCGCGCAGCAGCTCGAGCCGATAAACCAGCGGATCGACACCCCGCACCTGCGCCACTTCATCCAGGAACGCCTCTCGCGCGAAGACGCTGGAGGGCGCGAAAACCGCGCGCCACGGACCATGCTTCACTGGCAAATCAACCGCCACGTAAGCCGTTTCGATTGAGGGAATCGCGTAGGGCACATCATAAACACCCCACGATAAATCCTGGTAAAATCCCGCGTCGCGCACTGCCGCCGGATCGGGCAACTTGAGATTGTGCGGCGAGCCCGCCTTGGTATGCCGCCAGGCGACCAGCGTGTCCGTCGAATCCAGGCCAGCCGAAAGACGATGGACGGACGCGGCCTGGAAATGGCCGTGGCGTGTATCGTCCGCCCGAGTCCAGAGCACCTGCACCGGCGCTTTGACCGCGCGGGAGATTTCCGCCGCCTCCAAGGCATAATCGACTGCGAGCCGCCGGCCAAATCCGCCGCCGATCAGCGTCACATTCACTTCCACTTTCTCAGGCGCGATCCCGAGGAACTTGGCCACTTCATCCTGCAACGAATTGGGCGCCTGGGTCGGTGCCCAGATAACGCAGCGATCCTCCCGCACATCGGCGACGCAATTCATCGTCTCGAGCGGAGCATGCGCATAAAAAGGATAATGATAGCTCGCGTAGATTGTGCGGGCAGCCGCGCGAGTGCCCGCCGGAGGTTCGTCTTTGCGCGTGACAACGCCTTTTTGTTCCGAAGCCTCATCCAGCCGCTTGAAATGCGTCTCCGAATCGAAAGCGTTCTTTGGCGCGGCGCCCCATTCCACCGCGAGCGCGGCCCGGCCTTTCAGGGCCGCCCAGGTCGTCTCGGCGACGACCGCTATCCCGCTCGCGCACGGAACGATGCGAACGCCGCGAATCGCGAGCGCTTTTTCGTCCTGCGAACTTTTCCGTTGCGCTCCGCTCCACGACCGCCGCTCGATCGTCGCGTAAAGCATCCCCGGGATTTTCGTGTCAATGCCGTAGCGCGCCGCGCCGGTCACGATCTCGCGTCCTTCGATGCGCCTGGTCGGCTTTCCGATCAGGCGGAAATCGCCCGCCTGTTTCAGCGGCGGCTCGGCTGGAACGGGAAGCTTGGCGGCGTCGGCCACCAGAGCCGCGTACTTGAGCTGCCGTTTACTGGCCGCGTGCACGACCGCGCCGTTTATCGCGGCACAGGTCGCGCGATCCACTTTCCACTGCGCCGCGGCCGCCGTGATCAACATCTCCCGCGCAGCGGCGCCCGCCTGCCGCAGAGGCTTCCAACTGCCCCCAAGACTAAAACTGCCGCCGGTGCCGAGCCGCTTGAAATCGGGGCCAGGCTGAGCCTGCACCAGCTTGATGCGCGCCCAATCAGCTTCGAGTTCGTCGGCCAGGATCATCGCGAGCGAAGTGCGAACGCCCTGGCCCATCTCGGATTTCCCGATGGTCAAGGTCACCGTGCCGTCGGCATCGATGCGGACCCATCCGTTTGGTTTGAATCGTGCCGCCGCCTCTTTTTTCGCGGACTCTTTTTCCGCGGCCAGGAGTCGTTTCCCATCGAAAGCGATGACGAGCGACGCCCCCCCGAGCGCGGCTGTTTTAAGAAAGGCGCGGCGCGAAGTGCTCATGGTTTTTTCGTGCGGAGCGCCGTCGCGGCCTTCCGGATGGCTTTGCGCATGCGCGGGTAGGTTCCGCACCGGCAGACCGCATCCGACAACGCCGTGTCGATTTGTTCGTCAGTCGGATCGGGATGTTCGCGCAAGAGCCCGCACGCCGTCAGAATCATTCCGGGCTGGCAGAAACCGCATTGCGCCACGTCTTCCTCGAGCCACGCCCGCTGGCACGGATGACTCGCATCCTTCGATAATCCCTCGATCGTCACGAAAGTGCGGCCCTTCGCCGCGCTCGCGGGGATCTGGCAGGAGCGGATCGCCTTTCCGTTTTCCAGAATGGTGCACGACCCGCAGACGCCCATCCCGCAGCCAAATTTTGTTCCCGTGAGCCCGAGCGTATCGCGCAAAACCCAAACCAGCGGCGTATCGTCGTCAACATTCGCGGTTCGCTTGGCGCCGTTGACGGTGATGCGGATTTCGCTCATGCCGGGTGGATATTGTCAGCCTAAATCAACTCGCGCAAGCATCGTGCGGTCGCGGAGTTTGAACAAAATACCTGCTACGACCGTCTAGATTGCACTATGACCAAACTTATTGCCTTAACAGCAGCAGGACTCTTTGCGGCCGGCACCATGTTCGCGGGCGAACACGGTGACTGCGCAAAGAAAGTCGGACACGACGGGAAAATGGCGTGCCACGTCTCCATGGCGAGTCTCAACCTGACCGCCGAGCAGAAGGCGAAGATGGATACAGCCATGGCCGCGCACCACAAGGCCGGTTGCACCGAAGCGAACGAGGCGAAATTCATGGATGAAGCCAAACCATCCTGACCGCCGAGCAGTACGCGCAATTCAAAGCCGCCTGCAAGAGCGAGAAAGATAAGACCAAGGCCTAATCGTCCGCCTCCATCAGATCAAAGCGTCGCGCCGAGAGCAATCTCGGCGCGTTTCGCGTACGGAGGCGGCCTTGAGCGGATCGCTCAGCTCGACTTTGAGAGCGGATTCCAGCGTCGTCCAAATTTGAGATTGTCGTGCCGGACGGTTTCGAAGAAGATCTCGCACGATCGAAGGAATAACTCCTTTGGTTCCGTCGTCATTGGAATCGCCGGGAGGGGCGTGGGGAATGAAGCTGAAAATTGTAAATCTCGTCGCGATCCAATTCGGCATTCTTGTCGGAATTTTGTGCTGTCTGATGTTCTTACGCCTGGAACCCGCCGAACCGCCCACCGCGGCGGAAACGCGCGAGCAGGCAACGGAACGCGCCGCGGCTGTCGAACCCCTGTCTGAGGCCCAAGACCAACGTGGCGATACGGTGGACCACCGCGCCGACCCTGAACCAGCCCAGCTGGTCCCCGGCCAACTGGCTCCCGCGTTGCCAAACCAATACTCACCGGAAGCAGTGGAGCGGTACCGGACCGAGGCGACGCGGTTGTACTATGAGCAAATCGCTCCGCGGCGGAATGCCAGCTCCAGTTTTACGCACAGTTCCATCGCCGCGGTTGCGCCATCCTACACGCAGGTGGCCCAGGAACCGGCGGTAGTTCAAACGGATGACCCTGAGCCACAGACTGTCGCCTACGTTGAGCCGGCCCCGGTGATAGTTTACTCTCAGCCGGCCCAGTTCGTCGCATTTTCTCACCCTCGCCGCTTTGAAAATCGATGCCGGCCGGCACCTCATTCCGACGCGCTCGCGCCGGGTCGGCATCGGCGCCGGGACAGAGGGAAGAATCACTGGAGCGGGTCGCCGGAGTTTCGCCCGGCCAGATCTCTTGGGGTAGTGCACCATCGGAATAGTGCCGTGCCATTCTGCCGCCCGACCCAGGGATTCAAACCTCGGGGAAAGCGTTAGGCGAACTCGCGCCGCCGCGAACGCTCAACGCACGCCCGCAACGCTTCGCGTAGCGATGCGCGCAGGTCCAACGCTCAACGTCCAACTGGGAACCGGAGCATGACGAAACCGGATTTCGGATACCGGAGAGAAAAGAAACTGCTTTTGCTGTCATTCCGAGCGCAATCGAGGCCGTAACGCAGTCGAACGAAGTCGGCAAGGCCGGACTTTCAATCTGTGACTATCGCGAGCGTGAGCGAGAAAGACGGTGCGCACAACATTTCAGAATCCGGTCAGTCCCGTGATTCATTATTTCCTCGCTGACGCTCGCGGCAGCAAGAGGTTCCTCGACTACGCTCGGAATGACAGGAGGGGTTACGCGCCTCGCGCGGAGAAGAATTCGACGCCTTACGGCCCGGGCGGGGCAGCGCCCCGGTCGTAGATTTCAACCAGTCCGATGCCAGTGCCGTTGTTCAGGCCCGAGAGCAGGGCGGTGTACAGGCCCGGCGGCAGCGTCGCGGCGATAGCAGACTCGAGGCTGTTGGTCGGCGCCAGACCCGCGGCGGTGATCTCTGCCGCCTGGGCGGCATTATCCTGCCAATCGTTATTGGAAAGGATGAGCGTTCCGTTCGCGTCGCGCAGTTCCAGCGTTGGATCGGCCAGCACCGCGCTGGCCGGGAATATCGCCGGAGCCAGGCTCGGCCCGATACCGCGCACGATGACTCGGTCGTCGTTGGGACCGCCGATGCCGTTGGTACCGTCGCCGCTGAGCAGGAAGCCTGCGATCACGATGTTGTCAGCGGTGCTGACGAAGGCGCGCGTGCTCAGGTTGGCCAGTTTCGCGTCCACTGCCTGATCGAGGTCGTAGACTTCCACCAGGGCGACACCCGTGGTGTTGCCATTGCCTCGCACGACCGCCGTATAGGCTCCCGGATCCAGCGTCACCACAATGGCTGATTCCAGATCATTGGTGGGCGGGATGCCAGTGTTCTGGATATCGTCCTCCTGAGCGTCTCTCCAGTTGTTGTTCGTGAACGTGAAAAGCCCGCTCAGACCCTCCAGCTCGAGCACTGGATCGGCCAGCACATTGGGAACATCGAAGTGGACCAACGAAGGCCCGATGGCCCGGACGATCACCTTTTTCGGACTGCTGCCGGTAATAATGAAGCCGCCGATGCCAACGTTATTACCGGTCTGAACCAGCATTCGAGTCGACAGGTTGATCGCCTTCGAGACCGGGGCCGGACTCGCGCTTGGCGATGCACTAGGCGTTGGTGACGGAGTCGGCGGGGTAGGTGTCGGCGTTGCCGGCGTTGGAGTTGGAGTTATTGGCGTAGCCGTCGGTGTGACGGTGACCGTTGGTGTAGCAGTCGGCGTCGGGGTCGAGATTGGCCCGCAGTTGCCAAAGACATTGAACACAATGTTCATATCCGGGAACCCGATCGCCGCCGTGTCGGTCGGGTTGGCAATCCCGCAATCCGCCGCGCTCAGATAGCTCGGCCCGGTTTCCGGCGCCGTGTTCGATCCGATGAAGAAGAAGTTCCCAGTGGCTTGTCCGTTTGGCGTAAAGACTTCCATCACCAGTTCGGATGTCCCCACTGGCACCGTCGCCACCAAAGGCACGCTCAGGACCATTCCGGAAGCGCTATCCAACACTTGGATCGTGGTCGTCGCGATCTGGGTCCGCGTCCCTCCGGGGAATGCTCCGCCGCTGTTGGTATAGAGACGCACCGTCACCGGCTGTGTTCCGCCAGCGCCCGTTGCTTCTTCCACCCCGAAGGAGACCGAGGTCACGTTAAAGTGTTGCGATCCGACGAAGTTCGCCATGTTGAACGCTCTCCAGTAGCTGTTATCCGTGTGGCCAGAGGCGTTGTTGCACGAGACGGAGTTCAGCGGCGTGATCGCCTGGCTCGTGGAATGGGTGATGACCGAAGGACACGTTCCGGGAGTGATCGTCGGCGTAGCGGTAGCTGTCGGTGTGACAGTGGCCGTTGGTGAAACAGTAGCTGTCGGTGTGGCCGTCGGTGTTACTGTTGGACTTGGTGTGGCTGTCGGTGTCGGTGACGGACACCCTCCGCCCTGACCGGCAAGGTACGCAATGCCGTTGATCGCGCCCGTCGTTCCCAACGTATTGCCAGGCTGGACGCCGAGACTGGTCAACGCACCGGTTCCTGTATTCACGCTGAACGTGGTGATGTTACGGCTCAGCCGGTTGGCAACATAGAGCACGCTACCCGCCTGATTGATTGCGAGCGCATTGGCCGTCGTGCCGCCTGTGGCAAACGGCGATCCGGCTACCGGGGTGACGGTTGTTGCCGCTCCGCTGCCCGAGATCTGGAAGACGCCTACGTTATTACCGGTGTTTCCCGCAAGGATGTAGAAGTTCTCGTTCGGGTGGATGAGCCCGAACCTGCGCTGCGTCATGCCTGTCGGGAACGGATTCCCAGTGACCGGCGAGAGCACGCCCGAGGACGACGTGAAAATGCGGACCTCGTTCGTACTGTTCGTAGTAAAGAACCGCGCGGCCGAATCCATCGCGTAAGCAAGTGGATTTGCCGCTCCGGTAGCGAAGGGCGATCCGGCAAGCGTGGTAAGGACACCCGTAGCGGGATTCACGCTGAATCCGGCCACGGCGGTGCCGCTGTTACCGCCGACATAAAAGTAATTGCCGTCCCTGCTAAAGACACTGGAGAAGGCCGTCAGGGCCCCTACCGGGAAGGGACTGCCGGCGGCAAGCGTCGCCGTGGCCGGCGTGATGTTGTAGCTCATTACGCCGCCCCCCGTAGCGCCATTGGATACGATGAGCGGCGACCCACTCGCGTGGACCGCGATCGTGTTCCAGGTGCCGGCGCCCAGGGAAATGGGGCTGAACGGCAGCGGCGAAATGGCGCCGGTCACGGGGTCGATCGAATACGCGCTCACCGAGTCGGAGCCGTCGTTTATGACGTAGAGTCTTAGGTTCAACGAGTCGATGACCATCCGCTCGCTCACTAGTCCGGTGCCACCCGCACCGGCCGCGACAGGGAACCCGGTCAATGCCGTCAACGCTCCTGTTCCTTCATTGACCTGGAACCCGTACACATTGTCGCCCGGCGGGTTGTCGTTCAACGCATACAGGAAGCTCGGGCCGCCCGGAGGACAGGTGGGCGAGGCACTCGGACTCGGCGTTGCCGTCGGGCTGGCACTTGGAGTCGGTGTCGGCGTTATCGGCGGCGGTGTAACTGTAGGCGTCGGTGTGGCAGTCGCGGTCGGCGTAGCACTCGGTGTGGCCGTCGCGGTCGCCGTAGGTGTCGGTGTGGTTCCGCCTTGGACCTCGAAAGCGCCGATGTCGAGCGTCGTGTCCACGATACGCGGGAAACCGGCGCCACGTTGATCGGTCACGAGCGGCTGGCCGTTATAATCAAGTGCCTGCGCGTTGTTGCCCGCATTGATGGCCGTGCTGGGCGCAAGCAGTGCCCGCGTCTGCGAAGATCCGCCGTTATTTGCCAGCGGCCCGATCATGGGATCGATAGGCACGGCGGCCGTCCCGATCTGGTCGCCCGGGCCAGGGGGAAAGATCGCCGAACCGACGTTGCCGATCAGGTTATTGCCCAGCGAGGCAAAGGTGCCGCCGATGTCGGGACTGAGTCCATCGGTATTCGTGTTCAGCGCAATGATATTGTTGGCGATATTCACGGTCGAGGTCGTGCCCGTCCGGAAGAGACCGCCGCCGTCGTCAAAGGCGAAATTGCCCGCGATCGTATTATTCCTGAGCGTAAGCGAATTGGTTCCACCTCCGTTATAGATCAACCCGCCGCCATCACCGCCGTTGGAATTATTACCCGAGATGGTTGAGTTCGTAATGCGCACCGTGCCATTACCCTGGATACCTCCGCCGCCAACGGTCGAGCCCGATGTATTGCCGGAGATCTCACAGTTGGTGATATTCAGAACGCTGGTCGAGAAGTTCTGCACTCCTCCGCCCGAGGAGGTCGCCATGTTATTTGAGATGACACTGTCATTGATGTTCATGACAATGCCGCCGCCCACGTCCGCGGCATTGTTGAGGCCGCCGCCGTTGCCCGCGGTGTTTCCCGTAACGATCACGCGGTTGAGCGTCAGGTTTCCGCCGGAGTTGTAGATCGCTCCGCCGCGGCCGGTGTCGGGCGTGCCGGCGCCGTTGCCGGCGGTGAATCTGATGTCGTTGATCGTCGTTACTGCATCATCGCTGTTGTTGATGATGCGGCTCAGGCCGCCGCCGCTGACGGTCAGCAGATTTGCGCCCGGTCCGCTAATGGTCAACCCACCGTTATTGGCGATCACGATCTGTGCTCCGCCAAGCGTGATCGTCTGCGGCGTCGCGAAAACAACCGGATCGAAGTCGATCAGGTCATTGGTCGCCGCGGCATTGGCATTGCCGACCGCTCCACGCAAACTGCAATCGTTCGCTGCCGCGGTGCACGCATTTGCCGCTCCATTGTCGTCTGTGCGGTCAACCGTGAATCCTTGTCCCGGCGTAGGTGTCGCGGACGCCGTCGCGCTGGGTGTGGCCGTAGGAGAGGCAGAAGGTGTTACCGTGGGTGTCGCGGTAGGTGTTGGGGTTGGGGTCGGAGTTGGAGTAGGTGTCGGGGTCGGACTCGCTGTTGGGGTCGGTGTCGGCGTAGTGGCTCCAAGAGTTAACCGCACTACCTGCGGATCATGATCGCTCGTCTGATCAACAAATTCCGAATTAACGTGAACTACATCGTAGTCGAACAAACCAGTGAACAGACTGTTGCTAACCAGGATGTGATCGAGATCCTGCGAGTTGCCTTCAAAGACATAAGTATACCGCTCACTCTCCGGCAACGTTTCGATCAAGGCATTCAGGACGCCGCCTTTTAGCGTGTTGATTGGAGTGGAGAAGTGGAAGTCGTTCAAGTCGCCCAGGACGACAATTTTCGCGCTCGAATCAAGGGCCAGGATGCTATCGACGAAATTATTGACGATCTGCGCTTGTTGGTTGCGCTGGGTCTCGGAACTGAGCACCGGAGGCTGGAAGCGGCCAAAGAGGGGATGGTCGCCACCCTTGGAGTTGAAGTGATTCGCGATGAGAAACAACTTCTGAGCGTTGAAGGTAAACTCGCCCGCGAGCGGTTTGCGACTGTTGTTAAAGGCAGAGTTAGTCGGGTCGACGCGGCCGGGGCTAAAGGAAAGCTCAGTCCCGGATAGGCCACTCCCGACCGTGGTGGCACAGGTTGAACACCCGCCGGGGCGATCGATGAAGGCGAGGCCGCGATCAGTGCGGAAAAGGAAACCGACGCGAATGTTCCCACCGGGCTCGCCACCATCCTGATCGTCCACTGGGTTGATTTGACGGAAAAGGTAAGTCGGGCCGCCGGCCGCCTGAATGGCTGAGATCAGGGTGTTGTAGGTGGTGGTGGCGTCGACCACGGCATCGTTCGTAGGGCCATTGTTATCCTGGACCTCTTCAAGGGTGATGATGTCGGGGGAACGGAGGTTGTTAACGATCAGACTTGCCAGCGCGTTAAACTGCGCCGGTGGGTCGCCGGGGTCGAGGTTCTCAACGTTGAAGGTCGCAATGGCGAGCTGGGTCGAAGTGGGGATGGCGGTGGTTTCTTGAGTTAGGCCTCCCGAAACGGCGGTGAGCGCCTGGGTGATCAGGAGCTTGAAATTCCCGAAGCTATAATCCAGCACCCCGACAGCCGGGGCGCTGAAATGATCGCCTACGTTGACGACAGGCGTGGCCAGGATTGTATCATCTAAAAACACCCGCTCCGGGTTAAAGTCAGTTGGCCGCACGACTATACCGCCACGGGTAGTTCGGACGGCGGCGTTGGCACCGTCATCGGAAAGGACAGGTATCTCGCCAAAATCGGTCCGCGGGCCGACGGCGACCGCGGCGTTCATCTGGACGCGCATGCCCTCAAGACTTTCATAAAAATCAATGCCGTCCGTGGTGTGATCAAAGGTCCCACTGGTCTCCACGCTGCCTGTCGCATCGTCGTCGATGACGGTCACCGGCGGGATACGCCCGCCCGTCCCCACAACAATCGGCGCCGGCAGGGTGTTGCCGGTTGATTGCACTGCGATGCTCGGTGACGTGATCTCCGTCGTCGTTAAGTTAGTCGAGCTGCTGCCGCCGGGCCTGAACTCAAACGCCATGCCGCCGACCAATACGGCGTCACCGACTCCAACGGTGGGAGCCGATGAAGTGAAAACAAAGATGCCCTCGGAAGTCGCGTCATTGCTATCGGGCGAGGGGTCCTGGAGGAAAAAGCCGTTGGAAACCGTGGCCGTAACGACACCGGGAACACCTGCCACCACTTGCCCGTCCAGGGGCGAAAGATGAGTCGCGCCCTGAATGTCACGGATGCGTATGGGCGCGGGTGTAGCGGAAGGCGTAGGCGTAGCTGTCGGCGAGGGCGTGGGTGTAGGACCGCCGGTGCTGCTCGCTGTCACGGAGAAATCGTCAATGGCGAGACCATGATCCGCGCCAGTATGATCGGGGTCTGACCAGCGGAGGAGAATGTCCTGTCCAGGGGCGACGCTGAGCCCGGTGATGGAAAAGGTCATTACGATCCGGTTCGCGGCGAGATTGCCGTCAAGCGCTGCGGCGGCGCCTCCAGTGATCGGGCTGGTGAAATTCAGGGAGGCGACGGGAGTGCCGACGCTTTGAAACTCGCCCAGATTTCCGGTCAGACCGGTCCCAATAAGAAACGAGAACGAAACCGTGTGTGCGGCAGCCGCGCTGTTGCGCCACTGCTCACCGGTGTAAGAGACGTCGAGCGTCGTGATGGTCGCACCGGTATTATTCGTCAGGAGCAGGCCCCAGAAAAAGTTGCCGGCAGCAGCGTCGCCCGAACCGACGGAGCCCAGCGCACGCTCTATATTCGTCCCGGTGCCATAGCTATAGAAGTTTCCCGCGTTGTTACCGCCATTGTCGGCCACGAGGGTTGTACCGGTGCCCGTGCGCGCGTGATACCAGCCCGTGAGCGTGCTGTTATTTGTCCAGGTAGCGCTCCCGCTACTAATGAGGGTGTTGAAATCTTGCGTTATCGTTGCCGGGAGGGTGGTAATGCTGATATTTGGTCCCCCGTCCCCGCGGTTACTCGCTGCACTCTCGAGCGCGGCACCTCCCAAAGGTGAAGCGGCAGCGAGCAGGATCGTTCCGACCAGGCTGAGAATACGCGTTTTCATTTAGCAATCCGACTTGTATCGGACAGTGCCTTTTCGCGCGAGAGATTAAATCGCCCTACCAATATGCAAGCCCGAAACGCAACGTGTAAAGGCACGGCGGCAACGCCGCCGTTACGCCAGACTCAAGGTTGTGCGACGGCACCAGACCCCGGGGGCGTCGAACGCAGAACAATTTGTCTATTAGAACCTTTGGGGCACGAATATCAGTCTCCTGAGGCACTGCCCGTTTGAACATCGATACCAAACCCCAATCGAAGTGCCGGGTTGGACATTAGCAGCGGCGCCGTCATAGGTGGTGACAAAGGAGCGTCGTGAGTCAGGCGGAACCGTCAATGAGTGAATTTCCATTTCCGCGGGAAGCTCGGCTGCTACTTTACCCGCTCGATCGATCAGTTGGATTCTTGCCTCGACCGTCCCGACCCGGATGTCATCCGCAAATGCCTTAAGAGCATAATACCCCGGTGGCACCTTTGGTTCGGTGGTTGAAAAATGCGCAAAGGCGAAAGTTATGCCCTTGGGCAGCTCCGTGGCGGGAATTTGCGCCCACGCTGTGGTCGGCGCGGTGACCAGGCTCTCCGTCCCGCGAGAGATTGAGAACACCTCGTCGGCGCGGATTTCGATTCCGGCGGCCTTGCTCGCGGCAATCAAGTCTTCACTCGGAACGGGGCAGCGCCTATTACATCCGCTGACAACGAAAAGAACGATGCAGGCCGCGACGGCGCTTAGAACTGATGAGGGTAATGGGGTGGATTTCATATGTCGTACCAATATCTACGGCTTTGACCAAGCTAGGTTGTCGAAAACTCCGGCGGGTAAGCGTATTATCGAGATCGGCTGCCAAAAGTTGAAGAGAGACGGGCCGCAAACGTTGATTAGCGACCGGCTGCTTTCGCACTTCTGTCGGTGCCCGTTACGCTCCCGCCGAACTGCGGCGCTGCAGTCTGAGCGGTCGTGCGGTCATGCCGAGACGCAGTCGCGGAACGTCGAGATCCCATTGCAGGCAACAAGGACCTCGTTGCGGGACACAAAGACGCCGTTGCAGGCAGCTGACACGCCATTGCAGGCGACGGAGATGCCGTTGCGCGACGCCGAGACTCAGTTGCACGATGCCGAGACTCGATTGCCCGACGCCGAGACTCGATTGCCCGACGCCGAGATCGCGTTTGCATGACGCCGAGATCGCGTTGCACGGCACCGAGCCAAGACTGCATGGCCCGGAGATCCTCGCTCGGGTCGACAAGAGCCTATCTTTGAATGATTTAGGTCGGAATGAGCGAGTCTGGTGGCGTTTGAACGGATAGAGGCGGCGACTATTCGCCCATGGGCACTAGCCGGTTCCACTTGCATCCCAACCCTCGCTGAATCCTGATCAGTGTCGTGATTAGGACGTTCAGTTCCCCGCTTTCGATCTTTTGGATGGTGCGGATATTTAGGTCAGCGAGCTCCGCAAGTTTTTCTTGAGTGATGCCTCGCGCCGTTCGTTCCCGGCGAACATTCGCCCCAAGGTCGCCCAAGACTTTCTTTTCGTTATCCGCGAGTGGCACGCCCCACAATATGCGCAAGTTAGCGTTGAGCGAAGACGACAGATCTGACGAGGCCCTCGAAGGTGGGTCCTAGGAGTTTACAGGAGCAAACAGAGACAACAGAGCCGGCTGGGTTTTGCATCTCTGCGTCCTCCGTTTCCTCCTGTTAGACCTTCTCCGGGACAGCGCTCGATCATCTGTTTCGTCCTCCTCGCCCGCGCCCCGTCCTCGCCGACGCCGCCCGGCATCATTTGAGATTCTTGAGCAGCACATCCCAACTGACATCGAGAGCCCGTCGCAATCGGATCAAGACCGCAAGGGAGCAGCCAAAATCTCCAGCTTCGATCATCTGCAAGTAACGGGGAGCGATGCCGGCCTTTTCGGCCAGAGCTTCCTGCGTCAGACCAGCCGCCGTGCGCAACCGGCGGAGATTGCGCCGAAGAATATCGAGTTGTTTTTGCGGGACGCGCTCCACGAGTGAAGCGCGAATGCTGCACAGAACCGCCGAAATTCGCCACGATAGCGGCTTTCGTGATTTCTCTCGACAATTTCAACCTGTTGCGCTAGACTTGCGCTCGAACCGAAGCGGTTCCCCCCATGAACGCCGAAAGTCAGGGACTTTCCCCACTGCGCATCCTGCTCGCGGAAGACGAACGCTCCGTCGCGTTCTCCATCGCCTTCGCGCTCAAGATCGTGGCCACAAGGTCCAGGTCGTGGCCGATGGCGCGCAGGCGCTCGCCAGCATTGGAGTGGAACCCGACGGCTTCGATCTATTAATTACCGATCACAGCATGCCGGGAATGACCGGCGTCGAACTCATCCAGCAGCTCCGCGAGAAGTCCTTTCGCGGCAAAGTCATGGTGCTGTCGGCGCATCTGTCGCCGGAGATCCGCGCCGCCTACGAGGCGCTCGCCGTGGATGCGATGGTCTCGAAGCCTTTCGACGTGCACGAGCTGCGCTCCACCGTCACGCGGCTTGCGCACGGGATAAAGCCTGGTGTGGAGGATTCAGCTCAGCTCTCGCCCGCCGCTTTGCACAATATGCTTAAGACAGCGTTGAGCGAAGAGGACGAGACTGACGATGCCTTTGAGGGTGGCTCCTGAGACTTTACAGGAGCAAACAGAGAGAACAGAGCGGCTGAGTTTTGAATCTCTGCGTCCTCCGCCCGCTCGCGAAGGCTTTCGGAGTTTCCTCCAGTGGGATCGCTTCTCTTGGACGGCGAACACCGTTTCCCGCGGTAAGCCAAGGGTAGCAGGTCCCATTCGGATTCTAGGTCTTTACGTGCGCAATCGTTCTCGATATAAAAACCTTCATGCCCTCCATCCCCAAAAAAGTCATTGAACGTTTGACGGCCGGCTTGAAGCGATTTCAGCCGATTCTTACCAACTCAAAGGCACGCGATGATGGTGAGGCCGACACTGTGATGATCGTCACCGACATGCTGGCCGAAATATTCGGCTACGACAAGTATTCTGATGTTACCGCGGAATATGCCATTCGGGGGACGTACTGTGATTTGGCAACCAAACTTGAGGGCACGCTACAGGCGTTAATTGAGGTAAAAGCGATTGGTTTGGAATTGAAGGATCAGCATGTGAAACAGGCCGTCGATTACGCAGCCAATCAGGGGGTGGATTGGGTCGTTCTGACCAATGGGACACATTGGCGAGTTTACAATGTGATCTTCGGCAAACCGATTGACCAAGAACTTGTTATCGAGATCGACGTCTGCGGTTTGAATCCTAAGAATCAGGCCGATCTCGAGCAGGTGTACTTATTTTGTAAAGAGGGTTGGGTGAAGTCGGTCTTGGGCGATTACCAATTGCAAAAGCAAGCGCTGAGCAGGTTTTTTCTTGGTGCGTTGGTCCTCAGCGATTCGGTTCTTGAGGTTATCCGCCGCGAATTACGACGGGTTTCGCCAGACGTAAAAATTGAGATCGAGCAAATAAAGAATGTTCTAGCTGTGGAGGTGCTTAAGCGAGAAGTGATCGACGGCGATAAGGCTGTAGAAGCGCGTAAGAAGATTGCACGTGCCGCCAACAAGTCGCTGCGGAAGAATGCCAAGGATGAAGCGGATAGATTAGAAAACGCCCCTGTGGATGCGATGCCTCCCGTGACATAGTCGGTGGTAACGGTCGAATACTAAATCACACGCTCGGTAGTCGCGGCACAGACTCTCAACAAAGCTTCTATACAGACCAGGCTTTTCTATTAACATCCATCAGAATGAGACAGGATCACTTGGGGCAAAATTTCTTCTTAGCATCAAGGTGGATCGAACCGCGCTACCCAAACTCGATATCAGAAGAGCAATTTCGCTACGCGATCATTGAGTTTTTTGAAAACGCCGACCATTTAAAGGTTCGAAAAGGGGACTTACTCAATGAATATAAGCGGCTATACCCCGATCGAATCCGATCGTTAATATCGCAGTTAGAAGCAAAGAATCTTTCTGCGATAAAGACTTGTTACAACAGCATGAGTTTCGCGAAACTCTATAAGCCAACCGATCGCGTACCTAATGTCTCGGATGGTCATATGGAGATTTTGTTATCTGTGGATGACAAAAGGGAAAGAATCAAACTACAAGAATGGGTCGTTAATGGCACTAGGAACGGCAATCCTGTCACGGTCATTGAATTGAAAAGGCTGCTAAGACCGCAAAGCTACGCACTAAACAACCGCCTCGTAAGGGGCGCAAACACGTTAAGTAGCTGTTGTTAGGGGCTCAGCACGTCAATCACTTGATCAGCCAATACGGCCCTCGGCAGACTGCGATTAGCGCGGAAGCCCATCCAAGCGAATCATGGAGGCGGTGCGCGCAGCGTCAATCTTCGGAGATTGAATCCACAGGAGGAAACCGAGGACACCGAGTTGGGCTGTTCCTGAACCTCTGTTTTCTCGGTTGCCTCCTGTTGGACCTCTTTCTCTGGAATGGCGGTCGATCATCTGTTTCGCCCTCCTCGCCCGCGTCCGCGTCCGCGCCCGCGCCGCCCGGATTCCTCGTCTTTGCCCTCCTCGTTCTGCCGGACCTCGTCCCGATGTTCCTCGTCTTTGTGCTCATCGGTCTGGCGCGCTTCGTCTCGATGTTCCTCATCTTTGTCATCATCGTCCTCCCGCGCCGCGAAGATCCCAAGAGAGCTTCCCCTGATTTCGGAGTGGCGAATTTGGCCGCCAAGGTGACCGGTTCGTGCCAGCCAGCCTGAGACACCGAGGGCGAACACAAAGACCAGAATGCTCATCGGCCCGCCGACCGCCCCGAACCGGGCCGGCATCAGCAGACGAAGCAACGCCAGACCTCCGAGGACGGACGTCGCGATGAGCGCGATGGTTGCCGCATCTTCGTGCTTCTCGATCAGGTTCTCCGAAACGCCCGGCAGATGTTCGACCATGTCCTCCGCGGCCTTGCCGGAGAGAAAAGTGGGAATCGTCACCAGGGCGATCGCAACGAAAACAAGAAGCCCAGCTCTCTTGACTTCGTCGCTCTTTCGCAGAAACCCCCAAATCAAAAGCGCCAGGCCAAATGGAATGCCGATCACCGGGATGTGATTGAGGATGATGTGCAGATGCGCGGGATTCATCGGTCTTCATAGCCGGAATTCCTGGCTCACCTAAGGATTGAAAAGTAACGGCCCCGTTACCTCGTGAAGGGTTGTTCGCGCCGCTGCACACTTGGAGGGACGGGCGCTGTCCCGTCCCATTATTTTGGGACGACACGGCGGTCGTCCCTCCAATTAACGGCATGAACGGCCACCCAAAGGGTCGCGCCTGCCCCGTCCTCCAGCGAGATCGCTCTGTTGACTAGCTTTGGATTCCGAGAGCAGATGTGTCATGTGCCGATCCACGCTGCTCTTCGCTCTGGCCGTCCAGTTGCTCGCGATCGGCGGCTCAAAATCTGAAGATGTTCCTTCAACAAGCGCCGCGGAAACCCTGTCGCGGGTCATAGTGACCGGCCAGGCCGAACCGGAATCGTTGACCTCTCCTCCAGCCGGGAAAGCCGCGGAACAAAAGAGAGAGGTTCCCGGGGGTTTTACCCTGAAAAACGCGGAGCAGATGGAAAGAGGCCGGGCTTCGAATTTTGAAGATTTGCTGAAACGAACTCCGGGACTCTTCCTCCAAACGGAGAACGGAACTGAAGTCACCAAAGTCTCAATTCGCGGATCGGGAATCCTGTCGGAGGACGAGCCGCTGGGAGTGCAGTTCATGCTCGACGGGCTGACCCTTAACCAGGCTGATGGCGAAGCCATTCTGGAGGACTTCGATCTGGCCACGGTCAAATACGCCGAGGTGTTCCGCGGCGCCAACGCCTTCAGATACGGCTCCATCACACTCGGTGGCGCGATCAATCTCGTGACGATGACCGGTTATGAGGCCGATAAATTCCGGATTCGGCTCGAAGGGGGAAGCTACGGCTATCTCCGAGGCCAGGTCAGTTTCGGCGGGATTGCGGGCCGGTTGGATTACGTCGGTTCGGTCATGGGGCGCTCTCGCGACGGTTTCCGCGAGCACAGCGCGGAGAACACCGAACGGCTTTTTGGCGCCGTGGGCTACAAGTTCAGCGACCAACTTGAAAACAGATTCTACCTGACCCTTGACCGCGTGGATCGACAACTGCCCGGCGGATTGACTCAACAGGAACTGAAGGACGATCCGCGGCAACCAAACGCGGACGCGGTCGCCCAAGACTTCAACAAAAAATGGGACCTCATCCGGCTGGCCGATAAGTTCAGCTTTCGAAACGACGGACGCGAATTCGACGCGGGCCTCTTCTGGTTCCATCGAAACATGGAGGAACGCGGTTTTTTCTCCGCCGATTTCCGGGAAGGCATCACGGCGTTCTACTCGGACAATTATGGCGCCAGCCTGAATTTCGTTACGCGAGACGAACTGTTTGGGCGGCGAAACATTTTCACGGTGGGTTCAAGCCCTCAACTCGAACGGGAGGTTGCGCAAAACTTTGAGAACCTTCGTGGCCATCGCGGACAAACCACCGCGCTGAACACCGGAATTTCAATCAACGTGCCGCTCTATCTCGAAAATCAGCATTATCTGACGGAACAATTTTCGGTTCTTCTCGGGATGCAGGCCATCTACGCCCAACGACATTTCGAAGATCATTTTCCGAGCGACGACCAGGGAAACCAATCCCGCGAACAAGATTTCCACGGCTGGAATCCGAAGACCGGCCTGATTTACGAGTTCGATGCCAAGAGCCAGGTTTTCATGAACTTTAGCGGGAGCTGGCAACCGCCTTCATTTGATAACATGGTTGAATTTGAGGAGGGCCCAAATTCCAGCGTGGTCTATGCCCCGCTGGAACCGCAACGGGCACGGACGCTGGAGCTGGGCACGCGAGGGCAGCGCGGACGTTTCGAGTGGGAATTGTCCCTTTATCGCTCCTGGCTGCGGAACGAACTGCTCGACCTTAACGACGCCCAGGGAAATGACCTTGGAGCCGTCAACGTCGATCGCTCCTATCATCAGGGAATCGAAGCGAGTCTCGACCTCGAATTGTTGCACCCTGTTTCCCTTCCAATGGAAAAGGAAGGCGCCCGAGACCGGCTGACGTTCAGTCAAACCTACACCCTGAACGATTTTCATTTCGATGGTGATTCCGTCCATGGCCAGAACCGTATCGCGGGAGTCCCGATACATCTTTATGAAGCGGAATTGATTTACGCGACCCCAGCCGGCTTTTACGCCGGACCCAGCGTGCAGTGGAATGTCACCCGTTACCCGGCGGACCAGGCCAACACGCTCTTTGCCGATTCCTACGCGCTGCTTGGATTCAAAATTGGGTTTCGACCGAAAAAAGGGTTCTCCGTTTTCCTCGAAGCGAAAAATCTGACGGACGAACATTTTGCCTCGGCGGTGGATCCCATCGCCGACGCGCGGACAACGCCCGACGCCCAGATTTTTCATCCTGGCGAAGGTCGGGCGTTTTACGGTGGGATGTCGTGGAGCTGGTGAAGAGGCGCTTCGCCACACAAACGTAACAAAACTGCCTTTGTCGGGGCATCGTCGCGCCTGCTATTTTCCGAGGGAAATGCAGACGCCTGATCCATCCGCGCGCAGCGTCCGAAACCTTCGCGTGGTCCGAACCCCGATGCCGCAACGCTTTCGGACAGCCTGGATCTCCGACATCCACCTGGGGACGCGGAGCAGCAACGCCGGAGCGTTCCTCGAGTTTCTGCGCGATCACGATTTCGAAACACTCTACATCGTCGGCGACCTGATCGATGTCTGGCAGATGCGGCGCGGAATCTATTGGCCGCAGCAGCACAATGACGTGATCCAAAAACTGCTGCGCAAATCGCGCAAAGGCACGCGCATCGTTTACATCCCCGGCAATCACGACGGGTTCCTCGGAGGCTTTTGCGGCTACTACGGCCATATCGCGATCGCCAAACATTTCATCCACACCACCGCGGATGGGCGGCGGATCCTGGTCATTCACGGACACGAGCTGGACACGGTGGTGCAAAATGCGCGCTGGCTCGCCTTCGCGGGCGACCTTGGTTACCAGTTTCTGCTTTCGCTGAATCCGCTGATCAATTTCGTGCGCCGCCGCTTCGGGCTCGGTTATTGGTCGCTCAGCGCGTATGCGAAAAAGCGGGTCAAAGACGCGGTCAATTTCATCGGTGAATTTGAAAACGCGATCGTGCGTTACGCCGAACAATACGCGGTCGACGCCGTCCTTTGCGGCCATATCCACAACGCCGGGATCCGGCAGATCGGCGCGGTCACCTACTATAATTGCGGCGACTGGGTCGAGACCTGTTCGGCGCTCGTGGAAAATTTCGACGGCTCGATCGAGCTGCTGAATTTCAATCCGTTCCTGACGCCGGCCGCCGCAGACCGGGAAGAACCAGAGTTGGCTGAAGCCTCATTATGACCACGATTAAGCAGAAACGCGGACGCGTTAAACCCAAGGAGAGCTCTCCAGCGCGATTGCTGGAATTGGAGTTGGAAAAACTTCGCGGCGATCTTCGGACCACCGTCCGGGCTTACGCGGCCCGCCTGGAAATTGGACTGGCCGACAGCCGGGCGGCCCTCGAATCGAGCAAACCCGCCGAAGACTTGTCGCGTGAGCGGTTGCACGAGCTGCGCGAGCTGATGATCCTCGTGCGGAAACGCAAATTGAAGCCGGAGAAGGGTCGGCGCAAAGATCTGCGCAAAATCGATTCCCTGATCGAGGACCTTCAGGTTCTCGTTCCGAACAAGGGTCAGCGTTAGAGCGTGATCCTTCTGATATCTTTTCATCAAAGTTCAGGGGAGCGCACGCGCCTCGTCCCGCGCCTGCGGGAGCGACGGCGCCCTCGCCGTCGCGAATTTGGCCTCGTTCCCCAGAGAGACTGTTGCGCCGAGGCGCCGCAACCAACACGCGAGGGCGCGTGTGCTCCCCAGATCAAACGTCGACACACGCGAATGAGAACCATCCTCACCGGATTGGCGCTCGTGCTTATCGGTCTGAAAGGTGCAGCCACAAACTGTCACGGCGCCGGTTTTGCGCTTGAGATCGTGGTGAGCGTGGCGGATCAGGAACTCGCTTTGATCGCGAGGGGGAAGGTGATCAAGCGATTCCCGGTTTCGACTTCGAAGTTCGGCACGGGCGATGCGGTCGGCAGTTACCGCACGCCGCTGGGCCAAACCTTCGTGAGCGCGAAGATCGGCGATGGCCTGCCGGCCGGCGCGGTGATCAAGAACCGGAACGCAACCGGCGAGATTGTGAAACCGAATGCGCCCGGCCGTGATACGATCGTCTCACGCGTCATCTGGCTGCGCGGGATGGACGGGACCACCGCGAATACGCGCGACCGCTGCATTTACATTCACGGCACCGCCGAGGAGCGGCGGATCGGGCAGCGGGCCAGTTTCGGCTGCGTTCGGATGCGCTCGAAAGATGTCATCGCGCTCTACAATCTTGTGCATATTGGAACCCACGTGCGGATTTCCGCGAAGCCGCTCGACGACTTTCTTCCACCCGAGGAGCCCACGCTTCTCGCACGAGCGGATTAGGTGGTAAACAAGCTCACCGCGGAATTTAATATGACCAAACGAAAAGTCCTCTTTATCTGTGTCCACAACAGCGCGCGAAGCCAGATGGCGGCAGCGTTCCTGAACGATATTTGCGGCGCCGAGTTCGAAGCTCAAAGCGCCGGCCTGGAGCCTGGGACGTTGAATCCGCTCGTGGTGGAAGTGATGCGGGAAGCCGGGATCGACATTTCCAAGAACATGACTCAGGCCGTCTTCGATGTTTTTAAGTCGGGCCAGCTCTTTGGCTATGTCGTCACTGTTTGCAGCGAGGCCGAGGCGGGCGGTTGCCCGATTTTCCCCGGGCCCGCCCAGCGTTTGCATTGGCCTTTCCCCGACCCTTCAAAGGTGGAGGGGACGGCCTCGGAAAAGCTTGAGAAAGTCCGGCAGACCCGTAACGCCATTCAGGCGCGCATCGAGCAATTCTGCGCCGAGAATTGCACCCAGCTCACTGAATTGGCACGAAACCCATCCGGGCCACGATCTCTCTGATTAGCGATAGATCGTGGTGGCGAAAGGGCGCGCCGAGCTGTAAAAAAATGCCGGCCACGGTGACGCGCGAGCTTTCCAGCCCGCCTCGCCGAGTTGTGAAATCCGGTGCTAGTTCACCTACTTGATCGGAACGAACCCTACCCGCTCGACGATCTGCTGCCCGACAGGGCCGATCGTAAAATCGACGAATTGTTTCGCCACGCCCTGAGGCTCTCCATTCGTGTAGTAATAGGTCGGGCGGGCGTAGGGCCACGTCTGGTTCCGCACAGCCTCCGAACTCGGAGCCACGCCATCAACCGTGATCACTTTGACCCCACCCGCTTTCATGTAAGCGAGCCCGACATAGCCGATGCCATTCACGTTCTTGCCCACCTCGGCCGCGATCTGTTCGTGCCCGGCCATCTTTTGCGCGCTCGTCGCATAGTCCCGTTTCTTCATCGCCAGCTCTTTCCAATCGGAATAGGTGCCGGAGGAGGTGTTGCGGGTGTAAATCGAAATCTTCCCGGACTTTCCGCCGACCGCGCTCCAATCCGTCACGTCCCCGGTGAAGATTTGTTCCACCTGCTTCTTGGTCAGATTGGTGATGGGACTAGCACTGTTGACGATGACCCCGAGGCCGTCGTAGGCGACGATCGTCTCTTTCAGGGTCACGCCTTTCGCCTTGCCGGCGGCGATCTCCGCCGGTTTCGCTTCCCGGCTGGACATGCCGATCTGGGCGGTGTTGTCGATCAAAGCGGCGATTCCCGTGGTCGATCCTTCCGCGGCGATATCGAAGGTGGCGTCGGGATGGTCCGCCTTGAATTGCTCGGCCAATTGCGGGACCAGTTTCGCGCCCAGAGTGTCCGAACCCTTGATGACCAGGCGCTCCGCCCGCATTGGGGTGGAAGAGCAGATCAGGGCGAGGGTTGAGGCGAGAGCGAGGAATGTCGTTTTCATAGTTGGGTGTGATGACATCCTGCGTCAGCTATCCGTGGCGGCCAAGTGACAATCGGGTGAACTCCGCCTGGCGGGCAAATAATCGGGAGCCCGCGTCACTGTGACCAGATGGTGCGCGCTGAGCTGGGTCGCATTCGACGCGGCTGATCGCAATTTACGCACAGGGAATCGCAAGGGATGGCGAGAGCTTCCGCGTTGCGTTGTTAATCTGCTTCAGATGAAAGCGGATGTTCTTCTTCTCGTAGATGCTGATCCAAATTCTGCCGAGCTCGTTGCCCTCGCGGCCATGCAAACTCGTCATCGCCTGGTGCGCGCGAACACGAGCCTCGAAGCCTTTCGCATCCTGGAGGGCGGTATGGACGAGGTGGATGTGATTGTCATTGATGTCGATCCCGGAGTGCACGGTTTGGCTGTCCTGGAAGCGATCGATGCGTCGCCGACGGCTCCACCGGTGATCATTCTCACGAGCCTCGAAGAAGTCTACACGACGCCAATCGGTGCAGCGCATGGCGCGGCGGCTTGCATCGGAAAACCGTTCACCATTGAAAAGCTCGCGTCCGTGATCGAGCAACTTTCTTCCCCCCGCTGGCGCTCCGCTGCCTGGAGTAGTGACGCGTGGGGGCACCCGCATCGCTGCAAGAACAATTTTATTGCCTGTCCCGGCTGCCACCGGAAACGCCCCGAGAATGCTCCCACGAGCGATCTCAAAACCTGACCAACAAACCCATGGACTATCTCGTCGCAATCTTGACCGCTTCTTTCATCGCTGCCTACGCGCTGATCCTCGCCCGGTTGCTCCCAAAAGAATAATCAGTTACACCTCCGCTCGTGTGGAGCGCTGGTGGAATGTGGCAGGGATTTTTGGCGCATTTCAGCTAAACTGGATACTGAAGAAGACGTTATGAGCCGTCCTGACCTAGAGGCCGCTGTCGCGGCACATCCGTTTTTGATCGGAGTGAGTGAACACCACATCCGTTTGCTGGCGGACTGCGCGATACAGACGCACTTCGAGGCCGGCCAAGCCCTCTTTCGCGAGGGCGAAACGGCGAACCGGTTTTATCTGGTCGAGCAAGGGGAAGTCGTCCTCGAGGCGGTGGGCGCGGGAGACAAACAGGTTGTGATTGAAACCATCCGGGACGGCGACCTGGTCGGCTGGTCGTGGCTCTTTCCGCCATACGTGTGGCACTTCAGCGCGCGCGCAACGAAACCAACGAGCGCGATCTTTTTCTACGGCACAATCCTGCGTGAATACTGCGAAAAAGATCACGCGCTTGGCTTCGAACTTTTCAAGCGCATGAGCGAAGTGATGACGCGCCGGCTGCAACTCGCCCGCACGCGGCTCCTGCAGGCGTATTCCGAGAGCGACACGAGCGGGTCGAAAGAACGGGAAGGAAAATGACTGTCGGCTCGAAAACGGAGAAGCGTCCTCGCGCCGGTGTCGTTGCCATCGGCACGGAAGCCAGTCGCAAACGAGCGGCGGCCCGGAGCAAGCCGACCATCGGCGCCATCCTTGCCTCGACGGACTTTTCGCCCGAATCCCTGCGCGCGCTGGAGTATGCCTCGCTCCTTCTGAAGATTTTCCACGGCTCGCTCCACCTGGTGCACGTCCACGAAATCGATTACGCGTACGCCGTTCCGTCGATCATGACGGCGCCTCCGGTCATTTCGGTCGATGAAATCGAGCGCCATTATCAAACGAAGTTGAAGAAGCTAGCGGCCAGATATGCGCCGGCCAAGGCGCACGTAAAGGTGGGTCGCGCTTTCGATCAGATCTGCAAGCTCGCTGCTCAGATCGACGCCCGGCTCATCGTGATCTCCACTCACGGGCGCACGGGGCTGAAACGCATCTTTCTCGGAAGCACGGCCGAACGCGTAGTGCAGCATGCTCGCTGCCCGGTCCTGGTCGTGCGCGAGCCTGAACGCGACTTCGCAAAACTCCAGCGAGCAAACGACCGGAAGATGAAGATCCTCGTTCCAGTGGATTTCTCGGAGTGCTCTCGCCACGCGCTGAGTTACGCCTTGACGTTCGCGCCGCCCTGGAACGCGGAGATCATTCTGCTCCACACCATCAACATCCTGCCTCTGATCCCGCCTGAGCGTTACGCCGCTTTCGATCACACGCCGTCACTGGGCGCGATTGAACGCGCGGCCAAGGGGCAGATGCGCAAGTTGGCCGGCAAAACCGATTTTGGAGGCGTACCGCATCGAATGGATATCCAAGTCGGACGGCCAGCAGAACAAATCTGTCAATACGCCGACGATCGCGGGATTGATCTTATCATTGCTTCAACCCATGGGCACACTGGACTGGCGCATGTTTTGATTGGCAGCGTCGCCGAACACGTGGTGCGATATGCCCATTGCCCCGTGCTCGTGGTCCCCCACGACAAGGGCCCCGCACACTGAAATTGCCGGATGGAGTGATGGATGAATCTCAAATGCCTCGCTACGCGACGTGCCCGGGCACGCGGCAACTAATTTTGAAACTCTGCCTTCTTCTCCTGTTTGCTTTGGCCTCTTCCGCGACGGCTGAGCCTTCCTCCCGCTCCGCAATTCGCGACCTTCCCGCACAATCCAGGCCGATTGACGACGTCGTCGTGCCGGTGCCGCGCGAGATCTTCCAATCACTCGACAAATTCGCCGATTCGAACTGGACCCGAGTGCAGCGTCGTGGATTGGCGAAATGGAAACCGCACGGCGACCAAGCGCGGATTGCACTCCTGTTGGGCGCACTGATCGGGGAGGGGTTCATCGCGGTAGAGGCAAAAGATGAGGATCAAGTGAAGAAGGTGGGAAGCGCAGTACTCAAGGTCGCCGCGGCCCTCGGCGTGAAAAAATCAGTTCTTCGACACAGTCGCGCGATTATTGAAGACGCCGAAAAAGGAGACTGGAATGCAGTCCGCCAGGAATGGGATGGGGTATTTGCGGATGTGGAAAATGCCATGCGCGAACTCGATAGCGAGCAGCTCGCTCAACTGGTCAGTCTGGGCGGCTGGCTCCGCGGAACTGAAGCGCTCACCGTCCTCATCCTGCAAAACTATTCTTCCGACAGCGCCGAACTTCTCCGGCAACCCGCGTTGCTCGATTACTTCGAGAAGCGCATTGCGGAAATGAACCGGGCGCAGCGCCCCAACGCGCTCGTGGCGAGAATGGAAGAAGGTATCCGCGGAATCCGACCCCTTGTTCGAAACGATAGTCGGACGCGCCTTTCCGAGACAACAGTCAAAGAAATCGGCGCGATCACCAAAGAGCTGGTCGAGGATATCAACCGCAAACGACGTTGACTCCCTTTGGACGCTTCTCGGCCGTCCGGATACTTCGGTAGCATGGACACAGAACCCGCGCAGGCCGCCACAACATCCGAACCAGCGAAGCGACTGAAAATTCAGTGGGCAGGGCCGGGTGTAATCATGGCGGTGAGCGGGATCGGAGCGAGCGATATGATCGCCGCGACCGTCGGAGGCGCAATCCATGGGACCAGTCTCCTTTGGGCGCTTGCGCTCGGCACGCTCTTCAAGTTCGTCCTCACGGAAGGCCTGGCGCGTTGGCAACTGGCCACGGACAAAACAATTTTGGAGGGGTGGTCCCGGCATCTGCCAAGATGGGTGCTCGTGATTTTCTTTTGTTATTTGGTGCTGTGGGCGGTGGCGGTCAGCGGGGCGCTTATCAGCGGTTGCGGCCTAGCCGTCGAGAATATCACGGGCGGCGCAGTGCCGTTCGTCTGGGGGGCTCTGGCGCACGCCGTCGTGGCTTTTGTTTTCATCTATACCGCACATGCGGGGCGGTTCTCCGCCGTTATGAAACCACTCATCGCGATCATGTTCCTCAGTGTTGTGGTCTGCGCGGCGTTGACGTTTCGTGAGCCTTCCGCCGTGTTTCGGGGACTGCTCATCCCGATGATTCCGTCCGGAGGCGGGCTTTATGTGTTGTCCCTAATCGGCGGCATTGGCGGATCGGTTACCCTGCTCAGCTACAGTTACCTTCTGCGGGAGGATGGTCATACCCATCCCGCAAATCTCGGGCGCGTCCGCATCGATCTCATGATTGCTTATCTCTTCACGGCCATCTTCGGACTCTCAATCATGACGATTGCCTCGCGCGTCTTTCACGGTGCTGGCATCGCAATTACGGACCGTGAAGCTGTCTCGCGGATGGCGGGCCAGCTCGCAGAGATAACCGGGCCGGTTGGGTTTTATGTCTACTCGCTGGGTTTTTGGGCCGCGGTAGTTGCTTCGCTGATGGGAGTCTGGCAAACCGTGCCTCATATCTTCGCCGATTGCTGGTCTAGCCTGGATCGACGCACCCAAAAGCAAAATGGTTTTGCCCGCGCCCCAAGGGCCCGCGCTTACTCAGCGGCTCTCGTCTTCATGGCGACTGCCGCGGTGCCGTTCGCTTTCATGCAGCGACCGTTGATGTTCGTGGTCGCATTCACGATTCTTGGCAGTCTCTTCATTCCGTTCTTGGCCGCGACCCTTCTGTACCTGAACAATCAAGTCAGCTGGCCATCGACGATTTCGCACAATCGGCCCGGCGCCAACTCGATCTTGATCTTCGTTCTGTTCCTGTTTCTGATCGTGGCCGCATGGGAAATGGCATCACTGTTCTAATTCGGCAGCAATGAAAGTGCGCAGCTCATTGGAAGCCCAGCACTCGCCGGACGCGATCAGGCTCCGTTTGGCGAACGCACCAGCGCACGGTTATCTGGGCGATGCAGTTCTCGGCGCGATCGATGGTTGCGTGACGACGTTCGCCATCGTCGCCGGGGCGGTCGGGGCGGGTTTTTCTGGCGGAGTGGTGATTATCCTCGGATTCGCGAACCTCATTGCCGACGGATTTAGCATGGCGGTGAGCAATTATCTCGGAACGAAAAGCGAGCTCGAACGAATCGAAAACATCCGTTCAGCCGAGGAGCGGCAGATTGAGGAAATCCCGGACGGGGAGCGCGAAGAGATCCGGCAAATTTTCATGGGTAAAGGCTTCGTGGGAGAAATTCTGGAGAAGATTGTGACGACAATCACGGCAAACCGCCAGCTCTGGGTGGAGACAATGGTGAGGGAGGAATTCGGCATGGCGATCACTGGCCGCCAGCCGGCAAAAGCAGCGTCGGTCACGTTCGCGGCATTTGTCTGCGCTGGAATTCTGCCGCTCCTATCCTTCCTGATTGCTCATCTGGAGAACGATGCTCGATTTCGCGTTAGCGCCCTTCTGGCAGCGGCCACATTCATGCTGATTGGAGTTGCGAAAGGAACCCTTCTCGATCGCTCAATCTGGCGAGCGGGTCTTGAGACGTTGCTCACCGGGGGCGGAGCGGCTGTCCTCGCGTACGGCGTGGGCGCATGGTTGCGGTATCTCTATGGCGCCTGACCTGCGATTGCCCGCGACGCCGGACGGCCCAGCGAACGCGGCGCAGTTAGCGGTGTTTGTTCTCGCGCACCGCTCAAGTCGCAGCAGTTCGCCCCGCAGAAGGGGCAGTTCGTCAGGCTTCCTGTTTGAGGCGCAAGACAGCTGGTCGAGCGGGCTTTCGGCTCGGTGATCCTTGCCGGGACGCATCAGATACACAGGACAAGGCGCCACGCGAGCAACGCGTTCGGCTCACACTTCCAATGAAATAGCGGTCCAGTCCCGTGAGGCCACGGGTTGAAAGAACAATGAGGTCGGACTTCAATTCACTCGCGACGGCTACGATTTCCTCCGCTGGCCGGCCGATTCGCACTTCCAAGTCCGCTTGCACATTCCTGGGAACGTTAGCGTCGGCGAGAGCACGCAACTCGGCTGCCGACCGCCTTGAGACGCAGGTTCTTGCGGATTTTCATGAGGCTTGGGGTCGACTCCATTCTCCCGCGGGTCGGTTAATTTCCGACTGGAAGTTTCAGAGTAATACGGTGCGATGCTCGTGAGTGGAGCTATCCAGAGCGCGCGCCGGCGCGATGTGCGAGAACGAAAAAGGGAAGTGAGGCGAGTTGCATGGTGATGGCAAAGACTACCAGCGCCACACGCGAACGCTCGTAAAGCAAACCGGTCGTGACGCTCCCTGCGAGCCAACCGCCGCCATAGCCCAGATAGAACAGGCCGAAAGCAAGGTTCCGCTTCCCTTCGGGAAGAACGCTGGCAATCAATACTTTCAGGAGCGTGTCCTGCGTCGCGTAGCCAATTCCCCACAATAGAAGTCCGCCTAGCGCCATCCAGAAGCCGCCGAAGAAGACCAGTGGCGAAAAGCATGATGCGAAGGCGACCGCGACGACCACGGCAGCGATCCCGATCCTGTCGTAGAGCTTGCCGAGAATGAGGCTGGCCGCAACTGCCATGGCCGTCGCCAGCGCCAGGAAGATCGGGACCCAATGCTGGGTAACGGTTCCGGTGTTGAACAAATGATAGGACAACAGTTCGAAACTCATAAGCCCCGCGGCGAAGCACGTCCCGCCAACCATGTAGAGCCAGTAGGCACGGGTAAACCCCTTGGCCTGCGCAGTCGGAGGCCCACCCGCCTCGAGACGGGACGGCACGGGGAAGACAATGCGGGCGGCGGTAAGCGAAGCCAGTGCCAGCAAAGACGAAATTAACAGCAGCCCATATCCAGCCCGGAAATCCGCCCGCAGATAAAGAGCGACGGCCATGAGAAGGGGTCCCAGGGTAGCGCCGGTCTCATCCATCGCAGTGTTCATCGCGTAGACCCAACCCTTGCCATGTTTGCCCGTCGAATATGAGAGCATCGCTTCGACGGTAGGCTTGCGGATCGCCCGCCCGATGCGCTCAAGAATGATAAGGGCAGCGGCGAAGGGCCAATTTCCGGCCAAGGCAAGCGCTGGGACAGCGAGGAGGTTGATGCTGTATCCGATGAACGTAATCAACCAATATTTGCCCGTCTTATCGGCTACGTATCCGGCGACAGAACGCAGGCTGTACCCGAGAAATTCTCCCACGCCGGCGATGATACTGATGGCGGCGGCACTGGCGCCTAATGTCCCAAGAAACAGGCCGTTGATGCTCGCGCCGCCCTCGTAAGTCATGTCGGCGAAGAAATTGACGATGCCCATCGTCAGCACGAATGCGAGGGCTGAGGTCGCGAACGTTTTCCTCATGTCCGTTGTGGTCTTAGGGGCTTCATCTTCGCACGTGAAGTTGGCGACGTTAGCGGCTCAGTTTGCCTCAGCGACAGCAGTTCTGAACAGTGGCAAATTTGTGACTCTCCGCCAGCAGCACATCGAAACTGCGACGCGTATGGCATCGCGTCTGGCTCGCTTTGTCGGGGGCTCGGCAACCGCAATCACGGTCGAATTGCGACTTTCAGGACGCCGTCACGCCGCGAGCCGAACAGGTCGTAAGCCTCGACGATTTGATCGAGCTTGAAGCTGTGTGTGAGCAGCGGCGTCGGGTCGAAGCGCTTCGTCTGCACCATCGTCATCAACCGGCGCATCCGTTCCTTGCCGCCAGGGCAAAGTGTCGTCACGATTTTGTAGTCTCCGATGCCGGCCGCGAAGGCGTCGTAGGGAACTTGAAGCTTTCCCGAATAAACGCCGAGACTGCTTAGTGTCCCGCCTGGACGGAGGGCACGTAGACCATTTTCGAACGTCTCTTGAAGGCCCAGCGCTTCGATCGCGACATCCGCGCCGCCGCCGGTCAGTTTCCTGACTTCCGCTACGACGTCACACTGTTTGGGGTCGAGAACCACGTCCGCGCCCATGCGCTTCGCCATTCTCATGCGGACGGGGTCGCCCTCCACCCCAATAATGAACGAAGCGCCCATCAGCTTCGCGCCCGCGGTGGCGCAGAGGCCAATCGGCCCTTGGGCCAGAACGACGACGGTGTCGCCAATACGAATGTTTGCCGACTCCGCGCCACTGAAGCCAGTTGATGCAATATCGGCCAGGAGCACCACCTGTTCGTCGCTCAAATCATCCGGGATCCTGGCGAGATTTGCCTGGGCGTTCGGAACGAGGAGATATTCCGCCTGCGACCCGTTGATGGTGTTGCCGAAACGCCAGCCCCCGAGCGCCTCCACGCCTTCGCCATGTCCGCATTGCGCCCATTGCGCCGACAGACATGCACGGCATTGCCCGCACGGTGTGATCGCGCCGACGAGCACACGATCGCCAACTGCGTATCCAGTAACGCCTTCACCGAGTTCTTCGATTACTCCAACCGGTTCATGTCCGATCACGAGACCTGGCTTCACTGCATATTCGCCCCGGAGAATGTGAAGGTCGGTGCCGCAAATGGTCGTTAAGGTTATTCGGAGCACGGCTTCCCCGACACCAGCGGTTGGCCGCGGCACTTCTTCGACACCGATGTTGTTCGGCGAATGAAAAACGGTCGCCTTCATTTTTTTCATTGTAACCTCCTTAGGCGGATTCCAACTCCAGCTTTGGATTCCGCAATTCCCTGATAACGCGATTTGACGCCTATTTTTTTACGTTCGATGCACCGTGAATTCACCGTGTCCCTGACGTTGATTCCAGGAGTTTGGAAATCGTTACCAGTCGAAAGCCGCGGGCCTGGAGGTCCGCGATAATCACCGGCAACGCGTCGGCCGTGCTTTTTTCGCCGACGTGCATGAGAATGATCGCGCCGTCTAGTTCCGCGTTGGTCTTGCTCGTGATGCGATCGATCAGGAATTCTCGTGTCTTTCTCGGCTCCACGGAATCCAGGCTGTCGATGGTCCAGTATATGGATCGGTATCCAAGATTCGCGGCGATCCGCAAGACTCTGTCATTGCGTTCGCCAAACGGAGCCCGCAAGCGGGGCCGCGGACTTTGTCCTGAAATTTCCGTCAACAACGCCTCGGCCCGGGTGATCTCTTCGCGCACGACCTCATCGGAGTATTTTGGCAGGGCGAGATGATTCCAGGTGTGATTGCCAACTTCGTGGCCGTGCTTGGTGATTGCTCTGGCGCAATCCATATTTCGCTGAGCCCAGTTTCCGGTAATGAAAAACGTGCTGTGCACACGTGCCTTTTCCAGCGCGGCAATCAAGTCCTCGAAGCATTCCGCGTTAGCGCCGGCATCGAAGGTGAGCGCGATTTGGGATCTGCCGCGCGGGCCGCGTTCGATCTCAATCGCGGTTTTTGCCAGCTTTGCTGGTCCCGAAACGGCCAGGAGCGGCCGCGGCCTCGCAGAATCGGAGTCGTCACCAGATAAGGCGCTATTACCCGGGATAATCAGAAACCCAGTTATGAGCACAACCGTGACGACCGCAGTTACTCTTGGAAAATAGTGGAGCCGCATGATCCGACGTATTTCCTGAGGTGCTTTTGCCGGTGTCGGCGCCTCTGGGTTCGATGACGTCATCCGGCGGTGAATCCAGCGCGAGGACCGCGCCAGCGCCTCAAGAGCAACTGGTGGCAGCTGCCAGAATTTCTTGTAAGCCACTGGAAGACATTGTCCCTGCCATGCTTCGAGACCTCCCTCGACTACAATCGGCTCGTCCAGGCCAGCGCCCGCCAGGCCGCACGCGGCCAGGGACGCCAGGGTATTGTCTCGACACATGAGGTACAGGGGCGCGTGTCTATCCAATTTTCGGTGGGCCAGCACCGAGTGAGGCTCGAATTCGGATAAAGGAATCGAGCGCGCCACCAGGGCATGGACCTTTTCGAAGTCGCTCTTCGGACGCACATCGATTAGTTCCACGTCACCCCTGTCGATCAGCATTTGCAGTTCAAATGGAGTGATTGTTTTCATAACTCACCTCTTCTCCATTAATTTGCCGATGGATGGGAGGGTCGCGCTGCGCAAGGTTTGGCTTTTACTCGCCATTTCTTGCGATCCCATATGACAAATGCGGCTGGGGTCGAGCAAAGCGCCCGGATCATCCATCTGCTGGCGTCTGGATCATCAGAGTGATTCCGAAGGTAACGATCAGCGAGGAAGATTGACCGCGAATGGCTATTCTCCCAGCGCTTGTCCGAAGGCTGGCCAGCATCATCATCGCCACCGATCACGCGACTGCGATCCCGGCGAACCAGGCGCCGGCGTGAGCGGTCCGCCAGCCGGCCTGAGGGTTTATTGGCGGCTTCGGCGGCGATTTGTTGCAGAGCGAAAAGGCCTTCAATTTGGAATGAATCGAGCGGCGACCGTGGGCAGATTTGTCAAGAAATGATGCCTGACCCGCATTTCCACGTCGGCGGCGGCTGGCCCCTCGAGCGTGTCTGTCCGCGTCTGTCGGAGGGCGATTCTCGCGATTATGATTTTGGATCGCGTGGCAGCATCAGAAGTTCAATGCGCTTCACTTCGCGCAGCACTCGGTTCGTGTGCATCTCGAGCCAGAACCAGATCTTCAGCATCGAGATGGTGACTAGCGCCGCGAAAGCAATCGCGCCGAAAATCAACTGCTCACGCACGACCTCCGCCTCGTAAAAGCGCAAGCCGGCCCACACCGCGAGGGCGAGGAAGAGCAGGCTCACCACGACCACCACCGCGTGCATCCAGCGATGACGGCCGCGGAAGACGGTGATTACTTCCTCCGCCAGGTTTGGCTCGTGATCGGTCGAGTGCCGTTGCAGCGCGGCTTGGATTTTTTGTTCGATATTATTCATGGCGTTTTCCTTTCGAGTTGGTGTTTTAGGGTTTCACGGATGGAGAAGAGGCGGGACTTCACAGTGCCGTGTGGGATTCCCAACACGTCCGCGATTTCAGCGATGCTGCGTCCCAATTCGTAATGAAGGTGAAGAAGCTGCCGCTGCTCGGGCGGGAGCCGGCGGATGGCAGCGCGCATGGCGACGATCTCATCGGCTGGCTCGTGTTCGTCTGCCATTGAAGCGGGCGCGAGCTGCTCCGCCTCGTTCGCGGCGATTTCTTCCCGGCGGCGGTCAAGCAGCCGCTGGCGGATCCAGTCGGCGCTCCGCCGTTGCACAATGCGAAACGCCCAGCGCGGGAAGCAGGCTGGGTCATCCAACCTCGGCAATCCGCGGGCGATCGCCAGCCACACATCGGTCAATATCTCATCGGCGGCGTCCGCCCGCTCCACCCGCAGCCAGGCCATCCGTCGCAGATCCGCCCGCCACAGATTGTGTAAATCTGTGAAGGCGCGTTCGCTGCCGTTCTGGGCTTCGAGCACCAGCCACTCCGTCAGCACCTGGCGAGAATCGCGGATCATCAGTATTCGCCTAAAGGTCGCGGGAAGAACGACCGCGGTTCAATCAATTTTTCCCGCGAGGAGCGAGTGGATGGCTGCGCGGGCAACTCGCGGCAGCGATGCGGCAGATGCGTGGCCAGATCGTTTCGTGCGCCCGAACCGTCCAGGCGCGATAATAGTGTCGCGCCTCTCACGCGAGCGGCCTTGCACCGATGAGACGCATGCCGTTTGATGGCTCTCGTGCGCAGGTTTGCTCCCGCTATTGTCTCCGCTCTGCGCGGATATCGTCGCGGCGACTTCCTGGCTGATCTCGGCGCGGGACTGACGGTCGGCCTTATCGCTCTTCCCCTGGCGATTGGTTTCGGCATCGCTTCGGGCGTGACGCCGCAGCAGGGACTGTGGACCGGCATCATCGCGAGCCTCGTGGTGGCGGTCCTGGGCGGTTCGCGCTTTCAGGTGGCGGGACCAACAGGAGCATTCGTGCCCGTTCTCTTTTCCGTGGTCGCAATCTACGGGTACGGCGGGCTCGCTCTCGCGACGATGATGGCGGGTGTCATGCTGATTGTTCTCGGCGCGTTGCGAATGGGGCGGCTGCTCAAATTTTTCCCCTATCCGGTCATAGCAGGATTCACCAGTGGCATTGCCATCATCATCTTTTGCGGGCAGCTGAATGAATTCCTTGGGCTCGGCCTCAAAATGCCCGGGCACGTGCCGCAGCAAATCGCCGCACTCGCGACCCATCTGGAGGACATTAACTGGCACGCGTTTGCCATTGGCGCTCTCACTCTTGCGATCTTCTACACCTGGCCGTTTCTAACCAGGCGCGTCCCGGCAAGCATTGTCGCGGTGGCAGCGGCAACGTTGGTTGCTTACTTCGCCGGCTGGCCAGTGGCGACGATCGATAGCCGGTTTGGCGGCATTCCAGCGGGGCTGCCCGGTTTGCATTTCCCGGCCATATCTCTCGAATCGATGCGCGATTTGATGGGGCCCGCCTTCACCATTGCCGCGCTCGGCGCGATTGAGTCACTCCTCTCGGCGATGGTCGCCGATGGCATGACTGACACGCGCCACGATCCGAACCAGGAGTTGATGGCCCAGGGGATCGCGAACGTTCTTTGCCCGTTTGTCGGTGGAATTCCGGCCACGGGAGCGATCGCGCGCACGGCTGCTAATATTCGAACTGGGGCGCGCACTCCCGTCGCTGCGATCGTCCACGCTTTCGTGCTCCTTGCGGTGGTCTTTCTGGCCGCCCCGTTGGCCGGATACATTCCGCTCGCGGCGCTGAGCGCGATCCTCCTCACCGTCGCATTGCGCATGGCGGAGCTGCACACCTTCGTCGAGTTATGGCGGGGACCCCGAGCCGATTTCGGAGTGCTGATTGCGGCGTTTACCCTTACCGTCGTCTTCGATCTCACCATCGGGGTCGGCGCGGGTCTTATCATGGCCGTCGTCCTTTTCCTTCGCCAGATGGAGGAGGTAACCCACGTGCGCCTTATTACCGAGGAAAGCGAAGACCCGGGCACGGGCTCGCACAGCATCCGCGGCAAAGACATTCCGCCCGACGTGATTCTCTACCGGATCGAGGGACCGATGTTCTTTGCCGCCGCCGAAAAGCTCGACATGGCGTTGCGAGGCTCCGGCGGCAAACCGCGCGTTGTCATCTTCCGGATGCGGAGCGTTCCGGCCATGGACGCGAGCGGTCTGCACGCCTTCGAGGGGGCCATTGAAAAGCTGCGCCGCGACGGAGTCGAAATTTTCCTCACGGCCGTCCGCCCCCAGCCGATGAAGGTGATGTTCGAAGCCGGTCTGGCCGAACGAATCGGTCTGGATCGTTTTTGCGCTGACATCGATCAAGCGCTCGCCGCCGCCCGCGTCGTGTCGGCGTCGAACGTCACCTCACGAAAATAACCATCGTAGCGGAAACGCTCAGAATTCTCATCCAACCATGTCTCGGTAGCCGTGATCCGATGCGTAGCTGGCAATCCGTAAACCGGCGCCGGCATTTCCGGCAGTGGCTTACTTTCCTTGGCTGTCGAGCGCACCGGTTCCAATGGTGGATAGAACCAACCGTCGTATGATCGCGGGTCGTCTCTCACGGCAGCGATCGACGCCGCATACGTCGTGAGCGGTTCAACATGGGTGACGCGGGCGTCGACAGTGGAGTTGCGCGGCCACCATCCAAAATTCTTTTCCACCATGGTCATCTAAACACACAGTGGGGATCGCAACATACGAAACTTGTCCAAGAGGACGCTATCAAGAATGGATGCCGGATGCTCGTCGGCATAGAAATGGAGGAAATGACCTTCTCCTCGAAGTCCCATTGTATGCTCGCGGTTTCGTTCGGCCTTCGATAAAACTTTGCGGTGTCTTTCGATCAAACGTCCATGAAGCATCCTTTCCTCGCGGCATTCGCTCCTGCTCAAGCCGAGGCGCTGTCTCTCCTTTCGACGCCGGTCCGATTCGGGCCGGGAGAATCGATTCTTCGCCAGCGTGAGGCGGCCGACGGGTTCTATTTGATCGAGACAGGGGAGGTTAGTCTGGAATACGAACTTCCCGGCAGGGAAACAGTCCTAATCCAAAGAATCGGTCCCGGGGAACTGCTGGGATTATCCTGGCTTTTTGAGCCTTATCGCTGGGAATTCAGTGCCGTCGCAGTCAGCGATGTTACGGCAAGATTCCTTCGCGCCGCGGACGTTCGCCAGCAATGCGAGCGCGATCCAAAGCTGGGTTACATACTGATGGAGGCGGTCGCCCGGGTCTTAACCGAACGTCTCCAGGCCACGCGCCACAAACTGCGGGTGTTTGTCCACCGGGCCAGTAAGGACGACGACGCGCAACAGGTTTGTTAGGTCATGAAGCCAAAATACTAATTCGCTCCCGGTGGATCGCGCGCTCCGTCGCGCGATGACATTTTACGCGGCTCCGCCGCCACTTTGGGGATCGCGCGCGAACCGCACAATCCACCGCCACCTAATTGTCACATGAAAAATTTTGACGGCTCCAACGGCGGAACCGAAAACAAAACGAATCCTCGCGAATGTTTCTCGCGTTTACGAAAATAAGACCGGCGGGAATGAGCGCGGCGAAAAAGCAATCTACGCGGGAAATCGAACGGAAATTTCTCCTGAAGCGTTATCCGCCCGGGCTAAGGAAATTTCCGCACGCCACCATCGCCCAAGGCTATCTGGCGGTCGGACCCGGCGGCCTCCAGGTCCGGTTGCGCCAGAAAGGCGCCGTCCGCTCGCTCACCTTTAAGCAGGGGACGAAAGGCACGCGCGAAGAGCGGGAGATCAGGCTGAGCGTGGAGCAATTCGATGCGCTCTGGCCGGCGACGGTAGGCCGCCGCCTCACCAAGGTCCGGTACGAAGTGCCATGGAAATCGCACACCATCGAAATCGATATTTACCGCGGGCGGAATAACGGCCTGGTCGTGGCGGAAGTGGAATTCGAAAATCAAAAAAGCTGCGCGGCTTTCGCGCGCCCGGATTGGCTCGGACGCGATGTCACCGGCAGGGCAAAATACAGCAACGTCGCGCTCGCCCTCAAGTAACGCGCTTGAGACCCCCGGTATTTGATTGGCCTTGGGCACATGGTTACTTCAAGCAGGGCCGAGGCCGTTGGTGGCCTCAACACCAGTCGGGTGCGCCGGAATATAGCCCGGAGCGAGCGCAGCGAGCTCCGGGTCTTCATCGTTCAAGCGTCCAAGCCCCGAGAGGGGCGACGGAAAAGTGCACACCGGACCATCACCGTATCGCCAGCGCGGACGATCTCCGTCACCCCTATTCAGGGGTTTTGAGATTCTCTTATCGATTCCCCGGAGTTCCGCTGCGCTGCGCTCCGGGCTATACTCCTTCGCACCTCCGGCGCTTTCCTGGAGGCCAAACAGACACCACCCCATGAGCTACGAACTGCGCCAGGACGAAACGGTCGGCGATGGCATTCAGAGAATCGTCTGTCACCAGATCGAAAGCGCGATCAAGGCGAGCCGGACCGAACAAAACGGAAAAGGCTCCCCCGTGCACGAAACGCGCAAGCATCTGAAAAAAGCACGGGCCGCGTTGCGCCTGGTCCATGGCGAAATAAGCCACGATCTTTGGAAGCGGGAGGACAAATGCCTGCGCAAGGTCGGCCAGCTGATCTCCGAAGTGCGCGACGCCGAGGTGCGGCTCCAGACGGTGCGGCAGCTGCGCGAATTCGCGCGGGGAAAAAAGCGCAGCTTCCAGGAAACCGAGGACCTTCTCGCCTTCGAGCTCGACAGTTTCCTGGCCGCATTTTCCGAATGGCCGGAGGAAGCGAAGCAACAACTGACCCAAACCCTCGATCGCGTCCGGCATTGGCCGCTCGACGGGCTGCGCTGCGCGCAGGTGCGCGGCTGCGTTCAGAAAACCTACAAGCGCGGACGCCGGACCCTGAAGGCCGTCATCGCCAAACCGAGCATGGAAAAACTTCACACCTTCCGGAAGCGGGCGAAGGAGCTTTGGTATCAGCTGCGGATTTTGCGGCCGCTGCATCCGGGGGTCTTCAAGGAGCTGAACGACGAGCTAAAAACAATCGGAGAATATCTGGGCCAGGTCCACGATCTCGCCTTTGTGGCCGAACGCCTCTCCTCGATTGGAACCGCCCGCAAGAAAGCGGACCGCATTCTCAATGCCTTGATCGATTCCCGCGAAAAGGACCTCGAGAACACCGCGATCGCGCTCGGGGAGCGATTTTATGCCGAGCGGCCCCGCCGATTCGCGCGCCGGCTCGCCCGCTACTTTTCCGAATGGGAAACGGCGAAGGCGCGATGCGCATCGCCGCGTGGACGATCAGTGGCGTTGTTGAATTAAACGGGCGCGGGGCCGCGGGCATCTTACTCGTGCTCGTGCTCGTGCTGGTGATCGAGGCCCAAGGAGCCAGCTTCTTATTTGCAGGGCAACCGCCCCCGGGTTGCCGAACCTAAACGGCCGGCAGCCGATGCGCCTGCCCAACAATCCCTCGATCACGAGCAGGAGCACGAACAGTCTGTGCTCTATCCTCTTGATTAACGCGAGACGAGGAAGCAGGCCAGGCCAATCGCAACCAGGTCTTCGGTCAGGGCGATGAAAATGTCCTTGATGTTCAAGCCGGTCACCAGGCGTTTGCGAATCTCGTAACCGGCGAAGGCTCCGATCACCGCCCCAATGGCGCCGAACAGAGCACCGATCCAGGGCGATTGACTGGCGGAGAGGCAGAGGCATGCGCCGCATAAACCTCCCAGAAGGATGCGCGCGGCCAAAGGCGCGGGCGCAGTTCGCTTTGGGGTTTTGGGCAGAAGGTCTCCGACGAATTCGAAGATCGCCAGGAACGAAAATATCGCGACAGCCCACATTGAGGCCATGAACGCGACCGGCGAACCCTGGAGATTCAACCACCCCAGATACGCCGCCCAGCTCACGGCGGCGGGCGCCGTGAGCGCACGCAAGCCCGCCACAACCCCGATTCCAAAGGCGAAAACCACGATGAAATGGAAGCGCTGATTGGTCTGGTTCGCAAGAAAGCCTTCCAGGCGGATGCAGCTCGTTCGTGAACCTTTCGGGTTTTGTGTGATTGGTCTCGGAGAATGGAATGGCTTTCTGACCCGCAGGCCTGGATCGGACTTCTCACCCTCACCGTCCTCGAGATTGTCCTCGGGATCGACAACGTCATCTTCATCTCGATTCTCTCGGACAAACTGCCGGCCACGAAACAGAAGAAGGCCCGGCAAATCGGCCTGGCCCTCGCCATGGTCATGCGCATCCTGCTCTTGCTCTCGCTTTCCTGGATCATCGGGCTGACCAAACCACTCTTTGTTTTGCCCGGTTTCGATGTGACGGGCCGGGCGCTGATCCTGATTGGCGGCGGCTTATTTCTCATCGCGAAAAGCACGCGCGAGATTCACGACAAGCTCGAAGGCGGCGATGAAGAGGGGGCCGTTCGCGCCGCGCCCTCGCTCAAGTCCGTGCTGATCCAGATCATCCTGCTCGATATCGTTTTCTCGCTCGATTCGGTGATCACCGCGGTCGGGATGGTTGACGAAATTGGAGTCATGATCGTCGCGGTCATGCTCGCGGTCGGGGTGATGATGATGTTCGCCGGCGCGATCAGCCGCTTCGTGGAACGGCACCCGACCATCAAGATGCTCGCGCTCAGTTTCCTGCTCCTGATCGGGGTGAACCTGATCGGCGAGGGGCTCGGCTTTCACATCCCGAAGGGCTACACTTACTTCGCGATGGCCTTCTCGGTCTTCGTCGAACTCCTGAACTTGAAGCTACGCAAGAAATCAGCGCCGGTGAAGCTGCATAACACCAGCCGCAGCAAACTGTAGCGGCAAAGGCCCATCGTTTGCCGGGGACTTCGCGGGATTTTATGCCCGACGGCGAACTACGGCTTTCCAAGCGGCCGCGGTTTCGTTAAGCCACTGGATTAGCCGAATAAAGAAACGCCTCACGGAAAATCTCGTTATGAAAAAAATTCTATCTTTTGCGGTCCTGGTCGGCTTTGCCGGCGCGATGAGCGCATTTGCTGCGCAGCAACTGAATGCAGCGGCCTGGCGCGGGGTGCAGACTCATGATCTGCGCGCTTTGCAAAAGATTCAAAGCTCGCAGGTCGGCAAGATCGTCGGCGTGCGGATTAATTACCGGCACGACCGCATCAGGCACCCGAAGCCCAGCTGGTACGAAGGTTCCGTCTGGAGCTATCGTCCGGGAGGAAAAGAGAAGTTCGCCTTTTTGCGCGTGATGATCGCGAAGAAGGATCTGCCCGCTTTCAAATCCCTTCCGACCAATTTCCAGTCTCCCGGCGAGATTGTCGTTTACGGCCAGGTGCAACGCGATACGGACGCGAATTTTCTCTTCATTCGCTTGCTGGGCCGCAAAGCGACCGTTGATCCGGCCGGCAATGCCACCATTGATTGGTGACGCGCGCTGCTTTTAGAAATAAATGAACGAGCTCCGGGTCGGGTTCACACGCGTTCTCGCTTTCACCCTTTTCCTTGTCGCGACGGGCGCGGCGCTCGCGGCCGAATATCCCGCGCCGGTGGAAGGCGATTTTGTCATCCGCGATTTCAAGTTCGCGTCGGGCGAGGCGCTCCCGGAGTTGCGCCTTCATTATCGGACGATCGGGAAGCCGGTGAAGGATGAGAAGGGCGTTGTTCGCAACGCGGTGCTCATCACCCACGGGACCACGGGCAGCGGCGCCCAATTCATCCGGCCGGACTTTGCGGGTGAACTTTTCGGCGCGGGCCAGCCGCTCGATGCGGCGAATTTTTTCATCGTTCTGCCGGATGGAATCGGGCACGGGAAATCGAGCAAACCGAGCGACGCCCTGCACGCGAAGTTCCCGCGCTACGGCTACGTCGACATGGTGGAGGCGCAGTATCGACTGCTCTCGGATGGGCTGGGCGTGAAGCATGCGCGGCTCGTCATGGGGACGTCGATGGGCGGAATGCACACCTGGCTCTGGGGTGTGACTCATCCGGATTTCATGGACGCGCTCCTGCCGCTGGCCAGTTTGCCGGCCCAGATCTCCGGCCGGAATCGCGTCTGGCGCCGGATGGTCATCGACGCGATCCGCCACGACCCGGAATGGCGCGGAGGCGAATATTCCACGCAGCCGCAAAGCCTTCGCACGGCCATCCAGATGCTCTGGTTGATGAGCAGCAACCCGGTCCTGCGCCAGAAGGAATCGCCCACGCTCGCGAAGACCGACGAGGCCCTCGATAAATTCGTCGCGGAGTATCTGAAAACCGGAGACGCGAACGACATGCTCTACGCGCTCGAGGCCTCGCGTGATTACGATCCCGGCCCGGGCCTAGAGAAAATCCGCGCGCCGCTCGTGGCGGTGAATTTCGCGGACGATCTGATTAACCCGCCCGAACTTGGAATCCTGGAGCGCGAGATCAAACGCGTGCCCAAGGGACGGGCTGTCCTCTTGCCGTTCAGCGACAAGACTCGCGGGCACGGGAGCCATACCAACGCCGTGTTATGGAAGGCCGAGCTTGAGGCGTTGCTGAAGCAGTCGGAGAAATAGGGGGGGGGAAACAGGGATTTAACATGAGCAAACAGAGGGAACAGAGATGAAAGAATTCCTCTGTTAACTCTGTTATCTCCTGTTAGTCGGGCTCTAACCGCATGACGGAACTCGAAGCGGAACAATATTTTCATCGGCAAATCCCAATCACGCGCTCGATGGGCGTGCGGGTGGTGGCGGACGATGAAAACGGATTCGTCATCGAAGCGCCGGTGGCCATGAATTCCAATCATCTGCGCACCGCTTTCGGAGGCAGCATCAACGCGATCGCAACACTCGCCGCTTACGGATTGCTCTGGCTGAAACTGGAGCAACCCGCCGCGCACGTTGTCGTCGCGGAAAGCTCCATCCGGTTTTTGCGGCCGGTGCGCGAGACGATTCGTGCAATCTGCCTTCGCCCCAAGCCGGCCGACTGGGCGGCGTTTCAGACTCGATTTGCCGAGAAAGGCAGAGCGCGCATCAACCTTCGCGTAAACGTCGTGGAACATGGCCAGACCGCGGCCGAATTCGCGGGCATCTTCGTAGCGCGGAACAGTTAGACCGCACGGCCCACTTCCTGGGTACTTTTGCGCGCTCAGCGCGACATGACTCTGAACGCGTAAAACATCATCGCGGCAGCTAGCGCCAGTATGACCAGGGAACCGGCGCCTATCCACTGCTGCAATACGGGTAAATGCTCCGCGCTAACCAGCTTTCTTGCAATCAACCAAGAGACGAAAACGCAGAGCCAGGCAATCGGGTATGCGCCCAGGGTGTAGAATCCAATCGCCCAACCTTTCGCAAACGAGTTCTCAACGCCAGGGATGCCCAACAACCAGAACGGCAGCGCGAGGAGGCAAAGGACCACGACCCCGCCGGTAATCCAGAGCGCTAAATGGCAGAACTCACTCATTTGTTGGACGCGACCCTTTCGCCTAACGAAAATAAGATCAGCCACTCCGAAACGTTCGCAAGCGGATGCGGTGGCGAGAACAAGCCTGTTTTGGATTCTTCAGACCGAAAACGATCTCAAAGCTTTTCCGCCGCTGAAGCGGGCGCAGTAACAGAAAATGGAATTGTCGCCCCGGACGAGTCGTGAAATCCTCCCCGAGGAGGAATGTCATGATCAGCGGAGCCCACTCAATCATTTACAGCAAGAATCCGGAGGCCGATCGCGCCTTCCTGCGGGACGTGTTGCAGTTGCCGAACGTCGACGTAGGCCAGGGATGGTTGATCTTCGGATTGCCGCCTTCAGAAGTCGCCATCCACCCATCGGATGAAAACGATCAGCATGAGTTTTATCTGATGTGCGACGACATCGAAGCCTTCGTGGCGCAGATGAAAAAGAGCGGCATCGCCTGCGGGGCGGTGGACGATCAAGGCTGGGGGTTGCTCAGCCAGCTCACGCTGCCCGGCGGCGGGAAGCTCGGCGTTTATCAGCCACGCCACGCCAGGCCGGCGCCGATGCGCTGAAGAAGCCGCGCTAGGCAAACGGTGTCATCCCGAGCGAAGTCGAGGGACCCCGTAGTGTCGCGTTCACCCTATGTCACGGGATCCCTCGACTTCGCTCGGGATGACGTGCGGGTTATTCTTCCTTCTCCAGCTTCAGCGCCGCCGAGTTCATGCAATAACGGAGACCGGTCGGCTGGGGTCCGTCTGGAAAAACATGACCGAGATGGCCGCCGCAAGTGGCGCACAAGACTTCGGTTCGATCCATCATGAATTTGCGATCGGTCTCCGTGGCCACGGCATCCTGCGCAAGCGGTTTGAAGAAACTTGGCCACCCGCTTCCCGATTCGAACTTCGTCTCCGAGCTGAAGAGTGGATTTCCGCACCCAGCGCATTTGTAAACGCCCGGATCATGCGTGTCGGCATACTCGCCGGTAAACGCCTGCTCCGTCCCTTTCTCGCGCAGGATGTGGTACTGCTCCGGCGTGAGCGTCTTTTTCCATTCCGCGTCCGTTTTTTCGATTTTCTCGCTCATATCGATTCTTAAGGCGCGATGATCGATTGCGCCAGCAAATGGATTACGTGCCAGATCAACCTTGTCGTTCAGCCGGAATCCGATATTTTCGGTGCTATGATCAAACAACCGATCCTTGCAATAGCCATCGCATTGTCATTCGCGCTGGCGATCCCGGCCATGGCCGCTGAGCATCCATCCGAACATCCCAAGAAGGAAGGTGAGCACCCGAAAAAGGAAGGCGAGCATCCTAAGGAGCACCCGAAAAAAGATGCAGCGGAAGTGACAACGGAGGAGATCTCGACCGGAATCAAGAAACATATTGAGGCCGAGAGCAAGAAGGACGGGAAATTCCACGCCAAACACGAAGGCAAGGATCTCTCGCTCACGTTGGTCAAGGTCCACGACGATCGGCTCTCCAGTCTCGGCGGAGGCAAGCATTTTGCCTGCGTCGACATGACTGCCGCCGACGGCACGACCTACGACCTCGATTTCTTCCTCTCAGGCAAACCCGGCAGCATGAAAGTGACCGAGACCTCCGTCCACAAAGTGAACGGCAAGCCGCTTTACGACTGGCAAGAAGAAAGCGGCGTGTGGAAAAAGGTGCCCAAATCATAGCAGCGAGAGCTTAGGCCGTGCGCTGTTTACTGGCCCTGGCATCTGTCATCCTCGGATCGCTCCCGGTTTTCGGCGGCGATTCGCGCGGCATTGTTACGGGCTCCGACGAGTTCGAGTTTGTTTATCGGGTGACGCTGCCGGCGATCAAGGGGCAGGCGCGCCTTTGGATGCCGCTCGCCAAGACCGACGCCTTTCAGACGGTGCGCGTCGAGGAAACCAGCATCCCGATCAGGTGGGAGAAGGTGCGGGATCAGGAGTATGGGAATGATATCTGTGTCCTGTATCCCCAGGCTGCGGACAGCGGCAAAACCATCTCGCTGCGCTACCGGGTGCTCCGGAAAGAGAAGGCGCCTTACACCGCGACCGATGGAGAGCCGGCACGCTATCTTCGGCCCGAGAAGCTGGTGCCCGTTAACGAAACGTTCAAGACGCTCGCCGCGCAGGCTGTGGCAGAGAAAACCACCGGGATCGACCGCGCGAAAGCACTTTACGATCACGTGCTCGCCCGGATGCGATACGACAAAACGGTGCCCGGCTGGGGTCGAGGCGATGCGCTGTTCGCTTGCGACGCCCGCACCGGAAACTGCACTGATTTTCATGCCTACTTCATCGCGCTGGCGCGGAGCATTGGGATTCCAGCGCGTTTCGCGGTCGGGGCGACGATTCCCGCCGAGACAAACGAAGGAGCGATCGAGGGCTACCATTGCTGGGCAGAGATTTTTGCTGACGGCCGGTGGGTGCCGGTCGATATCAGCGAGGCCTGGAAAAATCCAAACCTGGCGGAATACTATTTTGGCCATAACCCGGCCAACCGGTTCGAACTGACTAAAGGGCGCGATTTGGTCGTCGACCCGGCGCCGGCGACCGGGCCAATTAATTTTCTCGCGTATCCCTTGTTGGAACTGGACGGAAAAGCCGTGAAGGCTGAGACAACATTTACCTTCCGCCGCATCAGTGCCTGAAAACCCCAATCAGTCCGCCTCGCCGTTGATCTCCATCATCGTGCCAGTGCTTGACGAAGCGGAGTTGATCGGTGGTTTCCTGGTTCAACTGCGCGCGAACGCTCCGGAGGCCGAGATCATCCTGGTGGATGGCGGCAGCGAGGACCGCACAATCGCGGAAAGCGCTGGATTAGCCGACCAGGTCCTGAGTGCTCCGCGCGGGCGGGCGCGGCAGATGAACGCCGGAACGGCGGTCGCCCGCGGCGAGGTTTTCTGGTTCCTTCATGCCGACCTGCTGATTCCTCAAAATGCGCCCGGCGAAATCGCAAATGCATTAGGTGAGGGAGCAGTTGTGGGTGGGTGTTTCCGCGTGCGCTTCCCCCGGCGCGAATGGGTTTACCGAGTGGGCGACTCGCTTGGGAATGCAGGAGTGGACATCTTCGGATTTGCTCTGGGCGATCACGGCATCTTCTGCCGGCGCGAAGCATTTTCCGCCGTGGGCGGGTTCCCGGATGTACCGCTGATGGAAGATGCTGAAATTTATCGCGCTCTGCGGCGGGTGGGCCGGATGCGTCAATTACGCAAAGCAATCGTCGCCAGTCCCCGCCGATTCGAGCGGCACGGGCCGTGGCGCACGACGGCCTATTATGCAGCGATTCTCGCCCTCTATGTCGCGGGCGTGCGCATCGATGTGCTCGCCGCGATTTATCTCCGGTTGACTCGCAGGGCCGACCACGCTTTACCGCGAACTCATTCGGCCAGTCGCGCGCGGTGTGAGTCCGCGGGCGCTTTCTCGCGATCGACCACGGTCCCATCAGGCCCGCGCCAGTAATCGCGCTGTTTGCGGAACGGCATCAGGAGCGCGTTAGCCGCTGTGTTGTCTTCCGCTCGCGAGTAGCCGGGAACGCCGACCACAATCGCATTTTGCGATATGTTCAGACCCAGGGTGCGATGCAGCCTGTCCCACCACGTGAAAACGGTGCCGAAGTTGGATTTGTTCTCGCGCTCAACCTGCGAGTGATGAATGCCGTGCATGCGCGGCGTGACAAAAACCAGGCTCAAGAGCCGCTCGAAGCCGATGGGCAGCCGCCAATTGCTGTGGTGAAAGAGCACCTCGGTTTGAAAGACCAGGTGGTAAGCCGCAAACGCCCAGGGCGAAATCCCGATGAAGCTAACCTGCACTACGCTGAACACTGTCGAGAGCGCAATTTCGCCGAAGTGAAAACGGAAGGCGGTAGACACATCAAGGTCCGGATCGATGTGGTGGACGTTGTGAAAACGCCAGAGAAAGGGCACGCGATGGTTCGCAACATGCCAATAGTAAAAGGCCAGGTCCATCAGGAGGAAACTAAGCGCAAACTCCGCCCAGACTGGGAGCGAAAAGAGATGGAGCAAGCCAAACGGCTTGTCCGCCGACCAGCGCAACGCCCATTGCACCGCCGGTTGCACGAGAGCGACGGCCGCGACGAAGGCGAGCGCGGAAAGCACAAGATTCGCGACAAGCCGCCCGAGGAGCGAACGCGTATTCTTGCGTAGCGGAAACAGTCGCTCGATGACAAAGAGCAACACGAGCAGCGCGAGGGCGAGGATTGGCGCCAGCAGATTATTCATTCCGGAATAGGGTCATTTGCGAATGAACCGATTGAGCGCCGACGCGTTGCCACATTTTCGAACCAGCGCCTGCGTGCGTGCGACGTTGCTCATTTCTTTGCCTGCCAGCCGTACGATTCGTAGGCGTACTCAAAGGACCCATCCGGCCGGCAGTCGAAGACGCCAAAGCCCTCCGGCGTTTGCAGGCGCGGGCCTGTCCACTGGTGACCGCTCACCGATCCGGAACAGATGAAGCGATGACCGTTGAACCGCAGGTCTTCAAGCAAGTGTAAATGTCCCGAGATGAATGTGCGCACATTGGCACCCTTCACCGCTTCGAATAATGCGGGCGTATCCTTAACGACGCGCCCGTACGGAACCACGCGACCCGCTTCGGAATCCTTCGCCCGATCGGTAAAGAGCTCGACCGCTGAAACGACCGGAGCATGGCTGACGATCACCACGGGTTTGCCCCCTGCGCCCGCCAAATCGCTCTTGAGCCATTGCAGTTGCTCGGGGCCGAATTCCGGTACGAACTCGCCGGGTTTCTTCTCCAACAGGTAATCGAGGACGGCGAAATGCCAGCCACCATGATCGAAGCTGTAATAGGTTTTCTCCAGCCGCAGCTTTTGTTGCAGCAGCTTTTTGCCGTAACGCGGATCGCTCGCCAGTTCCGGTTTGCTCCAGCCCGCGAGGTCGTGATTGCCAAGACAATGCCGCATTGGGAACGACGCGTGTTCCTTGAGCACCTTGAGCAGAAGATCGGCGCGGGCTTCGGCTTGATCGACGGTGAGATCGCGCAGGTTGTGGCAAACATCGCCGCCGGTCAGGATAAATTGAGGCTTTGCGTCGAGGGCCGCGACTTTTTTGAGCGCCGCGGCGAGTCCTTCCGGCGAGCGAAGATCCTCCCGCAGATGAATGCACGGCATGAAGACGAATCGAAAGCCTCCGGCCGCGGCCGATGTGTTTCGCGCGGCGCGCGCAGACGTTATCGGCAACAGAGTCGCGCCGAGCGCGAGAGTCGCGCCAGTTTGAAGAAACCGGCGGCGTTCAATGGATTGCGGGATGCTTTTCATACTTTGCGTTTCGCGTGAGTCATTCCGAAGATCGGGCGCGGTTGATCGTCCTGCCATCAATAAAAATCACCCTCTGGCGCCATCCGCAGCCACCCATCGTTCGCCGCCGTTGTGATTCTCGCGGTCCCGTCATTAGCCTTCCTTTAAGAGCGTCGGTGGTCCTTCTCTCATCACTCGGGGGAGCAGAACTACCGCGACCAGGACTGCTGTCGAAGCCCCAACTAGAAAACCAAACATGACATCGGACAGATGATGCGCCCCGATGTATATCCGCGAGAAACCGATCAGCAGCGGTATGGGCAGGCAGGCGATGCCCGCTCGCCAGCTCGCGAACAACAAAGTAGCAAAGAACGCGGATGACGACGAGCTGTGGCCAGATGGAAACGCGTGGTGCTTCGCGCTAAATGTTGGCCCGGCCCACCGAATCTCGGTTTTCACATGCGGGCGTGCGCGGCCCACCGACATTTTTATGATCCTGGTTGTCATTCCGGCGAGCGTACACGCCACCAGCATCGCAACGAAAATCCAGAGCCAACGTCTGCTGCCGCGAAGATAAGCGATTCCACCGAGCAAGAGGCCGAGGACTAGATGAGTTGGCCAATCGCCATAACGGCTGACAGCGCGCATGAATGTTTCGACCGTGGTGTTCCGATTCTCCGAGACCCAATTCTGAACGCCGGCATCGAGGTAAAATGCGGCTGTGAAAAGCAGTGAAGTGATGAAAATGATTAAGGCGACGGCGTGCCAGCCGAGCCCAGCCGCAGCGATTGCGCCTTTTGCGATTCGTCGATGCGATCCTTCGGTCATGTGAGCGCCATTCTGATTGCTCCGGCGCAAGCGCCTCCGACAACCAGCCACGCGGAATTCACCTTAGACCGAAAAAGAAGGACAGCGGAAATTATGACAAGAAGCACCGTGACCCAATCGACCAATGCGGAGCGTGCAAGTGCGCGGCCGGTCAGACTTCAGGTTGTCCCGGGCTTGCGCAAGCCAATCACGGCCGGGCGTGCGTGCTAACGCTTGGCTGATCCATTCGAGATCGGTATGGGCCAAGCATTGGTTTTTTTCAACATTCGCCGCGGCGGACGCCCTACAACGCTGCTGCCGACAGCGCTATTTCTGTTTCACTTCAAATGTTAGCGTCGTGAAGTCGCTTTCCCAATCGGTGTCGGGCTGCGTGGATTTGCGGATGTCGGTTCCCCGTAAAAGCCAGCGTCCATCTTTGCCGAGGCGAAACGTCACGCGCCCATTCGAATCCGTCTTCCGCGTCTCGCCCTTGGGTTCCCCGGCGCTCACCGCGTTCAGCGAGAAGCCCGGAAAGGGCGCGCCGCCTTTCAGAACGCGCACCGGAAAATCGTCGCCTGCCTTGAGAGACGTCGGATCGTTTTCGGGGACAATCTCGAGAAACATTCCCACCGGCTCCGCCCACGAACGATCGGATTTCGGCTGGCCCACGCGAGCGAACGTCTTCGGATGCTTGGTATAGGATTCCCGCCAGCGCGGCTCTTTCATCCCGGCCCATTGTTGGCGCAACGCTTCAGGCGCATCGACTTCATCCAGATATTCCTTCACCTGGTCCGGCGTTAGTTCGATTGAAAGGGGCGGTCGCTTCACCCAGAAGGTCGCGACGCCCTCATCCGCGAGTTCCGCTTTGAACTGGAGCCATTTGGCGCGGCCGACTTGTCTGTGATCTCGAAGCTCTTTCCCGCGAGCCGGCAGCTCGCGCTTTTCACTCGCTCCGGCTTCGGCGCCGCGTCGAGCTTCGGAAATTCCATTCCGCTCGTCATGTCGAGGGTAACGGTTGACTTCGGCGCCAGATTGAACTGATCGGGAATAATCCAGGTATCATGCGCATGCGCCGGCGTGGACCAGGAAATGGCGAACGCCAACGCCGAAAGAAGGGCGAGTTTTCTCATAAGCTTTTATTTGGCCACGAGCGCCATTCCACATTTCGGGCATTTGCCCGGGGACTGCTGTTTCACCTCGGGATGCATTGGACAAACATAGGTGGTCCCAGGAGGTGACGTCGTTTTCGCGGTTGCGGCTGGTTCCACCTTCAAGCCGAACGCAGCGAATTTGTCCTTACCGTCGATTTGCGTTTGGAGGAAAAATTTATGGTAACCCGCCTTGTCCGATTGGACGTGGAAGCTCAGCTCCGGACCTCCGCGCTCGGTCGCCGTTTTTGGCTCCGCCCCCATGGGATGAACATGAGTGACCGAGGCGAGATCGGCCGGGAACGCGACCATGTGGGCAAACGCTCCCATGACCGGTTCCAGTTTTGAAAATTCACGGCCATCCGGGCCGGTAACCTTAACCTTAACGACCGTTTCTTTTCCCGCCTGGAGCGGCGCGTCATTTTCCGTCTTCAGGTCGAAGCGGTAGCCGTCGACTTCCGCGGTGGTGTTGACCGAGGTGTTCGAAGAGGCTGGCGGTCCGTCGACCTTCAACGTCGTCTTCGAATATTCCTGTTTGCCGCTGGCTTTGGGAACGAGATCGGCCCAGATGTGATAGGCGCCTCCGAACCTGGGCGCGAACTCGAAGCGATATTCGCCCGGCTGGTCGCCCGCGACGGGATGCAGATGGTGGTAATCGGTCAAGCTCTGATCGATCACGAGAAGATGGATCTTCTCTGTGTGCGCGACCTCCAGCTGCTCCAGAGAGAGAGGCTTCCCATCCGCGCCGGTGAGGCGAATCACCGTCGAGACCGACTTGCCCGCGGTGCGACTTTCCACCGGCAGGATCTCGCTCCTGGTTGTGGCAGGCGAGGTCCCGTGTGCGTGTTGAGCGTAAGCCGCAACGCTCCAGAGGAGCGTCGTCACCGCGGCCAGGACGAGCGTGCGAGTTTTCGATTTTGCCATTTCGAATGGTCCTTACTTGGCCGGCGCGGCGAGCTGCTTCTCGACCATCGCCATGGTGGCTTCGAGCGTTTTCAAACTCGAATCCACTTTGGCGAAGTCCTTCGCGTCTGCGGCGGCGTGCACCTTCTCGGAGGCTGCGATTGCGTTCTTAATTGCTCCCTCCAGGCGCGCCTTGTCCGCGACGCCGCCCTGTTCCTGAATCTGCTTTAACGCAACGGCGAGTTTCTCCTGCTCGTCATGAATGGGTTGGTGTTGCTTCGCGGCTGCGGCGGTTTGGATTGCTTTGAGCGAGGCTTGGGCGTTTTTCCAGGCGTCGGTGGCGGAACCGGAAGCGTGCGGAGTTGGAGATGCTCCGTGGTCGTGCCCTTCGTGCGCGCGAATGGTTGAGAACGGCAGTGCGATCGCGGCCAGGGCAGCGATCAAAGAGGCGATGTTTTTGTGGTGGATGGATGATGAGGTTTTCATGGTTGTGGTAGTCTAGGTGGCGTTGGTGGTTAGTTGTTTATTCAGAGGGACGCAATTTTAAGCGAGGGCGGGGGCTGGCGCCGGTTCGTGGATGGCTGAGCTATGGGCACTTGCCGCGAGCCGCTCGGCGCTCTTTTTGCCGAAACGCCAGAAGACGAGCGGCGTGACGATGAAATCGAGCAGCGTGCTGGTAAAGATGCCGCTAAAAATAACGACCGCGACCGGATGCAGGATTTCGCGGCCCGGTTCGTTGGCGGCGATGATCAACGGAATAAGAGCGAGGCCGGCCGTGAGCGCCGTCATCAGCACCGGCACGAGCCGCTCCTGCGTTCCGCGCACGATCATCTCTTTGGTAAAGCTTTCGCCTTCCTCCCGCATGAGATGGAGGTAATGCGAAATCATCATGATGCCGTTGCGCGCCGCGATGCCGGCGAGCGTGATGAAGCCGACCATGGTCGCGATCGACATCGTGCCACCCATCAGCCAGACGCCGGCGACGGAGCCGATCACCGCCATCGGGATGTTCAGCATGATTTGGAAGGCGAACATCGCGCTTTTGAAGTGGGCGTAGAGCACAATAAACATGCCGATCAGCGAGACGACGCTCAGGATCGAAATGAGCCGCGAAGCCGAGGCCTGGCTCTCGAATTGCCCGCCATAGGTCACGTAATATCCCGGTGGCAACGGCATCTTCTCGGCAATTTTCTTTTGCAGTTCCTGCACGGCGCCGACGAGGTCCCGGCCGGTGACATTCGCGGCGATGTAGATGCGGCGTTGCACGCCTTCGCGATTGATTTGGTTCGGCCCTTTGGCCTCCTGCACGGTCGCGAGCTGGCTCAACGGCAGAACACGGCCGTTCGCGGTATCGACTGGAATCGCCCGGATGGCATCCGCGTCGTTTCGCGCCTGATCGGAGAGACGCAAGACCACATCGAACGTGCGGCTCCCCTCGAGAATCTGCGACACGGTTTTGCCCTGCATCGCCAGCTCCGCGTAATTCGCGACTTCGCCGACCATGACCCCGTGGCGCCGCGCCTGGTCGCGATCGATGTCGACATGCAGTTGCGGGATCATGACCAGACGTTCGGCGAAGATGTCGACCATCCCGGGAATCGTCTTCATCAACTCTTCGACTTCGCCCGCTTTCTGGCGCAGCAAATTCAGATCGTCGCCGAAGATCTTGACCGCGATCTGCGCGCGCACACCGGAAAGGAGATGGTCGATGCGATGCGAAATTGGCTGGCCGATATTGACGGAGATGCCGGGAATTTGATCGAGTCTCCCGCGAATGTCGTTCAGGATTTCCTCGCGGCCGCGCCTGGATTTCCGCAGCTCGGCATCGATCTCCGAGTAATGAACGCCCTCGGCGTGTTCATCCAGCTCCGCGCGGCCAGTGCGGCGGCCGACCATGATGATCTCCGGGACCTGCATGACGATGCGTTCGGCGAGAGCGGCAATCCGGTTCGATTCGGTGAGCGAAGTGCTGGGCGGGACAAAGACGTTGATCGTAAGGCTGCCTTCATTGAAAGGCGGCAGGAACTCGCGGCCGAAGAACGGCACCGTCGCCATCGCGGCAAGCACGACGATGGCAAAGACGCCAAGCACCAGGTTTGACCTGCTGAAACCAAGGGCGAGCACGCGGGCCTCGAGCGCTTTGATGCCGCGGACGAGCGCCGAATCCTTCGCGTCCTTCATCCGTTTCATCCTGGGCAGGAGATACGAGCAGAGGGCCGGGGTGACGGTCAACGAGACAAAGAGCGAGGCGATGATGCTGGTGATATAAGCAATTCCAAGTGGCGCGAAGATGCGGCCCTCGATCCCACCGAGCGCGAAGAGCGGCACAAAAACCAGCACGACAACCGCGGTGGCGATGACGATGGAATTGCGCACTTCGCTCGACGCGCGGTAGACGACTTCCAGCGCGGGCCGCGGGTTCGGCAACTGGCGATTCTCGCGCAAACGCCGGAAGACATTCTCCACGTCGACGATCGCGTCATCGACCAGCTCGCCGATCGCGACGGCGAGACCGCCCAGCGTCATCGTATTGATGGAGAGCTTGAAATAATGGAAGACGAGCGCGGTGACGAGCAGCGACAGTGGAATGGCCGTGAGCGTGATCAAGGTCGTGCGGAAATTGAGCAGGAAGAGGAAGAGCACGATCACGACAAAGAACGCGCCGTCGCGCAAAGCGACTTCGATATTGCGGATCGCATTCTCGATAAACGTGCTCTGGCGAAAGATGCCGCTGTGGATCTTCACGCCTTTGGGCAGGCTCGCCTGCATGTTCTGCAACTCCCGCTCGATCTGTTTCGTCAGCCTGGGCGTGTCCGCGCCGGGCTGTTTTTGAATCGAGAGGATCACGGCGGGCGCGCCGTTGACCCCGGCGTCGCCGCGCTTCGCCAGCGGACCGCCCAGGCGCACCTCGGCGACCTGTCCCAGAGTGAGGGCCGCGCCATCTTCGCGCTTCACCGGAATGACGGAGTTGCGCAGATCGTCCAGGCTGTTTACGCGGGCCAGGTTTCGAATCAGACCCTCGGTGTAGGGACCGAGGAGAAAGCCGCCGGTGGAATTCACGTTCGCGTTCTTGGCCGCTTCCTCCACGTCGTGGAGCGAGACGTTGAAGTTGCGAAGCTTAAACGGGTCGACCAACACCTGATACTGCTTGAGCTCACCGCCGATCACGCTGATTTGCGCCAGGCCGGGGACGGAGAGGAGCCGTTTGCGGATGTCCCAATCGGCGATCGTCCGCAGATCCATCGGCGTGATTTCGGGATCTTCGCTCGTCAGGCCAACAAGCATGATTTCGCCCATGAGCGAACTCACCGGCGCGAGGACCGGCTTCGCGGCCGGCGGCAACTGTTCCGCCACCTGTTGCAACCGCTCCGCCACGATTTGCCGCGCGACGTAGACGTTCTGCTCGAAACCGAACTCGACAAAAACGATGCTCAAGCCAATGGAGGAAACGGAACGCACTCGTTGCACGCCGGCCGCCCCGTTCATCGCGGATTCGATCGGAAACGAGACGAGCGATTCCACCTCCTCCGGCGCGAGTCCGCCCGATTCGGTAAAGACCGTGACCGTGGGCCGGTTCAGATCAGGAAAGACATCGACCGGCAGCTTCGTGGCCACGTATCCGCCGTAGGCCGCGAGCAGCGCGGCGAAGGCCACGACGAAGAGCCGGTTGCGCAGCGAAAATTGGATGATCCGGTCGAACATGGCTCGTTAGCGGACCGGCCGCGGTCTTGTGAAATCGGGCTCTTTGTCGTAGAACTTATTTGTGAGCACGGTCGATGAGATCGCGAATGCGATTAAGAATCTTTCCGCCGCCGAGCGCGCGCAGCTTGTGGAATCGATCCCGGCTTTGCTGCCGGAATTAGATGGCGATGCCGAGTGGAGCCGGATCATCAACGATCCAACGCCGTGGCCCAAACTGGAGAAGTTCCTTGACGAGATCGACGCGCAGTATCGGAAGGATCCAGAGCAGTTCCCGGTCGTTCGAGAAAGCGATTTCGACGAGAAGTCGTGACTTCGCGCGGAACGCCCTCTTTTTGGGAGATGTATTGGCGACTTCCGCCCGCGGTCAGACGGGCGGCACAAGCCGCCTACCGCCGCTTCTTGGAGAATCCAGCGCACCCTGGTCTCAGCCTTGAACGAGTAAGGCACTCGCCGCGAGCATGGTCGGTTCGTGTGACTAGAGATTATCGTGCTGTCGCCCGCCGATTCGAAAGAGACGATTGGGTGTGGGTTTGGATCGGTCCGCACAAGGAATTCGATCGAACGTTCGGCCCTTAATGACGCAGTAGACGGCATATTTGCTAAGCGGTGCGTCGCAGGAGGAACCCGAAGAGAAAGGCGCCAAGCGCAAAGCCGCCGATGGCCCACGCCCAGACCGGGGGATTAACCGAAGTCCCTTGACCTCCGGCGCCGTGGTCGTGGCCCGCGTGACCCATTTCGTCGGGGTTGCTCGCGGTCTCCTCACTCTTCTTCGCGGTCGCGGCGAATTGCAGTTGGTAGTTCCCCTGGGTGACAACCTTCTCGCCGGGAAGCACGCCTTCGATGATCTCGACCTGATCGCCGGCTTTCAGCCCAACGACGACATTGCGGCGCGCGAAGGTGCGCGGCTCGTCCGTTTGCACAAAAACGAAAAGGTTGCCGAGATCGCCGAGGACGGCGCGCTGTGGCACGGCGATGACTTCCTGCGCTTCGCCGATGCCGATCGTGGCCGTGGCCTGCATGTTCGGGCGCAGCTTGAGATCGGGGTTATCGAGCAGCACGTAAACCTCGAACGTGCCGCTTTCGCGCTCCAGCCGGACGTCAAGACGCTGCACCTTGCCCTCGAAAATCTGATCCGAAAAAACCTGCACCTGCACGCGGGCGGGATCGCCGGCCTTGATCGCCGACAGGTCGGGGCTTTCGAAGGTCGTTGCGCGCGCTAGCACCTGCGTGTAATCCGCTACTTCCATGAGCACGGTATCTGGCCGGAGCGCCTGACCGATGCTGGCATCCTGGCGGACAACGAAACCGCCGATCGGCGATTTCAAAAGCACCGGCGGATTTCCCACCGTGAGCGGATCGAAACGGAGCAAGGGCTGGTCGGCGGTAACGCGGTCGCCGAGTTTGACCAGGATCTCCGCCACTCGTCCTTCAGCGCGCGGCGAGATTTTGGCCTGCCGCTCCGGCAATCCCTCGATCCTCGCCGCCATCTGCAAGCTTCGCTGCAAGGGAGCCGGATTGGCTTCCACCGTTTTGACCCCGAGATTGCGAATCGTTGCCTCCGATAAGGTGATGGGACCGAGGGTCGGCGAATCTTTACCCTCGGGTCCATGGTCATGACCTTCGTGGGCGCGCGCGGTGTGGGCGGCGAGCCCGAGCATGACACAAAGAATCATTCGGTTGGTGGTCGTCATTTTGTCCTCCGGGTTGAAACAGCGGCGCCGACTTCTTCAATCCGGCCGCCGATCAGTTGCTCCAGGTGTGTGCGAGCGGAGAGCGCTTCGACCGCATATTCGAACGACTTCTCCTGCGCCTCGACGAGGCTTCTCTGCACTTCAAAAAGCTGGAGCGTGGTCGCCTGACCGGCCCGGAACTGCGCGAGCGTTGCATCGTAGGCGGCGCGATAGGCCGGGATCACCTGGTCGCGGTAGGCCGCGGCGCGCGCTTGCAGATTGATCAACTGCTGGCGACGCGCAGCCACCGACCGCCCGAGGCTCACGCGATCGAACGAGTCGAGTTCGCGATCCGCCGCGTCGAGTGCGCCCCGTGCCCGAACGATCTCGCCCTGATTTCTGTCCCAGATCGGAATGCGGCCGGCGATGGTGAGGCCGAAGCCGGACTCGTCTTTCCGGCTGCCGTAACTTGTGATCAGTCCCGGTGCGAACTCCGGAAAAACTGCATCCGCTCGAGCGACCGAGAGGCCTTTCGCGGCGGAGGCACGCTGGGCGAGCGCGATCCGGCGAAGGCCCGATCTGCTTTCGGCGAAACCGACCAGCGCCCGCGTCCCAGGGAGAGACGGGTAGGCTGGACGGATGAGCCGCACATTCGCGATCGGCATGCCGATCGCGCGTTCCAGCTCCGCCTGAGCGCCGGCCTGCTCACCGCGAACCGCGAGCAATTCGGCCGAGAAGCGAGCGACTTCTGCTTCGAAGAGACTGCGCTGGGAAATGTTGCTCTGCCCGGCTTCGAGCTGCTCCTGGATGGTGGTGAGCACATCGTCCGCTTGTGTTCGTGCGCCCGCGAGGAGCGCCGCCCGTTCCTGCAAGGACCAGGCGCGGTAGTAGGTCATGGCGGTCGCATTGAGCACCCGCAGCACATCGGCTTGCTGCTCCAGATTGGCGGCCGCGCGAAGGGCGGCCGCATAAGTCTTGCGCAATCCGAAGTCGGAAGGCCGAAACGGCTGCTCGAGCTCGAATTCAAAGGCGCTGCCGACCCCGTCTTGCTCCGACGTGCGCCCACCAGTTACCTTGAAGGCTGGATTCAACTTCACTTCCGTCTGGATGGCGCGTCCGAGTTTATCGGCGAAAGCGGCATCCAGCCTCGCCATCTCGGGATTGTGGCGGAGCGAACGGCTCACCGTTTCTTCCAAGGTCAGGCTTCCGGCTTTGTCGCGGTCGGTCGAAGGCGCGACTGCCGCCTGGCCATGGCTGTGTGCTGGCCAGCCGGCAACAGCCAAAGCGATCAGCAGCAGGTTTATGTTTCGGTTCATGAAAAAGTATTTGGGTGGAATTAAGAAACGGGACGCGCTGACGCGAGATAACGCGCCGGCGAGACAAAGAAGGGCTGCACGGCCCGCCGCGGCGGCGGGAAGTCAGACCTTACGAGAGGAAAGGGGGAGCGTGAGCCAGAAGGCTCCGCTGCAAGACCGATTCGGCGAAGGAATGCGTCCGGGGTGGACCTGTGTCCAGCTCGGAGATCGGCGCGTCGTGTTGATCGCTCGGAAAAACAAACTCGCTGACGACGTAGTCCTTCGACGTGTAGAAGGCCTTATCGTAGCCCACGAGCTTCTTGGCGAAGGTGGCTGGAGCTGAGAGCGACTTGCAGCAATTGAGGCTGTCGCAACCCGCGGGCTGGCCGTCATCGGCCGGTGCTTCGGAAGAGGCGCAGTGCTCGTGCTCCGAAGAGGCGGTGGTTGATTGCGGCAGCAGGCAGGCCACGGCGCAGTGATTAGCGGCGAGCAACCAGGCGGCGGCAGTCACCAGGGCGACTGTCGTGCTGAGAAGACGTGTCAAAGGCCGCTGCATCACAGGGTATCTAGTCACTGAACAATGGGTTTTGTTCAACTTTTATCTTGGGTATCGCCTCGTTAGGCAAGCCAGCTCCATGCCAGACAGCTCTCCAGGTGGACATGCACTTACATATTCATATTCGCACCTCTGGAGGACGAAGAGTGCAAGTTAAAGTGAAAGTGTAAGTGCAAGGGACAGGAAGATGTGGCTGATCGTGTAACCTGAGCGCATTCCTCTGAAGAATTATGTCACAATTGCGTGACGCCCTTTGACAAGAAGCGCGCGGGTCTGCAAGCTCGCCGCAGGAGCCGAACGCGCCCATGTCGAGCACCAAAATCCTGATCATCGAGGACGAGCAAGACGTGATCGACCTGCTCACCCTGAATCTGCGCAAGGCCGGCGGATTCACCCTGAGCACGGCGAACGATGGCGCCTCCGGACTGCGCAAGGCGCGCGAAGAAATGCCGGCGCTGATTATTCTCGACCTCCTGTTGCCCAAAATGCCGGGACTCGAAGTCTGCAAGGCCCTGAAGAGCGATCCGGGCACGCGGCAAATCCCGATCATCATGCTGACGGCGAAAGCGGAGGAAATCGATCGAATCGTCGGGCTCGAGTTTGGCGCGGACGACTACGTCACCAAACCGTTCAGCCCGCGGGAGCTGATTCTTCGCGTGAACGCGATCCTGCGGCGCGGCAAAGGCGACACGGCGGAGGAAAAAATGTCGATCGGATCGATCACGCTTGATCCGGCGCGGCACCATGTCGCCGTCGCCGGAAAACCCGTCCGTCTCACCAGCGTTGAATTCAAGCTGTTGAGCATGCTGATGAAGCGGAAGGGGCGGGTGCAGGCGCGGGACCGCCTCTTAAATGAAGTCTGGGGTTACGAAAGTTTGATCGACACCCGCACGGTGGATACGCACGTGCGCCGGCTGCGCAAGAAACTCGGCAAAGCCGCCGTGGGCATCGAGACCGTGCGCGGCTTCGGCTATCGCATCCGGGAAAGCTGAGCGCTCATGGGCTGGTTTGCGCTTTGTCTGCTTGCCGCGGTCTTTCTGGTCACGGCGCTGGTCGTCTGGCGGCAATGGATCGCTCCGTGGAAGGATGTGGAAGAGTTGACCCAGGCCATTGTCGAAAAGCGCCCCCCGCGGAAATTCTTGATCAGCGCGAACGCGCAGGCACGGCGGATCGGACTGGCGCTCGAAACCCTGGCCGAGCGCCAGCGCGAGCTGGAAGACCGCTTTCGCGAGGGCGAATTCAGCGTCCAAGCGGTCTTCGGCGCGATGCTCGATGGCCTCGCCGTCGTGGACGATCGGCGCCGGGTGCGAATGATGAATCGTGAATTTCGCCGCATTTTTGGACTGGAAGAGGCTGGGCTAGGCGCGCCGCTGCTCGAGATGATCCGGCACGCCTCGATCGATCGTCTTGTCATCGAAGCGATTCGCGTGAGGGAACCGCAGCGGGAATCCGTCCAGATGTCGAGGGGACCGAGCGAGGGGCGCGAAATGGAGGTGAGCGCCGTGCCGCTCGGAGAGAACTCGGCGCAAACGGAAGGAGCGGTGGTTTTGTTCCATGATGTCACCCAATTGCGGCAGGTGGAAGAGATGCGGCGCGAGTTTGTCGCGAACGTTTCGCACGAGCTGCGCACGCCGTTATCGATCTTTCGAGGTTACCTCGAGACGTTGCTGGATGATCCGCAACAGCCGCCCGGTGAATTGCTGCGCATTCTGGAAGTCATGGAACGCCACTCCGATCGCTTGAATGCGCTCGTGGAGGATGTGCTGAGCCTGGCGCGCCTCGAATCACCGACGGCCGAGCTCGATTTGTCCGAGATCGATTTGCCGGAGTTCCTGCGGGAGATCCTGCACGATTGGGAAAAGCGGCTCGAGGCGAAGCAACTCAAATCTCATCTCGAAGCCGCCCTCGATTTGCCGAAGCTGGAGGCGGATGAGAGCCGGCTTCAGGAGATCATTTACAACCTTCTCGATAACGCCGTGAAATACTCTCAACCCGGGAGCCGGATTTCCCTTGAGGCTGCCGTGAACGGCGATCGGATGCGCCTGAGTGTTTCAGATGAAGGAATTGGAATTCGCGAGAACGATCTGCCGCGTATCTTCGAGCGTTTCTATCGGGCGGACAAGGCCCGGAGCCGCGAGTTGGGCGGCACGGGCTTGGGGCTCTCAATCGTCAAGCACATCGCGCAACTGCATGGCGGCACAGTCGAAGCCGAGAGCGAGCCGGGTAAAGGGACGACGATTAAGGTGCTTTTGCCTGTCGCGCGCTAACAGCAATTTGGCGGGGATTCTTTTTCTAGGGTGAGCGCCGCTCCCCGCGATTGTTCCCAGATTCATTGTTTTCCTCGTCAGGAAAACATGCTACTTTTTCTGACTAAACTCATAAGTTATTTATGTCACAACTTGTTCAAAACAAGGTTATTAGCAGGATTTATGGCAAGGGGAGGGGTTGGGTGTTTACTCCAAAACGCTTCCTTGACCTCGGATCCCGTGAGGCCGTGGATCAAACCCTCACCCGGCTTTCCCGAACCGGCACCATTCGCCGGCTGGCCAGGGGACTTTACGACTACCCTAAGCGACACGCTCAACTGGGCCTGCTCAGCCCCGACCCCGACGCCCTGGCTCGCGCCATCAGCGAAAAAGATGAGAGCCGCCTCCAGCCGTCCGGTGCATACGCGGTGAATCGCCTCGGACTATCCCAGCAGGTACCGGCCAAAATAGTTTATCGTACCGATGGGCCTGGGAAGACCGTAGCCGTCGGAAACCAGACGATTCAACTGCGGCGCACGACGCCGAACAACATGGTGACGGCCGGAACGACTTCCGGCCTCGTTATCGAAGCACTCCGCTATCTCGGAAAACATGGTATCACCACGGACCACATCGCCACGCTTCGCCGATCGCTTTTCGCAGAGGATCGACAACGCCTGCTGAAAGACCGCGTTTATGCGCCAGCCTGGATGCATCGCCATTTCGCCGAAATCGCAAAGGAGAGCTGAACATGGATGAGTTCGCAAGTAGTTCGGCTGAGGAACGCGCCACGTTTTTCGTTGAAACAGCGGCACGAAGGGGTTTGCCACCGCATGTAATCGAGAAGGACTTGTGGGTCTGCTGGACCCTGAGGCGACTTTTCTCGCTGCAATCCGTGGAGGGGCATCTGCTCTTCAAAGGCGGCACGTCGTTGTCGAAGGCGTATGGGTTGATCCACCGCTTTTCCGAAGACATCGATCTGTCGATCCACCGGGGGAGTCTCGGTTTCGGTGGCGAAAAAGATCCCGCAAACCCGCAGTTATCAAACAAAGCGCAAAGGCGGCAGAACGAAGCGCTCGCCGAAGCAGCCAAGGCAAAAATCTTCGAAGAGATTCGGCCTGAACTAACAGAGAAGATTGGCGATATGCTGGTCGAGACATGGACGCTGGACAACGACAAGACAGACCCCGACGAGCAGTCACTTGTCTTCGGTTATCCGAGCACCAACGTGACGCGCGATGCCGCCGCGTATCTCCGCCCCTCGGTGAAGATTGAATTCGGTGCACGCTCCGACCATTGGCCGGCGGAAAAGAAAGTGGTGATGCCTTATCTGGATGAAGCTCTCCCTGGGATGCTGCGCGATCCGGGTGTGGTCGTAAGAGTGATGCAGGCTCAACGATCGTTCTGGGAAAAGGCTACCATCCTTCACCAGATGTCGCATCTCCCCGACGGCAAAGCCTTCCCGCCACGTCACTCGCGCCACTACAGTGATGTCGCCGAGATGATCTCAGCCGGAGTGGGAGATGATGCCGCTCGCGACGAGGCTTTGCTGGCCGCGGTGGTGCAGCACAAGCAGACATTCTACCGGTCCGCGTGGGCAAGTTACGAGACTGCGGCGCGCGGAACATTGCAACTGCTCCCGCCGGAACAACGGTTCGGCGACCTGGCGAAAGATCTCAGCTTGATGCGCGAAATGTTTTTTGATGAACCACCATCACTCGAGCACATCGTTGGTACTGTTCGCGCCTGGCAAGATCGATTCAACCTGATCGACTGAGGCGATGGCACAAACCACCGAGGCAGGCTGCTAGCCTGAGCGTCTCGGCAGCTTCCCGAGACCAACGCACGACGCTTGACGGTGAAAATCATTTATGCGTCGCCAAATGTCGCCGGCACGCTGCCCGCCATGGCAGACTGGCAGCCTGCGCTCCCCGGCAGAAGATCTTGGCCAGCTCGTCACACAAACGTAACACTAAAGAAATTGCCGGACGGTTGGCGGTTCCGCGAGTGTTCCTTCCGCATGGAAGGCGTCGCCGATACCCGTTCTCTTGTTCCGCCGCGCACTTCCTCACGCCGCGCGCAGGCGGCAGTCGAGCAAGGCATCAAGGCGTTCTTCGGCGGCAACGCGCTCGTGGCCGTGATCGTGCTCGCCTTGATCACCATTTTCCTTTTCCGCGAGGGTTTCGGATTTTTCGGGCAAAACCTGGCGAACCTCCGGCTCTACCGCCAGGCCGGCCTCGAATACGTCGACATCATTCGCGCGGTTTCGACGAAACACGAAGCGCTCTCGCGCAAGCTGAGCGAGATCCGCCTGAACGAAGTTCGCGCCCTGGAAAAGCGGCAGGTCCAGTTGGAAGAAATCAACGCAGCGCTCGCGCCCTTCGATCAGTTCGCGACAGCTTTCAGTGACACAGCCGAGAATCTGCATGGGCTTGTCTCCGATCTGACCGAACAGGCCAGCGGGCTAAAGGAACAATTGTTCGCGCGCGCCGAATTATTGGCGCAACGCTCGCAGCTCGAGCGCAGCGGCGCCCAGGCCGAAGCTGCGCGGATCGTCGTGCCGGAAGTCGACCGCGCTACGGCGCTGGAGGGGTTGCACGTCGGCGCCACGGCTTTTGAGTCGGTCAGCTCCGAGATGACGGCGAAGCTGTACAACCTTCTCGCGCAGGCACCGGCCCTGCCAGATCCCGCGGGACAAAAGGCGCTCGAGCAATGGAAATCGGGGACCCGCGAATACCTCGCCGGATTGCCGAAGACTTCCGAAAAACTGCGGACCTGGTCACCCGACGAGCCGATCCCGTGGTATCGCTCGATCCATTCCTTCCTTTTCGGGCGGGAATGGGTGACGGCGAGTTTCTGGCAGGATTGGTATGGAATCACTCCGCTGCTGGTCGGATCGGTACTCGTATCGATCGTCGCCTTGTTCTTTGCCGTACCACTCGGCGTGGCCGCGGCCATTTACGTGAGTGAAATCGCGTCCGTCCACGAGAAGCGGCTGATCAAGCCCTATATCGAGTTCATCTCCGCCATCCCCTCGGTTGTCCTCGGATTTTTTGGAATCGCGGTCGTGGGACAGGCGGTGCGGGCCGCTTCGCAATCGCCGTGGTTGAGCTGGATCTCCTTTTTCCCCATCAGCGAACGGCTGAATATCTTTACCGCGGGTTGTCTGCTCGCCCTCATGGCGGTGCCGACCATCTTCACCCTGGCGGAAGATGCGTTGCGCAACGTCCCGCGCGGATTCAAGGAAGCCTCTTACGCCCTGGGCGCGAACCGACTGCAAACCATCGCTCGCGTCCTGGTGCCCGCCTCGTTGTCCGGGATTGTCTCGGCGGTCCTTCTCGGGCTCGGCCGCGTCATTGGGGAGACCATGGTCGTGCTGCTCTGCGCCGGAAACCGGATAGCCATTCCCGATTTCACCCAGGGGTTGGGCGCGATCTTTCAGCCGGTGCACACCATGACTGGAATCATCGCGCAGGAAATGGGCGAAGTGGTCCGCGGAAGCACGCATTACCGGGCGCTCTTCATGGTGGGCCTTGTCCTCTTCACCATCACGCTCGGGATCAATTACCTCGCGCAAAAATTTGTCGCCCGCTACCGGATGAGCATTGGATGATATGATCGCCGCTCCCGCCAAGACCCGCCGCGTCAAGCTTCTTCAGGGAGCCGTCTTCTGGCTCTTCCGGCTCGCCACCTATTTCATCCTCGCCTGCGCGACCTACATCTTTCTCGATATCGGCATCAAAGGGAGCCGGACCGTTTTCACGACCAAGCCGCCCTTCATCAATCTTCCGTTTTTGACCGAACCGCCCCAGACGCTTTACGTCTTCGATTACGAAGGAAAAAAAGAAACGCTGAGCGACCGGCAGTTTCGCGCCTGGAAAGGCGAACACCCGGGCGTGGAAGTGGATGCGACGAGCATCGCCTATTCGGCAGGCGGCATCTGGCCGTGCATCGTCGGCACCGCGCTGCTCGTGGTCGGATCGATGATCCTCGCGCTCGGCATCGGAATCAGCAGTGCCATTTACCTGAGCGAATACAGCCGGAACGGGCCCTTGATTCGCCTGGTGCGCGTCGCCATTCTCAATCTCGCCGGCGTGCCCTCGATCGTCTTCGGCCTGTTCGGTTTCGGATTGTTCGTCATTTTCTTCGGCTGGAACGTGTCGCTCATCGCGGGCTGGTTCACCCTCGGGTTGATGGTGCTTCCGGCGATCATCACCGCGAGCGAAGAATCGCTCCGCGCCGTGCCGCAAGGCTTGCGCGAAGGCTCACTCGCGCTCGGCGCCAGCAAATGGCAGACGATTCGCAAAAACGTTCTGCCGTACGCCCTGCCCGGAATCCTGACCTCGTCCATCCTCGGCATCGCGCGCGTCGCCGGCGAGACGGCGCCGATCATGTTCACCGCCGCCTACGCCATGAAGGATGAAATGCCCTGGCAGGTGGCCAGGTTCACCGACTTCTTTTTCCAGGGCGTAATGGCCCTGCCGTATCATATCTATGTCGTCAGTTCGAAGATCCCGCAGAACGAGTACACCGAGGGCGTCCAATATGGCGGCGCGTTTGTCTTTCTTTTCCTCGTCATGCTGATCGCGCTGACATCAATTATCTTGCGGGAACGAAGCAGGAGCCGTCTATCATGGTAAGCGTAGCCGAAATGCCGGAATCAACCTCACAAACTCTCGTCAATCAGCCAGCGCCCACGCCCGAGCCGCAAGTCGAGCGCGGCATGATCGAGATCGAGCATCTCGACTTCAAGTACGGCGCGCATCAAGTCCTGCACGACGTCAGTTTGAATATTCCGGCGAGGGCGGTCACCGCCTTCATCGGACCGTCGGGCTGCGGCAAGACGACGCTCCTGCGCTGTTTGAACCGGATGAACGATCTCATCGATCTCGCGCAAATTTCGCGCGGCTCGATCCGGATTGAAGGCGTGGATATCAACGCCCCGGGCGTGGACGTGGTCGATCTCCGGCGGCGGGTCGGCATGGTCTTTCAGAAATCCAATCCATTTCCCAAATCGATTTACGACAACGTCGCCTACGGCTTGCGCATTGCCGGAGTGACGAAGCGTTCTCTCATCGACGAAGCCGTCGAGAAAAGCCTGCGCTCCGCGGCGCTTTGGGAAGAAGTGAGAGACCGGCTGCACGTCAGCGGCTACGGATTGTCCGGCGGCCAGCAACAACGCCTTTGCATCGCGCGCGCCCTGGCGGTCGAACCGGAGATCGTCCTGATGGACGAACCGTGTTCCGCGCTCGATCCCATCGCGACGGCCAAAGTCGAAGAGCTCATCCGCCAGCTAAAACAGGAATACACCATCGTCATCGTCACGCACAACATGCAGCAGGCCGGCCGCTGTTCCGATAACACCGCTTTCTTCTACCTCGGCCGCCTGATCGAATTCGACGCCACCGCGAAGATTTTTTCCAACCCCGCCCAGCGGCAAACCGAGGAATACATCACCGGCCGTTTCGGTTGATTCCCTTGTAACCTTTGTCACCCTTTTAACGCCTGTAACCTCCTTCAATGAACGCACCCCGGCACATTCTCGGAACCTTCGACGAAGCGCTCTCTTCCTTGCGCAACAACGTCCTCATGATGTCGAGCCTGACGGAGCGCAGCCTCGATCGCGCCATTACCGGCCTGATGCAGCGCGATGACGAGATGTGCGCCATCGCGATCGCCGACGACGAGGAAATCGATCAACTCGAAAAGCAGATGGACAAGGATGGCATCGATCTGCTCCTGCGTTTTCAGCCCGTCGCTTCCGACCTGCGCCGGGTGGTATCGGCGATGAAACTCTCGTCCAACCTCGAGCGCATGGCCGACCAGGGAACGAACATCGCGCGACGGGCGCGCAAACTGAATCAACATCCGCCGTTGCCCGAGGTCGACTTGATCACGCCGATGTACAAACACGCGATGGCGATGTTCAAGGACGCGATCGATGCCTACGTGCGCGAAGACGTCCAGCTCGCCCGCGCGGTAGTTCCACGGGACCAGGCACTCGATGACATGAACTCGGCCGCCGGGCGCCGCCTGATCGAACGGATGGCGGAAGATCCCTCCCAACTCCGCGGCTACCTGAACCTGATTTTTATCTCGCGCTGTCTCGAACGCGTGGGCGATCACGCCACGAACATGGCGGAGGATGCCGTTTACGCGGCCGCCGCGGAAGACATTCGGCATCAGCACTGACGCCAGCCGCGAAGTTAGGGGCGGCCTCGTCCTTGGCACACGCTGGTTGTCTCTTAGCACCCGCAGGGTGCGCCGGAATGTCGCCCGGAGCGAGCGCAGTAAGCTCCGGGGATCTTTGATTAGCATTCAAGCCCCGGCAGGGGCGACGGACAGTGGCGCCCTGAACCCCATTGCCGTTCCACCAGCGCGGACGATCCGTCACCCCTATTCAGGGGTTTAGGACTCTTTCGATGATTCCCCGGAGTTCCGCTGCGCTTCACTCCGGGCTGCATCCCTTGGCACCTCCGGCGCTATTTCCGAACTCTCTTTTCGGCTTGTCGAAAGGACCTAAAATGATGCTTCTGGGGCCGCGCGACTGGTCATATAGTCATCGCCCGGCTCAAGGATCATATGTTTTCAATTCGAAGGTTCCTCGGACACGACGAAAAGTTTTTCGATTTGCTGGAGGCCAGCGCGGAGCAGGCGGACGGCAGCGTGCATCACCTGGTCGCGTTGCTGGCGAAGCTCGAGCGCCACGAGTCGCCGGAAAGCCTGGAAGAATTCATCCACAGCCGGCGCCGGGATAAAGAGATCACGCAGGAGCTGACGGAGCAGCTTTGCAAAACGTTTATCACGCCGCTCGAACGGGAGGACATCCAGGCCCTGGCCGCGGCGCTGTATAAGATTCCGAAGACGGTGGAAAAGATTGGGGAACGGATCGTGATCTTTCCCGGCGAACTGCACGGCCGCAGTTTCAAGAAGCACCTGGAATTGCTCGATCAGGCCGCGGAAACCGTCCTGGCCATGGTGAAGGCCCTTCGCAAAGGGACCAACGTCGCGACGGCCCGCGAGAAAAATGCCATCCTCCAAACCATCGAAGGGGACGCGGACAAGCTCGAGCTCGAATTGCTGCGCGATTTATTCCATGGGGAGTACGACACCAAGCAGATCATTTTCTTGCGCGATCTCTACGAGCTTCTCGAAAAGGTGATCGACCGCTGCCGCGACGCGGGGAACATCATTCTCCAGGTCGTGCTCAAGTATTCGTAAGCGAAACCCGAGGCACGCATGCTTCTGTTCATCATCGTGGTCCTCGCGGCCATCGCGTTCGAATACATCAACGGCTTCCACGACGCGGCTAATGCGATCGCGACCGTCGTCTCGACTAAAGTGCTCACGCCACGGCAGGCGATCGCGCTGGCCGCTTTCTTCAATCTGACCGGTGCCCTGACGGGAACGGCCGTGGCGTCGACGATCGGGAAAGGGATTGTCGACGCGCAGGCCATCACGATGATGACGGTGCTTTGCGCGCTGCTTGGCGCCATCGCCTGGAACCTGCTGACGTGGTGGCTGGGCCTGCCCTCGAGTTCCAGCCACGCGCTCATCGGAGGTTTGTGTGGTGCGGCGGTCGCGTCCGCGGGCGGTGACTGGTCGGTCCTGAAGTGGGACACGGGACTTTTGCCAAAAGTCGTGGTGCCGATGTTCACTTCGCCGGTCATCGGCTTTTTGCTCGGGGGAATCTTGATGGCGCTGCTCTTCGCTTTGCTCCGTCCGTTTACGCCACACCTCGTGCACAAGATTTTCGGAAAAATGCAGCTCGTGAGCGCCGCGTGGATGGCCCATAGCCACGGGACAAACGACGCGCAGAAGACGATGGGAATCATCGCGCTCGCGCTTTTCACCGCCACCCAAAGCGGCGCTTTCGCGGATTTGCCTCCCATGTTCGCCTTCCTCCAGACACCCGAATTCAAAGTTCCAAGCTGGGTCGTAATCCTCTGCGCCGCCACGATGGCCGCGGGCACCGCCGCGGGCGGCTGGCGGATCATCCGCACTCTCGGTCACAAGATGGTCAAGCTTCAGCCGGTGCACGGTTTCGCGGCCGAGACCACGGCCGCCGTCATCATCCATGCCGCCAGCGTGCATGGAATTCCGCTTTCCACCACCCACGTCATCTCCACCTCGATCATGGGCGTCGGCGCCGTGAAACGTTTCAGCGGCGTAAAGTGGGGCGTCGTCGAACGGATTGTTTGGGCCTGGGTCCTTACGCTGCCAGCCACCGCGCTGATCAGCTACATTTTGGCGCGCGCCGCCGCCGCTTTTTAGGGATAGCGCATAACTCCGCTATGTTGCTGGCGCCGATGCGAAAGCCATCCATGCCAGACGCCAGTAGCCCGGTCTCCACTCCGCCGCGCATGTCGGAGGAGATCGATGCGTTGCTGGCGGCGCTTCCGGAACACCGGGTCACTCTGCGCGAAGTGCTGGCCACCTTGAAAGGTCGCGCCTACACGTTGCTCCTCCTCATCCTCGCCCTTCCGTTTTGCCAGCCGCTCCCGATGCCGGGACTCTCGACCTTCTTCGGCGCCATCATCGCGCTCATCGGCTTGCGCCTTTCCTTAAGACTGGAGCCGTGGATCCCCGCCAGAATGCTGGAAAGACCGCTTTCCACCCGCGTGCTCGTCCGCGCTCTCACTGCCGCGAAGCGACTCGTCCGCCTGATGGAAGTCGTGCTGCGCCCACGCTGGAGCTTCCTGGTCGATTGGACACTGCTGCATCATCTCTACGGAGCGATGATCTGCGTGAGCGGGTTCTTCCTCCTGCTCCCGCTGCCCGTGCCTTTGAGCAACGTTCTGCCCGCGCTCGCGATCGTCCTGCTCGCCGCCGCGATGCTCGAGCGCGATGGCCTTGTTGGCATCCTGGGTTTTATCACCTTCGCCATTACGCTCGTAGTCTTCGCCGGTATTTTCCTCGGAGGCGCCGCCGCGATCGAAGCGGTTCGGGAATGGTTCTCCGGCATTCCGCCAGGCGATTGAACCGCGCCTAGCCCCAGGGTTCGATAAATTTCCGGATCGCGGGCGCGGGCATCGCCCCGGCCTGGCGCGCCACTTCGCTTCCATCTTTGAACAGCGCCATCGTTGGGATGGCGGTGACCCGAAATCTTTGCCCCAGGCTGGGGACCTCTTCGGTATTCACCTTCGCCACCACGAAATGGCCCGCGGTTTCATTCGCCACCTTGACGATTTCGGGCGCGACCATTTTGCACGGCCCGCACCAGGGCGCCCAGAAGTCCACCAACACCGGCAAAGCGGAGCGACTCGTCAACGCGTCGAAAGCCAGATCGCTCCGGAGATCGATCGGCTCACGAGGCGATGGCAATTCGTTTTTGCACTGACCGCAACGGAAGCTCTGTCCGAGTCCCTCGTAATTCAGCCGGTTACGCTTTCCGCAGTTTGGACACGCCAGCAGCAGGCCTCGCTCGTCAGGTTCAATATTACTCATGAAAAACGCCGGTTTCCTGGTTGTTCAGATCGTTCGCCTCCTGCTCGTGCTCGTGATCCTGCTCGTGATCGTAATCCCAAGTCCCCTCGTTCCCAAGTTGCACTTGGGAACGGCGCCTGATCACGAAGTTGCACTTCGTCTCTTCTGGAAGGCCAGGCCGGGGCAAGCGAAGCTCAGCTTCTAAGACAGAGTGCATTCCCAAGTGCAACTTGGGAACGAGGAACGGTGGGCGTCAGCCCGCGTTCCCTCTCCCCCGTTGGATGTTGGACGTTGAGCGTTGGACGTTGGACGTTGGACGTTCGCCTTCTTCGGCCTGCCTTACCAGGGCAGCGTCTCCCCCATATGCAGGAACCCGCCACTCGGTCCATCAGGCCCAAGCGTCGCCAGCGCGACACTCGTCTTCGCGCCCTCTTCAATCTCCATCGTCGCGCCTTCCCCTCCCATTTCCGTCTTCACCCAGCCGGGATGCGCCGCGTTTACTTTGATCGGGGTGTCCTTCAACTCCCAGGCGAGCTCCACGGTGTAAGCGTTCACCGCCGTTTTGGAGGCATCGTAGGCGGGCTGTTTCGAATCGTAGATCGGCGAACCCGGCGTGGCGTGGAGAGTGATCGAGGCGAGGATGCTGGAAAGATTCACGATTCGTCCGGCCTCGCTCTTGCGCAGGAGCGGGAGCAACGCCCGCGTCGTCGCGACCAGCCCGAATAAATTTGTCTCGAACGTCTTGCGCCAGACCTCGAGCGGCTGCTCGCTCGGCTTCTTTTCCCGGTCGTCCAACATCACGCCCGCGTTGTTCACCAGGATGTCGAGGCGTCCGTAATCGCGCTCGATCCGGCCGGCGGCCTTTTGGATGCTCTCCTCATCATTCACGTCGATGACGATTCCATGAACGTCGAGTCCCTCCTTGCCCAGCTCGTCTGCCGCCTGGCTGGCCTTGGCCTCATCCCGCGCCCCGGCCAGGACCGTGATACCTTGTTTAGCGAGCTGACGGGCTGTTTCCAAACCGATGCCTTTATTGGCACCGGTAACCAGGGCAATTTTCTTGGTGCTCATATCGTTCGGGATGGTTTCGCTTAATGGTTGAAATCCACCGGGCAATTTTACTACAACTGTAATTGAAACAATTAGAAATCTCGACCCTAGGACCGTCAATGTCCGACCGGTGTGATTATCAATCCGCCCAGACTATCAACGTTTCATTGCGCCCCGCATTGGCATGGGGCATAAAGAAACACCTTGTGTGAACAAGCTGTGAATAACTTTGGGGTAACGCTCGCTCAAGCGGGATACGGCCATGCTTTACGCTGAAGTCCACGGGTGGCTTGGATGGCCTGGCCCCAAAGAAGCGTTCCGTCCCTCAGGGGCCGGAGCGCGCGTTTATGCCGAGTTCGCTCGGAAAAAGATCCAAGGCGCGATGCGAACGGCGCATCCAGGAGTCGAAATTAACGTTGGAATCATCGCGGCAGATCCAAACTCTGACAGTACGGAGGCTCCTCTTGCGGTCGTTTGCGAGTTTCCGCGCGCCACAAGCGACGAAGTTCTCGACCTTGCACACAAGCTTGCGTGGAATTTTTCGCGCACCGCACTCCTCGTCACTTTAGAACCCCACCAAATCATCGCTTGGAGTTGCTACCAAGATCCGACTAAAGGCGACGAGCGTCGTGTGTGCGAATTGCCCACGCCGCAGGGCCTCCCCGGCGCCCGCACGCCGCAGCAGCGACGGCTACGCGATCTTCTCCACTAGGTGAACCTGATTACGCATCGGGCGCAACGCGTACAACCGGAGAAATTCTCCGGCGAAGGCCGGGCCGATGCGCTTCTGCTAAAGAATCTCCGTTATGTTCGTAACGAGCTTCTGAAGATGGGCCTTGCACAGGACCACTGCCACGACCTGTTGGCGCGCGTCATTTTCACACAGTTCCTGTTTCACCGGAAAGACAGCGGCGGGCATGCCTTCTTTAGCAAGCAGAAAATGCGGCGCCTTAACGAGGATAAAGTCCTTTCCAAAGAACACGATCACCTCGCCTCGGTACTCTCCCACAAAAACGACACCTATGCGCTCTTTCGCTGGATGGATGATCGTTTTAACGGAGACCTTTTTCCCGGCAAGGATGGCGACGACGACGATGAACGTGAAAGCGCGTGGCGGTCGGAAAAGAACGCAGTGTCTAAGGAACATCTGAATCTTCTTGCCGGGTTGATTCGGGGCGACCTTGACGTGACTGACAAGCAGCACACGCTCTGGCCCTACTACTCGTTCGACACAATCCCGCTCGAATTCATCAGTAGTGTGTATGAGGAATTTCTCACGGCCGACGAACGCGGCAACGATAAGGCATACTATACCCCCGCGCACCTAGTGGACTATGTGCTAGATGCCGTTCTCCCTTGGAACAGCGAGGATTGGAACGTCCGGATCCTCGATCCCTGCTGCGGTTCGGCGATTTTTTTGGTAAAAGCCTTCCAGCGCATCATCCACCGCTGGCGTCTTGCGCATCCCGGCAAAGACCCCCTCGTCACTGACCTTCGCCCCATACTCGAAAACAACCTGGTCGGCGTGGATAAAAACCGCGAAGCCGTTCGTGTCGCCTGTTTCAGTCTGTACCTCGCCATGGCCGACGCCATTGAGCCGAAACACTACGTGACACGGGACAACGTGAAAGTCTTCCCACGTCTCCGTGGTACCCGGCTGATTCATCGGGATTTCTTCGACGAGGAAACCGATGAAATCCGGACTGGGGCGGACAAAGAAAACTTTGATTTCGTGCTGGGAAACGCACCTTGGGGGGACGGCTCGATTGAGGTCGACCCGCTTTCTGATGAAGATCGAAAGAGCTATGCCAAGCGCGTTTTCAATATCAAGGGAACCGCGGCAGCTAAGACTCGCGCGCAGATTTGGGCGAAAGCGAGCGGCTGGCCAGTTGCCAACAACGACATCGGCCCGCTCTTTCTCGTTAAAGCCGTCGCCCTTGTAAAGCGAGGTGGCTTTGTTGCGATGGTGAACAACGCACAGATGCTTTACCGCCGCGACGGACTGGCGCAAGAATTTCGGCAGAAACTGTTCACATCATTTACGTTCGATGAAGTCACCAATCTGACAGCATTGCGGCGCGAACTGTTCCCTCAAGCCATCGGCCCCTCATGTATCGTCGTGTTTGGATCAGCGACGCCTCCCCGCCAAAAATCGCTGCACTATTATGCTCCAAAGCCCACTCGTCCGACAATGCAGCGACGTAGAAAAGCCCTATCAAGTCTGGGGTTCAGCATCGAACCCTACGATTTTGGCATCCTAACGCATGAAGAAGCGGCGTCGAGTCCCGATGCATGGGTGTCCTTATCGCTAGGAGGCAATCGTGATCGCTTATTGATTCAAAGACTAAAGAGCTTTCCAACAATCGATGCTTTGAGTAATAGTGGTAAGGTCATATGTCGATCAGGTATCATCCCTGGCGACCAGCAGCAAAAATTGAATGCGCTGAAAGGCGTTCCTTACTTCGGAGCCTCGTCTTTCTCTCCCACCACGTTCTTAACGATGGGAACAACTGGCTGTCCGCCGTGGACAAAGCCGCTTGCTGCAACCACGTACGCTACCAATCCAGAAGCATTCAAATCGCCTCAGCTTCTAGTAAAGGTCACACCGATCGCTCGAACGGGGAGGTTCCGCGCTGTGCGGGTGTTATCGGGCAAGCGTGCTTGGGGAGTAGTTTGCACTAAGTCGTTCCTCACAGTCCGAGATTTTTCACCCACTGGGTCTAACGTAAATCGTGCTTGCATCGCATATAACAGCAATATTGCTGCGTATTTTCTCCACCTCACTAGCGGACGGTCGCTTTATAACACAGAGGTGCTGTTAAAGGATTTGCGATCTGTTCCAATACCCGAGGCAGCTGTGGATTTGGCTGGAATTCGCTCGTTTAAGCAAATCGATGAAATTGCGCGGAAGGCATTTGGTCTCACTGCTGCCGACTCGGCGCTCGTCGAAGACTTCCTAGAATATACCTTACCGGACGCTTTGCGAAAAACACCCGGTCCAGCGCGCCTTCCAACACGGCGCAAAGACGACGACGGCATCAAAGAGCCCGAACTTGCGCAGTATGCCCAGACATTCGTTCGCGTCGTTAAGGGCACCTTCGGGAGAGACAAGCCTGTAGCCTCAACTATCTACACCGAACAAGATGGTAAGAAACTCCCAGTACGGATGCTCACCATCCACCTCGACGCGCTGCATCACGGCGTGAAGTCGGAGCAAATGGAAGCGGACGGTCTGCTTGATGAACTTGCCGCGTTCCATGCAAGGCACCTCAAGCAGAACAGCCGCGCTGCCACCGGGAGCGGCCTCGGCTTCCAGCGAGTAGCGTACTTGTTCCAACCGGTTCGCGAGCACGGAGTAAGAGTGATGAACCTCACGATCGTCAAACCTGACGAATGCCGCTACTGGACGCGTTCGATGGCTATGCGCGACGCCGACCAACTCGCCGCAGCCATTCGCCACGCCGCTCCGCCACGAAAGAAGCCGGCATGAGCCGCCCCACTGTGAGCGAACTGGCGTGGCCGATGGATGCTGATTCTCAACGGCAAGCGCAGGAATGGGCCGGTGCGGTTGGGACACAAGTGCTCGATTGGACGTGGCGCGCTTTCGATTTACTACGCTCAAACACGTTGAGCCGCATCGATCTTGATCAGCCTCTCGAGCAATTAGAACGGGACTTAACATCGCATCACTTCCGCGAAATCCAACAGTTATGGAAACGCGAGACCGACGGCTACTCGGCAGTCTCTCCGCAGCCGGAGTGGCCTGAAATGGCCACTCGTTCCCCCGCTCCCGCGAGGCCGCCCGCCTACGACATTGCCTTCGTGTGGAACGACAACCCTCGTGTCGCGTGGCCGTTTGAAGCGAAAGTCGTCGCTACTACTGGAACGCTGGCAGCATATGTTGCTGATACCGAGAAGTTCACCGACGGCACAGCCGCACCCTATATTGGCGAAGGCGCGCAGATCGCCTACCTTCTAACCGGGCTCGCGACGGAGTTCTTCTCGAACCTGAGCAAGCGCTTAGCGTCCAAACTACTATCGCCTCCGGAGTTTGCGGGGCGTGCACACCGTAGCAGCAACCACACTCGAGAGTCCGCCCCGGACTTACGTCTTCATCACATGGCTATGCTGTGTGGTGGCGCGCAGACACAAGTAATGCTGCCTGGTTTCGGAGGCATCCACGCTCATAAGTTCGAATAAACACATGGCTGGCCCGCTTGATTCGCTCGCGACTCGAGATCTGACCCTCCTTCGCACGAGGCTTCAATCTTGGTCGAGACCGTAAGCGATCGAAATGTGTCCAGAAATGACGGTACGTCCGAGATGTCACGGCATCTCGCGGAGCTTTCCGGCGTGGATGTCCTCGTCCACTTCGCGCAGGATATGGTCGAGTCGACCCGCGGCGACATCGCGCTTCATTTGCTCATCCCATTCGTCGTCTTTCCAGCCATGGAGCCAGGCCGCAAGTTCGGCCCGCTCTTCGAACGAAAGCTGTTCGATGGCGGTCTTGATTTGGTCAACGCTCACGCCTGGATGATGGATTGAAGCGTTTGAAACTTCAAGCGCCCGGCCGTTCTCCTCGAGAGACGAATGGTAGTTTTGCGGACCGTTTCCCCCTAGAATGTGAGTGATGGTCAATTCTGATACGTTGAATTAGGCATGCCAAAAGATTTTTGGAAACGCACAAACGACGCAGCCCGCAAAGCAGGTCACGACGCGAACAAGGCGTCGGAAGCGACGCTGAAGAAGGATTGGCGATTGAAGCAGACCTCCAGAGGTGGCTCTCAATCGCGCGTGACGCTGGACGAAATTCGGAAACTCGGGCGCACTGCTTTGCCCCAGGTTTAGCGCTAATGCGCTCGCGATTCTAGATCTGCTTCGCCTTCGCACGAGGCTTCCACCTTCGCCGAGACTACGGCGTGGCTGGCGGCCCATGACAACCAATATGCCGATTCACGAAACGAAGACCCCCGCCGGATTTCTCCGACGGGGGCTCGTTTAACTAGCAGCCGCGCTTACTCTGGCGCGCAGCAGGACTGAGTGGCTCCGCAGCAAGGCCCGCCGCAGCAATCAGCCGTCCGCGAGGTCGCGTAGGCTGTGCCGATCAGCGCGGTAGCCGCCATGAGCATCAATAGGTATTTCATGGAAATCCTCCTGTTGAAGTTCCCTGTCCCTCGCTCCCGCCGTTGCGGGAACGAGCCGGCGCTATGTCAGCCTTAGACTCGCGGCGGTGGAACAGGAGGACGGTCGGAGCGGTCGTGGGCACCCGCGGATACCTCGGGAAAGGATTCCTTGCCGGAGGGAGAATAAACAAAAGGCGTCGTCGCAGAGAGGAGGGCTACGCAAAAGGCGCACATCGAGCAACATTGTTTCTCGTCGTTCGACTTCGGCGAATGCTGACCGCAATCGTTCGCGGCGGCGTCTTTCGCCATCATTGCGCAACATCCGGCTTTCACCTGGGCCGCGGCAACCCGCGCGGGCATCGCCGCCAGGGCGAGCGACCAGGAGATCGCCAGGCAAAACAGAAGTCGCGCCGCGATTCGCATCGGCAGAACCATAAGCTTCGCCCGCGCCGGGTCAAAGCTCGTTTCTGATAGCCGATCAGGTAGGGACGCCTTTCCGAGGCGTCCGACTCATGGGCGCGGACTCGGTCGCAGATAGTCGGACGCCCCGGAGGTGCGTCCCTGCCTGGCGTGGTGGCGCTGCGCAATTGAGCGTCAAAAAATGGCAACGCACCGGGAGCAGAGCCAAAGGCGAAGCGATAAAGTGCTCAGTAATGAATCAATTATTTCGAACGGTCGCGCCCAGGCATTCGCCCTCCAAGAAGAGAAGGCATCACGGGACAAGGGCGGCGCTGGCGATTGTCGTTTCGATCTGCCTGAGCGGCGTCGCGCTGGCTCAAACCGAAGTCGACCCAGTCCCCGAAGCCGACCTGAGCGAAGTTCGGGTGACAGGAGAAGCCCTCTACGAAGGAAAAATAGAGGAGCCGTATTTGCCCGATGTTTATGGGACGCGCATTTACTCGGGCAAGAAAACGTCGGTGATCGATTTCGATAAGATGCCGCAGATCCAGACCGACAATTACCGCCAGGCCTTATCGCAGACCCCCGGCCTGATCGTGAGCGAGCTGTCCAATCCGGGCCTCCTCAGCCTCGGTTCACGCGGCATCGGCGACCCACATGAAACGCAGAACCTGCTCGTGACCAAGGATGGAATTCCGTTCGTCTCGGACCTGTTCGGTTATCCGACGGTTTACTACGCGCCTCCGTTCGAATCGATCGATCGCATCGAGTTCATCCGCGGCGGAGCTTCGCTGCTCTACGGGCCGCAGCCGGCCGGAGTGCTCAACTACGTCACCCACATGCCGCGCCGCGATCGGCCGTGGTCTCTGTCGATGCAGCAGGTTTTTGGGTCGGATGAGCTTTCCTCCACTTATCTCGCGGTGGACGGGACCGCGGGGCGGCTCGGTTATCTCGCCTATTTCAGCCGCCGGTCGGGAGAGAGTTTTCGCGAACAAAACAGCGATTACGAAACGCTGGGCGGCAGCTTCAAGCTCGTGCTCGATGCCGACCAGAAAACGCGCTGGATCTTTAACCTGGATGCCTTCAGCGCGGACAGCGGGGAACCGGGCGGCCTCACCCTCGCCCGCGGCCCGGGGCTGCTCAATTACAACGACGACCGCAACGCCACGCAGAACCAGTTCGATCGGGTGCGGGTGGAGCGTTATCTGCCTTCGCTCTCGATCGAGCACAATTTCTCCCAAGAGACGCTGCTGACCGCGACCGTTTATGGCGGTTATTTCCGGCGCTTCAGCAAGCGCCAGCAAGGCACCGGGTTCGGCCAGCTGCCGAGCGGCTCTTCGGCCGATAACAACGTGATTCAGTTGCAGCAGTTTTATACCTTCGGCACGGACGCGCGCCTCCGGCAGCACTGGCTCGGCTGGCACAACCAGCAAACGCTCACCCTCGGTTTTACGACCTTCTATTCCGATTCTCCCTACACGGTCCGGCGCGGGGCAACCCCGGACGCCGAGGATGGCGAAATGCGCCAGGACCTTTCTCGTGAAAGCATTTACGGCGCGGTCTTTGCCGAGAACCGGTTCGTATGGGGGCGCTTCAGTATCACGCCCGCGTTCCGGCTGGAGATCATCAACCAGAGCATCGACGAAAAGCTGAACCTGGGCACCGGTGAAGTCATCACCCCGGACCTAAATTTGGCGCGTGATTCCTCCCTGGACGTGGTGCCGCTGGCCGGCGTGGGTCTCGATTTCAAGCTGGGTCCGAAAACGGAACTCTATGCGAACGTTTCCCAGGGATACAAAGCCAAGACTTATACCGACGCGGTGCCGCTGGGCGTGAACGACACGATCAGCAACGATTTGGAGGCTGGCAAAACATGGACCTACGAAGCAGGCATTCGCGGCACGCCGCAACCCTGGCTGAACTTCGACACCAGTTTCTTCTTGATTGATTACGAAGATCGCTTCGGACGCGTCGGGAGTAATATCCAGAATGTCGGGCGCTCCATTAACAAGGGCTGGGATGCCGCGGCGGAAGTGGATGTGATCGGCCTTTACGACGCGCTGGCCGGCACCCAATGCGCCGCAACGGTGGGATCATTTAGTCTTTATGGCAACGTCGAGCTGCTCGACGCTGAATTCGTTTCCGGCCCGCTCGAAGGGAATACCCCGCAGTTTGCCCCAACGTATCTGATTCGCGCCGGCGGGATCTACCGCTGGAAGGACCGAGTAAAGGTAGCGTTGCTCGGCACCTTCGCGGACGAGCATTTTGCGGACGACGGCAACACGCCGAATTTCCACATCCCCGGCTACATGGTCTGGGATTTGACCGCCGAGCTGAAAGTTTACCGCGACACGGTTTCCGTCCTTGCCGGGATCAATAATATTTTCAACGAGGATTATTATTCGCGCATCCGCAGCAATGGAATCGATCCGGCTTACGGCAGGAATTTCTACGCCGGATTCTCCGTCCGGTTCTAGGCTCTTGCCGCGCGCCTTGTTTGAATCGGTGAACACGGCGCCCTTCGCTTACGTTCCACCCTCATGAAAATCCCATCTCTTCTCGCAGTGGCCGCTTTGCTCGTCGCGGCGATTGCGCTCGTGACCGCGCTTGATGCCAGGAAGGCGGCGCGCCCCGAGGTTGTGGCCAATCCGGAAGATTTTGAATTGGGCGCAGCCATGGGAAATATGCAGCGCTTCGCCGAGAAACTTCACTTCGCCGGGCAGGCCGGAAATTGGGCGCTGGCCGATTTCTACCTGCACGAGATCAATGAAGTGTCCGAGACGATCATCGAGGCGAAAGTCGTGGATGAAGGGGTGAAAGTTGGGGAATTGATGAAAGCGATGTTGCCTCCCTCCATCGCGAGCGTGCAGGAAGCGATTCAAAGCCGCGACCCCGCGCAATTTGCCTCCCGCTATGAAGGCCTGCTTTCCTCGTGCAACGCCTGTCACACGTCGGCCAGGCATGCCTTCGTCAAGATCGTCGTTCCGAAAGAGCCGACGTATCAGAACCAGGACTTCTCTCCGTAACGAAGTGGCTTTCTTTAACTGGTCGCTGCCGCCTTGACTATATTCCTGTAGAGGTATATAGATCGCCATGAAATTGAACGAACTGATGTCGATCCTGACGGCGCAACCAGACAAATTCCCCCGCTTTATCCTGCCGGACGGCGATCACGTCCCGGCCCATTTCCACCTGACGGAAGTGGGACACGTCGCGAAGAACTTCATCGATTGCGGCGGCACGATCCGGAAGACGGAGAGCGGCGTTCTCCAACTCTGGGTCAACGATGGTGATGCGGACCACCGGCTCAATGCCGGCAAAATGGCGAAGATCCTGGCGCTCGGCGAACGCGTCCTGCCTCACGACGATCTCGAGGTGGAAGTGGAATACGACGACTACGCCATTTCGCAATTTCCGATCACCGGTTTCGAAGCCTCGGGAGGTCACCTGGATTTCGCGCTGGCGACGAAGCACACCGATTGTCTCGCCCGGGAAAAATGCGGCGCCGACGGTTGCTGCTCCACCGAGCCGGCCACGGCCGCCTGTTGCTAGAAAAGGCCCTCCCATGGAGCTGGTCCAAATCTACCAATGCTTTTGCGACCAGACGCGGCTGCGCATTCTGCATTTGCTTGCGCAAACGCCGCTCTGCGTTTGCCATTTTCAGGAAATCCTGGGCGAGCCGCAGGTGAAAATCTCCAAACACCTGGCCTATTTGCGGAAGCGGGAAATGGTCGTGGCCGAGCGGCAACAGAATTGGATGATGTATTCACTGCCGGGGAAACGCGCGCCAGAACTGGAAGCGAACTTGAAATGCCTGCGAGATTGCGCCCAGAGCGATCCGGTGTTCAAAGGCGACCTGAAGGCCCTGACGAAACTTCAGTCGACCTGTTGCGAGCCGGAAGGAATGTTTGCGACGCCAAAACGCCACGGCCAGGCTTCCTGAGCTCGGGCCGCGTCATCCCACTCGTGCTCGTGCTCGCATTGTTCCCCTGGCCGCACGTAGATCGATCACGAGCAGGAGCACGAGCACGATTGCGATTTTAAGATCGCTGCAAAGGCAGTTGCAGCGCTCTTCGTCGCGCGATTATTCGCCCGACTGAGCGGGGCGGGGACAGTTTATTTCGCGGCCTGCATCTTCTTTGCCATCTCGAGATGCTCTTTGATGACGGGCAAGGTGTCATCGATGAACTTCTTCAGGTCCTCATTGCCTACCTTGCCCTTCGCCGCCTCAAAGGAGGCGATGGTCTTCTCATGGGAGGCGACCATTTCCTTCGCGTAAGCGGCATCGAACGCCGCACCCGACAGCTTCGACATCTTGTCGATCTTGGCCTGATGCTCCGCGCTTACCTTGTCGGGCACCGTCAGGTTCATCTTCGAGGCGACGCTCTTTAATTCGTCGTTCGCTTTCCCGTGATCTTTCACCATGTGGCTGCCAAAGCTTTTCACGTCGTCTTTCTCCCCGTTTTTCTCGGCGATCTTGCCGAGTTCCACTTCAGTCATGCCGCCGTCGGCGGCCTTCTTGATGAAGGCGGTGTCCGCCGCGGATGCCTTGGTTTCCGTCGCGGATGTCTTGGTTTCCGTGGGAGATGCCTCTGCTTTTTCCTTCTTGGCGCCAGACGCCGCGGAGAGCGCAACAGCCGTACTCAGAGTAAGAATCAAAGTGATTGTTTTCATGTTACAGACCAAACGCATCTGCCCGCATCAGTGGATGTGAATGGTGCCACTTCCTTTTGGGGAAAGTTCTTTACATAAACCCGACCGATTTTTCGCGGCCGCGCGATCTAAGAAGCAAGAGGGCGGCGCCAAAAAAAAGAAAAGCAAATGTCCTTGATCCAGCCCATCCCCGGCATGACCACTTTCAAGAAAAAGGGAAGGCGCAACGTCCCCCGATCCATGCAACCCACTCCGGAAGCGGCCAAAAGCCGCCTGGCCCGGCTCCGCCGAAAACAGCTCATGCTGCGGCTCGATCGCAAACGCGCGACGCTGACTCCGCAGAACGCGACTCCTCCTCCCGGTTCTTTGGGCCCGTAATTCGCTCGGCTGCCTGGATTCCCCCTGCCTGACTAGGCGGGTTTCAGTTTTCGGAAGGTCGCATTCAGCCCGGTGTCGCGGACTTCGACCGCGAGCCCGTGGTCTGCGGCAAATTTCTCGATTTCCGCGATGTGCTTCTGGCGGAGTTTGCGCAACCCGGCCGGCTCGGGAGAACAGATCTGGGCCAAATCATTGGAAAAGAGCACGCAAAATCCTCGCGATGCGATGCGTTCGTTGATTCGTTTCAAAAGCACCTCGTGGGCATTGGTCATGGGCGCGGACTCTATCCAGCCGCCTGCCAAACGCCAAGATTCAAAGGTAACAACGGCGTTACTATCCATCTCTAGACCGGACTTGCCGCGTGTTCTATTTGTCCGCCGCAAACAAACAGAACGAAAATTATGAACACCCATTCGAATCACGACTTCACCACACCATCCCCTGGCTCTGCGCGGCCGCGTCTGGGAAAACAAAAGCTCTGGATCCAGTGCGTGGTTGTCGCCATCAGCGCGATTTTCTTTAGCGCCGGCGCGACCGTGACGCTGGCGCAAGGCCCGAGCCCAAGCCCGAGTCCTTCACCGAGCGCCAGTCCGTCGCCCAGCCCGAGCCCGTCGCCGAGCGCGAGCCCAAGTCCATCGCCGGGTTGCAGCCCCATCGCCAACGCCAGCATGACGATCGCCGGCGGCGGCGGTTCATTCAATCCGACCTCGCTCACCATTGCTGCAAGGACGCGGGTGACCTGGACCAATGTCGGCAATGATCGGGCGCGTGTGCGCGACGTGAACCACAACTTCCTCGATAGCGGCGACCTTGAGCCCGGCCAGTCGTTCTCCTTTACGTTCTGCAACGGCGGCACCTTCCAGATCGAAGATGCCCGCGGGAGTGCCACGGCCACCATCATTGTTACCGGCGGCCCAAGCCCATCGCCAAGCCCGAGCCCGAGTGCTTCACCAAGCCCGAGCGCATCGCCGAGCCCAAGTGCATCGCCGAGCCCAAGCGCATCGCCGAGCCCGAGCGCATCACCGAGCCCAAGTGCTTCACCGAGCCCAAGTGCTTCACCGAGCCCGAGTGCATCGCCGAGCCCGAGCCCGTCGCCGAGCCCTGCTGCTCAGCCCATTAATTTATCCACCCGCGTTCGGGTGGAAGCGGGCGACGGCGTCATGATTGGCGGCTTCATCATCACGGGTAGCGAATCGAAGCGGGTCATCATCCGCGGCATCGGGCCTTCCTTGACCAACTCCGGAATTCCCGGCGCGATCAGCGATCCCATCATTCGTCTGTTCGGTGCGACCGGATCCCCGATTGCGGTGAACGACAACTGGCAGGACACCCAGCAGGCCGAGATCGAGGCGACGGGTATCGCGCCGCAGGATCTGCGTGAATCCGCGATCGTCGCCACGCTGGCGCCGGCGGCCTACACCGCCACGGTGGCCGGCATGAATGGCGAGACTGGCGTCGGCCTGGTCGAAATCTATGACCTCAACTCCGGGGCCAACGCGAAGCTGGGCAACATCGCCACGCGCGGCTTCGTCCAGCTCGGAGACAACGTCATGATTGCGGGCTTTGCCCTCGGGGGCAGCAGCACCAACGCCCCTAAAGTGGTGGTTCGCGCCCTGGGGCCGTCGCTGGCGCAGTCCGGGATCAGCAATCCGCTCAGCAATCCGACCCTCCAACTGGTCGACAACAACGGACAAAACGTAGCCACGAATAATGACTGGCAGGATGTGCCGGCCCAGGCAGCCCAACTCCAGGCGCTTAACCTCGCTCCAACAAACCCGGCTGAGGCAGCCATCGTGGCCATATTGCCACCTGGTCTCTACACCGCCGTGGAAGCGGGCCAGGGCGGCGGCACTGGAGTCGGATTGATCGAAGTCTACGCCACGCAGTAGCCTGACCACATCTTCCACTGACCGACGCGCTCCGCGGAGCCCCCGGCGCTGATCACCATCAGCGGCCTGTTCCGCGGAGCGCTTCGCGTGGCGCGCGGCGGCGGATTCTCGTCTCACGCGATTAGGGCTTAATTTGAAAGGGTGGATCGATCATCGTAAAGTCGACCCATGAAACACACGATACTGGGCTTGCTCGCGGCAGCCGTGTTGATGGTCCCCTCAGCCTTCGCAGCGAAGATGGTCTGCAAGGACACGGGTAAAGAAGTGACGAAGTGCTGCTGCGATATCAAAGACGGCAAGTTCGTCTGCAAGCTGGACAAGAAAACGCACACGAAGTGCTGTTGCGAATCAAAATACGGTAATCCCAGTAACCGCCTGGCCGGTTTTCTAAATTCACGGGCCGCGCAATCCGCCGACAGCGTTCGCTTCGCCAACGTCGATTCCGATTAGGAATTTTCCGATTCAACAGGAGGAAACGGAGGACGCAGAGATTCAAAACCCAGGCGCTCTTTTCTCTCTGCTGGCTCCTGTAAACTCTTACGAGCCGCCTCAACGGCGTCGTCAGTAGAAGCGGCGATAGCGGCTCCCACAAAACGGAAGCCCGCCGGGGAGAAGCCGGCGGGCTTCCTTGTTAACCTGACCGCGTTGCCTGCCTGGTAATTCGCTGGGGCGTTGCCTACTTGATCGGAACGAAGCCGACGCGGTCGACGATTTTCTGCCCGACAGGGCCGGTCGTGAAATCGACGAATTGCTTCGCCACGCCGTGAGGATCCCCATTTGTGTAGTAGAAGGTGGGACGGGCGTAGGGCCACGATTTGTTGAGGACCGAGGCCTGTGAAGGCATGACGCCCTCAATCGGGACGACCTTGATCCCGCCCGCTTTCATGTAGGCGAGACCGACGTAACCGATGCCGTTGGCATTCTTGCCGACCTCGGCCGCAATCTGTTCGTGCCCGGCCATTTTCTGGGAGCCCTTGGCGTAGTCGCGTTTCTTCATCGCGAGCTCTTTCCAATCGGAGTAGGTGCCCGAGGAGGTGTTGCGCGTATAGATCGAGATCTTTCCGCTCGAACCGCCGATGGCGCTCCAGTCGGTGACGTCGCCGGTGAAGATCTGTTCCACCTGTTTCTTGGTGAGGCCCTTGATCGGGTTGGCTGCATTGACGATCACGCCGAGGCCGTCGTAGGCGACGATGGTCGGTTTCATGTTCTTGCCTTTGGCTGTCGCGGCGCCGACTTCCGCCGGCTTGGCGCGCCGGCTCGACATGCCGATATCGGCGGTGCCGTCGATGATCGCGGCGATGCCGGTGGTGGAACCTTCGGCTGCGATGTCGAAGGTGGTGCCGGGATTCTGCGCCTTAAACTGCTCCGCAAGCTGCGGCACGAGTTTCGCGCCGAGGGTGTCGGAGCCTTTGATGACGACCTTCTCGGCGCCCGCTGGCGTAGCAGCGAGCGCGAGACCGGTGAGAATGGCGAGTGAAGTGATTTTCATAGGATCAGATTGTCTGACGTGGGTTTGTGCGTTGGTTAGAATTTGAAGTTCAGGTCCGCCTGAAAGAGCTGGTACTCGCGCAGCGGGTTGACGCCGATGTCGCCCACGCCGCCGGTGCCAAGGGTGTTATCGATCTGTTCGCCGTAGGCGTAGGTGAGGTTGAGGGTGATCGCGTCGGTAACGGCGTAGCCGGCCTGGAGGGCGACGCCTTCCATGTTCACGCGGCTGTCGAAGATATCGGAATCGACCAGGTTTGGATCGAGCGCGAACTGCTCGGCATGCTGCCAGAAGACGTTGAGCTGCCAGTTGCCCTTGGCTCGGATGCGTCCGATGCCCACGCCGACCTGGTAGGCGTAACGTTCGTCATCCTTGTCCGGCCGGCCCGCGGCCAGGGCCCGGTCTTCGGCGTCCAGGTTCACCGCAAAGTCGCTGAAGAACCGGACCGGCAGTTCGCCGATGTTGAAGCCGAACTCAGCCGGCATGTTGAAGACGAATAGGCTGTTTATCCCGGTCTGATTTGGCGTGACGATCACCGGAGGGACGGTGGTGGCGCGGAAGTTCGGGCCGCCGTTGAAGAAGGTATTAAAGTCGTTCCCGTAGCCGCTGTAATGATAGAAGGTCGGCGCCAACTGGAAGTAGGTGGTCTTGGTAAAGTTGAACTTCGCGCCAATCTGGTAGCCAAACATGTAGGCGTCGTTTTCCGGCACGCGGCGTCCGCCGGAAGTGGTCGGCGCGCCGATCACGTTCTCCGGATTATTGTCGTCGTAAACGAACTGGCCGAAATTCGCGAAGACGTCGATCGCCATGGTAGACGGCTGGGAAACTTCGGCCGCGGCCATGCTCTTCCCGTCCTTGCTGTATTCCTCGGAAGCGGCGGTCTCGGTGCTGCCGCCACCCCAGGTAAGATTGAAGGTGTGTTTATACTGCTGCGAAAACCCTTCCGGATTGATGTCGCCGTCCCAGATCATGGGCGTGGTGACGAACGGATTTGGGATGCGGCCGGCCGTCAATCTGATGTCGCGGAAGCCGCTGTATCCGAGATACGCCTGGCCGATGAACGCGCCGTCGCTCGTTTTGCCGAACGGCCCGGCGTCATCGCCGAAGGTTACGTTAGTGGAGCGATTGCTCGTGCTGGTTTCGAGGCGAAGGCCGAAGAACCAGTCGTCCACCAGGATGCCGCGAATCCCGAGGCGGAGACGGTAACGATGCCGATTGCGCTGCTGCGCATCGTCGGGGTTTTCCACGAGCGTGCTCGGAGGGCCGCTGTTGCCATTGCGGACTTCGTAGCGCACCCGGGCGTCGCCGTAGATCTCGAGCTCGGTCAGCGGCGTCGAGAGCTTCATCTTGCCCGCGGGCGATTGCGAAAACTCCTTGTTCAGTTCGCCGCGGACTTCCTCGGCCTCCTGGTCGCTGATGATGCGTTTCTTGACCAACAGGTCGAGCAGCGCGCCGGCTTCCTGCGCCCGCGTGGTGATCGCGCCGCCGATGAGGCTGGCGGCCATGGTGATTAACGCGAAATATTTCCGTAACATTTGTTCTCCTTGCTTCTGCGTTTGGGTTAAGCCCGGGAAGCGATTCGCTCCGCGGCATTTCGGTGCAACGCGGCGAAGCTAGAGAACGATTGTGACGGACAGATGGCGGCCAGGTAACAGTTGCGTGAATTCCAGCCGGCCCCGGCGGGAGCGTGCGTCACCCAAAAACAACGCGTTCGAGCAAACGCTACCCCGCATAGATTCGAACTATGAATAACGCCTCCAAAGGGCGCTGTGTTACCGTTACACCACGGGGTAATGCGATCTTCGATTTCCGATTGAATCGGCAAGCGAACGCAACTCAATCCTTAAATCGCAAATTGCAATTCGCAATTCGCAATTCAACGCACCTCCCGGCGAGGCGTTGGCCCGCAGGCTACGATAGCTGGGGCGGCGCGGGGAGACGGATGTCGACGGTCGTGCCACTGCCCTGCACGCTCTCGACCGAAATTCGCCCGTGATGCGCCGTCACCACCGATTTCGCGATCGCCATCCCGAGCCCGGTGCCGTGCGATTTTCCGTGCGTGAAGAACGGTTCGAAAAGTTTCGGCAAAAGCTCCGCCGGAATCCCGATTCCCGTATCGGAAATGCGGATGACGATCTGCTTGTCCACTAAATTGGTGCTGATGGTGAGGATGCCGCCACTCGGCATCGCTTCCCGCGCGTTCTTGATCAGGTTGCAAAGCACGCGAATGAAACGGGTGAGGTCCACCACGATATTCCCGTCGTAGCGGATGTTCTTGGCGAACTGAATGTTGTTGCCTGGAAGCAGGCGGAGCGATTCCTGGTTCAACTCATCGAGCAAGCGCCAGATTGAAACCGTCTCGCACGAAACCGAGGTGGCACCGCGCGCGTAATCAAGCAGCTCTTGCGTCATCGCGAGCATCCCGTCCACGGCTTTGTTCGTCATCGAAGTCAGCTCGAGCAGACGCGGATCTCTGCTTTCGCCGGAGATCAGGTCGGTGCAGCAGCGAATAATACAGATCGGGTTTTTCAGGTCGTGAATAATGGAATTCGCCATCGAGCCGACCAGACTGAGCCTCTCGGTCCGCATCACTTCGCTGATGAAATGGGAATTTACGCTCCGGAGCCGCTCGGAAACCGAGCGCAGAAAATTCATGTGCAACCGGCTGGGCGCGAGCGAGAGAATGTGCTGGAAGGTCGGTTCGTCGACGGTCCCGAGCAAAGTGGGCTCAGCGGCCGTGGCCATTGAAGAGCGCGGTTCCCGAGCGAGCAACGCCATTTCCCCAAAGAAATTCCCCGACTTAACAAACCCCAGGGTTTCCTGCCGGCCGCCCCGGCCGGATTTGGAGAGTCTGACCGACCCTTCACCGACGAGATAAAGGAAATCCCCCGGATCGCCTTCTCGGAAAACAATCTCACCTTCGTCGAGCTGAACGGCGTGAACGTCGGGCGCAATCTCCTGGAGCAGATCGGACCCAATGCCTTCAAAGAGCCGGTTCTGCGCTAACTGATCGAAGGCCCTGGCAAGCGACGAACTCATAGAGGCGCCTCAGAAAGCGGAAGCCTGGGCGCCCGCGGCGCAGCCGGCTCGGGACATCTTTACGCTTTCGAGGACGGCCCGAATATTTGCGACCAATTCCTCCGGACGATGCGGTTTGCGGAGAAAGCCGGCCATTCCCGCGGCCAGCATCCGATCGAGCCGTTCCTGGGCGATGAAGCCGGTGCTAAGAAGGACCACTGCGTCCGGGCGAATGGCTCTCAAGCGGCCAAAAGTTTCTTCGCCGTCCATGAACGGCATCGTGAGATCAAGCAGAACGAGATCGAAGTGATGCGGGCGTTTGCGAAAAAGATCCAGGCATTCAAAGGCGGATTGAGCGGTCACGACCTCGAAGCCCGCCTCGGAGAGAATGCGTTTAGCCAGGACGAGCGCCATCGGTTCATCGTCGACCACGAGAAGGGACCGCTGTTTTTTTGCTGGCGGTGGCGGCGGCGCATTCTTCTGCCGGGCAAATCCGGCCAGCTCGGGATGGAAGACAACCTTCTTGTCAGAACCACCGGCGTGCTCGACGAGCTGCGCCGTCACCTTGGCCGCGCGATCGACGCTGGTGCGCAGCATTTCGAAATATGTTTCCGACCCGTCATTGCCGTCCCAAATGTTCTCGATGGCGGCGCTCGTCCCGGAAATAATTTCCAGCAGGTTATTCAGCTCGCTCGTGGCGGCTGTCGGGGGCTTGGCCGGGGCAGGGACCGCTCCTTCTGGAAGATCGTTGGTCATGAAGAATATGGGGGTGGGGGCGCCCACGGGATGAGCAAGCAGGAAAAGTGCCGTTTGCTAATTTCCATAACAACGGCTTTCACCAGAAAGGGCTCCGGGGGAGGCCACCATGACTCGCATCACATTCCAGCGGGTCCAAAGCTGGCGGAACGCCGGAATTTCGCCGCTCGCAAACCCCTCGAAACTGGCTATACTTCCGTTCCCGAAAAATGAACCGATTGTCCATCAGCAACCTGCGTGTCTCGATCGGCGAGCAGGAGATTATTCGAGGCCTTTCGCTGGCCGTCCCCAAAGGCGAAGTGCACGCGATCATGGGGCCGAACGGCTCTGGGAAAAGCACGCTGGCGAAGGTCCTGGCCGGCCACCCCGATTACAAAGTCACGAGCGGTGAGGTGTTGATGGATGGCGAAGATATTCTTGCCCTGGCGCCGGACGAACGCGCGCGCCGCGGCCTTTTCCTCGCCTTCCAATACCCCAGCGAGATTCCGGGGGTGACCATCGCGAATTTTCTCCGTGCCGCGGTGCAGGCCCGGCTGCCAGAGGGCGAGGAGCTGGAAGCCACCGATTACTACGCCAGGCTGTACGAGAAAATGGATCTGCTCGAAATGGATCGCTCGTTCACCTCGCGCTCGGTGAACGAAGGCTTTTCCGGCGGCGAAAAGAAGCGGAACGAGATTCTCCAGTTAGCCATGCTCGAACCAAAATACGCCGTGCTCGACGAAACCGACAGCGGCCTCGATATCGATGCGCTCAAGGTGGTGGCCCACGGGGTCAACTCCATGCGCGGCCCGGGTCGCGGCATCCTGGTCATCACCCATTACCAGCGCCTCCTTGATTATATTGTGCCCGATCACGTTCACGTCATGGTGCAGGGCCGCATTGTTCGCAGCGGCGGGAAAGAACTGGCTTTGGAGCTCGAGGAAAAGGGCTACGAAAGTTACGATGAGGTGAAGGACGAAGCCGGCCAGCCAGCCATGGCCTAACTGGGAAATTTTATGGTCAAAGAAGTATCACCTTTGGAAGTCGAACGGAATGTTGGAAATTTCGCCTATCCCGAGACGCACACGCACGACGCCGGCGTCGGACTAACCGAGAAGACCATTCACTACATCTCGGACATCAAGGAGGATCCCGATTGGGTCCGCGAGTTCCGCCTCAACGCCTACAAGACCTTCCTGAGCAAACCAATGCCGACGCATTGGGCGAGCAAGGACCTGGAAGCGATCGTCTTCGATAACATTCGCTACTACCTCAGCGCGGGCACCCAGCCGAAGCGCAACTGGGAAGACGTGCCCGACGACGTGAAACGGACCTTCGAACGCCTCGGCATCCCGGAACAGGAACGGAAGTTCCTCGCCGGCGTCGAAGCGCAATTCGACAGCGAGGCCGTCTATTCCAACATCAAGAAAGCGGTCGGCGAGCAAGGCGTTATCTTCGTCGGCAGCGCGGAAGGGTTGAAGAATCATCCGGAAATTTTCCGGAAATGGTTTGGGAAAGTCATTCCAGTCGGCGACAACAAATTCAGCGCGCTGAACTCCGCCGTGTTCAGCGGCGGCTCGTTTATCTACGTCCCGCCGGGAGTGAAAGTGAAACACCCTCTCCAGGCCTATTTCCGGATCAACGCGGAGAATTTCGGACAATTCGAACGCACCCTCATCATCTGCGACGAAGGGTCGGAGCTGACCTACATGGAAGGGTGCACGGCGCCCAAGTTCAACACCGCCACGCTCCATAGCGCGGTAGTCGAGCTGGTCGCGCTGAAAGGCGCGAAACTCCAGTACATCACCGTCCAAAACTGGTCGGCCAACGTGTTCAACCTAGTGACAAAACGCGGCATCGCGCACGAAGACGCCGAGGTGAAGTGGATCGATTGCAACATCGGCTCGCGGCTGACCATGAAGTATCCGGGTGTGATCATGAAGGGCCGCCGGGCCCGCGGCGAAGTTCTTTCCATCGCCCTCGCGGGAGACGGGCAACATCAGGACACCGGCGCGAAAATGGTGCACGCCGCTGATGAAACGACGAGCAACATCATTTCGAAAAGCATCAGCATCGGCCAGGGCCGGGCCACTTATCGCGGGCTGGTCCACATCCCGAAGCACCTCAAGAATTGCAAGAACAACACCGAGTGCGACGCGCTTCTCATTAACGCGACCAGCCGGACCGACACCTACCCGGCGATCACCGTCCGCGGCACGGGCAACTCCGTGCAGCACGAGGCGAGCGTCAGCCAGGTGAGCGCGGAGCAGATTTTCTACATGCAACAGCGCGGTCTGACCGAAGCGCAGGCCATGAGCCTGAGCGTCAACGGTTTCGTGAACGATTTGGTCCGCCAGTTTCCGATGGAATACAGCGTCGAGCTCAAGCGCCTGATCGAGCTTGAGATGGAAGGCTCGGTCGGCTAGGGTTCCGCCCCCAAGACAAAGGCAATCCGCGGCGGTCTTAGGGGCCGCCGTTTGCGTCTAATTTTTCGGGCATGACTAACCAGACCGCTGTTCTCGATGAAGTGATGGAACTCGAATCGCCGCAGGAACATTCCGAGCCGGCGATCCTTTCCGGTCCTTCCGTCGCGCGTGCGGCCGAACTTCCCGGTTGGTTCCACGAGCAACAGCGCGCCGCCTGGGAAAAGTTCGAATCGATCCCTTTTCCGAATCGAAAAGACCAGCCGTGGCGGTTTTCGAGCGTCGATGCGCTCGACCTTTCCCGTTACACGCAACCGGCCAGATTGACCCAAATCGAGCGCGAGGAAATCCTCGAGCGCTCCGGCGGGCTCGATGCGGTCGCCGGCCGGCTCATCTTTGGCGATAATCAATTGCTCCGGCGCGATCCGCTGCCTGAAACCCTCGTGAAACGCGGCGTGCTCCTGATGCCGCTCGAAAGGGCTCTGCTCGAACACGAGGCTTTGTTCCGGAGGCATTTCATGGCCCAGCCGGCGGCGCTCGGGTCCGCCAAGTTTGCCGCGCTGCATGAAGCCTTTGTCAATTCCGGCACGTTTATCTACGTTCCGCGCGGCGTTGAAGTGGAATTGCCGATTGAAATTTTCCATTGGCTGCACGGGGAAAATGCCGCGGTCTTTCCGCACACCCTGCTCATCGCCGACGAGCTCTCGAAGGTGACGGTGATGGAACATTTTCGCTCCGCCCAACCGGATCGGCCCGGGTTTGCCTGTGGCGTGAACGACCTCGTGGCGGGCAGGGGATCGAAGATTAACTACATCTGCGCGCAAAATTGGAACGCGAAGGTTTTGTCGATCCAGATCAATGCGACGACAGTGGAACGTGAGGCGTCCGCCTTGAGCTTGAACGTTCATCTCGGCGGCGCTTACTCGCGGTTCGAGAGTCTAAGCCGCCTCGCGGGCGAAGGCGCCCACAGCAATCTGCTCGCTGTTTCGGTCGCGAACGGCACGCAAGAATTTGATGCGCGCACTTTGCAGGACCACGTCAGTCCCCACACGACCAGCGACCTCCTCTATAAGAATGCGCTGACCGATCGCACGCGAAATACTTTCGGCGGCCTCATCCGCGTCGAGCCGCATGCGCATTTCACCGATGCCTACCAGAAGGTCCGGAATCTCCTGTTGAGCGATGATGCGGAGGCCAATTCGATGCCCGGCCTCGAAATTCTCGCCGACAACGTCAAGTGCAGCCACGGCGCGACCTCCGGCCAGATCAACGAAGACGAGATGTTCTATCTTCTCGCGCGCGGCATTCCGCTTCCGATTGCCAAACAGCTTCTTGTCAGCGGTTTTCTCAATGAGGTCGTGGATCGCCTCGATCATCCGGCGATCACCGGATTCATTCACGAGCTGATCGAAGACAAATTTCGCTCGCGGCTGAGCTAACTTCTGTCATCCCGAGGCTGGCGCAGCGCGCCGAGGGACCTCGCAACCGGAGTTGGCCGCCTCCTTCAAATGCGCCGCCGCAATTTGCAGTTGCGGGGTCGGCGCTCCTCCCCTGGTCGCGGTCCCGTCTGCGCGGCTCGGGATGACACGCCCTTAGCTGCTTTCAGCGCGTTGGTAGAGCTTCACGATCGCCACCGCCGCATCCCGGATCGTGTTGCGCAGCAACGCGGGCTCAAGCACGCGAACATGACTACCCCAACTCAGAATCCAGCGCTCGATTTCCTCCAAACCGCCCAACTCCAGCTGCAAGACGATCGAGCCATCCGGCAACGGGCGGATCCGCTGCGATTCATGCCAGGTCCGCTCGGAGACCAAACGCGCCGCGTAAGGATCGAATCGCAGCCGGATGCGATGTTTCCGGCCCGAGGAAAACAGACCAAAACTTCCGCTCAGAATCTTGGTGATGGAAAAGTCCGCCGGCCGGCGAAATCCCGTCGTGGTGAGAGAGACGTTTTGCATGCGGGGAAGGGCAAACGTCCGCAATTGCGCCCGGTCCAAATCTTCCGCGAAGAGGTACCATTGATTCTCGAGGCAGCCGAGGTGATACGGGCGCACCCTGCGCGGTTCGAACTTGCTGCTCTTCAGTTTCCGGTATTCGAAGGTCAATTCAACGGACCGCAGCACCGCCTTGCTGACGATCTCGAAAAGTTCGAGATCAGCCGGGCTCGCGCCGGCGCTGCGGAAGGAGATGACGTCTTCCAGGTCGGTCCACGAGAAAGAGACGCGATCCTTTAGCCCATCCGTGATTTTTCGGAACGCCGACTGCAACGGCCGCTCGAACGGAGTCCCCTGGTACTGCGCGAGCGCTTTCTGCGCGACGAAGAGCGCGGTGATTTCGCCCTCTGAAACCTCGATGCTCGGAAACCCGGTGACCGCTTCCGTGTAATAGAAGCCAAACTTTTGCGCATCGTAACCGATCGGCAGCCCAAGCCGATCGCGCATGAAGTCGATGTCCCGCTGAATCGTTTTTGGCGAGACCTCGAGGTCCGCGGCGATCTTGCGGCAATTGGGAAAGTGCTGGGACTTGAGCGCGGCGTGCAACCGCATCATGCGTTCCAGCGGCGGCCGGGAAAAAGCATCGTCGCTCTGGGTTGTCCTCGGTGGTGGCTTCAAAATAATTAAAATTATTTTCTTCCTGGGACAGTCAATGTCCTACCCCCTGTTTCATGCTGCCGCCATGAAAAGATCCAAAATTCACCATCCGCGGCGCAGTTTGCTTCCGGTTCCGTATTCCGTTCGCCCAGATCGAATCGAGCGCGGCCTGCGCATTTTGCGCGCGTTGCGCTTCTCCATCGCGGCCGCCGCCGGGCCCGCTTCCCGGCCGCAGCAGCGCGAATTTGACTTCATCCTCTCCAGAAGAGCCTGAGCCGTCGCAGAGAAACATTGCAAGGCGAGGCGCTCCTCGTTACTTTCGTGTCCACTTAGCGGGTTTGCCGCAGACGCGGCGCCTCTCAATCATGGACGTAAGCGGAACTATCGACGCGATTCTCGGCCAAAAGGGCGGCGAGATTTTTTCGGTCTCACCCGACGCCACGGTTTACGAGGCGATCGATCTCATGGCCAGCCGGAACGTCGGCGCGCTCCTCGTGGTCGAGGATGGGGCGCTGCTGGGAATGATTTCAGAGCGCGATTACACCCGCAAAGTGATGTTGCGCGGGAAGCGTTCGCGCGAAACTCAAGTGCGCGAGATCATGTCGAGCGATCTCACCGTGGTGACTCCGCGAGAGCCGGTCGAGAACTGCCTGCGCATGATGACCGAGAAGCGAATCAGGCACCTGCCGGTGGTCGAGGGCGAAACGCTTCGCGGGATTATTTCGATCGGCGATTTGGTTAAGTGGGTGATCGCCAGTCAGTCGGCTACGATCGCCCATCTCGAGAGCTACATTTCGGGCGGTTATTCGGGGTAATCCGAAACAGGGTCATCCCGAGCGCAGTCGAGGGAGCCCGTGGAGTCGCCTGCACATTTTGCCCCGGGATCCCTCGACTAATGCTCGGGATGACGGAACTACAGCGTCCAAACTGTTTTTCCAGCGACCATCGTCCGGACCGCGCGGCCCTTCAGCTTCCAGCCGTCGAACGGCGTATTCCGCGAGATCGAGTGCGAGGCGGACGCGTCAAAAGTCCATTCCAGCCCGGGGTCGATCAACGTCACATCGGCGATTCGCCCCGGCGAAAGGGTGCCGGCCTCGATTTGGAGTAGGCGGGCCGGATTGACCGTGTACATCTCAATCAGCCGCGGCAGGTCGATCGCTTTGTTCTTGTGAACGAGCAGATCCATAAATAATCCAAGCTCCGTTTCCAGTCCCACGATCCCGAACGGCGCGGCGTCGAACTCGACCTCCTTCTCGAACTTTGCGTGCGGGGCGTGGTCGCTGGCGAGGATACCGAGGGTGCCGTCGGCAATTCCCTCGAGCAACGCAGCCACATCGTCTTTCCCGCGCAAAGGTGGATTCATTTTGAAATTCGTGTCGAAATTCTGGATCGCGTCATCGGTCAATGCGATGTGGTGCGGGCAGACTTCGCCGCTGATCTTGACCCCGCGCGCTTGCGCTTCGCGCAGAATTCGGACACTGCCCGCGGCGCTGATATGCTGGCAGTGAATGTGATGATCGCAGAGTTCCGCCAGGAGGACGTTGCGCATGACGATCGCCTCCTCGCCGGCGCTCGGCCAGCCCGGCAGGCCAAGGAGCGTGCTCCAGTAACCTTCGTGAACCACGCCTGTTCCCACGAGATTGTAGTCCTGGCAATGATCGAAAACGGGAAGGCCAACCATGCGCGCATATTCGACGGCGCGGCGCATCAACTCGTTATTCTGAACGCATCGACCGTCATCGGTGATCGCGACGACACCGGCTTGCCGGAGCGAACCCATTGGCGCCATTTCTTCGCCCAGCAAGCCTTTCGAAATCGCGCCCGTGGGCAGCACGTTGACGCACGCCATGTCGGCCGCGCGATCCTTGATCCAGGCGATCGTGCTCGGACTGTCCGCGACGGGCGAGGTATTTGGCATGCAGACGATAGTGGTGAATCCACCCGCCGCCGCCGCCCGCGCGCCGGACTCGATCGTTTCTTTCCAGCCGAACCCGGGCTCGCGCAGATGAACGTGGAGGTCGATCAATCCCGGACAGACGATGAGATTGCTGGCGTCAATCTCATCGGGTTGAGAGTTGAGGGTTGAGAGTTGAGAGAGGGAAGCGAACCGGCCGCCAACAATCACAAGATCGGCGACTTCATCGCGCTTGTTCGCCGGATCAATGATCCTGCCGTTGCGAATAATAATCGCGTTCATCCGGCAGTCTGGGTAGCGCACGCGTCTCGCGTGCTGGCGAAAGCGTCCCGCTTTCGCGAACTTTTCGAGGCGCATCGCCACACGCTGGTGATCGCATAATGACAAGATTGTTTCGGCGAGACGCCGAAACCAGCACGCGAGACGCGTGCGCTACCCGGACTCATGTAATCGGGCCGCCAAGTCATGTCGAAATTCCTCCGCAGAGGTAGAGAACAGCCATTCGGATCGCGAGGCCGTTGGTGACTTGATCGAGGATGACGCTTTGCGCGCCGTCGGCGAGATCGCTGTCGATTTCGACGCCGCGATTGATCGGGCCCGGATGCATGATGAGGCAATCGGGTTTCAGCAGCTTGGCTCGATCCTTGGTCAGGCCAAACAACCGGATGTATTCCCCAATTCCGGGAAAATATTCTTTGCGCTGACGTTCATGCTGAATCCGGAGCAGGTTGACCACGTCGGCGGTCGGCAGGACTGCATCGATGTCGTGCGAGACGGCGACGCCCAGCTTTTCAAACTCGCGCGGCACCAGGGTGCTCGGCCCGACCAGGGTCACGCGGGCGCCGAGTTTGAGCAGGCCGAAGATGTTCGATCGCGCCACGCGGCTGAATAGGATGTCGCCGACGATAACGACATGAAGCCCGGCCACGGCGCCTTTTCTTTCCCGGATCGTGTAGAGATCCAGCAATGCCTGCGTGGGATGCTCGTGCGCGCCGTCGCCTGCGTTGATGATGCTCGAGCTGAGGCGCTCGGCGAGGAACTGCGGCGCCCCGGATGAGCTGTGCCGCAGGACGATAATATCGGCATGGTTGGCCTCGAGAATCTTGGCGGTGTCTTTGAGGGTTTCGCCCTTGGTCAGGCTGGAGGCAGCGGCCGAGATGTTGATGACGTCCGCGCTCAGGCGAATCGCGGCGATCTCGAACGAAGTGCTCGTGCGCGTGCTCGGCTCCACGAAAAAATTCACGAGCGTCTTGCCCCGCAACGCCGGGACCTTCTTGATCTCGCGGGTGCCGACTTCCTTAAAAGCATCCGCCGTATCGAGGATAAAAGTAATTTCCTCCGCGGAAAGCTCGCGGATGCCGAGCAGATCTTTTCGCTGCCAGCGCAGGTCGGATCCGGGTTGGGCCGTCATGCCTTTTCTTCCTTCACCAGCCAGACGGCGTCCGGTTCTCCGTCCACATTCTCCAGGCGCAAGCGCACGCGCTCGCCCGCGGCCGTGGGCAGATTTTTGCCAACGTAATCCACCCGAATAGGCAATTCGCGGTGGCCCCGGTCAATCAGGGCGGCGAGCTGAATACGGGCGGGCCGCCCGAATGAGTTGATCGCATCCATGGCCGCGCGGGCCGTGCGCCCGGTAAAGAAAACGTCATCGACGATAATGACCGTCTTGTTCTCGAGCGGCAGCGGCAGCCTCGACGCTTGCACGCGCGGCAGCTCGGCGCGCTTTCCGACATCGTCCCGGTGCATCGAGACATCAATGACGCCCGTCTCGATCGGCGTTTTTCCCAACGATTGAATGATATCCGCAATCCGGCGGGCGATCTCAACGCCGCGCGACGGTATCCCCGCCAGGATCACGGAACCGAGTTCCGGGTTACGCTCGATGATTTCGTGCGCGACGCGGCGAAGGGCGCGGTTAATGGCCTCGCCATCCATCACTGGAGGAGTGGCGGGCGCGGATGAACTGCGGTTGTTTTGCTTGTTGGTCACGGGTTCCTTGGCGACCTCGCGGGATCGCATTAAAGGAAAATGGAGAGATTACGCGGCAGTCGGTTGGGCCCTGGCCTCCTTCATCCGCTTGCTTCGCCAGCTGGAGCGGTATTTCACGATCCAATCGCCCAGCGCCTTTTCAAAGCCGATATCGGCCCCGGCTTTCTCGCTCTCGATCCATTTGTGCTTCAAAATTTCCTCCCGCTCCGCCAGGAACTCCTTGTAGAGCGCCGAGTCCTTAACGAACTGTGATTGTTCCCCTTGCGCAGCGGACATCTCGGGACTGTTTTTCATAAAAACCAAATTTGGTCAACAAAAACCATATCGTCCTTACTTAGATGTAGCACCGGCCGTACCTATTCATTTTTCCTAAGTCGGAGGGACATGCTTCTGCATGTCCTGGACGAGCGGAAGCTCGTCCCTCCGGAAGAGACGGCGTCACGGCAAAGTCCTCCGCAGCTCCTGCGCGATCCTCATGAATTCAACGGCCACCGGGGAATCGTCCTTTTCACCGGTAATCGGCATGCCACGATCGCCGGATTCGCGCGTTGCGATATCGATCGGGATCTGGCCGAGCAATGGAACGCGCAGCCGCTTCGCTTCACGCGCTCCGCCGCCGGACCCAAAGATGTCGTAGCGCTTTCCGTCGCTCGGGGACTCGAAGTAGCTCATGTTTTCGATCAACCCGAGCACCGGGACGTTCACTTTCTCGAACATGGTCGAAGCCTTCCGCGCATCGATCAAGGCCACTTCTTGCGGCGTGGTCACGATGATCGCGCCGGCGAGGGCCACGGTTTGGACAATGGTGAGCTGGATATCACCTGTGCCCGGGGGCAGATCGAGCACAAGATAATCGAGCTCGCCCCATTCGACCTGCCGCAGGAATTGCTGGGTGTAGCGCGTCACCATCGGGCCGCGCAAAATCGCCGGGGCCGAGTCGTCGAGGAGGAAACCCATCGACATCAGCTTCAGGTTGTATTGCTCGATCGGGATGATGCGGTTCCCTTCCGTGGCCGTGGGCCGATCCCGCGTGCCGAACATGAGCGAAATGCTCGGCCCATAGATGTCGCAATCGCAAAGGCCCACCCGCGCTCCCGTCTTCTCCAGGGCGACCGCGAGATTGGCTGCGACAGTCGATTTCCCGACCCCGCCTTTGCCACTGGCGATCGCGATAATGTGCCTGATCCCCTCGATGCGCGTCGTCCCCGCGCCAGCCGCGGCGGGCGGTGCCTGGATGTCGATCAAGACCTTCGCGTTTTCCACGCCCTTCAAACCGCGCAGAATCTGCTCCGCCTCGGTCTTGATCGTCTGCGGTATCGCCGGCTCGTTGGTGGCGAGCGCCAACTGCACAATGACTGCGCCGTTGTTTACCTGAATTCCCTTCACCAGCCCGAAAGAACAATATCGCGGCTGAAGCCGGGATACTTCACCCCCTTCAAGGCTTCCCTAACTTCTTCCTCTGAGACGGGCATGAGCGTTTAAGCTACCGACCCAGGCGTACGAGTAAACAGGCACCGGGCGAAATATTGTCCACCGGTGGGTTCGGAAATCGCGACCTTGAATCTACGGGACGGTTGCCGGGGGGTCCTCAACTAGGTCGATTCTTTCACCCGTTTCTCCTATTTCGACGACGAGCTTTGAGAACGTCCAGTCGCCCGCGAATTTCGTGGCGACGAAATAAATCGTTCCTTTGCCTTTCGGACCGGAGATAGGGACAGTCATGTCGGCGTGACCGGACGTCCCGCTCACGTTCGTTTTTCCGGAAACGAGAAACCCGTCCGTGATTGGAGATCCGAGCGCCGCCACCACCCTCGGATCGGCCTTTGTCTTGGCGAGGGCGGACTTATAGGCATCGGAGGATTTCATCGCGCCGAAGACGATGGAAATGATGATAAAGACAAAGCCGCCCACGAGAAGCAACATTCCGAGGCATCCCGTCGGCACGAACCATTTCCAATTCCGCGACCACCAACCGGGACGCGGGGGTTGAAGGTTAGGAGGCGATGTAGGGTCCATTAAAGTTCCAATCCGTTGCGAAAGTGAGCAGGGGCCGCGCTCGCGAGGTTATTTCGATAGCGCCATTGCTTGCGAGGCGACGCATTGCCATTTGCCGTTGCGTTCCACCCAGGCATCCGTCCATCGGAAGTTGCGCTTGAAAGCTTTGCCATCCTTCGTTTTCCCCGCTTCCGTGGAAGTGCCCATGACAATCGCGAAACGGCCATCGAAAACGCGCACGTCTAGGCGGCCATTCTTTGCGGAGGTATAGGTGTCGGTGTCATTCTTGATCTGCGCCAGCAAGGCGGCCTTGTTAATGACCTTGCCCGTCGAGCTGACGCCGCGGTAGTCGTTTGCCACGTAAGCCTGGATGACTGAGGGATCGTGTGCCGCAATTGAGGCTTCCCATTTATTCTCGATCTCTCTCAAGGTCGCTTCCGGCGTCGATTTCTTTACCGGCATGACCGCAGCCGGCGGCGGCGTCTTCTTGGTTGCCGGAGCAGTGGAACTGCTCTTTGCGGGGGAAGAAGCTTTCGTTGGTCCGGGTGGCGGACTGCTCTTCTCTGGCGCAGGCGAGCTGCTTTTCTCCGGCGGGGTGGGTTCGGACTTCTCGGTCGTAACTGACACGCTCGGATCGGTAGCGGGCGACTCCGATTGCTCGGGCGCGGTCGCTTCGGGGGCAGGCGCTGGCGTCTCGGTTTCGTCCTGGGCCGGCGCAAGCGGGGCGGCCGCGAGGACGAAGGCGGTGAGGGCGAGAATGGTCATTTTCATCTGCATATTCCTTTCGATGTAGTGGCTGGAACAGTCGGGTATCCCCCCGGACTGATCTACGCGCGACTGCCGAATTTTTCGGCGATTTAGGAACCCTATTTTGCCGCGAGAAGGGCAGTCAAGGCTCATTTAGTCGCGTTCGCCATCCCCGAACCATGGGCGGCGGCCCAGTTTTTCCGCAAAGTTGCTGGCCTCGCTCGTGCTTACCCCTTGACGCCTGGTGTAAGATTGTCGCGTCATCTGGATATGTGGAGAACAACTACTCGAATTTTAGTCGGCAGCGCGATCGTCGCGCTGATTATTGTTCGAGCTCCTCGCCATGCCCCTGTCCCGGAGGAGACAAAGGCGACCCAAGCTCCCGCGCCATCGGGAAAACTGGAGGTCCGCGACCCGTCGCTTGGCGGCGTGTATGCGATGGTCCCGATCGGGAGAGGGGACGCGCGCCAGACTTCCCGAATCGAGCACTGCTTCACGTCGGGTTTCGATGTAGTGGCGCCGCCCCGTCCCGGTCAGATCGCGGTGGTGACCGCGGCCTTGAAGCGGGACTGGGAGACTGTCCGGCGGATGCTGGACGCCGGCGCGTCGGTTGAAACGGCTGACGAGACAGGTCTCACGCCCCTGATGGCGGCCGCCATGCAAGGCGACGTCGCCATGATCCGAACACTCCTGGCACGGCAGGCGAGCGCGAATTTCACCGATCTGGCCGGAAACTCCGCGATCCATCACGCCATCCGGGCCGGAAAACTGGAGGCGCTCCAGGAGCTTCTTCCGGTGGTCTCGAATCTCGCGACGATCTCCGTCGCGGGCCATGACCTTCTGACCATGGCCCTCGAGACGGGCGACATGCACATTTTCCAGACCGTGCTCGAACGCTTCCCCGCCAATCTCCAGTGGACGGCAAACACGCGGCGAGCGCTCGAGGCGGCCTTGCGCACCGATCTGAAGGAGCAGGTTCGGCTCCTCCTGAGCAAACACCCCGCGCCTCCGACTCGCGATGGCGGCACCGCTCCCCTGATCGCGTACGCCATCGCCAATGATGAGGCGGCTCTTTTTCACACCCTGCTCGCCTGCGGCAGCGACCCGAACATCGTCATCCCGAAGGTCTGCGAAAAGGATTTCATGGACCTGCTCAAGAACAAGCACCTCCGGCTTTATATTCAGAACGAGACAGGGGTTAATCTGCTCATGCTCGCCGCGGGACTTGGCCGGACTGACTATGTTCGCGCCTTGCTCGACGCCGGGGCGGATCGCAACCGCACCACACCGCGATACAAAATGCTTCCGCTTTATTTCGCCGCCTGGACCGCGAACTGGCAATGCGTTCAGCTTCTTCTTGGCGGCGGACCGTTGCCCGAGCAACTCCGGGTGGAAATTTCGCTCGCGAAACAAAACGCCACCGTAATCAAGGATGGCGTGAGCATCTTCACCACCCAGGTGTCCACCGGCCGCCAGGGCTATTCCACGCCCGCGGGCCATTACGTCATCACGGACAAGGACCGCGACCATATTTCCACCATTTACAAAGTCGCCATGCCCTATTTCATGCGGCTCAATTGCCGTGACTTCGGCATGCACGCGGGAGTGGTGCCGACATACCCAGCGTCCCACGGCTGTATTCGACTTCCGGGCGACGCCGCGAAAAAACTGTTCTCCGAAATTCCGATCGGGACAGTTGTGATGATTAATTAGCTCGGTTTCGCGCGCCCCGTAGGGCACGGCACTTTGGTTGGTCGACTGAGCCGGCCATTTTTGTCATTCCGAGCGCAGTCGAGGAATCTGTGACTGCGTCTCTTCGCTTTGCCAAAAGTCCGGCACAAGGACTTCAATCCGTCCCGCGTAGCGACGCGCTATCTCAGCAAGAGCGACAGATTCCTCGACTGCGCTCGGAATGACAAAGGGCTTCTGCCGGCACTCGGGGCAACCTCCTTGCACGATCTTTGAATCGCCCTTCGACATTCTCGCCAGATTCAATAATCTTGGGCGTCGATCACCATATGGATACGATGCCACGCGATCTGACCGGCCTGCGCAACGAATACGCCGCCCATGGGTTGCGCCGCGCCGATCTTCATTCCGACCCGATCCATCAATTCGGCGCCTGGTTTGCGGCCGCGCTCGCCGCGGACATTCGCGACGTCAATGCCATGAGTCTTGCTACCGCAACGCCCGACGGAAAACCCTCCGTCCGCATCGTCTTGCTCAAAGGGTTCGATGAACGCGGCTTCGCTTTTTTCACCAATTACGACAGCGAAAAAGGCTGGCAGCTCGAAGCGAACCCCCACGCCGCGCTGGGGTTTTACTGGGTGCAGCTCGAACGTCAGGTTCGGATTAGCGGCGCCGTGGAAAAAACATCGCGCGAAGATTCCGCCGCCTACTTTCATTCGAGGCCAGTCGGCAGCCGTCTCGGCGCCTGGGCTTCGAAGCAAAGCGAGGTGATCGATGCACGCCAAATCCTCGATGCGCGGCTGACCGAGATGAAGGAACGGTTCGAGAACGGCGACATACCGTTGCCGCCGCATTGGGGCGGATATCGAGTCATGCCGGATAAAATCGAGTTCTGGCAGGGCCGGCCCAATCGTCTCCACGACCGGTTTCGTTATTCACGCCGAACCGATGGCACGTGGCAGATCGATCGCCTCGCGCCGTGATGTCCGACGACTCGTTGCGTTCGCGCGCGTGGAAAGACAACCAGGGCGCCCGTTATTGGTGGCACCATTTGCCTGGCGCCGATTACGTCCCGCCGATTTATTCGGACCTGAGCGAAGCCGAATGGGGCGCGCTGCGCGAGTGGTACGAGGAAACCGACCGGAGCGGTCCGATCGGCGAATGCGCGGTTCCGTTGATTTCAATCCTGCATGGGCTGGTCATGGGCAGCCGCGCCAGCCGGATCGTTCAACTCGGGACGTGCGCCGGGTACTCGGCTCTCCTCCTCGGGTGGATGTTGCGCCGGATGAAGGCCCGGCATGGCCTCTTCAGTTTGGATCTTGATCCCGCCAGTTGCGAAATGTCCCGGCGCTGGATCGCGCGCGGCGGTTTGCAGGACTTTGTCGAAATCGCCGAGCGAAATTCACTCGATCCGGCCTCGCCTGGAGCGGCCAGGGAATACCTGGGTGGCGATCCCGAGTTGATCATTCTCGACAGCTCGCACCAGTACCAGGCGACTCTGGCTGAACTCGATCTTTGGTACGGTGCGCTGGCGGCGGGCGGCCTGCTCATTCTCCATGATGTCAGCCATTTCGCCGCGGAGTTCGACGTGACGCACCAGGGCGGCGTCGGGCGAGCTTTCGTCGAGTGGCGAAAGGCGCATCCGGAGGTGGAAACCTTCTGTTTAAACGGTGATGCGCGCACCATGGAATTGCCGCGCCCGCTCTACAAAGATGCTTGCGGACTTGGGCTGATTCATAAAAGCCTGAGCTGAGTCATGGCCCTCGCTCAACTCACGCCCGAACAAACGCGGACCTGGACGCGGGAAGAAAAAGATCGCTGGTGGTTTGAGAAAGTTTATCGGGGAGATTTACCACAGCTTACGATCCGCTCCGGGCTGACCGGTTTCCTTCTCGGCGGCATCCTCTCGGCCACGAATCTCTACGTTGCCGGCAAAACCGGCGTGACGCTCGGGGTTAATCTCACCTCCGTCATCCTCGCCTTTGCCATGTTTCGTTTCCTCGCCCGCATTGGCTTAGGCAAGGATTTCACCATCCTGGAAAACAACGCCATGCAGTCTATTGCCACCTCGGCCGGTTATATGACCGTCCCGCTGACCTCGAGCCTGGCCGCCTACATGCTGGTCACTAACACGATCGTCCCGTGGTGGCACATCGTGCTGTGGATGTCGGTCATGTCGCTCATCGGCGTGCTCATTGCCTTCCCACTCAAGAGGCGCTTCATCAACGAGGACCAGCTTCCCTTTCCCGAA
>Ga0190265_10000025_pt1 | contig 182215 bp, 157 predicted proteins | sample Popmic124T_FD_133135 | JGI IMG/M metagenome (GOLD analysis project Ga0190265, IMG submission 133135) | Populus adjacent soil microbial communities from riparian zone of Indian Creek, Utah, USA - 124 T | ecosystem: Environmental > Terrestrial > Soil > Riparian zone | place: USA: Utah...
GATGATGGTGCAGGAGGCGACCTGGCCGTACTGCTCGAACTCCTGCCGCAGCGCGTCTTCGGTCATCCGATAGGGGAGGTTACCTACGTACAAGTTCATCGTCTCTCTCCTTGTCCTTGGTCATGCGCCTCTTTATGTTTGCAACATGGATGCCTGACTGTGCATCCGCGTGCCGCGCTTGATGTGTCCGTTCTCTTCGGTGTGGCTTTCTCCGGCCACCAGCCGCCGCAGCTCCTCCAGGTCCACCGGCTTGACCAGGTGGTGGTTGAAGCCGGCCCGGGAGGTGCGCTGGCGGTCGGACTCCTGGCCGTAGCCGGTGAGGGCGACGATCAGCACGCCCTGGAAGCCGGGGAGCCGGCGCAGCGCGGCCGCCACCTGGTAGCCGTCCATCCTGGGCAGGCCGATGTCGAGGAGGACCACGTCGGGCCTGCGCGCCTGGGCGGACTGCACGGCCTCGGCGCCGTCGTGGGCCACCTCGACCTCGTGCCCCCACAGCTTCAGGATCTCCGCCATGGCTTCGGCGGCATCCACGTTGTCCTCGACCAGCAGCACGCGGGCCGCACACTCGCCCGCCGCCTCTTCGCCGGGGCTGTCCAGGGGGACCTGCGCGGCCGGCTCCGCCAGGCGCGGCAGGCGCACCACGAACTCGCTCCCGCGGCCGGGGCCGGGGCTGTGCGCCTCCACCGTGCCGCCGTGCCGCTCCACCAGGCTGCGCACCAGGGTCAGCCCGATCCCCAGGCCGCCATGCGTCCGGGCGAGCGACCGGTCCTCCTGGACGAAGAGATCGAAGATCCGCGGCAGGAGGCCGGGCTCGATACCCTGGCCGTTGTCCCGCACCCGCAGCACGACCTGGCCGCCTTCGACCCCCGCTGTGAGATCGATCCGGCCGCCCGGGTCAGTGAACTTGGCGGCGTTGTGGAGGAGGTTGGCCAGCACCTGCTCGATGCGGGTGGCGTCGGCCTCCAGCCGGACCGGCTCGTCGGGGAGGGAGACGGTGATCCGGTGCTCCCGCTGCTCCAGGACGGGGCGCGTGGTCTCGACCGCGCCCTCGACGATCGGCCGCAGCTCCACCACGCACCTGCGCAGCTCGATCTTGCCGCGGGTGAAGCGCGACACGTCCAGGAGGTCGTCCACCAGGCGCGAGAGGTGGCGGATCTGGCGGCCGATGACGGCGACGAGCTCGCGGGCGCGGGGGTCGGCCGAGGGGCTCTGGTCGAGGACGTAGCCGGCGTTGGAGATCGCGCCGAGGGGATTGCGCAGCTCGTGGGCGAGCATGGCGAGGAACTCGTCCTTGCGCCGGTCCTCGGCGGCGAGGTCCTCGACCCGGCGGCGCAGCTCCTCGTCCAGCCGGCGCCGCTCGGTGACGTCGGTCAGCATGGCCAGGACGCCGCCGAGCTCGCCGTTCTCATCGAGAACCGGGCTCACGGAGGCGCTCGCCCAGACCCGGCGGCCGTCCGGCAGCAGGAAGCAGAGCTCCTGGTGGCCGCGCAGGCCGCGCCGGCAGCGCTCCCAGATCTCGTCGACCAGGGGCAGGCTCTCGGGCGCGAAGAAGGTGTCACACGGATGCCCGACGATCTCGTGGATGGGCCGCTCCAGCATCTCGGCCGTGCGCCGGTTGACGTAGGTGGTCCGGCGGTCGGCGTCGATGATCCAGACCCCTTCGGCCGCGGTGTCCACCAGGTCGCGCAGCCGGGCGTCGCTCTTGCGCAGGGCGTTTTCGATCTGCTTGCGGGCGGTGATGTCGGCCACGAGGGAGAGGATCTGCGGCCGGCCCAGGCGGTCCGGCACGGTGCTGCTCCAGAGGCTGACGTGGACCGGCTCTCCCCCCTTGCGCTGGCGGACGGCCTCGACCCCCTGCGGCATGGCGCCGCAGAGGATCGCCTGCAGGTTGCGCAGGAACTCCTCCCGGCGGTCGGCGGGCACGGCCGGCAGGGGAAGGCCCAGGACCTCGTCCTCCCGCCAGCCGAAGATGCGCTCGGCCGCGGGATTCCAGAGGCGGACGGCGCCGTCCTCGGGCTCCAGGAGCGTGACCGCCAGGGGGCAGGCCTGGACCAGGGCCTGGAGGGTCTGGTTCAGGCCGCGGAGCGCTTCCACGCTCTCGTCGCGGCGGCGCAGCGCCTCCTGGGCCTCGTGGTAGAGCCGCGCATTGTCCAGGGCCAGGGCCGCCCGCTGGCCGATCTCCTCGGCGAGCGCCAGGTCTGCCGGGCCATACCGGCGGCCATCGCAGACAGCCAGGCAGATGGCGCCGAGCACTCGTCCCCGGGAGAGCATGGGAACAAGGATGGAGGAGCACGGCCGCAGCCCGAGCAGGATGCGCAGATGCTCCTCGTCGCGCGCCCCGGCGCGGATCTCCTCCTCGGCGATCTCGACGGCGAGGACCGGCTGGCCGGTGCGCAGGACGCGGCCCATGCCGATCGAGGCTCCGAGATCGGGCGGATGACGCCGCTGGAGCTCGTCCATGACCTCCTGGCGGGCGGGGTCTCTGTGCACGGCCGCGGCGCGCCGGATTTCTCCGTGCGTGTCGAAGACGTCGAGGATGCAGTAGTCGGCGAGCGCCGGCACCAGCCGCCGCGCCAGGGCCGCAAGCGTCTCCTGCTCGTCGAGGGAGGCGGACAGAGCGCGGCTGACTTCGGCGACGATGCGGCTCTGCGCCTCCGAAAACCCGTTCCCGAGCGTGATGAGCTGTTCCTGTTCCAAATGCCGGTGCTGACGAACTATCTGTTTTCCGTTGGGCTCGCGATGCGACAGATATCTGCAAAATCCGCGCCCCCGGCGGAAAAAAGGACCACAAGGACACCAGGGACCTCAAGGACACGAGGTGAGCCGAAGCCTTCCCCGTCCTTGAGGTCCCTGGTGTCCTTGTGGTCCTTGTAATCCGGTGCGAGGCGAGAGAAGGAAAGGGCCCGTCCTTACACGGACGGGCCCTTCCGGAGCGCGGCGGTCAGCCGGCGGCGGGGTAGAGCTGGCGGTAGCTGTCCGCCAGCACCAGGATGCGCTTGACGTAGTCGCGGGACTCGTCAAGGTCCATGTTTTCGACGAAGTCGTCGAGCTCGGTGCCGGCCTCGTTCCACATCCGGCGGATCCGGTTCGGCCCGCCGTTGTAGCCCGCCAGGGCGAGCTCGACGTTGCCGTCGAACATCTTGAGGAGCCGTGCGAAGTAGGCCGTGCCGAGCTGGATGCTGAGCTCCGGGTCGTACAGGCCGTCCTCCGGGTAGCTGGCGTCGAGGCGGGAGATCATCTCCTTGGCCGTGCCGGGCATGAGCTGCATCAGGCCGCGCGCTCCAACCGGGCTCGTGGCCCGGGGATCGAAAGCGCTCTCCTGGCGGATGATCCCCGCCACGAGGTGAGCCGGCAGACCGTTGGCGGCCGCGGCGGCGCGGATCGTCTCCTCGTAGTCCAGGGGGTAGTAGGCGCGGAGGATCTCCTCCGGCACCGTGGACTGCTGCGGGCCGCCCAGGGCCGGGAAGGCCTCGCGGAGCAGCGCGATGCTCCCCCGGCGCTTGCCCTGGCGGCCGAGGACGATGGCGCGCAGGGCGAGCAGGTCGCGGTGATTGGCCGTCTTCTCGACGAGCTCCATCTCGCGCTGGGCGAGCCCGTCCAGGCCGAGGTCGGTGAGCAGCTTGGCCCGCTCGAGCGCGGGATCGGACGGCCAGACCACCGAGGAGGCCTTGGCGAGCTGGATCTCCGCGGAGACCGGCGGCACGCCCAGGCGGGCCATGGCGCGGCGGTTGTAGAAATCGCTCGTATCGTTGGAGGCGACCATCGCGCCGTAGATCTCGCGGGCCTCGTCCGGCCGGCCGAGCTGCTCCAGGGCGCGGGCCTGCCAGTAGCGGCCGCGCTGGGCGTCGCCGTGCTCGGGGTAGACCTCGGAGAGATCGGCCCACAGGGTCACGGCGCCGGCGAAGTCGCCCCTGCCGTAGCGGGTCCAGCCGCGCTCCCAGAGGTCGCGCGCGCCGGTGGCGTCGCCCGGATCGACCTGGCGCAGCACCTTGAGGGCGTCCACGGCCTGCGGCACCAGCCCGGCGTCGAGGAAGTCCTCGTAGAGGTCGCGCAGGGCATCCTTCGAGAGGTCGGTGGCGCCCAGGCGGACGGCGTTGGCCAGGTGGCGGTGGGCTGTCTCCAGCAGGGCGTTGCTGTCCTCCTTGCGGGCGAGCCGGGCCGTGGCCATGGCGCGCTCCCACTCCACCCCGGCGCGGTCCTCCTGGGTCTGGGCCGGCACAGAGTCGAGCACGGCCAGTGCCTCCCGGGCATCGCCCGACTCGGTAAGGGCGCGGGCGCGGAGCACGTGCCACTCGACGTCACGCTCCGCCTGGGGCACGTTGTCGAGGGTGTCGAGGGCCGCGGAGAGGCGATCGACGGCGAGGAAGGAGCGGGCGCGCTGCTTGACCTCGCCGGCGGAGAGGATGCTGGCCCAGTCCAGGTTGCCATCCATGGCGCGGAAGGTGTCGGCCACGCCCAGGGCCCCGGCGGTCAGGGGGGCCCGGGTCAGCAGGCGGCGGCCGGCCTCGCGGCTCACGTCGTCGTCGTCGATCTCGCGGCCGATCTCCCAGGCCAGGTTCTCCAGCTCGACCGCGGCCTCGCCAATGAAGCCCTCGCGGCGGGCGCCCTCGATCAGCGAGAGGGTGCGGCGCTCGTCCCCTTGCTCATGGGCGAGCCGGGCAGCCTGGACATAGGCCTGCGGCCGGAGCGGCGAATCCGGGCAGCCGGCGAGCAGCCGGTCGAGCGCGGCCATCGCAGCCATGGCGGCCTCGGGACCGTCGTTCTCCAGGGCGCTCTCGGCGAGGAGGAAGAGCCGCCAGTCCTCCAGGACCCGGTCCGGGGCGGGAGCGTCGGCGAGCAGCTCCTCGGCGAGCCCGGCGTCGCCGGCCTCGGAGGCGTAGAGAGCCTCCAGGAGCCGGGCGCGCTTGGCTTCCTTCGGGTTGCCCTCGGCCACGGCCTCGAGATGCTGGCGCGCCTCTTGCAAATTAGACTGGCGCAGGGCTCGGGCGGCTTGGGCGTAAAGGCCGGTGGGGACGGACGGACGGGAGGCTCGGGCGGGTGTGGGGTTGGAGAGAGCGGCCTGCGCTCCTTTTGGAACGCTGAGCGCGACGTGCACCAGTGCGGCGACGCAGATCAATAGGACGGCAAGGACAAGACGAAAGCGAGAGTGCTTCACCACACCTCCAGGGCGAGCCAGCGTTGTAAATTCTTCGACGGAAGCTCCCTCTCCGTTGCGAGCGGGATCGTCCATCGGGTGTGCGCTTTCCACTGCCTTGAACAAACGTCCACCAGCCCCCCATTCCCGTTTCGTTTCTCCTCGCAAGAATGTAAGTTTTGCCCTGATCCCAGGCTTGGGTAGGATCGGGATAGGATCAGCGGCCGGGAGGAGGTCCGTGTCATGTCCATCCTGAAGCGGCTGTTCGGGACCCTGGCCGGTGACGGCGAGGGGCGGCCGGAGAGCGAAGTCGAGGCGATCCGCCGCATCGCCGGAGAGCTGGAGGCGCTGGAGCCCGAACGGGCGCGCTACGTGGCGGCGTTCGCCTACCTCCTGTCCCGGGTGGCCAACGCCGACCTGAGCGTCAGCGAGGAGGAGACCTTCAAGATGGAGCGCATCCTCCATGCGCTGGGGCACCTGCCCGCGGACCAGGCCGCGCTGGCCGTGCAGATCGCCAAGGCGCAGAACCGGCTCTTCGGGGGGACGGAGAACTTCCTGGTGACGCGGGAGTTCAAGGAGCTGGCCACGCGGGAGCAGTGCGTGGAGCTGATGGATTGCCTGTTCGCCGTCTCGGCCGCGGACGAGTCGATCACCGGCGCCGAGGAGACCCAGATCCGCCAGATCGCGAGCGAGCTGGGGTTCAGCCACGCCGAGTACGTGCAGGCGCGCTCGGCCTACAACGACAAGCGCGAGATCCTGAAGGGGCTGCCCGGCCGCCCGCAGACCAGCAACCCAGATTTGCAGTGAAAGGGAGTCGATGGTTCGACGTGACCGTGACAAAGCCGCTGCCGGCTGTTTTCTGCGCATCCTGATGATCCTGGCCCTCCTGGTGGTCGCGGCCGTGGCCGCGGCGACTTTCTACACGGGGGCCGAGCCCAAGGTGACAGTGGAGCCCGGCCTGCCGGGCATCGGCCGGCGGACGCCGATCAAAGTTCGCGTCGAAGACCCGCAGCGGGTCACGAAAGTCCGGGTCGAGGTGGTCCAGGGATCGGACGTCAAGCCGGTCCAGGAGAAGACCTTCGAGCCGAAGCCCGCGTGGACCCTGGGCACGCCTCCGCCGATCGAGATGACGGTCGACGTGGGGCGCGACACGGTCAAGGGGTTGCGCTCGGGCGACGCCATCATTCGTGTGAGCGCCGAGCGCGAGGGCACCTGGCTGCGGCGGCCGGTTCCTGCGGTAGCCGAGGTGAAGCTGCCGGTCCGGCTGGCGCCGCCCTCGCTGGCGATCCTCTCGAACTTCCACTACACGGCCCAGGGGGGCTCCGAGCTGGTGGTCTACCAGGTCGGCGAGGGCGCGGTGCGCGACGGCGTGCAGTCCGGGGCCTGGTGGTTCCCGGGCTTCCCCATGCCCGGAGGCGGCAAGCAGCAGCGCTTCGCGCTCTTCGCCCTCCCCTACGACAACTCGGACCCGTCCAAGATCCGCCTGGTAGCCATTGATGAAGTGGGCAACCGGGCGGAGGCGGCCTTCATCGACAAGTTCACCCCCCGGCCCATGGGCAAGGACACGATCCAGGTCTCAGACCCCTTCATGAACAAGGTCGTGCCGGAGATCCTGTCGCAGTCGCCCGAGATCGACGACAAGGGGGGGCTGCTGCAGAACTACCTGGCGATCAACCGCGACCTGCGCAAGATCAACGCGCAGCATCTCAAGGATCTGGGGGAGAAGTCGGAGCGGCGGTTCCTCTGGAACCAGCCCTTCCTGCCCATGATCAACGCCGCGATCACGGCCGCTTTCGCGGACCGCCGGACCTATATCTACAACGACAAGCCGATCGACCAGCAGGACCACCTGGGGTTCGACATGGCCTCGGTGGAGCGCGACGCCATCCGGGCGTCGAACCGCGGCAAGGTGGTGCTGGCGAGGTATTTCGGGATCTACGGCAACGCGGTGGTGATCGACCACGGCTACGGTCTGCAGAGCCTCTACGGGCACCTCTCGTCCATCGCGGTCCAGGAGGGGCAGATGGTGGAGCGCGGCCATGAGCTCGGCCGCTCGGGCCAGACCGGCCTGGCCGGCGGCGACCACCTCCACTTCACCATGCTCCTCCAGGGGCTCGCCGTGACCCCGGTGGAGTGGTGGGACCCGCACTGGATCCAGGACCGGATCGCAAGGAAGCTGGGACCGGCGCTGCCTTTCAAGCCCTAGGGCCCCTTCAAGCCGTAGGGCGGAGGTCTTACCGCCGCTTCAGCCGCCGCTGGGCTTCGCGCCGTGCCCGGAGCAGCTCGGGCAGATGCTCCTGGATCCAGGCGTTGGCGCGGCCGAGGTTGCGGAACTGGCGCTCCCTCTGGCGGAACTCGGGCGTGTGGAAGAAGCGGCGCCCGTTGCGGACCTCGGGGGGCATGTCCGCGTGGAGCAGCTCATGGTGGACCACGGCCTCGACCACGTAGCGGGGGACGTCGGGGTTGTCGAGCACGCGGTGCACCCGGATCAGGTTGTCCTCGTAGGAGTAGCTCCCGAGCTGGAGGCTCGCCGTGCGGCCGCGCCGGCAGACGCGGCCCGCGGCCCCCGTGGCCCGTCCCCAGGTGACCTCCGCGGACAGGCGGCCCTCAAAGTAGCGGCGGTTGAGGTCGTCGACAATCTCCCTGAGGTCGAGGACGCATCCCGCGGACCGGAGCACCGGCCGCCGGACCCGGCCCGCGGCGCCCTTGTGGCGGGAGAAGTGCTCGCGGATCAGGTTGAGCGCCTGGCGGGCGCGCTCGCTCCCCTTCTTGCTGTCGACGAAGTCGGCGACGGCGCGCAGGACGTCCTCGGGCGCCTCCAGGAAGGAGTGGTGGATGCGCAGCTCCAGCCGGGTGCGGTCGGCCGCCGGTGCCGGGCGGACGCTCAGGATGGTCCGGCGGTTGTCGGTCAGGGTGAGGGAGCGGAGGCGGCCGGAGGAGAGGCGGTTCAGGCGCCGGAGAAGCTCGAGCCGGTAGGCGTCGGGGTTGGGGACGAGCCGCGGCCGGGAGGTCTCCGGCAGGGAGGGCGTGGCCTCGCCGAAGAGCGGGAGCTGGACGGGCCGGCTCGGGGCCGGCGCCGGCCGACGCCGCGGCTGCTCCCGCGAAGGGCGGGATGGCCGCGACGGCAGTGGCTGGGCGGAAGATCTCATCAAACGTCGGACCCTTCGTCCAAGGCTGTTTCCCCCTTAGGTCCGGCGGGCTTTCCCTCCGGGGCGGCTCAACTCTAGCACGGGTCTCAGAGCCGCCAGCGCTCTCCCACGGCCAGGACGTGGACCCCTTCCGCCCCGCTTGCGGCCTGCTGGAGCACGCGAGGGGGGAGATCCGGGGGCTCGTCGGTGAGGTCGAAGGTCCCCCAATGCATGGGGATCATGTGTCTTGCGCCCAGGTCATGAAACGCCTGCAGGGCCTCGGCGGGGTCCATGTGCTGGGGCCGCATGAACCAGCGCGGCTCGTAGGCACCGATGGGGAGGAAGGCCACGTCGATGGGTCCGAACCGGCGGCCGATCTCGGCAAAGCCCGGAAACCAGCCCGAGTCGCCCGCGAAGTAGTAGCGGCGGGCGCCGTTGTCCAGGAGCCAGGAGCACCAGAGGGTGGAGCTCCGGGCCATGCCGATCCGGTTGGACCAGTGCTGGGCAGGCAGGCAGGTGACCGTCCACCGCCCGTGCCGGGCGCTCTGCCACCAGTCGAGCTCAGTGACCTGGGAAGGCTGGGAAGGGCCGTGCTCCCGCACCCATCGTCCGAGCCCCAGGGGGACGAACCAGGGGATGGACCGGGGGAGCCGCCGGACCGTCCAGGTGTCCAGGTGGTCGTAGTGGTTGTGGGAGAGGACCGCGAAGGCATCCTCCGGTACCGAGGACAGCGGGATGCCCGGCGGGCTGAGCCGCGGCGGCACCAGGGCCCGCGCTCCCCAGTGAGGATCGGTGAGGAAGACATCCCCTTCATCCTGGACCGCGAACGTGGAGTGCCCCACCCAGGTCACCGAGACTGGCTGGCCCTTGTCCCTGATATAGGCACCGTCGTTTTGTACCACCGGGATCTGCAGGGGAGCCTTGCGGTCATAGGCCGACTTGCCCGAGAGCTTCCACTTCAAGAGGTCGGTGAAGCGGTTGGGCGCCTGTCCCCAGGGGCAGAAGAAGCGGCCGTTCCGCAAGTGCGGAGCGTAGAGGAGAGGGGTGAGATCCGCAGCTCCGGACGTCAATTCCTCTCCAGGTAGAGCCGCCGGATCTCCTCCATCCTGCGGCGGTTCACCCCCCAGTCAAAGGAGCCGGTCCGGGCCGCCGAGCGGAAGTGGATCTGCCTCGCCTCGTCGTCGAAGCGGAAGTCCACGTCGTCCACGAAATGGAAGAGCGCGGACCGGCACTCCACCGTGACCGCCCCGGGCTCGTCGCGGGTGATCCGCGCGCGGGGCCAGTTCCGTAGGATGGCCAGGAGCCGCTCGCGGGCCTGTTCCGGCGTGCCGGAGTAGGGGATCGGGTCCATCTTTTTCTTCGGGTTCGACGTCTGGGTCGAGACGCAGTTCGGAGTCTTCGGACAGCGGGGCAGGGGAGGGGGAGAGGTCGTCGTCGCCACGGGCGCGATCGTACTCTATGATGTACCCCCTTCCGGGAGACCCTGATGTCCTTGGACCGCGTACCCACCCCCGCGCTTCTCCTCGACCTCGACGTCCTGGAGCGCAACCTGAGCCGGATGGCCGAGAGGTGCTCCCGTCTGGGAGTCGCCATGCGGCCCCATGTGAAGACCCACAAGTGCGTCGAGGTGGCCGAGCGGCAGCGCGCCCTGGGGATCACCGGGATCACGGTCTCGACCCTGCACGAGGCCCGGGTGTTCGCCGGCCACGGGTTCGACGACGTCACCTGGGCCTTCCCGGTCCAGCTCTCCCGGCTGGACGAGGTGCGCGAGCTGGCGCAGAGGATCACCCTCCGCCTGCTGGTGGACACGATGGAGGCGGTCCGGGCGCTGGAGTCTCTGGATGATCTCCGGGGGCCGCTCCACGTCTGGATCAAGGTCGACTGCGGCTATCACCGCGCCGGGGTCGACCCGGAGTCTCCCCAGGCCCTGGAGCTGGCTCGCGCCGTGGCGGGATCGTCCCGCCTGACGCTCGACGGCATCCTCACCCACTCGGGCCACGCCTATCACGCGAAGAGCCCGGAGGAGGTCGCGGCCGTGGCGGAGGAGGAGCGCAGCGTCATGGCCGGTTTCGCGGACCGGCTGCGGGGCGAGGGGATCGAGGTGCCGGGGGTGAGCGTGGGCTCCACGCCGGCGATGTGGACGGTCCGCGGGCTCGACGGAGTCACCGAGGCGCGGCCCGGCAACTACGCCTTCAACGACTTCGAGCAGGTGAGCCTGGGCGGGTGCGAGGCCCGGGACTGCGCGGTCACGGTGCTCGCGAGCGTGGTCTCGGCGCAGCCGGGACGGTCCTGGTGCATCACGGATGCGGGCGCGCTCGCCCTGTCCAAGGATCCCGGCTTCGGGACCTCGATGGGCGAGGTCTTCGCGGACTACGAGGCGGGCGCGCTGAGCGCGGAGGCGCGGCTCACGGCCCTGTCCCAGGAGCACGGCATCCTGAGCGCGCCGCGGCCGGTAGGCTCGCAGGTGAGGGTCCTGCCCAACCACTCGTGCCTGACGGCGGCCTGCTTCGACGAGTACGTGGTGGTCCGCGGTGTTCGCAGCCAGCGCAGCCAGCGCGGCCAGGAAGTCGTGGACCGCTGGAAGATCTGGCGCGGACGTTGATGAAGGAGACAAGGATGTTGACGCTTTCGGCCGAAACCCGCGGCGAGCTCTGGCAGCGCATGGTCGAGGCCATCGAGAGATACACCACGGAGGTCGGCCATGCCGGCAATGCCCCGGTGGCTCCGACCTTGGACGTCGAGGCCCTGCGCGGCCGGCTCTCTCCGTTCGATTTCGGGCAGCCGGCCGATCCCCTGGCGGCCCTCGACTTCGCGGTCCAGAATTTGTGGCACGGGCAGGTGCACACGCCCCACCCGCGCTACTTCGGGCTGTTCAACCCGGCCCCGGCCACCATGGGCATCGCCGCCGACGCCCTGGTGGCGGCCTTCAACCCGCAGCTCGCGGCCTGGAGCCACAGCCCGTTCGCGGCCGAGGTCGAGCAGCACCTGGTGCGCGCCTTCGCGGAGCGCTTCGGATATGACTCGGCGCGGGCCGAGGGGACCTTCACCTCGGGCGGCGCGGAGGCCAACCACACGGCGCTGCTCCTGGCCCTGACCCGGGCCTTTCCCGAGGTGGGCCGGCGCGGCATGCTGGCCCTGCGCAGCCAGCCGACCGTGTACGTCACGGGGGAGACTCACCATTCGGTGCTCAAGGCGGCGCGGCTCTCCGGGATCGGCACCGAGGCCGTGCGGGAGGTGCGGCTCGACTCGTCCCTGCGCATGCGCCCCGGCGACCTCGCGGCCCGCATCCGGGCGGACCGGGAGGAGGGGGCCACTCCGATCCTGGTGGTGGCCACGGCCGGCACGACCGGCTCGGGAGCGGTGGACCCCCTCGCCGAGATCGCGGAGATCGCCGACGAGGAGCGGCTCTGGCTCCACGTCGACGCGGCCTGGGGCGGTGCCGCGGCCCTGGTGCCAGAGCTGCGGCACGTGGTCGAAGGGATCGGCCGCGCCAGCTCCATCACCTTCGACGCTCACAAGTGGCTGTCGGTGCCCATGGGCGCCGGCCTCTTCCTGACCCGCCAGCCCGGCCTGCTGGAACGGACCTTCCGGGTGGCGACCGGCTACATGCCCAGGAACGTCTCCGGTCCGGACCCCTACGCCCACTCCATGCAGTGGTCGCGGCGCTTCATCGGCCTCAAGGTGTTCCTGTCGCTCGCCGTGGCCGGCTGGGAGGGCTACGAGCAGTCGATCCGGCACCAGACCGCCATGGGGGACCTCCTGCGCCGGCGCCTGGGCGAGGAGGGCTGGGCGGTGGTGAACGACACGCCGCTGCCGCTGGTCAACTTCGTGGATGGGGACAGGGATCGTGGAGCATCCTTCCTGGAGGCGGTGGCCGCGGACGTGGTGGGCTCGGGGGAGGCCTGGATCAGCGTGGCCAACCTGGGGGAGCTCGGGCCGGCGCTGCGCGCCTGCATCACCCACTTTGGGACCGGTCCGGAGGATCTGGAGGTGCTGGTAAGGGCCTTGGGCAGGGCCCGGGCGCGGCACATCCTGGCTGAAGGAGCGAGCGCCTGATAAGCTCGACGAGATTGGGTGTCACGCCCTGGCCGGTGGTGACACTTCTATAGAAGAACGCTTCCGCCATCCCGGGATACCCTCGGAGCGGCGATGAACTTTCCGAAGGAGAATCACATGAGCTGGGAAGAGCGCGAGGACAACACGATCTACAAGGTAGTTGTGAACCACGAAGAGCAGTACTCCATCTGGCCCGCCCACCGCGAGAACCCGCTGGGCTGGAACGACGTCGGCAAGAGCGGCCCGAAGCAGGAGTGCCTGGACTACATCAAGGAGGTCTGGACCGACATGCGGCCGCTCTCCCTCCGCAAGAAGATGGAGGAGATGGAGCGCGAGCGGCAGGCTCAGGGCTCCAACTGATTCCCCCGTGAGGCCTGCACCCCAACCGACGGAGCGGTGGCTCGCCTACCGCGACGTGAATCCGCGCGCCCGCGCGCGGATGTTCTGCTTCCCATATGCCGGAGGCGGAGCCTCCGCCTATCGCGGCTGGGCGGGATCGCCGGGAGCGCTGCCGGACGTCGAAGTCTGCCCGGTGCAGCTCCCGGGCCGCGAGGGCCGGCTGCGCGAGGCCCCGTTCGAGCGTCCGGAGCTCCTGGTCCAGGCGCTCGCCGACGCTCTTCAGCCCTACTTCCGGGACCTGCCGTTCGTCTTCTTCGGCCACAGCATGGGGGCGATGCTCAGCTTCGAGCTCGCCCGGGAGCTTCGTCGCCGGGGCCAGGCGCTGCCGCTGCACCTGTTCGTCTCGGGCCGGCGCGCGCCGCAGGAGCCGGATCACGACGAGCCGATCCATGAGCTGCCGGAGCCGGAGTTCATCGAGAAGATCCGGGAGCTCAACGGCACGCCCGAAGAGGTCCTGCAGCACGCCGAGCTGATGAAGCTGCTAATCCCGGTCCTGCGCGCCGATTTCTCGGTCAACGAGACCTACGTCTACAAGGAGGAGGAGCCCTTCGAGATCGGGATCTCCAGCTTCGGCGGGCTCGGCGACAAGGAGGTCTCCCGCGAACAGGCCGCGGCCTGGAAGGATCACACCCGCGGCCGCTTCCGGCTGCGCATGCTGCCGGGAGACCACTTCTTCATTCACGCCAACAGGGACATGGTCCTGGAGGCGGTGGCGCGCGACCTGGCCGAGGTCCTGAGCCAGGCGCCCCAACGCGCGTGAGCGGATTCCCTCCTCGTTCTCCCTCCGGCCTGCAGCTCGCGCCAGGGGAGATCCACGTCTGGTCCCTGCGCCTCGATCCGCCCGCCGAGCGGGTCGAGGCCCTCGGCCGCTTCCTCTCTGAGGACGAATGGGCGCGGGCGAAGCGTTTCCGATTCGACCGCCACCGCAGGCAGTACATCGTGGGGCGGGGCGCGCTCCGCTCCCTCCTCGCCGCCTACCAGGGAACGCGGCCGGAGCTGGTCCACTTCACCTACGGTCCGAGGGGCAAGCCGTTCCTCCAGGACGCGGGGGATCTGTACTTCAACCTGTCCAATTCAGACGAGATGGCGCTGATCGGCTTCGTGCTGGGACGGGAGATCGGCGTGGACATCGAGTACATGAAGCCGATGCCCGACTGCGAGCAGATCGCGGAGCGGTTCTTCTCCGAGAGCGAGAGGGTGGTGCTGCGCGGGATTCCGGCGGAGGACAAGAAGGAGACCTTCTTCAACTGCTGGACCCGCAAGGAGGCCTACCTCAAGGCCGTGGGGGAAGGGCTGGGCGCGCCGCTGGACTCGTTCGACGTCACCCTCGCCCCGGGCGAGCCTCCGCGGATGCTCACCCTCCGTGGCGACGCCGAGGCCGCCTCGCGCTGGCTCTTCGAGCACCTGCGTCCCGCCCCGGACTACATCGGAGCGATCGCCCTCGAGCGCGAGCGGGAAGGGGAGGAGTGGGCGGTGCGGACGTGGAGCTTTGCTTGATTACCGGCGCGACTCTTCCATCGCCGCCTCCGCTTCCGCCGCTGCCGCCCTGGGCTCCGATCCGCGGAGCCAGGCCTCCAGGCGCGAGCGCTGCTCCTCGGTGGCTGCCGGGTCGGGCTCCAGCTTCCAGCGCAGGCGCGGCTTCTCTCCGAAGACCAGGGGCAGGCGCATGAGGAGCTCCCTCCGGGCGATCAGCAGCGACTCCTTCTGCCCCGGGCGGTACGCCTTGAGCCGGTCCGTCCAGCCTTCGGGCGGCACGCGGTAGTCCCCCAGGGCGATCAGCTCGTCACCTACGTTGATCCCGGCCTCGTACGCGGGCGTGTCCCTCGTCACCTGGGTCACCAGCATGCGCCCGGCCTGGATCTCCGTCTCGATCCCCATCCACCCCGGCGGCTCCTCGTCCTTCTTGTCCTTCTTACTGTCCTTGCCGTCGCCGTCCTCCTCGTCGCTCTCCACGAACCGCAGGCCGTACCACTCCAGCATCTCCGAGTAGTCCAGCTCTTCGGTGGTCGTGAGCGCGCGCTCCATCCACGGGATCGGCTCCGCGCCCGCGACCTCCTGGACCAGGGCGCGCAGGTCCTCGGGCCGGAAGCCCCGGTCGCCCGAGTACCGCCGCCAGGCCAGGCGCAGCACGTCGTCGAGGCTGCGCAGCCCGCCCGTGGCGCGCCGGATGCGGGCGTCGAGCAGGAAGGCGACCACGTCGCCCTTGGTGTAGTAGCTGATGCCGGTGTTGACCGAGTTCTCATCCTTCCGGTAGTACTTGATCCAGGCGTCGAAGGAGGAGCCCTCCAGCGGCTGGACCAGGCGGCCGGGCGTGGTCTGCAAGGTCTCGATCTGCTTGCTCAGCTCCTTCAGGTACTCGTCCCGGCTGGACAGCCCGGCGCGGTGGACGAGCAGCTCGTCGTAATAGGAGGTCACCCCCTCGGCGAACCAGAGGCTGCGCGTGTAGACCTCCGACTCGTAGTCGAAGGGGCCGAGCTCCGCCGGGCGCAGGCGCTTCACGTTCCAGGCGTGAAAGAGCTCGTGGCTCACCAGGGCCAGCCAGTCGCCGTAACCTTCGCGGGTGCGCGACTTCCAGCGGCTGGTCATCAGGACGGTGGAGTCCCGGTGCTCCAGCCCGCCTCCCGCCTCGGTGATCAGGTTGAAGAAGACGTAGCGCTCATAGGGGATCACGCCCCAGAAGGCCGCCTGCTCGCGGGCGATCCGCTCCGCGTCGGCGGCCGAGCGGGGGCCGTCCCAGACCCCGCCCTCGCCCTCGTTGACGAGGAGATGGGGACGGCCTCCGACCTCGAAGCGGTAGACCGGCGCGTTGCCGGCGTAGATCGGCGAGTCCACCAGGGTGTCGAAGTCCGGCGCGCGGTAGACGCCCCCCTGTTCGGGAAGAGATTGGGGAAGAGGGCTGACCACGGTCCGCCACTGGGGCGGCAGGACCACCCGGACCTCGTGGGGCCGCTTCTCGCCCCCCACCAGGGTCAGGAACGTGGGCGCGCCGTTCAGGATGGCGAAGCCCTCGTCCACGTAGTTGGTGCGCACGGACATCTCGCGGGCGTAGACGCGGTAGCGCACCGTGATCCGCAGCAGCCCCCGGGTCTCCACCCGCCAGCGGTTCTTGCTCGTCTTCGCGACCGGGAGCGGCTCGCCCGCCCCGTCCGCGGCCGTCACCGTCTCCAGGTTGCGCGCGTACTCCCGCACCATGTACGACCCCGGCGTCCAGACCGGCATCATCAGCTCGACCGCGGACCGACCGTCCGTGGGGACGGCCGCCTCCACTTCGACGTAATGGGTCTGGGGAGCCGGGAAGCGCAAGGTATACGAGATCGGCTCGGGCATAGGGGCTCCATGCAGGCCTGCGGCGAGAGGAATCAGACTCATGACGGTGTAGATCAGCGTGGACTTCCGGAGCGCATTTGTCAACCTGCAAAAGTTCTTCATCAAAGCGGTCAGACCCCGTTTCAACCCTTATACTCCTGCCGATGAGCGGCTTCGACGATGCCCTCCGTCTGAACGCGGCGCTGGAGCGCGAAGCTCCGGCGCTCTTCCGCGCCCTTTCAACCCTGGGCCGCCGCGCCTTCTTCCAGCCTGGCTCTCTCGGGACGACTGGCGCGGTCCGCCTGCCCTCCAAGGTCCTGGACGCGTTCCGGCTCCCCGAGGGGGACCTGGAGGCGCTGTCCGTCTCGCCCGTGGAAGGCCGGGTCGAGGGAAATACCGAGCTGCGGCGCCTCTGGCGCGTCTGGCAGCGGCGAGGCGTCGATCCCGCGCTCCCGTCGAGCCTGCCGCTGGTCACCGTGGGGATCAGCCACGGACTCTCCCTGGCCGCCGACCTCTTCGGCGGCGAGGGCAAGGCGGTGGCGGTCCCGCAGCCCTACTGGGGCAACTACCGGCAGGCGTTCGCGGTCCGCACCGGCTCCAGGGTCCTGACGGCTCCCGGGTACGTGGACGGATATTACAACGTCCGCGCAATCTCCGAGGCGCTCTCCGGACTTCCGGACGGCGAGCCGGCGGTGGCCCTCCTGAACCTGCCCTCGAACCCGGGCGGCTACTCGCTGACCTCGGAGGAGCGCGCGGCGGTCCGCGCCTGCCTCGTGGAGGTGGCGGAGCGCCGGCCGCTCGTCGTGGTCTGCGACGATGCCTATGCCGGGTTCGTATACGAGCCGGATGTCCCCCGGGCCTCCCTCTTCTGGGACCTGATCGGGTCTCATTCTAATCTGGTGCCCGTCAAGGTCGATGGCGCGACAAAGGAGCTCTCTTTTTTTGGCGGCCGGGTCGGTTTCCTCACTTTCGGCCTGGAGCCGGAGTCGGACGCGGCCCGCGCGATGGAGAGCAAGGTGAAGATGCTGGTGCGCTCCGGGGTGGGCTCGCCGTTGGCCCCGAGCCAGGTGGTGCTGCTCCAGGCGCTGCGCAACGAGAGGATCGGAGACGAGGTCGAGCGGGTGCGGCTGCTCCTGGAAGGGCGCTACCGGGCGCTCAAGGATGCCCTGGCCGAAGCGGACCCCGGGCTGCTCACGGTCCTCCCCTTCAACTCCGGCTGCTTCGCCCTGGTCGAGCTGCCCGAGGCGCTCGGCCTGACCTCGGAGCAGATCCGGCTCCACCTGCTGGAGCATCACGAAACCGGGTTGATCTCGCTGGAGCCCCGGTATCTCCGGATCGCCCACTGCTCGGTGGATGCCGGCGCTCTTCCCGAGCTGGCCCGGCGGGTGGAGCTTGGGGTCCGGGAGCTTACAGCAGGCTCTTGACGTAGCCTCCGTCCACCGCGATCGCCTGGCCGGTGACGTAGGAGGCCTCGGGCGAGCAGAGGAAGCTCACCATGGCTCCGATCTCGTCCGGCTCGGCCACGCGGCCCATGGGGATGTCGGCGATCCGGCCGGCGGCGATCTCCTCCACGCTCTTGCCCGTCCGGGCTGCGGCGGCCGCGGTCAGCTCTTCCTGCCGCTCGGTCCGGGTATAGCCCGGCAGGACGGCGTTGACCGTCACTCCGTCCGGCGCCACCTCCTGCGCCAGAGTCTTCAGGTACCCGACCACGGCCGGACGCAGGCTGTTCGAGAGGGCGAGGGCGGGGATCGGCTGCCGGGTGGAAACGGAGTTGATGGCCACGACCCGTCCCCAGCGGCGCTCCCTCATGCCCGGGAGGACCAGCCGGCAGAGCCGCGGCACGAAGAGGAGCACGAGAGGGATCGCGACCTGCCAGTCCTCCTCGGTGGTGTCCACCGCCGGCTTGGCGGGCGGGCCGCCGCCATTGGCGACCAGGACGTCCACGGGTCCGAGGCGGCGCTCCACCTCGTGGACCAGGTTGGCGAGGGCATCGGCGTCGCGGATGTCCGCGGGCACGGCGATCACCTCGGATCCCTCAGACGCCAGCCGCTCCCTCGCTTTGTCCAGCTTCTCCCCTCCCCGGCTGGCGATGGCCACCCGCGCTCCGCGTCGGGCCAGGGCCTTGGCTGAAGCGAAACCGAGGCCGCTGCTGCCCCCGGTGACGAGCGCGATCCGGCCTTTCAGGTCGCTCATCGGACTCTCTCTCCCTGCTCGTTGTAGTCGTAGACGCCCCGTCCGACCTTGCGCCCGAGGCGGCCGGCGCGCACGTGCTGGACCAGGAGCGTGCTCGGCCGGTAGGCCTCGCCCAGGGTGCGGTGGAGGAACTCCAGGATCGACAGGCGCACGTCCAGCCCCACGAGGTCCACCATCTCGAACGGACCCATGGGATGGTTCAATCCGAGCTTGAGCGCCTTGTCGATGTCCCCGGCGCTCGCCACCCCCTCCTGGAGCATGCGGAACGCCTCGTTGCCGATCAGGGCGTTGATGCGCGAGGTGACGAACCCGGGCGACTCGTTGACCGTGACCATCTCCTTGCCCATGCGCACGCCCACCTCGCGCAGGGTGTCGAGGGTCTCCTGCGAGGTCTCGAGGCCGCGGACCAGCTCGATCAGCTTCATCACGTGCACCGGGTTGAAGAAGTGCATGCCCGCGAAGCGGCCGGCCCGGCCGGTCGAGGCGGCCATCTCCGTGATGGAAAGCGCCGAGGTGTTCGATGCCAGGAACGCGTGCTCCGGACAGTTGCGGACGACTTCCTGAAAAGTCCGGATCTTGAGACCCATGTCCTCGGGCACGGCCTCGATGACCAGGTCCGCCTCGCGCACGGCGCCTCCTAGGTCCTCGTGGAGGCTCAGGAGTCCGCGGGTGCGCTCGGCGAGGTCCGCGGCGACCTTGCCCAGCTCCACCCCCTTGGCGAGGTTGCGGTGGATCGTGGACTCGGCTTTCTTCAAGGCCTCGGGGAACGGGTCGTACAGATGGGTCGTATAACCGGCGAGGGCGGCCACGTGGGCGATGCCGCGCCCCATCGTGCCCGCGCCGAGGACGGCGACGGTCGAGATCTCTGCCATCTGGGTTCCTCAGGAGACGGGGATGTTGTGGACGCCGGTTGTCCTGGCGGCCAGGTTGCGGAGCTCGTCGGCGATGGCCAGGGTGTTGCGCACGGCCGCGGCAGCCAGCTCCTGGAGCTCGGGAGTGGAGGCGTACTTCTCCAGGACCTGGCGGCCCAGCTCGTGGTGGTGCAGCTCCTCGGGCTGGATGACCTCGTCGTACAGGCGGGCCGTGCCCTCGTCTCCGACGGAGCGGCAAAACCGGACGAACTGGGCGTTGCGCACGGTGGCGATGGCCTCGCTGGTGAACGGGCCGGCGGCGATGCGCTCCACGGTGGTGCGCAGGCCGCGCAGGTACTGGTAGAGAGGGCTGTGGCCGTCGGCCAGCGGGTCGAAGGCCGAGAGGTCCTCGCCCAGCTCGGTCAGGCGCTGGCTGATCATGCCGTAGTGCTTCATCTCGTCCCCGCACTGCAGGGCGAGGCACATCTTGGCGTCCACCTCGGGGGTGGTCGGCATCCAGAAGCCGGCGAGCTCCGAGGCCTCCAGCTCGCTCTTGAGCGCGAGCTGGAGCAGGGTGACCACGTCGACCTGGCCCTCCGACTCCGCCTCCAGCGTGTCGGTCTCGCCCAGGCGGGCGAAGAGCTGGTTCATCTCCTCCATCAGTCCCGCGACGAACTCCTTGCCGTTCACCAGTACCTCCTTGGAAGAGATTCTATCGGGATTCGAGAGTGCGCAACACGGCGCGCACCGGGGAAGCGTCGAGCCCGGCCATGCGGAGCGGCAGGGCGATCAGCTCGTAGACCCCCTCGGGTACGCCGTCGAGCACCAGCCCTTCCAGGATGCCGACGCCTCCCCGCCAGAGAGTATGGTGGGCATCCAGCGTCTTGCTGTCGAAGGGATCGACGGATGGAGTATCGAGCCCCACGACCAGCACCTTGCGCTCGCCCAGGAGGGCGGCCAGCTCCGGCGAAATGGCGGAGAAGCGTTCGGGGAACGTCCGCCGGTCGCGCACGCTCTCGGTCTTGAGCAGCAGGCGGGGGGGATTGGAGAGATCGATCCCCTCCAGGTGCCGCGGCTCGATGAGCGGCTGCGGCGGGACCCTGGCCACCCGGCAGGGACCCAGATAGCGCTCCAGGGGCATGTCCGCAATCCCCTCGCCCCGCGGCTCGGTGTGGAACGGGGCGTCGGCGTGGCAGCCCAGGTGCGGAGTCGTGGTGATCGCCGACAGGTTGACGCTCCCCCCCTCCGCGAGGGACCAGGTCAGGCGCGACTGGAACGGGGTGTCGCCCGGCCAGACCGGGATCTCGGGGTGGATGATGGGGGAGAGGTCGTAGAGCATCGGGGGCCTCCTGGACCCCCGATCATAGCCTATCGCCCCAAGCCTACCGTCCCACTCCGGCCGGCTCGGAGATCTTCTCCAGGACCTTGCCCAGGTCCTTGGTGCCGACGGCCTTGCGCTCGCGGGCGAGGTCGGCCTGGGCGACCATGCCCAGGATGCGGTTGCCCTCGTCCACGATCGGGATGCGCCGCACCTGGTTGCTGGCCATGGCGTTCTCGACCTCGTCCAGGCTGTCCTCGGGACGGCAGGAGTGGACGTTGCTCGACATGACCTCGCGGACGGCGACGTCCACCGACTCGCCGCGGCCGAGGACGCGCAACGCCAAGTCGCGGTCCGTGACCACGCCGACCAGCCGGCGGTTGCTCTCGCTTTCGACGACCGGCAGGCTGCCGACGTCATGGTCCTCCATCAGCCGGGCCGCCTGGCGGGCGGTTGTCTCGGGGGTGATGCAAGCGGGGTTCTCGGTCATGATATCGCGTGCTTTCATCAGAGATCCTCCTATCGGGGATACGGTCCTTGGCAGGGCCGGAACAGGCCCTCTATCAGGGATTGCAAGAGGCGGGCCGGTCTGGCGTAGGATAGCCAGCGATGAGCGACCCTGAGGTGATCGTCCCCGCGCATGTCCCGCCTGCCGCCCTGGCCGACCTGAGCGAGGCCCAGCAGCGCAGGGTGGAGGTCGTGGCCCATCACGTGCGGGGCATCCTGACCGCGCTCGGGCTCGACCTGACCGACCCCAACCTCGCCGAGACCGACCTCCGCGTGGCCAAGATGTACATGGAGATGTTCCACGGGCTGGAGGAGGGGGCCGAGCCCAAGGTCACCACCTTCCCCAATGACGAGTGCTACAGCCACATGGTGATGGAGAAGGACATCCCCTTCTACTCCATGTGCGCCCACCACCTCGTCCCCTTCTACGGCCACGCGCACATCGCCTACATCCCCAACGAGCGCATCCTGGGGCTGTCCAAGTTCGCCCGCATCCTGGAGTTCTACGCCAAGCGGCCGCAGCTCCAGGAGCGCCTGACCGAGCAGGTGGTCACCTTCCTCCAGGAGAAGCTCCAGCCGCAGGGGGCCATGGTGGTCATCGAGGCCCGTCACCTCTGCGTCGAGATGCGCGGCGTCAAGAAGCCGGGCGCGCTCACCGTCACCTCGGCCATCCGCGGCATCTTCCACCAGAAACCCGTGCGGGAGGAGTTCCTTGACCTGCTCCGCCGTCGCTAAGGCCACCAAGACCGCCCTTCTGCTGCTCCTGGTGGGCTGCGCCAGCTCTCCCCCGCGCGACCGCGCCGACCTGACCAACCCGTTCCTGGGACCCGAGTACACGGGCTGGCTGATCGGACCCGTCTCCCGCCTCGCCACGCCGGAAGAGATCCAGGCCTTCCAGGCGATCACCACCGACGAGCAGGCGGGGCAGTTCGTCGAGGCCTTCTGGGCGAAGCGCGACCCGAACGGCGACGCGCCCGGCAACCCCGTGCGCCAGGCCTTCGAGCAGCGCGCCGACCATGCCGACCGCGCCTTCACCGAGGCCGGCTACCGTGGCCGGCGCACCGACCGCGGCGCGGTGTTCATCCTCTACGGCCCGCCGAAGAAGTTGGACTACGAGGTGTCGCCCTCGCCGGGCGAGCCGCCGCTCGAGGTCTGGATCTACGACGAGACCTCCCCGTCGGGGCTCGACGGCAGGCGGCCCGCGAACCTCTACCGTTTCATCAAACGGGGCGACCTGACCGTGACCTATTCTCCCGGCCGTACCGACCCCCGGCTCAGGCACCGCCCGGACCAGTCGCCGGACCCGTTCCCGTAAGGAGAGCAGATGACCCAGGCTCGCGCCGTCCTGGCAGGGACCGGAATCGCCGTCCCGCCGCTCGAAGTCGACAACCACATGCTGGCCCGGATCATCGAGACCAGCGACGAGTGGATCCGCGAGCGCAGCGGCGTCCAGACCCGCTACTACGTCGAGCCCGGAGTGGGCTCGTCCGACCTCGGCGCCGAGGCGGCCCGGGCCGCCTTGGCCGACGCCGGCATGGAGGCGAGCGAGATCGACTACATGGTCTGCGCCACCATGACCCCGGACCACTACTTCCCCGGCTCCGGCACCCTGATCCAGCAGAAGCTCGGCATGCGGCCGCTCCCGGCCCTGGACATCCGCCAGCAGTGCGCGGGCTACGCCTATGGCCTGCAACTCGTGGATGCCCTGATCCGCAGCGGAGTGGCCCGCAACGTCCTCCTCGTGGGGACCGACGTCCACACCTCCCTGATGCCATTCTCGGCGCGCACCTTCGAGGTGCTCCACGGCCGCGACCCCGGCCCGCTTTCGGACGAGGACTTCCAGTGGAACTCCCAGTTCCGCCACCTCCTCGTGCTCTTCGGGGACGGGGCCGGCGCCATGGTCTTCCGGGCGCAGGAAGCAGACGGTCGGGGGATTCTGGACTCCGCCCTCTACGGTGACGGCAACCACAAGGAGATCCTCTACGTGCCGGGCGGCGGATCGTCGCGGCGGCCGTGGGTGACCCCCGAGATGATCCGGACCGCCGACACCGTGCCGGTCATGGACGGCCGGCAGGTCTTCAAGCTCGCCGTGACCCGCATGCCAGAGGCCACGCGCGAGGTGCTCTCGCGCCAGGGCTACGGGCTCGAGGATCTGGACCTCCTCATCATGCACCAGGCCAACCTGCGCATCAACGAGAAGGCGCAGCAGATGCTCAAGCTGCCCGACGGCAAGGTCTTCAACAACATCCAGAAGTACGGGAACACCACCTCCGCCACCCTGCCGCTGGCCTTTCACGAGGCGCGCAAGGCAGGCCTGGCGCCCGAGGGCGCGCTGGTCGCCTTCGCCGCGCTCGGCGCCGGCCTGCACTGGGGCGCCGTGCTCATGCGGGTGTGATGACGGGTGTAATGACGGACACGATTCTGGGACCCGTGGAGATCGCGGAGGCGCTGTCGCGCCGAGTCCTCGGCCAGGACGGCGCCATCCGCGAGATGGCGGTGGCCCTCTCCAAGCACCTGGCCGGCCTGCGCACCGGCAACATCCTGATGATCGGCTCCTCCGGGACCGGCAAGACCACGCTCATGCGGGCGGTGGAGTCCTACCTCGCCTCCGATCCGGCGCTGGCCTCGCGCTCGACCGTGGTGCGCATCCACGCCAACGTGCTGGGGGAGGAGGCGGAGCGCGGGCGTCCGGGCGAGGCCGTGCTCGGCCGGCTCCTCCAGAGGGCGCGCGAGCAGCTCGGTCCGCACGCCGGTCTGGACGAGCTGCTCCGCCGGGCCTCCACCGGGCTGGTCTTCGTGGACGAGGTCGACAAGATCCGCTCCCACGTCGGGGGTCTGACGAACGTGGCGGGCATCCGTGCCCAGGAAGCCCTGCTCACCCTGATCGAGAACGAGGCGGTCACCTTCGACCTGCCGGACTGGTCCGGCGGCGGCACGGTGACGATCGATTCGAGCGGTCTCCTCTTTGTCTGCGCGGGCGCGTTCGAGGGGCTCTACGACTCGGTCTTCGACCGGGTGACGATCGGGAAGGACCGCGGCGCGCTCCAGCCGGTGACCATGGTCGAGGGGGGCAGGGTGCAGGAGGTGCTGGTCTTCCACCTGCGGGACTGGCTGCGCAACGAAGACCTCTTCGAGTACGGGATGAGCCCGCAGTTCCTCTCCCGCTTCGACGCGGTCGTGCTCCTCCAGGACCTGGGGCCGGACGAGCTGGTCCACATCTTCCTGGAGAGCCCGGACTCCTCCTACCACCAGAGCCGCGCCTACTTCGAGACGCGCGGCGTCCACCTGGCGCTCTCGCCCGCCGCGGTCCGCCGCATCGCCGCCGCCGCCGCCCGCCAGCCCCGCCTCGGAGCCCGCGCCCTGCGCGAGGTCTTCCGCCGGGTCATCCGCGATTACGAGTTCAATCCCACCGCCTCCACGGTGGGGGGAGCGCTGCTCATCGACCTGCCCGAGGTCGAGGCGGCGCTGGGATAGCCTGGGATACCTCGCCGCGCCGTCCCACTTCCGGACCGGAGCCATGAACCGCTCCCCTGGAAGGAGGACGATATGCGGAGCATCAGGTGTCTTGCCCTTGCCATTCTTCTGTGCGCCAGTCTGCAACAGCGGGCCGAGGCCCAGGAGGCGCCGGCCCAGGCCGCGCTGCCGAAGCCGGCGACGGCCGCCACGAAGGAGAGGAACGCGGCGGTCCTCAAGGAGCTGCCGTTTCAGAACCGCGAGGACTTCGCGGAGGCGCAGCGCGGATTGATCGCCAAGATCGACCTGCCCGTCATCCGCGGCGACTCCCCCCTGCCGATCTGGGACCTGACCGCCTACACGCGGTTCGTCAACCTCGATACGCCCGCCCCCGACACGGTCAACCCCAGCCTCTGGCGGCAGCTCCAGCTCCTCACGATCGCCGGGCTCTTCCAGGTCACCGACCGCGTCTACCAGGTCCGGGGCTACGACCTCTCGAACGTCAGCATCATCGAGGGGGACACCGGCCTTCTGATCATCGATCCCCTGATCAGCGAGGAGACCGCGCGCGCCTCCCTCGACCTCTATTACAGGCACCGGCCGCGCAAACCCGTCGTGGCCGTGATCTTCACCCACAGCCACGTGGACCACTACGCCGGGGTCGCCGGGATCGTGACCCCCGAGGACCTGGCGGCGGGCAGGGTGAAGATCATCGCTCCCGACAACTTCCTCGAAGAGGCGGTGAGCGAGAACGTCATCGCCGGCAACGCGATGGGCCGGCGCGCCACCTACATGTACGGCGCGTTCCTGCCCAAGGGACCGAAAGGCCAGACGAGCGCCGGCCTCGGGCTCACCAACTCGCTCGGCACCAAGTCCCTGCTCGACCCGACCGACTCGATCACTCAGACCGGCCAGGAGATGACGGTGGACGGCGTGCGCATCCGCTTCCAGCTCACGCCCAACACCGAAGCGCCTGCCGAGATGAACTTCTACTTCCCCGATCTCAAGGCTCTGTGCATGGCCGAGAACATGGCCGCCACCTTCCACAACGTGCTCACGCTGCGCGGCGCCAAGGTGCGCGATCCGCTGCAATGGAGCAAGTACCTGCAGCAGGCGATCGATCTCTTCGCGGGCGAGGCCGAGGTGGTCTTCACCAGCCATCACTGGCCCAAGTGGGGCCAGGCCCAGATCCTCAACTACATGTCCAAGCAGCGCGACCTCTACAAGTACATCAACGACCAGGCGTCACGGCTGTTCAACCAGGGCTACACGATCCTCGAGCTCGCGGAGATGATCAAGCTGCCCGAGAGCCTCGCCCAAGAGTGGTTCAACCGCGGCTACTACGGCACCGTCAACCACAATGCCAAGGCGGTCTACCAGCGCTACCTCGGCTGGTTCGACGGCAACCCGGCGCACCTGCACACCTATCCGCCGGCCGAGGGAGGCAAGCGCTACGTCGAGGCCATGGGCGGCGCCGACGCCGTGCTCGCCAAGGCGGCGGAGGCCTTCAAGCAAGGCGACTACCGCTGGGTCGCGGAGCTGGTGAGCCACGTCGTCTTCGCCGATCCGGACAACCGGCAGGCCCGTCTGCTAGAAGCCGACGCCCTGGAGCAGCTCGGCTACCAGGCCGAGAGCGGCCCCTGGCGCAATTTCTTCCTGATGGGAGCGCAGGAGCTCCGGGTCGGGGTCTTCAAGCCCGGAGGCGAGAGCGGCGGCGTGAGCACCGAGGTGGTCGAATCGATGGATGTCGATCTGCTGCTCGACTACGTCGCCATTCACCTGAACGGCCCGCGCGCCGCCGGCAAGATCGGGCGCTACGACTTCGTCTTCACGGACGTCGAGCAGACCTGGCGCGTGAACCTGGAAAACGCGGTCCTCCAGTATTCTCCGGCCCGACCGGGAGCCGCCGCGGAAGCGACCCTCACCCTTACCCGCGCCACCCTGAACGACGTGATCGGCGGAAAGGTCACCTACGACCAGGCGGTGAAGTCCGGAGCGATCCAGGTGAGCGGCAATCAGGCCGCGGCGGCCGAGCTGTTCTCGCTCCTGGATCTCTTCGATCCCTGGTTCAACATCGTGACGCCGTGAAGAGGAAGGCGGTACACTGGGCTCTCCGACCACGGAGGCGAGATGGAGCAACTTCCCGCTTGGGGATCCGTCCGGCGAGCCCTGTTCCGGTTCCTGTTCTGCTACCTCGCCCTCTACAACTTCCCCTTCCCCCTGGACGTCATTCCCGCCTACGGCGAGGTCCTGAAGCAGTTGTACAGGGAGATCTGGAACGCGGTCCTGCCTTGGGTGGGGGAGCACGTATTCGGGGTCGAGGTCCGTTTGCGCGCCTCGGGCGGCGGGGACACGACCTACGGCTACGTGCAGCTCTTCTGCTATCTGATCCTCGCGCTGGCGGCCATGGCCATCTGGACGCTCCTGGACAGCCGGCGCGTCAGCTACGCGCGGCTCCACGAATGGCTGCGGGTCTACGTCCGCTTCGCGCTGGCGGCCGCGATGATCCTGTATGGGGCGTACAAGGTAATTCCGGAGCAGTTCGGCCCCCCGTTTCCGAGCGATCTCCTGCAGCCGATCGGCGAGAGCTCTCCCATGAAGCTCCTATGGACGTTCATGGGGGCGTCCATTTCCTACGTCATCTTCACCGGCGCGGCCGAGGTGCTCGGCGGCCTGCTGCTTGTCGCCCGCCGCACCACGCTGCTCGGCGCGCTCCTGTGCATCGGGGTCCTGAGCAACGTGGTCATGCTCAACCTCAGCTACGACGTGCCGGTCAAGCAGTACTCATCCCACTTGCTCCTGATGGCTGTCTTTCTGGTTGTTCCCGACCTGAGGCGGCTCGCGAGCCTGTTCGTCCGGAACCGCCGGGTGCCGCCCGCCGAGCCGCCCCCGCTTTTCGCCAGCCGCAAAGGCAACCGCGCCGCGCTGGTCTTCCGCTCGGTGTTCATCCTGTACGTCACCGTCGCTGCGCTCCACCGGTCCTACAAGGACAGGCTGCAATTTGCGGACTTGGCGGCCCGACATCCGTTGTACGGAGTCTGGGAGGTCGAGGAGCTCGCAGTCGACGGGGCCGTCCGGCCGCTGCTGGTCACGGACGAAACCCTGTGGCGACGGCTGGTCTTCGATTGGCCGGGGGCGATCGGCATCCAGTATCCCCACGAGGCTGCGATCCACGAGTATGAGCTTAGGCTGGACCCCGGGCCGCACAGGTACACGCTCTGTTGCGACCCGGAGTGGAAGGCCGCCATCTCCTACAAGCGGGTCGAGCCGGACGTGCTCGCCCTGGAGGGGACGGTGGACGGCAGGCAGATCCGCGGCCGGTTCCGCCGGCTGGACGATTCCCGGTTCCCGCTCCTCAGCCGCGGCTTCCACTGGATCAACGAGTGGCCTCTCAACCGCTGAGACAGGACAGAATTACGGAGCTATCGGACCAGAGTGCGAACTTGTCGGACCAATATCAAAATTTATCGGACACAGCCTTGAGTTTATCGGACCTGATCGCCGCATCACCGGGCAGACGATCGAATGAATCGGACATACATGGTTAGTCGCCGGACAGGACAGCGAAGTTACCGGACCAGTTCCAGTAAAATTTGGACCGCGACCGGATGAAATCGGTCTTCAGCGCGCGAAAATCGGACCTTCAGGCGGAGGAAAGAGACCGAGCGGAGGTGTTTTCGGACAGGATCACCGCTTGCCACGCGGCGATTTCCCATCCATCTCCTCCCGCACGGCAGCGCGGATCGAATCCTTCAACTCCCCGCCTAGCGCCTCCTTCAGCGCGTCGCGCACCAGCGCGGCGACGTCGCCGGAGGCACCATTCGCCGGCTTCCCGGCGTTGGGAGGAGCGATCTCCCGGGGCATGATCCAGTCGTGGAGGCGGTACTTCGCTTCCTGCTGGGGAAAGCCGAGCTCCAGGAAGTCCTGAGCCGGAACGTTCAAGAGGCGGGCGAGCCCCACGATGTGGCGCACCCGGAGCTCATTTCTGCCGTCGAGGATCCGATCGAGATTGCCGTGGCCGAGACTCATCGCCGTCTCGATGCGGCGGATGGACAGACCGGAGGCACTGATCGCCTGCCGCATGACGGCGCGCAACTGCCGGAGGTCTTCGCTCATGAAGGTGGGACAACTCTACGGCAGGTCCGCCGGGACTTCAAGACCGCGCGCTAACTCGCGCGCTCAATTCAAACCCAGTTGCCTTCGAATCAGCTCGCAGAGGCTGTTCTTGATCTCGCGGCGTCCATCATCAACTTATAGGCGTCCCGGATGTTTTCCTCCAACTCGGGCAGGGACTCGCCCTGGCTGAAAACGCTTGGAACCTCTTTCAGCCGCCCGATGTACCAGTCTTCGTCGATCCAGTACTCCAGGGTGAACGATTTACGCATGTAAGTCTCCTCAAAGCTTCGCTTTGCGTCGCAGGCGGTCCAGCTCCTCGGCGAGAGCCCAAGCCCGTTCCTCGGCTGCTGCGGCGCGGTCCTCAGCGGTTTGGCGAGCAGCGATCTCCGACCGGAGCGCCGCCTCGAGCTCGTCGTTCCACAGGAGCTTCTCTCCGCTTGCTGTGTCCACCAACCGCAGCCGCTCGTCTTCGGGCCGTACCGTTACGCCGGCAGTCCGAACGTCCAGCGAGCCGTCACTGTTCACCGGAATCGACCGATAGCGGCCCCGTTCGAGACGATAACCCTGAAGCCGCGGCTCCAGGTAATCCCCGTAGGGATCGAAGAGCACCAACTCCTCCACGCCGAGTCGCTCGTAGAGGACCTTCTTGGAGCCCATGTCCTCGCGCCGGGTCCACCGCGAGGTGATCTCGAAGACCAGGGCGGGAACCTTCTCTTCCCAGAGGAGATAGGTGTCCCGGCTCCTCTTGGCGACACCCCGGGCGAACAGGACGTCGGGAGCCACGGACTTGTTGCGGTCTCCCTTTTGGTAGTAGAGGAGGAGGTTGCCGCCCACCCACACGTCCGCCGTGCCGGCGAAGCGCCGTTCCAGTCCTTCGATGACATCGGACATCACCACGCGGTGGAGCGTCGTCTCGGCCATGGGCTGGCCGTCGGAGGTGGGGTACTCGATCTCCTGCTCGAGCGGCAGTGCGCACATACGTGCCTTTCCTCTTGAAACGGTCCCGACGGTCGCGCCATCAGATCACCAGGAGGCGTCCTGACGCAACCCCCTTTTATGGTACCACGCCCCGCCGCCCCTGCCGCCGGGCCAGCAGCTCGCGGTATCTCTCTCTCCTCTTGCGCGCCTGCCAGAAGCGGGGGAGGAAGGTGACCAGAAAGAAGAGCGCCATGGCGATCCCGAGCTGGACGAAAACTCCCGAGCGGGCTCCCGTGGCCGCCCGGGAGAGGGCGTGGGCGAAGTAGGTGAAGAAGGGGACGGTCAGCGCGAGCCCCACGAAGGTCGAGGAGAGGAACAGGCCGGGCCGGATGCCCACGAAGGCGGCGCAGTAGTTGACCAGGGCGAAGGGGAGGGGCAGGAAACGGACTCCCGCCAGGCTCCAGAAGCCGCCTCGCCTCGCCACCATCCGCTCCACCCGGCGCAGCTTCCGGCCGAAAAGGTGGAGGACGAAGTCCCTCCCCAGCACCCGGCCCAGCCAGTAGGTGGTGGCCGCTCCCAGGAAGGTGCCGAGCACGTTGTAGACCGACCCCCAGAGCACGCCCCAGACCATGCCGCCGGCAACCAGCATCGGCGTCGCGGGCACGCCCAGGGTACAGAGGACCACGAAGGAGAGGACCAGCAGCACCGGCGCCCACCAGGTGCCGCGCAGGCGCTCGAACAGGGCCAGGATCGCATCCTTGTTCAGATACTCGGCCAGCGGCGACCATTGGAAGACCGCGAAGCCGGTGCCTACGATCAGCACCAGGGCCAGGAAGCGGAGGAGGAGGCGCGGCGGGATGCGCGGCGCGGCCTGGAGGCGCGGCGGCGCGGCCGCGGCCCGGTCCACCGTCGGCGGGAGCTCCTTGCGCAGCCTCGCCACGTTCACACCCAGCACCGCATCCGGCAGCCCGGCCAGCACGTTTCTCGCCGAGTCGTAGAGGTGGGTCGCCGAGTCCCACCGGCGATCCCATTGGTGGTGGAGCGCGCCGGCCAGGCGGATCAGGGCCAGGCAGAGCTCGCGGTCGTCCCCGGTCAGAGCCTTCCAGGGCTCTTCCCAGGCGATGAGCGCCTGGACGTACTCCCCCCTCAGGTAGGCCTCGTAGCCGGGGAGGAGCAGAGGGTTGATAGGCACGAGTCGTTTGTCACAGTAGGGGCGGCCCTTGTGGCCGCCCTCCGGCCCGGGCGCCCACGAGGGACGCCCCTACGAGGGACCGGGGCCGAGCTGGACAGTCCCCGTCCCTCCGCCCTCGCCCGGGAACAGGAACTCCCGCATGTGGAGGTTGAGGGTCTGCTGCGAGCCGGCGTCCATGAAGTTGAGGCGGAGCTCGTTGATGATGATGACCTCGGCCTTCTGCCACTCCGCCCAGCAGTCGGCGCAGACCTTCTCCTGGATCTCGGCGCCGAGCGGGCCGGGCATGGTTCGCCGGGTCAGGGCCGGAGCGTCCGTCCGTCCGCAGCGCGCGCAGTGGACCGTTGTTTCAGGCATCAGCGGACCTCCCCTGGCAGGACGATGAGGCTGTCCTGGCGTTGCAGGATCTCCCTGGGCACACGGACGACCAGCACGAGGTCGGTGTCGTCGGGATTCCCCCGGAGCCCCTTCACGATCTCGTCCGGGACGTTCAGCTTCACGTAGGCCGGACGCTTCTCGTTCTGGCGGGCGCTCTCGGCGACCAGGTCGCGGAGCGGGATCAGCTCGACCCGCTCCGGGTACTTCTCCAGAGCGTAGGTCAGGCTCCGTATCGGGTTCTTCGGGGGGTTTTGCATGGAAGGAATCTTATACCGTCCGCTCGATCCCGGAAGGCTCCAACCGCCCCTCCTTGGTCAGGGCACGGCGGAAGTACTCGACGGTGCTTTTGAGGCCCTCGGCCAGCGGCACCTTCGGCTCCCAGCCCAGGTGCGTCCGGGCCAGGGTGATGTCCGGCTGCCGGGTCTGCGGGTCGTCGACCGGCAGCGGCTTGAAGACGATCTCGCTGTCGCTCTGCACCGCGTCGCGGATGGTCTCGGCGAATTCCAGGATGGTCATCTCATGCGGGTTGCCGATGTTGCACGGCTGGGCGAGGTCGCTGTTGAGCAGCCGCCAGATCCCCTCGACGAGGTCGTCCACGTAGCAGAAGGAGCGGGTCTGCCGGCCTTCTCCGAAGACGGTCATGGGCTCGCCGGTGAGGGCCTGCTGCAGGAACGCGGGCACCACCCGGCCGTCCCTCAGGCGCATGCGCGGGACGTAGGTGTTGAAGATCCGCACGATGCGGACCTCCAGGCCGTGGGTGCGGTGGTAGGCCATGGCCATGGCCTCGGCGAAGCGCTTGGCCTCGTCGTAGACCCCACGGGGACCCACCGGGTTCACGTTGCCCCAGTAGGTCTCTTTCTGCGGATGCTCCTTGGGGTCGCCGTAGACCTCCGAGGTGGAGGCGAGCAGGAAGCGCGCCCCCTTGGCCTTGGCGAGGCCGAGGGAGTTGTGGGTACCGAGCGAGCCGACCTTCAGGGTCTGGATCGGCAGCTCCAGGTAGTCCACGGGGCTTGCCGGCGACGCGAAGTGGAGCACGCGGTCGACCCGGCCCTCCAACTGGAACGGGTTCGACACGTCGTGCTGGATGAACTCGAAGTCGTCCCGCTCCATCAGGTGCTGGATGTTGTCGGTCCGCCCGGTGACCAGGTTGTCCACGCAGACCACCCGGTGGCCTTCGGCGAGCAGGCGCTCGCAGAGGTGCGATCCCAGGAACCCTGCCCCGCCGGTGACGACCGTCCGCGGGGTCACGATCTTGAGCCTCCCACGGCGCGCAGGTGGGCTGTCTCGGGTTGGGTTTGGGGCCGGGCTTCGGGCCGGCCGATGGACACGTAATGAAAGCCGGCGGCGGCCATCTTCCTGGGCTCATAAAGGTTGCGCAGGTCGACGATCAGCGGCCTCTTGAGGAGCTTCTGCATGCGGTCGAGCTCCAGCTTGCGGAACTGGTTCCACTCGGTGACGATGACCAGGGCGTCGGCCTCCTTGGCGGCATCGTAGGCGTCCTTGCAGAAGCCGAGCCTGGGATCCTTCACCATCTTCTCGAACTCGTCCATCGCCTTGGGATCGTAGGCGCGGACGCTCGCCCCGCCGCTCAGGAGCCCGCGCACGATGACCAGCGCCGGAGAGTCGCGGACGTCGTCCGTGTCCGGCTTGAAGGAGAGCCCGAGGAGGGCGACCGTCTTGCCGGAGACGCCGTCCAGCGCCGCCTCGATCTTGTCGATCATGCGCGCTTGGACCTCCTCGTTGACCTTGACCACGGCCTCGATGATGTGGAACCGGCGGTCGGCCCGCCTGGCGATGGTGGCCAGGGCGCTGGTGTCCTTGGGGAAGCAGGAGCCGCCGAAGCCCGGGCCGGCGCTCAGGAACTTCGGCCCGATGCGGTTGTCCATGCCCATGCCCTTGGCCACGACCTCGACGTCCGCGTTCCACTCCTCGCAGATCCGCGCCACCTCGTTGATGAACGAGATCTTCGTCGCCAGGAAGCCGTTGGAGGCGTACTTGATCAGCTCGGCGCTCTCCACGTCCGTGATGATGAAAGGCACGTCGGCGGCGGCCAGCGGCGAGTAGACGTCCTTCATCAGCTCGGCGGCCCTGGGATCGCGGGTGCCGATGACCACCCGGTCGGGGTGCATGAAGTCCTCGATCGCCGAGCCCTCGCGCAGGAACTCGGGGTTGCTGACCACGGCGAAGTCGTGCTTGCCGGCCTTCTTGCTGACGATCTTCTCGATCTCCTTGCCCGTTCCGATCGGGACCGTGCTCTTGGTGACGATGATCTTGTAGCCGTTGAGGTGCTCGCCGATCGATTCCGCCACCTCGTGGATGAAGCGCAGGTCGGCGGAGCCGTCCTTCTTGGGCGGGGTGCCCACGGCGATGAAGACAGCCTGCGCCTCCTCGATGGCCGGTCCGAGGTCGGTGGAGAAGCGCAGCCGCCCCTCCTCCACGTTCTTCTGGACCAGGTCGCCGAGCCCCGGCTCATAGATCGGGATCTCTCCGTTGGAGAGGCGGTCGATCTTGCCTGCGTCCTTGTCGACGCCGACGACCTTCATGCCGAAGTCGGCGAGGCAGGCTCCCGTGACCAGACCGACGTAGCCGGTTCCTACGACGCAGATGTTCATGGTGTTTGTTCTCGCTTTTCATTCAGATACCAGGCCACGAAGCGACGCAGCCCTTCACGGATCGGGACCTTGGGCGAGTATCCCAGGAGCCGCTCCGCCTTCGAAACGTCGGCATACGTGATCGGCACGTCCCCGGGTTGTGCGGGAAGATATTCGATGCGCGGCTCCACGGCAAGCTCTTCCGCGATCCAGTGGACCAGGTCCTTGAGCGACGTGGTGTACGCCCCGCCCAGGTTCAGGATCTCGAAGCCGGGTGCCAGGTCGAGCGACGCCACGATGCCGTCCACGATGTCGTCCACATATGTGTAGTCGCGGCGGCTCTCGCCGTCGCCGTACATCGGAATGGTCTTGCCGCGGGCGAGCAGGTCGGTGAACTTGTGGATGGCCATCTCCGGTCGCTGCCGAGGGCCGTAGACCGTGAAGAAGCGCAGGCAGGCGGTCCGGAAGCCGTAAAGGTGGTGGTAGTTGTAGCAGAGCAGCTCGCCCGCTCGCTTGGTCGTGGCATAGGGGCTGATCGGCTGGTTGACCTCGTCGGCCTCGGAGAACGGCACCTTCTCGTTGATCCCGTAGACCGACGAGGAGGAGCCGAAGATGAAGACCTTCGGGCCGTGATGGCGGGCAGCTTCCAGAAGCCGGAGGGTGCCGATGCAGTTGACGTCCTCGTAGAGGATCGGTTCCTTGAGGCTCGGCCGGACTCCGGCACGAGCCGCGAGGTGGACGACGCCGTCGAACTTCCCCTCGGCGAAGAGCCGGTTCACGAGCACCTCGTCGCGGATGTCCCCTTCGACGATCCGGTAATCGCCGGGGTCCGGTCTGTCCAGGAGAGGGGCGACGTTGGCGCGCTTGCGCGCCGGGTCGTAGAAGTCGTTGAAATCGTCGAGCACCGTCACCCGGTCTCCCCGGGCGAGCAGCCGCCGAGTCAGGTGCGAGCCGATGAAGCCCGCGCCGCCGGTCACCAGGATGTGCTTGCTCATGGCGGGGGTGTTCCCTCGGGCGGTGGCATCTCCTCGACGGGCGGCGTCTCTTCCGCGTCCTCCTCCTCGATCACATCCGGCCCCCTGTCGAGCGGAGGAGCGGCCTCGCCCTCCGCTTCCAATGCCTTGCGCTCGTCCTCGTATCTGCTCTCGAGCCCCTTCTTCTGCCGGTTGCGGATCAGCCAGCGCAGGATCCGCGACTCGTTGACGCCGATGAGGATGTCGTTGACGGCCTCGTAGACCTGGGGGTCGTTCAGCAGCTTCGCCGCCGTGCCCTGACCCTGTGTGAGCTTCACCGAAGCTTCGCTGATCCGGTCCACGATCGCCTGGACCTCGCCGGTGACCTTACGGCCGTACTCCTCGTCGTTGAGCAGGCGAGGGAGCAGAGCTTCGCTCGTCTCCAGATCGTTGGTCATGCCCTGCAGGTCCCGCGCCACCTGGTTGAGCTGGGCCAGGGTGTCCTGGACGCTCGCCTTCATGGCCGGGTCGTTGATCAGGGCCGGGGCCAGGCCGGGGCCGCTCTGGACCTGGGAGAGGAGGGTCTCGAAGCGGTCGAGCGAGCTCGCCAGCTTATCGGCCATGGAGCGGTCGTTGAGCAGGCGGCCGAGGGAACCCTCGCCGGCCTCGATCTTGTTGGCGATCCGCTCCATCGACTCGGTGGTGCCGACGATCGAGGAGCGCAGGCGCCGGCCCGACTCGGAGTCGGTGGTCAGCTCGCCGAGCAGCCCCTCGCCGCGCTCCATGCGGCCGAGGATGGTGGAGAGCGAGGCCGAGATCTCCACCACGTTGCTCATCACGTCCTCGCCCGAGGCGAGCAGCGCGTCCACGTTGGTGGGCTGGGCCGCCGGGATCTCCCCCTCGTTGGGGATGACCGGCAGGGCGGGAGCGCCCGTGGAGAGCTCGATGAACTTGTCGCCCAGGAGGCCCAGGGTCTTGATGCGCGCCTGGGAGGAGCCGGGCGCCAGGCTGCCCGCCGCCAGGGGATCGACCGGGCCGCGGATGCGCTCGGCGTACTGGGAGTCGACGCTGATCCAGACCTGGATGTGCTCTTCGGTCGGGTTCTGGGGGAGGACGACCTGCTCCACGGTGCCCACGTCCACGCCGTTGAGCTGCACGGGGTTGCCCGGCTTGAGGCCGCCCACGGTGTTGAACTCGATGTAGTACCGGTTCTTGCGGCTGAACAAGTTGTTCTTGTCGCCGATCAGGAAGATGCCGACGGCCAGGACGGCGAAGGCCACCAGGATCACCAGACCGACGCGGATGGCTCTCCCGCTGTTACGCGGCATCCTCGTCCTCCTCGCGCCCCGCCAGGAAGCTGGACAGCTCCGGGTGGTCGGCGCCGTCGGCCTCCTCCCAGGTGCCCACGAAGGCGAACTTCTTGTCCGCCAGGTAGGCGAGCCGGTCGCCCACCCTGCGGGCCAGGGCGATGTCATGGGTCACGACCACGGAGGTCACACCCAGCTCCTTCTGGATCGAGTTGATCAGCTTGCCGATCGTGGCCGAGGTCGTGGGGTCGAGCCCGGTGGTGGGCTCGTCGAAGAGCACGACCTCGGGGTCGAGCGACAGCGACCGGGCCAGCGCCACCCGCTTCCGCATGCCGCCGGAGAGGTCCGAGGGGAACTTCTTCTCCACGTCCTTGAGGTTCACCTTGGCGAGCTTCTGGCGCACGGTGTCGGCGATCTCGGCCTCGGAGAGCTGCGTGTGCTCGCGCAGCGGGAAGGCCACGTTGTCCATCACGTTCATGGAGTCGAACAGGGCGCCGCTCTGGAACAGCATGGCGATGCGGCGGCGCAGGGGGAAGAGCTCGCGCTCCTCCAGGGCCGAGAGCTCGATGCCGTCGAACGTCACCGTGCCCCCGTCCGGCTTCTCCAGCCCGTTGAGCTGGCGCAGGGTCACGCTCTTGCCGCTGCCGGACTTGCCCAGGATGACCAGGCACTCGCCCCGCAGCACGTCGAAGTCCACGCCGTCCAGCACCACCCGGGTGCCGTACTTCCTGACCAGGCCGCGGACTTGATAGAGAGGTTCAGACACAAGTTGTCTCCCGTTGTCCCTTCACGTAAGGATGTAGAAGAGCTTGGTGAGGAAGAAGTCGGAGATCAGGACCAGGATGGCAGCGAGCACGACCGTATTCGTGGTGGCCCGTCCGACGCCGTCGGCGCCGCCCCGCGTATTGAGGCCATTGTAGCATCCGACGATCGCGATAAAATACGCGAAGAAAAAGGACTTGGCGATGCCGCTGGACACGTCCCCGAAGGTCAGGGCCTCGAAGACGTCGTTGAAGTAGAGCCCCGCCGGCAGGTCCAGAGTCGTGACGGCGATGATCAGTCCGCCGAGGATGCCAAGGCCGTCGCCGATGATGGTCAGCGCCGGCAGCATGACCAGGGTCGCGGCCAGCTTGGGCACGACCAGCTTCTTGACCGGGTCGGCGGCCATGGAGCGCAGGGCGTCGATCTGCTCGGTGACCTTCATGGTGCCGATCTCGGCGGTCATGCCCGAGCCGATGCGGCCGCCCACGATGAGCGCGATCAGCACCGGCCCCAGCTCCCGCACCAGCGACTTCGAGACCACGGCCCCGATGTAGTACTTGACTCCCAGGCTGGGCAGGCTGAGCGCGGTCTGGAGGGCCATGACCATGCCGGTGAAGATGGTCGTGATCCCGGCCACGCCCAGCGACCGGACGCCGATCTGCTCCATCTGGCGCACCCAGAGGCCGATCTCGTAAGGAGGCCGGAGGAGGGCGGCGAACGCCCTGCCGGTCAGGATGGCGAGCTCGCCGGTCTCCTCTGCGATGTCCCGGATCTTCACGAGCGGATGGGCAGCCAGAACGCTGCGTGGGCGATCCCGAGGCCCAGATCGGCCGCGGCCATTGGATAGAGCCCCGGGATGCCGGAGCGCAGGGCCGCGAAGAGGAGCACGAGACCGCCGAGGATCCGGCCGCCGATCGCCACGGCGACGATGCCGCTGTAGCGCCGGGTGTCCCGCGCCGCGAGCAGGTAGAGGGCCGCGAGCATGAGCAGGACGACGGCGAAGATCCAGAGGTAGAACGCCCCTTCGGGCAGGGGCGGGAGAGGCAGGTCGAAAGCCCGGCCGACGCCTCGGGGGCGAAGGCCAGGAGCAAGGCGAAGACGATGTCCCAGAGCGCGCCCAGCACGAGGCTCCCCCGGAGCAGGGCGAGGAAGCGGAAACGGCGGGCGAAGTCGGTGACTGCACTCATACGGAGCGGGATTCTAGCAGGCGATTGATCCCATCCCCCCTCTCCCCAGCCCTCTCCCCCGTGCCGAGGGAGAGGGAGCCCGCCGCCCGGGCCTGGACCCGAAGGACCGGGCGGGAGAGAATAGCGCCACTCATGGAGACCACCCCTCCTCTCCGGACGGCCCGGACGGCGCCACCGCTGTGGATGACGGTCCTGGCCACGTTCACCGGGAACCTGTTCCTGCTGATCGGCAGCCTCATCCTCTCCACCATCGCGGTCCTGGTGAGCTGGATCCCCCCGCGGGGGAACTGGACGTTCGGGGTGTCCCGTCTCTGGTCGCGCTGCCTGCTCGCCGCGAGCGCGGTGCGGATCGAGGCCTGGTACGACCCCGCCGTGGAGCCGGGCCGGAGCTACGTCTTCCTCTGCAACCATCAGAGCCTGTTCGATATCCCGCTCCTCCTCACCACCTGCCCGGGGCAGGTGCGGATGATGGCCAAGAAGAGCCTGTTCCGCGTACCCTTCTTCGGCTGGGGCCTCTCCGCCGGCGGTTTCATCCCGATCGACCGGGGAGATCGGAGCACCGCCCGGAAGAGCTTCTCCTCCGCCCTCGCCCGGGTGCGGGAGGGGACCTCCATCCTCCTCTTCCCCGAGGGGACGCGGTCCCTGGCCGGTACCCTCCTTCCGTTCGAGCGCGGTGGCTTCCTCCTGGCCATGAAGACCGGCCTGCCCATCGTGCCGGTGGGCGTGCGCGGCACCCGCGAGGTCCAGCCCAAGGGCAGCTTCGCCATCCGGCCCGGGAAGGTCGAGGTGCGCTACGGGGCTCCCATCTCCTGCGAGGACTACGGCATCCGGCGCAAGGCGGAGCTCAACGCCGAGGTCCGCCGCCGGGTGTCGGAGCTGGCCGGGCTGGCGCTGCCCGAGGGGGAGGGCTGAAGTGATACGCTTCTAAAAGGTCCGGCCCCTTGCCGGCGCCCAACGAAGAAAACTGAAGGGAAGCATCCGACATGGCAAGCGATCTTGAAACCGCGGCCTGGGAAGCCCTGAAGGGGGTCAAGTTCCCGGGGATGAGCCGGGACATCGTCTCCTTCGGCTTCGTCAGCCGCGTGCGAGCGTGCGCGGGCTCGGTGGTGGTGGACCTCCAGATGGCCACCCTCAACCCCGCTGCCGCCGAGAAAGTCAGGGAAGAGACCGAGCGCATCCTGCACGCCCTCCCCGAGGTGCAGGAGGTGAAGGTCAACATGAACGTGACCAAGCCGCCGACCCGCGAGGAGTCGGCCCAGAAGGCGATCGCGCAGGACGGCTCGCTGATCCCCGAGGTGCGGCATGTGGTGGCCGTGGCGAGCGGCAAGGGCGGGGTGGGCAAGTCCACGGTGGCGGCCAACCTGGCGGTCACCCTGGGCCAGCTCGGCTACCGGGTGGGGTTGCTCGACGCCGACATCTACGGCCCGTCCGTGCCCATGATGTTCGGCATCACCGAGAAGCCGCGGGTGGACGGCAACCGGATCATCCCGTTCCAGAAGTACGGCATCAAGGTCATGTCCCTCGGCTTCATCATGGAGGCCGACACGCCGGTGATCTGGCGCGGTCCCATGGTGATGCGGGCCATCGAGCAGATGCTGGGGGACGTGGAGTGGCGGGAGCTCGACTACCTGATCCTGGACCTGCCGCCGGGCACCGGCGACGCGCAGCTCACCGTCACCCAGAAGGTGCCTCTGTCCGGAGCGGTGATCGTCACGACGCCGCAGGACGTGGCGCTGATCGACGCCCGCAAGGGACTGGCCATGTTCAAAAAGGTGAACGTGCCGGTCATCGGGATCATCGAGAACATGTCCTCGTTCGTCTGCCCGCACTGCGGCGAGGTGACGGACATCTTCAAGAAGGGGGGCGGGGAGCAGACGGCCGACCTCCTGGGCACGGCTTTCCTCGGGGCGATCCCGCTGGATCCCAAGATCGTGCTCGGCGGGGATGCCGGGGTGCCCATCGTAGTGGCCGAGGGCGAAGGGCCGCACGCCGCAGCCTTCCGCCAGGTTGCCGAGGCCGTGGTGGAGGAGGTCGCCCGGCAGAGCGAGATGAAGCCCAAGCTCTCCATCGTGTGAGGCCCTCACCCCCCGGCCCCCTCTCCCACCTCCCCATCCCCCTCCCTGGGAGAGGGGGAGACTTGCTTTGAGTTACGCGAGCAGAGGGTGGGGGCGTCCTCTCCCGCGGAGCGGGGGAGGATAGAGGAGGGGGTTCTCCGAGAACGTCTGATGTCCATTGCCCTCATCGCAGATGCCCACCTCGGCGGCCCCGGCAGAAACGCCGGGCCCCTGATCGATCAGCTCGAAGCGCTGCCCGGTCAGGGCTGCGACCGGCTGATCCTCATGGGGGACCTCTTTCAGGCCTGGATCGGCTCCCCCCGCTTCGAGACCCCCGACATCAGGGCTGTCGTGGCTGCGCTCCGGGACCTCCGGCGGAGGGGATTGCAGATCGACTACGTGGAGGGGAACCGGGACTTCTTCCTCGCCGGCAGCCCCTATGCCGATGCCTTCGACCAGGTCGTCCTGGAGGTCGCCTTCGAGGTGGAGGGGACGCGCTACCTCGCGGTCCATGGCGACGGCCTCAACGACCGGGACTGGCAGTACCGCTTCTGGCGGAAGCTTTCGAAGAGCCCCCCGGTCCGCTTCGCGGTCACCCACATTCCGCAGCGGCTCGCGCATCGGATGGTGCACTCCACGGAGCAGCGGCTCTCGCAGACCAACTTCAAGCACAAGGCGAAGCTCCCCGAAGAGGCGATCCGCCGCTACGCCGAGCGCCGCCTGGCCGAGGGGTACGACGTGCTCATCCTGGGCCACTTCCACGAGCCCCGGGTCTGGAAGGTCCGGGGTGGCGAGGTCCGCCTGCTGGATGCCTGGTTCCGGAGCCGGCGGGTGGAGCGGCTGGGAAGCGAAGATCATCCCCTAAGCGACGTGATTGGCAGCCTTCCAGACGAAGATGCGCAGGAGATCCGGGAGAGTATCGAGGAGGAGTTCGGGAGGATCGATCCCGAAGATTGGAAGTAAGGCCGGGCGGGGGCTCCCTCTCCCGCGAAGCGGGGGAGGGCAGGGGAGGGGGCTCTTCCGGTAAACTCCCCCGGCCATGGCGATCCGCGTCACCATGCTCGGCAGCGGGACATCCACCGGCGTGCCGGTGATCGGGTGCCCGTGCAAGGTCTGCACGTCGGACAACCCGCGCAACCGGCGGTGGCGGCCGGGGCTCAAGCTGGAGATCAACGGCTGCATCGCCCTGGTGGACACCTCCACCGACCTGCGGGAGCAGGCCCTGCGCTTCGGCCTGCCGCGGCTCGATGCCATCCTCTTCACCCACGCCCACGCCGACCACATCTTCGGGCTCGACGACGTCCGGATCTTCAACTTCCGCCAGCGCTCGCCCATCCCCTGCTACGGCTCGGACCTGACGCTCCAGGCCATCCGGCGCATCTTCTCCTATGTGTTCGAGGAGACCCAGGCGGGCGGCGGCAAGCCGCAGCTCGACCTGATCGGGATTCGCGAGCCGTTCCGGCTCCTGGGACGGGAGATCGTGCCCGTCCCGGTCTGGCACGGGGACCTGGAGGTCTTCGGCTACCGGATCGGGAGCTTCGCCTATGTGACCGACTGCAACCGCATCCCGGAGGAGAGCCTGGAACTGCTCGACGGGGTCGAGACCCTGATCCTCGACGCCCTCCGCTACCGGCCGCACTCGACCCACTTCTCGGTGGAAGAGGCGATTGCCGTGGCGGAGCGGATCGGATCGTCGCGGACCATCTTCACCCACCTTGCCCACGAGATCGACTACGGTGCCCCCGCGGTGCCGTTTCCGCCGGGGATGGAGTTCGGATATGACGGGCTCGTCTTCGAAGTCGATTGAAGTTGTCAGCGGCCGGAAGGTCTCCGGCCGGCTGCGGGTTCCCTCGTCCAAGAGCCTGAGCCACCGCTGGCTCAACCTGGCGCTGCTCTCGCGCCGGCCCATGGTGGTCGAGCGCCCTCTCGTCGCCGAGGACATCCATCTCTTCCTCGCGGCTCTCGGACGCTGCGGGTTCCGGGTGGAGGAGAGGGGGGACGACGTCCACCTGCAGCCCTGCGAGCCTCCGGAAGGAGAAGTCGAGGTTTTCTGCGGCAACGCCGGGACCATGCTCCGCTTCCTGGTGGCGACTTTCACGGTCGTGCCGGGCCGCTGGCGGCTGGACGGTGTCCCGCGCCTGAGGGAGCGTCCGGTCGGCCCCCTGGTCGAATCGCTGCGGCGGCTCGGAGCGCGGATCGAGTATCTCGGCGCGGAAGGGTTCATCCCGCTGCGGATCGAGGGCGCCACGCTCGGGGCGGGCACGACCTTCCTGGACGCGGGGGAGTCGAGCCAGTACCTCTCCGCGATCCTGATGGCGGCTCTGCGGGCGCCGGGAGAGGTGACGGTCGAGGTCGGCTCCCTGACTTCCGGTCCCTATGTCGATGTCACCCTCGGGGTGACGGAGGCCGCGGGCGGACGGATCGAGCGCCTGGGGGAGAAGCTCTGGCGGGTGCATCCGTCCGACCTGCGCATCGACCGCGCCCGGGTGGAGGGGGACTGGTCCGCGGCCTGCTATCCGGCTGCCGCGGCCGCCCTCACGGGCGGTACGGTGGTGCTCGAAGGGCTTGCCCGCGACTCCCGCCAGGGGGACCGGGGCTTCCTGGATCTCCTGCTGCAAATGGGCGCCGAGGCCGACTGGAGCGGGGACGAGTTGGAGGTCCGTGGAACGGGGAAGCTGAAAGGCGTGGCGGCCGACCTCTCGACCATGCCCGACCAGGTGCCCACCCTCGCCGCGCTGGGACCCTTCGCCGAGGGAGAGACCCACATTTTCAACGTGGCCCACCTCCGCATCAAGGAGAGCGACCGGCTGGAAGCCATGGCCACCGAGCTGCGCAAGATCGGCGCCGAGGTGGACGAGGGTCGGGACAGCCTCCGCATTCCCGGTATCTGGGGTCGGGCCACCCCGCCGGACGGCGCCGTCCTCATCGATCCAAGGGGCGACCACCGGATCGCCATGAGCCTGGCCCTCGCCGGATTGTGCCGGCCAGGAGTCGTTGTCGGTTCTCCCGAAGTCGTGTCGAAGTCCTACCCGGGGTTCTGGAAAGATCTGGAGATGCTCCTGGCCTAGCCAAACCCGTCCGTCTGGTTGTTTTCCCTGGGAGCGCCGGCATCCCTGCCGGCATTTTTTCCTGACAACGGCCGGCAGGGATGCCGGCGCTCCCAGGGAAAAGAGTCAGTCCGAGGAGATCAGGAGCCGTCCGGAGTCGCTTGGAACGGCTCTGAGCGCTTTTGAGCCTCTCTGACGGATTCGGAACGGCTCGAAAGTTTCCGATCCGTTCCAGGATGCTCGGAACGGCTCCAAAATCTTTCGGATCGCTTCAAAATTCTTCGGAATCGCTCCGGGATTGCTCCGGAGGGTTACTCCCGTTCCGGTTCTGCGGTAAGATCCGCGTCCGCATGCTCTCCATCCATGTCGAGATGCTCCCCGGATGAGCCCGGCCCGGCGGGTCGTGCATCCGTCCCTGGAGCCTGACACCAGGTCGATGCCCCTGGCTGCCGCGCGGCTCACCGGCCAGCAGCGGATCGCTGTGCTCCTCCAGGCCGCGGGCCTCCTCTCCCTGCTCGACCGCGCCGGATGGGCCGTGCCCGACTGGGCCGCTGCGCGGGTCACCTCCGAAGGGCGGCTCGTGGTCCCGGATGCGGCCCCCGGCCTCTCCGAGCGGCATGCCCAGGAGATCCTGCGGGAGCTCCTCGGACGCCTGTTCCGCTACGAGGGGAGCGCTGCGCTGACCGGGAAGGGTCTGGCCCGCCGGGCCGCCCGGTTGCTCCTCGACCGCTGGTTCCAGTCGCTCGCCCCTCTGTCTCCGGACGAGGCGGTCTCCCAGATCCTGGGCGACGCTCCCTTCCTCTGGGAGCCGGCTTTCGCGGAGGCTCGGGCGGCGCTATGCGGCGAGCTGGATGATGGCGAGGAAGACCGCGAGAGGGTCCGCTTCTGGGTGGCGGGGCCGCGGCCGTTCCGGCTCCGTCTTCTGTCCCGCCGCCGGAGCGCCGCTGAGCTGCGGGAGCTGCTCGCCGGCGACGGAGCGCGGAGGCTGTGGGAGGGTGAAGAGAAGGAAGACCGGGTCGATATGGCCGGCGCGCTCGCGGACCGGGGCCGGACCGAGGCGGCCCTCACCACCCTCGACGGATTGCGCTCGGCCGGAGCGGAGACGGTGCGGGCGCGCTGCCAGCTCCACCTCGGACAGCTCGGTGCCGTCCGGGCGACTCTCCGCCGGCTGGAAGCCGAGCCGCTGACGCCGGAGCAGGCCGTCGAGCTGGCCGAGATCGCCGCTCGCGTCCTCGCCAACGGCGGGGATGCCGACCGCGCCGAGCCCTGGATCGCCAAGGCGCTCGAAGCCGGCGGCGCGATCGGAGGCCGGGCCGGCCTGGCCGCGGCCCTGGCCGCGTGGGACCGGGACGACCTTCCCGAAATGGACCGCTGGCTGGAAGCCACCCGGCCGGCCTGCCAGGAGCCGGCGGTCGCCTGGCGCTGGCACCACGCCCGTGCCCTGCGCGCCATGCGCGAAGGCGGCCAGGGAGAGGAGGTCGCCGCGAACGTCGCCCGGGCCATCCGGGTGGGTCGGCGGACCCTCACCCGGCACGAGGCCGCCGGCCTGTGGAACGACCTCGGCATCGGCCGGACCCAGCTCGGGGACCTGGCCGCAGCCGAGCGCGCCTTCCTCCACGCGGCCCGTCTCCTGGAGCCCTGCGACGGACCGCGGAAGATCACGCTCGCCCTCCCCAACCTCGCCGAGATCCGGTTGCGCCGGGGACGGCTCACCGGCGTCCGGGAGATCCTGGAGAGGACCACCGAGGAGAACCGGCTCGCGGGCAACCTCCGAGGCCTGGCGCAGGACACCGGGCTCCGCGCCCGTTTCGAGCTGACGCTGGGACGCGCCGAGGCCGCTCTGGCCCTCTGCCGCGAGGCTGCCCTGGCCATGAGCTGGGATGCCGAGGTGTTCCACCTGCTCGCCGCCCGCGCCCTCGGCTGGCTCTGCCGTCCGGAGGAGGCCGCGGCCGAGCTGTCTCTCGTGGATACCTTCGAAGCGCTGGAGCCCGAGGAGCGGCCCGCGGTTCGGGCTCACGCCGGAGACAGGGAGGGCGCTGTGCGGGAGGCGGAGGGCACACCGTTTCACCCGCTCTGGCTCGGCGTGCTGACCGGCCAGCCCCTTCCCCTGGATGCGTGGGAGGCGCTCTCGCCGCTGGAGCCGTACCGGGCAGCGCGCCTGGTCTTCGATCTCGACCTCCTCCAGGGCTGCGTCCCCTCTCCCTGGCTGCGGACCGCCGCGGCGACCCTTCGGAAGATCGGCGCCATCGCCCCGGCCGAGCGGCTGGAGGCCCGCGACCAGGGACCGTGGCACGCCCTGGCAACCTATCTCTCCAAGCCGCAGGGGGACCCGGACGCCCTCGCTCAATTGATCGATCAGATCGGGCCTCCGGACGATGCCCGGACCCGCGTGCTCGCAGCCCTCGCCGCCGTCGCCGCCCGTGAAAACGCTCCGCGCAGGGAAGAAAGGCGCGCCGTTCCGGCGGGAGAGATGATCGGTGAGAGCCCGGCTTTCCATGCCGTTCTCGAACGGATCGCGAGCCTCGCTCCCGGAGACCTTTCCATGCTCATCCTGGGCGAGAGCGGCACGGGCAAGGAGCTGGTGGCCCGGCGCATCCATCGCTCGAGCGCCCGCGCCAAGGCACCTTTCGTGGCCGTGAACTGCGCGGCGTTGTCAGAGACATTGATCCTTTCCGACCTCTTCGGCCATGCTCGGGGCGCGTTCACCGGCGCGGACCGCAGCCGCCAGGGTGTGTTCGAATCCGCCAACGGCGGCACCGTGCTCCTGGACGAGATCGGCGATCTTCCACTCTCGGCGCAGGGGCTTTTGTTGCGCTTCCTGCAGGAAGGAGAGGTGCGCCCGCTGGGCGAGACGCTGCCGCGCAAGGTCAACGTGCGGGTGCTCGCGGCCACCCACCGCGACCTCGGCACGATGGTCAGCGAGAAAACCTTCCGGCAGGATCTTTACTACAGGCTCAAGGGCGGGAGCGTGTCATTGCCCCCGTTGCGCGACAGGGGAGAGGACGTGCTGCTCCTCGCCGAACGCTTCCTTTTACATCGGCCACGCCCGCTCCATCTCTCTCGCGAAGCGCGCTCTCTCCTGCTCGCGCATCCCTGGCCCGGCAACATCCGCGAGCTCCAGAACGTGCTGAGCGTGGCCGCGGCCCTGGCCGGCGGCAATGGCGGCGATGGTGGCAATGGTGTGATCGAGCCCCGGCACCTCGAGCTGCCGCAGGCGAGAGAGGCTCCCGAGGGCTCCTATCATCAGCAGGTAGAAGCGCTACGACGACGATTGATCACCGAGGCGCTTGCGGCCTGCGGCGGCAATCACGCCGAAGCCGCGCGCCGTCTCGGGCTCTCGCGGCAATCGATCTCTTATCTGATCCGGCAGCTCAGACTGGGTTAGCGAGCGGCGTGAAATCCTCTCGCATGCAGGGGCGAAGAATCTCCGCGATCCGCTCCAGCTCTTCGCGGTCCACCTCGTCGAAGGCCCCGGGTTGGTGCGAATCGAGGTCGAGCACGGCCACCAGCCGGCCTTCCGGATCGTAGATCGGGACCACGATCTCGGAGCGCGCCGCGGAATCGCAGGCGATGTGACCGGGAAAAGCGTGCACGTCGGGCACGACCTGGGTTCTTCTTTCGCGCGCGGCGGCGCCGCAGACACCCCGATCGAACGGGATCTCCAGGCAGCCGAGCGGACCCTGATAGGGGCCTATCCGCATCAATCCCGGCGCCACGACGCGATAAAAACCGGTCCAACTGGAATGAGGGAGCTTTGCGTGGAGCAGGCACGCGCTCGACGCCATCGCCGCGATGGGATCGGCGAGGCCCTCCAGCACCGCTTGCAACTCCACAAAGACTTCGCGATAAAGCTCTTGTTTTTGACGGCTGTCCATGGGGAGATTCTATGATTTTTTTCGATTCAGGTTGACATTGGACCGTCTCTTTTTGATAATGAGCACGAATCTGATGGGGTATCTCCCCTTTTTCCATCAAAAACCAGGAGGCAAAGGCGCCAATGGCAGAATCCGAGAACGCACAGAACAAGCTCTATACCCTCTCCGAAATTTCCCAGCGTACAGGCATCTCGATGCCCACCCTCCAGCGTTACAAGAAGCTTTACCAGGGCCGCATCCCTTCCGAAGGCAAGGGGCGCAAGCAGCGCTATCCCGAGTCGGCTCTCCCGGTCTTTGAAGAGCTGAAGGTCGAGAACGCGGGCCGGCGCGGCCGGCCGCGCAAGGATGCTTCGGCTCCGCGCCCCGCTGCCGGCGGTGCGCGCCGTGGACGGAAGCCGGCGGCGGCTCCTGTCTCTGCCAAGCGTGCCGGTGGCCGCAAGGCTGCTGGCGCGGCGAAACCGGCGCCTGCGGCCGCGCGTCGTGGCGGCCGCAAGGCTGCAGCTGCTTCTGCTTCTGGTGGTGGCCGCGCCCAGCGCTCCGGCAATCTTCTGACGCTCACGCAGGTCAGCGAGCAGACCGGAATCTCCTATCCCACTCTGGTCCGCTACGTGCGGGTGCACAGCAACAAGCTGCCTTCCGAGGGCACGGGCCGCTCCCGCCGCTTCCATCCCGAAGCGGTCGACGTGTTCCGCCAGCTCCGCTCGGAGAGCGGCCGTGGCGGCCGCAAGCCCGCCGCTGCCAAGACCGGCCGCGGTCCTGGCCGTCCGCGCGGTACCGCCCGCGCCGCCGCGGCGAGCGGTGCCAAGGATCCCGGGACCTCGAACCGGCTCAAGGCTCTCGAAAGGGCGCAGCAGGACCTCGAGAAGAGGTTCCGCGGCTTCGTGCAGAGCCTGCAGAAACTGTTCCGGTAAAATTTCCCCTCACCCTTGGAGCAATCGAAAGCCCCGGCCTCGCCGGGGCTTTCGTACTTTCAGGCCAGGTGATCCCATCCCGTCGCGGGCAGGCGCCGGCGGCGTCCTTCGCGAATCCATTCAATCTTCTTATTTCGCAGGATCGTGCCGATTCTCCGGCAAGCGAAGGAATCGGGAGGATAGACGTCGGGAGGCAGCGTGAAGAGCAGGACGTAATCCTCTCCGCCGCCGAGCGCGAGCTCGAATGGATCGGCGTCGAGGACCTTGCAGAGATCAAAGAACCGATCTGGCCAAGGGAGCACTTCCGCATCGATTACCGCTCCCGCCCCGCTCTCCCGGCAGAGACGGTGAAGGTCGAGAGCGAGGCCGTCGGAAACATCCATGGCCGCTCCTTCGCTCTGCCGCCCCAGCCATGCTCCCAACTCAATTTGCGGCACGGGAAGGAGGTGACGTCGAACCGCTCGGCGCGCCGCGGTGCGGAGCCGCGAGGGATGGGTCGCGCCGCGAGCGATCAGGATCCGTCCGGCGGCGGACTCTCCCACCGTCCCACCCAACCACAGGCCGTGACCAGGTTTCGCGCCGTTCCGGTGCAGCCAGCGCCCTCCCTCCGGTTTCGTTCCGATCAAGGTGAGCGTCGCCACGACCTGATCACAGCGCGAGAGATCACCGCCCGCGAGCGTCACGTTCCAGCGGCGGCAGGCCTCGACGAACGAGCGGAAGAACCGGTCGTGATCGAAACCGCCCGGAGCGGACAGGGCAAGGAAGGCATGGGCGGGCTCTGCTCCCATCGCGGCCAGATCCGACATATTGACGGCGAGCAGCCGCCGTGCCACCTGCGCGGGGTCGAGGTCCGGGACGAAGTGGACGCCGGAGATCTGGCTATCCACGGTCACCGCGACCTCGCCTTGCAGGGCGAGGATCGCGGCATCGTCTCCGATCGGGGAAGAGGAACCGAGCCGCGAGCGCAGCCGGCCGAGTAAGCGGTCTTCGATCACACCGCGGCGGTCTGCGGCTGATCGCTCTCAACGGGCACCTCTTCCGGAGCCGTCTCGCTGATCAGCGCAAGCTTCAACACCTCGTCCATGTGCTCGACGAAGTGGAAGACGAGGTCTTTCTTGATCGTGTCGGGGATCTCGACGAGGTCGCGCCGGTTGAGCTTCGGAACGATCAAGGTGTGGATGCCGGCGAGCTTGGCCGCGAGCGTCTTTTCCTTCAGGCCGCCGATCGGCAGCACATCGCCGCGCAGCGTGATCTCGCCGGTCATGGCGACACGGCGGTTGACCGCCTTCTGCGTCAGCACCGAGATGATCGCGGTGCCCATGGTGATGCCGGCGGACGGGCCGTCCTTCGGGATCGATCCCGCGGGCACGTGCACGTGAATGTCGTGCTTGGCAAAGTAATCGTCGCTGAGGCCGAACTGGCTGGCATAGGTGCGGGCGTAGGAGAGGGCGGCCTGCGCCGACTCCTTCATCACGTCGCCGAGCTGGCCGGTGAGCAGGAGATGACCCTTGCCCGGAACCGCCACCACCTCGATGAACAGCAGGTCGCCGCCCACCGCGGTCCAGGCCAGGCCGGTGGCAACGCCCACCCGGTCACGCTCCAGCAATTCCTCGGTGAAGTGCTTGCGCGGTCCGAGGAGCTGCTCGACCTGCTCGGAATCGATCACGACGCTCGCGGTCTCGCCGCGCGCCACGCGCACCGCGACCTTGCGGCAGACCGCCGCGATCTCGCGCTCCAGGTTGCGCAACCCGGCCTCTTTCGTATAGCCGGAGATGATCTGCCGGACGCCGTCGTCCGTGAACGTGACCTGTCCCTCGGCGAGACCGTTCTCCTTCATCTGCTTGGGGATCAGGTGGAGCCGCGCGATCCGCAGCTTCTCCTCTTCGGTGTAGCCGCTCAGGCGGATCACTTCCATGCGGTCGAGGAACGCGGGCTGGATCGTGTCGAGCAGGTTCGCGGTGGCGATGAACATCACGCGCGAGAGATCGTAGGGAAGCGCCAGGTAATGATCGACGAAGCTGAAGTTCTGCTCCGGATCGAGCACTTCGAGCAGAGCGGAGGAGGGATCGCCGCGGTAGTCGGCGCCGATCTTGTCGATCTCGTCGAGCACGAACACGGGGTTGCTCGTGCCGGACTGGCGGATGCCCTGGAGGATGCGGCCGGGCAGGGCGCCGACGTAGGTGCGGCGGTGGCCGCGGATCTCGGCCTCGTCGCGCACGCCGCCGAGCGCGATGCGCACGAACTTGCGGCCCATGGCGCGGGCGATCGATTTTCCGAGCGAGGTCTTGCCTACGCCCGGAGGTCCGACGAAGCAGAGGATGGGGCCGCGCGTGTCGGACTTCAGCTTGCGCACCGCGAGGTATTCGAGGATGCGCTCCTTGATCTTTTCGAGGTCGTAGTGGTCCTCGTCGAGCACCTGCTGCGCGTGGTCCAGATCGAGATCGTCTTCCGACAGGGTCTCCCAGGGGAGGGCGGTCAGCCAGTCGAGATAGCTGCGGATGATCTGTGTCTCGGCGCTCTCCGGGTGGCTGCGCTCCAGCCTGCGGATCTGGCGCTCCATCTCCTCGCGGGCGTCGTCCGAGATCTTTCTCTCGTCGGCCAGGCGGCGGTAGTTCTCGATCTCCTCGGTCAGCTCCTCGCCCTCGCCGAGCTCCTGCTGGATGGCCTTGAGCTGCTGGCGAAGGAAGTATTCGCGCTGGCTGCGATCGATCTCGCCGCGGGCCTGGGAGGAGATCTCCTGCTGCATGGTGAGCACCTGGATCTCGCGGGCAATGAGCTCGCTGACGCGGCGCAGGCGCTCCATGGAATCGATAATCTCGAGGATCGCCTGGGCTTCCGCGATCTTGAGGTCCAGGTTGCTCGCCGCGAGGTCGGCAAGCCGGCCGGGGTCCTCGAGGTTGGCGGTGATGACCATGACCTCGGGGGAGATCGCCTTGCCCAGCGTGACGGCGCGGTCGAGGCTCTCCTTGACGCTGCGGATGAGCGCCTCGGTCTCCAGCCCGGCGGGCGGCCGCGGCTCTTCGATGCGCTCGATTTTCGCTTGGAGGTACGGCTCCACCTGGCCGATGTGATGGATGCGGGCGCGGGAGAGACCCTGGACCAGGATGCGGATGCGGCCGTCCGGCAGCTTGAGCATCCGCATGATCACGGCCGCCGTACCGATCTCGTACAGGTCCCCTTCCCCAGGGTTGTCCACGGCGCTGTCGCGCTGGGCCACGAGCATGATCACGCGGCTCTCGGCGAGAGCGCGGTCCACGGCCAGGACGCTCTTGTCCCGGCCCACCGACAGGGGGAGGATGATGTACGGGAAGACCACCGTGTCCTTGAGAGGCAGGACCGGCAGGACGTCAGGTATCTTGATCGCCTCTTCCGGCGGATCGGTCGGCGGCTTGTTCATTCCACGGAGCCCTCGCTGGGTCCCTCGATCTCCTCAATATGCAATACGCGAGCCTCTTGCCGCTTGTCCTGGATCTTCGGGAACTCGATCGTCAGGAGGCCGTCGGCAAGGCTCGCGGTCCCCTGATGTGTATTGACCGGAGAGAACAGATGGATTTCACGGGAGAAGCGGCCGTGGCCCCGTTCCATGCAATGAAACTTGATCCGCTGGGCCCCGGGGCGCGGCGTCGACTTGGTGCCGGAGAGGGTCACCAGGGTCCCGCGCACGGTCACCTGGAGGTCGGACGCGGCCAGGCCGGGCAGCTCGGCGAGGATCGTCACCGAGGCCGGGGTCTCGACCACGTCAATGGAGGGATGCCACTCGCCGCCGGAGGGGAGGCTGCCTTCGCTGAGCTTGACAGCCTCCTGGAAGAGGCGGTCGACCTCGGCCTGGAAGCGGGAGAGGAAGAACAGGGAGGCATACCTTGCGCCCATGGGTCAGGCTTCCGATTTTTTCGGGTTGTTTGGGGGATGGGGCGGCTGGATCAGGGTGGTGAGCACGTCCATGAACGCATCGATGTCCTCGAAGCGGCGGTAGACGGAGGCGAAGCGGACGTAGGCGACCTGGTCCAGCTCGCGCAGCTTCTCCATGACGAAGGCGCCGATCTCCTGGGTGGAGATCTCGCGGTCCTCGCGGTCGTGGAGCACGCTCTCGGCCTCTTCGACGATCGACTCCAGCTTGCGCAGGGGGATCGCCCGCTTCTCGCACGCCTTGAGCAGCCCGTTGAGGAGCTTCTTGCGGCTGAACTCCTCGCGGGTGCCATCGTGCTTGATGACCATGTAGGGGATGTCCTCGATCTGCTCGTAGGACGTGAAGCGGCGGCCGCAGCTCAGGCACTCTCGCCGGCGGCGGATGGTCACGCCGTCGCGGCTTTCGCGGGAGTCCACGACCCGGTCGCGGTTCTCGGAGCAGAAGGGGCACCTCATCGCTTCGCGGGAGCCGGCATCGCGGCTACTCCTTGGCGTTCAAGGCGATGTTGAGGCGCAGCAGGAGCTTCTCGAGGCTGGCGGCGTCCTTGATCTCGACCGGCAGGTCGCGCACCGAGTCCATGACCTGGTTCTGCTCGTCTTCCACCTGGAAGCTGATGAGGACGCGCCGGGCGCGCTGGAGGTCGGCGCGCTTCAGAGTCATCTCGATGTTGCGCGACAGCTCGTGCCGCCCGTTGGTGCCCGCCTTCGCGGCTGGTCCGGCAGACGAGGGAGCCGCCGGGGCCGGCGCCTTGGCCTGCTGGCGCAGCTTCTCGAGCTCGCCCAGGATGTCGAGCGACCCCTTTCTGACCGCTGCCGGCTTTTGCGGCGGCGGGGGTGGCGGGGCCGGGGTGGTCAGCCGCGGCGGAGCGGCCGCCGGAGCCGGCTGGGGCACGACCGGGTGGGCTGCCGAGACCGGGACCGGAGGAGGAGGCGCAATTACCGGACCAACCACCGGATGAGCCCCGGAAACCGGAGCCGGCATCTGGACCGGGGGCCTCGGCGGTCCCGGGGGCCGGGGCGGGGCGGCCGGCGTGTCGGGCCGGGCCAGCCGTTTCTTGAGCGACAGCAGGGTGACCCGGGAGATCTCCTTGAGCGTCTCGAAGACGCCCACGCCGGAGACCGCGCACGCCTCGACGTGCGGCCAGTTGCCCCGGTTCATGGCCGCGTTGATCTCGTCCACCGACAGGATGTCGGGCAGGTCGCGCTTGTTGAACTGGAGGACGATGGGGAGGGTGTCCACGGACAGCCCCATCTCGGTCAGGTTCTCCTCCAGGTTGCGGAAGGAGTCGATGTTGGCCTGGAGCATCGGCCGCTGGGAGTCGGCGACGAAGACCACGCCGTCCACGCCCTTGAGCACGAGCTTGCGGGTGGTGTTATAGAAGACCTGCCCGGGCACGGTGTAGAGCTGAATCCGGGTGTTGAAGCCGGCGATGGAGCCGACGTCGATCGGGAGCAGGTCGAAGAACAGGGTCCGGTCGGTCTCGGTCTCCAGGGAGACCATCTCGCCCCGGGAGTCGGACGTGGTGTGCCCGTAGATGTAGTGGAGATTGGTGGTCTTGCCGCACAGACCGGGGCCGTAATAAACGACCTTCGCGGCCATCTGCATCGTGCTGTAGTTGAAGAAAACCATATCTTTACCGGCCGGAGACGGGGCAGTGAGCATAGCACCCGCCCCCGGGCGAAGCAACGAGGCCCTTTCAGACGTCCGGGGGCATGTCCAGGGTGTCCAGGAGCTTCCGCTGCTCCGCGGTGAGCTCCCCGATCCTCTCCTTCTGCCGCAGGGTCTCCCGGGCGAGGTGCAGGACCAGGGGGAGCTTGTCCGGGGCGAGCCTGCGGAGTGTCTCCAGGTGCCGGGCCACCACCTCGCGGTCCCCCCGGGCGGCCGGTCCGGTGAGCACCTCGGCGGGGGCTCCGGTCTCAATCGCCTGGGCCACGGCCCCCCGGCAGAGCTCCAGATACCCCCGGACTGCGGCCTCGGGCAGCCCCAGCCGCCGGGCCAGGTCCTCGGCCAAGGCCAGGAGGGTGACCACCCCGCCCGCGGCCAGGGTCGCGGCGAAGTGGTAGAGGGGACGCGCCTCCGCCGAGATCTCCCCCGAGACCCCGCCCCACGCCGCAGCCAACCGGTGGGCCAGGGCGGCAGCCGGAGGATCGCCGTCCACCGCGAAGAAGACCCCCCTTGCCTGGGCCGGGTCCGGCAGCGGGCGGGGAAAGGCTTTAAGAGGATGGAGGGAGCCGACCGCCGAGCCTGCCGCCCGCAGGGGAGCGAGCGCCGAGGCGTCAAGGCATCCCGACGTGTGGAGGGCCACCGCCGCCTGGGGCCGCCGGGCCAGGACCTCGGCCACCTCCAGCAGGCCGGGGTCTGGAACGGAGACCAGGAGGAGGTCCTGTCCCGAGGAGGAGAGATCTGCGAGATCCCGCCGCCCCGCCACGGCCACCCGCCGCGCCCCCGCCGCCTCCAGCCAGGCAGCCAGGCTGGTGCCCACCCGTCCGGGCCCGGCGAGGGAAAAGGTCAGGCCGGCGAGGGGGAGCGTCGTGGGCACGATATCAATATATACCGCCCCCCTCCTGGGGTTTTAACCCCAGGCCACTCAGCGCTTTACCCCGCCTCCACCTTGACAAACCGCCCCCCTCCGGCTATCCTTCTTAGCACTCTCGATCCGAGAGTGCTAACGTCCGGAGCCGGTGAGCATGGAGATCAACCACGGGGCGAATCCCGCCAGCCCGGCCAGCCCGGCGAAGCTGACGCCGCGGGACCGGGACATCCTCAAGGACGTCATCCTGACGTACATCCTGACCGCAGAGCCGGTGAGCTCGCGGTCGGTATCCAAGCACGGCCAGCTCGGGCTGTCCGCGGCCACCATCCGCAATGTCATGGCCGACCTGGAGGAGTGGGGGTTCCTGGCGCAGCCGCACACCTCGGCGGGGCGCGTGCCCACCCGGGCCGCGTACCACCTCTTCATCAAGACCATGATGGAGGCGCGCGCCATCCCCGCCAAGGAGCGGCGCTACATCGAGGAGAACCTCAAGGGGGTCCCCTCCGACGCCGACCAGCTCATGGAGGTGACCTCCCATCTGCTGTCGGAGCTCTCCAACCAGGTCGGGATCGTGCTCACCCCCACCTGGGGCGACACGGTCCTCAAGGCCGTGGACTTCGTGCCGCTCTCCGGCAACCGGGTGCTGTGCGTGGTGGTCTCCACGGCCGGGTTCGTCGAGAACAAGGTCATCGAGACCGAGGAGGCCGTGCCCCGCGAGGAGCTGGTGCGGATCTCGAACTACCTGACCGAGAACTTCGCCGGCCAGACGCTGCGCGAGGTCCGCGAGCGGCTGCTGCGCCGCATGGCGGAGGAGCGCGCCCAGATGGACCGCTGGCTCGCCACCACCCTGGAGCTGGCTCGCCGCGGCCTCGACGTAGACCAGGGGCCCGGCGTGGTCATGGAGGGCACCACCTCCCTCCTCACCCAGCCGGAGCTGTCCGACCTCCACCGCGTGCGCCGCATGTTCGAGACGTTCCACGACAAGGCCCGGCTGGTCAACCTGCTGAACCAGTGCCTCCTGGGCGGCGGCATCCGTGTCATCATCGGCGAGGACAGCGACCTCACCTCCGAGCTGGGCTTCAGCCTGGTCGCCAAGTCCTACGGCGTGGGCGACCGCACCCTGGGCACCCTGGGGATCTTCGGGCCGTCCCGCATGGAGTACCAGAAGATCATCCCGCTGGTCGATTTCCTGGGAGAGACCCTGAGCCGGGCGCTCGCCGAGAGCTTCTCCGGCCCGGAAAGAAAATAATCGAGCTTGACGAGAGAGCAGGAGAGGGCGATGGCAGACGACATCAAGAACCCGGGCGAGGACGAGGCGGTCGCCCTCGACCTGGATGGACAGACCGAAGACCTCGACGCCGCCATGCGCGACGCCGTGGCCGCCGTGGAGGAGGTCGAGGGCAAGAGCGGCGGGAGCGCCGTGGAAAACGCCGCGGAAGAGACCCCCGCGGAAGAGACTCCCGAGGAAGAGGTCGCCAAGCTGCGGCGCGAGATCGCCGACTTGCGCGACCGCTCCATGCGCACCCTGGCCGACTTCGACAACTTCCGCAAGCGCTCCGAGCGCGAGCGCCAGGAGAGCCGGAAGTACGCCCTCCTGGAGCCCCTGCGCGAGTTCCTGGAAGTCGTGGACAACCTCGGCCTGGCGCTCTCCGCGGCCGGCTCGGCCGAGGACCTGAAGCGGGGCGTTGAGATGATCCACCGCCAGATGCAGGAGCTGCTGCGCCGCTTCGGCGTCAAGGAGATCGAGGCCCTGAACCAGCCGTTCGACCCGGCCCTCCACGAGGCGGTGCAGCGCGAGGAGGACCCCACGGTCCAGAAGCCGACCGTGGTCGGCGAGCTGCGGCGGGGCTACCAGCTCCACGACCGGCTGCTGCGGCCGTCCATGGTCAAGGTGGCGGTGCCGTCGGAGACGAAGCCGGCGGTCGAGGGGGTGTAAAGCACACGGACAGGCACGGACAGACACGGACGGACACGGTCAGGAAAAACAAGCGGCTGTCGGTGTCCGTCCGTGCTGGTCCGTGCTCGTCCGTGTTCCGTTCCGCGTACAATACCCGACAGCATCGCTTGGATAAGCCATTTTGACGGACGGCCTGAACGACCGGTGAGGTCATCTCCTTGAGCAAGATCCTAGGCATCGACCTCGGGACCACCAACTCCTGCGCGGCCATCGTGGAGGGCACGGCCCCCCGAGTGCTTCCGAACCGCGAGGGGAGCCGCACGACCCCCTCCATCGTCGCCTTCGCGGAAGAGGGGGACCGCCTCGTCGGCCAGATCGCCAAGCGCCAGGCGATCACCAATCCCGAGAACACGGTCTTCGCGGTCAAGCGCCTGATCGGACGAAAGTTCTCCGACCCCCAGGTCACCCGCGCCAGCAAGTCCCTCCCCTACACCCTGGTCGAGGCCGGCAACGGTGACATCAAGGTCGAGATCCGCGACCGGCAGTACAGCCCGGAGGAGATCTCGGCCCAGGTGCTGCGCGAGATCAAGGAGTTCGTGGAGGAGGCCCTGGGCGAGCCGGTCACCGAGGCCGTGATCACGGTCCCCGCCTACTTCAACGACTCGCAGCGCCAGGCCACCAAGGACGCGGGCAAGGTCGCCGGCCTGGAGGTCCAGCGCATCATCAACGAGCCCACGGCCGCAGCTCTCGCGTACGGTCTCGACCGGGTCGAGCAGGGGGCCAACGTCGCCGTCTACGATCTCGGCGGCGGCACGTTCGACATCTCGATCCTCCAGCTCTCCCAGGGGATCTTCGAGGTGCGCTCCACCGCGGGCGACACCTTCCTCGGCGGCGAGGACTTCGACCAGCGGATCATGGACTGGCTGATCGAGGATTTCCAGACCGAGACCGGGATCGACCTGCGCGGGGACCGGATGGCGCTGCAGCGCCTGAAGGAAGCTGCCGAGCGCGCCAAGTGCGAGCTCTCCAGCGCGGACTCGGCGCAGATCAACCTGCCGTTCATCTCGGCCGACCGCAGCGGCCCACGCCACCTCGCCCGCAACCTGACCCGCTCGAACTTCGAAAGCCTGGTGCGCGAGCTGGTGGAGCGAACCGAGGGCCCGTGCCAGGATGCCCTGAAGCAGGCCGGCCTGCGCGCCGACCAGGTCCACGAGGTGCTCCTGGTCGGCGGCCAGACGCGCACGCCCATGGTCATGCAGGCCGTGGAGCGCATCTTCGGCCGCAAGCCGAACCGGGAGATCAATCCGGACGAGGTGGTGGCCATGGGCGCGGCCGTCCAGGGCGGCATCCTGCGCGGCGACATCAAGGACCTGGTGCTGCTCGACGTGACGCCGCTCTCCCTCGGCGTCGAGACCCAGGGCGGCCTGTTCACGCGGCTGATCGACCGCAACTCGACGATCCCGACCAAGAACACGCAGATCTTCACCACGGTGGTGGACAACCAGGATATCGTGGAGGTCCACGTGCTCCAGGGGGAGCGGCAGATCGCGGCGGAGAACAAGTCGCTGGGCCGCTTCGAGCTGGTGGGCATCCCGCCCGCGCCGCGCGGCGTGCCGCAGATCGAGGTGACGTTCGCCATCGATTCGAACGGCATCGTCAACGTCTCGGCGCGGGACATGACCACGAACCAGTCGCAGAGTGTCCAGATCACTCCGGCGGGCGGCCTCTCCGAGGACGAGGTCAAGAAGCTGGTGGACGAGGCGAGCGCCCAGTCGCAGTCCGACCTGCAGAAGCGGGAGGTCCTGACGATCAAGAACCGGCTGGAGGGGCTGATCTACAGCAACGAGCGGGTCTACGAGCAGTTCCGGGACATGATCGCGGAGTCGGAATCGAAGAAGATCCACGAAACGTTGCTCAAGGCGCGGGTGGCCCTCGGCGAGGACAAGCGCGCCGACCTGGAGGCCGCCATCTACGATTTGAACGGGATCTCGCGCACGCTGTCGGACGTGATGCTGAGCAAGGCGGGCGGCCCCGGACAGAAGGGTTGACGAATGGCGAAACGGGACTATTACGAAATCATGGGCGTCGAGCGGAACGCCGGCCAGCAGGATATCAAGTCGGCGTACCGCAAGCTGGCGCAGAAGTACCATCCGGACCGCAACCCGGGGGACAAGGAGGCCGAGGAGAAGTTCAAGGAGGCAGCCGAGGCGTACGCGGTGCTGTCGGACCAGGAGAAGCGGGCGCGCTACGACCGCTTCGGCCACCAGGGTCTGGGCGGAGCCGGCGGCTTCGGCGGGATCGATCCCACGATCTTCGCGGACTTCTCGGACATCCTGGGCGACTTCTTCGGCCTGGGCGGAGGCGGCGGCCGCGGGCGCGGCGGCTCGGGCATGACCCGGGGCTCGGACCTGCGCTACGACCTGACGCTCACCTTCGAGGAGGCCGCCTTCGGCGCGGAGACCACGCTGCGCGTGCCGCGGCTGGAGACCTGCGAGGCCTGCAAGGGGAACGGGAGCCAGGGCGGAGCGGCGCCGGCGATGTGCTCGGCCTGTGCCGGGCGCGGCCAGGTGCGCTTCACCCAGGGCTTCTTCACGGTGGCCCGCACCTGCCCGCAGTGCCGGGGCGAGGGGCGGGTGATCTCGGACCCCTGCAAGGAGTGCGAGGGCGAGGGCCGGGTGGAGAAGGAGCGCTCGCTGTCGGTCAAGATCCCGGCGGGCGTGGACAACGGGGCGCGGCTGCGCCTGATGGGTGAAGGCGAGCACGGCCGGCGCGGCGGTCCGGCGGGAGATCTCTACGTGGTGGTGCAGGTCCGGCCGCACGCGAAGTTCCGCCGCGACGGCTCGACCGTGTTCTCCAAGTTCGCGATCAGCTTCCCGCAGGCCGTGCTCGGCACCACGGTCGAGGTCGACACCCTCCACGGCAAGTCCTCGCTGGACGTCCCGCCGGGCACCGCGCACGGCCGCGACTTCCGTTTGCGTCACCAGGGTATCGAGCGTCTGGACGGCGGCGGCAAGGGCGACCACGTGGTGACCGTCGAGGTCGAGGTCCCGCACCCGCGCAACCTTTCGGACGAGGAACAGCAGCTCCTCCGCCGCCTGGCCGAGATCCGCGGCGAATCGGTGCGGGAGGAGCGGGGGGTTCTCGACCGGGTGAAGAATCTGTTCGGGTAGGGGAGCATGCCCTACCTCCGCCGCACCTACCACCTCCCCCCCGACCTGGAGGAGGTCGTCCTCACCGACCTCTGGGCCGCGGGCACGCTCGGGGTGCAGTCGTCCTCCGGGCCGGACGGCGAGGTCCGGCTGGAGGCGTGGTTTCCCGAGGGCTCGAAGCCTGAGCTGCCGGCGCGGGCCGGGGTGGCGGTGGGTTTCGAGGACTCCATCCCTGACCGCGACTGGCTGGCGGGGTACCGGGAGCGGGCTCAGCCGTTCCCCGTCGGGCGGACTCTCTTCGTCGATCCCCGCGAGCCGGACGAGGCTTCCCTCGAAGTCCCGGAGGGGCGACGGCTCCTGCGGCTCCCTGCCCGCACCGCGTTTGGGATTGGCAGCCACGAGTCCACCAGCCTGGCCGTCGAGCTTCTGGAGGACGCCGACCTCCGCGGCAGGAGGGTTCTCGATGTCGGCACCGGCACCGGCATTCTCGCCTTCACCTCTCTGCTCCTGGGCGCGGAGGAGGTCGTAGCCTTCGACATCGATCCGGCCTCTCCTTTCAACGCTTTGGTCAACCGGCGGCTGAACCGGCTCCACCCGCGGCTCTACGTAGGGACGTCCGCCGCCCTCAGGCCGGAAGCACCTTTCGACCTGGAGCTGATCAACGTCATTCCCGAGGAGATCGGCCCGGAGATGCCGGCTCTGGTGCGCCACCTCCGGCCCGGCGGAGAGGTGATCCTGTCGGGCATCCTGGAGGAGCGGGGAGACGAGGTGCTGGCGAGCGTCCGGGCTCTCGGGCTCGTCGAGCGCGACCGCCGCGAGACCGCGGAGTGGGTCGCGTTCCGGGTCGGCTTGCGGGTCGGCGTGGAGGCTCCCTGATGGAGATGGTCACCCTCCTCGCCGGCCCGGAGGAGCTCGACGCGGGCGAGGTCAAGGTCGAGGGGGACGCCTACCGCCATCTCTTCCGGGCGCGGCGCGTGCCGGTCGGCGCCATCTTCCGGGTCGTGGACGGCCAGGGGCGCGCCCGGTGGGGCGAGGTCGCCCGCGTGGACCGGAGCTCGGCCCGGGTGGTGCTGAAAGATCCGGCCCCCACCCATGAGCCCGCCTTCCGGCTCGACCTGCTGGTCCCCACCTTCCGGCCCGAGCGGGCGTCCTGGCTGGTAGAGAAGACCACCGAGTTCGGGGTCTCGGCCATCCGGTTCCTGAACAGCGTCCGGGCGCCGCGCACCTTCGGCGACGGCGGCATCGAGCGGCTGCGGCGGGTGGCGGTATCCGCGGTCGAGCAGTGCCACCGCTCCCTCCTCCCCGACATCTCCGGCCCTCATGCCTGGGAGGAGATCGGCAAGCTGACCACCCGAGCCGAGGGCCGCTGGTTCCTGGACACCAAGGGCGCGCCCGGCGACTGGGGACCCCTTGGCGCGAGCGGCGCCCTCCTGGTCGGACCCGAGGGGGGATGGACCCCGGAGGAGCGCCAGGAGGTGCTCGACGCGGGCTGGCGGCCCGTGGGTCTGGGTCCCCGGATCCTGCGCATCGAGTCCGCCGCGCTGGTGGGAGCCGCCATGCTCCTCCTGGGCCGGAATGAGCCTTCGTTCAAAACTACAAATTGACCTTAATTGACCCTGATAGGGGGTTCGGGCTAGCATCCCGACCAGAAGAACCGCTCCAAGGAGGTTTCCTTGTCCAATCCATTCGCCGGAGTCCGCTGGATCTGGATGAACGGCAGGCTCGTCGAGTTCGAGAAGGCCACCATCCACGTGATGAGCCACGTCGTCCACTATGGATCGGGTGTGTTCGAGGGCATCCGCTGCTACAACACCCTACGAGGCTCGGCGGTCTTCCGGCTCCCGGAGCACGTCCGGCGGCTGGACCTGTCCGCGAAGATCTATCGCATGAACCTGCCCGGCACGGCGGAGGAGTTCTCCGAGGCGATCCTGGAGACGATCCGCGCCAACGGCCTGGACGCCTGCTACATCCGCCCTGTCGTCTACCGCGGCTTCGGCAGCATGGGGGTCAACCCGCTGCGCTCGCCCGTGGAGTCGGTGATCTGCGTCTGGCCCTGGGGCAAGTACCTCGGAGAGACCGCCGAGCAGGGGGTGGACGTCTGCGTCTCTTCCTGGCGCAGACCGGCCAGCCAGGCGCTGCCGGCCGTGGCCAAGGCAACGGGCAACTATCTCAGCTCGCAGCTCATCAAGATGGAGGCGATCACCAACGGCTACGTCGAGGGGATCGCGCTCGATTCGAGCGGCAACGTCAGCGAGGGCTCGGGCGAGAACCTCTTCCTGGTGCGCAACGGTGTGCTGGTGACGCCGCCGCTCGCCGCGTCGCTCCTCCACGGGATCACGCGCGATACCGTGATCACCCTGGCCCTTGACATGGGCATCGAGGTGCGCGAGGAGGTGGTCTCCCGCGGCCAGCTCTACACCTGCGACGAGCTGTTCCTGACCGGCACAGCGGCCGAGATCACGCCGGTGCGCTCGGTCGACCGCTACCAGGTCGGGGCGGGCTGCCCCGGCGAGGTGACGCGGCGCATCCTGACCGCATTCAACCAGGTCGTCGCCGGCGAAGCCGAGGACCGCCACGGCTGGCTCACGCCGGTCGGCCGTATGGAGAAGACCCCCGCAGAGAGCGAGGCAGCCCTGAGCCCTGCCGAGGCATAGCGAGGCATAGCAATGAACATCAACGATCTGCTGAAGATTGCGGTCGAGCGCAAGGCATCCGACCTCCACCTCAAGGTGGGCAGCCATCCCATCATCCGCGTCGACGGCGAGCTGACCACGATGGCGGAGTTCAAGAAGCTCATGCAGGAGGACACCATCGCCATGGCGTTCTCCATCATGAACGCCCGCCAGAAGCAGCGCTTCAAGGAGGAGTTCGAGCTCGACATCGCCTACTCGGTGCCGGGGCTCGGGCGCTTCCGCTGCAACGTGTTCCAGCAGCGCGGCGTGGTCGGGCTGGTGCTGCGCGTTATCCCGGCGCGCATCCAGACGGTCCGCGAGCTGATGCTGCCTCCCGTGCTCGAGCGCATCTGCGAGGAGCGCCGCGGCCTGATCCTCTGCACCGGCACGACCGGCTCGGGCAAGTCGACCACGCTCGCGGCCCTGATCGATTACATCAATGCCTCGCGCAGCGAGCACATCCTCACCGTCGAGGACCCGATCGAGTTCATCCACCGCGACAAGAAGTCGATCCTGAACCAGCGCGAGGTGGACGTGGACACCCGCCAGTTCTCCTCCGCTCTGCGCGCCGCCCTCCGCCAGGACCCCGACGTCATCCTCGTGGGCGAGATGCGCGACTACGAGACGATCGAGACGGCTCTGCTCGCCGCCGAGACCGGCCACCTGGTGTTCTCGACGCTGCACACCCTGGACGCCACGGAGACGATCAACCGCATCATCTCGGTTTTCCCGCCGCACCACCAGAAGCAGATCCGCATCCAGCTCTCGCAGGTGCTGAAGGCGGTGGTCTCGCTGCGCCTGGTGCCGCGGGCGGACGGCATGGGCCGCGTGCCCGCCGCCGAGGTCCTGATCTCGACCGCATACATCCGCGAGTGCATCGAGAACAAGGACAAGACCAAGTACATCCGCGAGCAGATCTCGCTCGGCACCAGCCAGTACGGGATGCAGACGTTCGACCAGTCGCTGTTCCAGCTCTACAAGAGCGGCCTGATCACGCTCGACGAGGCGCTCAAGCGGGCGACCAACCCCGACGAGTTCCGCCTCAAGATCCAGGGCGTGCAGTTCACCGCCGACATCTCGCGCGAGCAGATGGAGGAGTCGCTGCACCTCCAAGGCGAGGACGACCTCCTCACCGGCGGCTCGCAGTTCGAGCTGGAGCAGTTCTAGAGAGCCCCAGAGGGGCGACAGCGTGTAGCCCGGGGCGCAAGCCCCGGGTTGAGGGGCCAATAATCCCCCCAAGCCCCGAAGGGGCGGCAGAGGCTCCTCCCCCGCTGCGGGGCTCGCGCCCCTTGCCCGGCTGCCGCCCCTTCGGGGCTTGGCGTTTTGGCTCGCCGGACCCGGGGCTTACGCCCCGGGCTACATGCTGTCGCCCCCTGCGGGGGCTTTTCGAGCGCATGCCTCCAACCTGCTATCAGAAAGCCGTCCAGCTCCTGGGTTCCCGTCCCCATTTCCGGCGGGAGCTCCAGGTGAAGCTTTCCCAGAGGGGGTTTCCTCCAGGAGAGATTGAGGAGACCCTGGACCGCCTCGCCGAGCAGGGCTACCTGGACGACCTCAAGACCGCCGCCGGGTTCGTGGAGCAGCGGCTGGAGCGCAAAGCCGAGGGACGCCTCCGCCTCAAGGCCGAGCTCGAACGCCGGGGGGCTCCCCCGGACGCTGTCGAGGCGGCTCTGGCCTCCATCCCCGAGGACGATCTCGATCCCGCCCGGGAGGCTGCAGCCCGCTGGCAGCGCCTCCATCCCCGGGGCGAGCCCGCCTCCCTGGCCCGGCATCTGGCCCGCAAGGGGTTCTCCCAGCGTGCTATCTTTGCCGTCCTGAAAACGGACTTCGAATGAAAAGCGCAGACATCCGCAGCAGCTTCACCGAGTTCTTTCGGGGCCGGGGCCACCGCCCGTTCCCGAGCGCGCCCCTGGTGCCCCAGGGCGATCCGACCCTGCTTTTCACGAATGCCGGCATGGTCCAGTTCAAGGACTGGTTCCTGGGCAACGTCAAGCCGTCGACCCCGCGGGCGGTGAGCGTCCAGAAGTGCCTGCGCGTCTCGGGCAAGCACAACGACCTGGAGAACGTCGGCCCCAGCCCGCGCCATCACACCTTCTTCGAGATGCTGGGGAACTTTTCCTTCGGCGACTACTTCAAGGAGGAGGCGATCCTCGCCGCCTGGGATCTGGTCACTCGGGTCTGGGGCCTGCCCGTGGACCACCTGTCCGCCACGGTCTACGAGGAGGACGACGAGGCCTACGACCTCTGGAAGAGGCTTTCCACCCTGCCGGAGGGGCGCATCCACCGCTGCGGCAAGGAGGACAACTTCTGGGCCATGGGCGAGACCGGCCCCTGCGGACCGTGCAGCGAGATCTTCGTGGACCTCCACCCCGACCGCCCCGCCGTGAGTTGGGAGGAGGGCACCGGGTCCGGCCGGTATCTGGAGATCTGGAACCTGGTCTTCATGCAGTACGAGCGCGACGAGGCCGGCAACCTCAACCCGCTGCCGAACCCGTCCATCGACACCGGCGCCGGCCTCGAGCGCGTCGCGGCCGTGCTCCAGGGGGTCGGCTCGAACTACGACACCGACCTCTTCCGGCCGGTCCTTGACGCCGCGGCCGACCTCACGAAGCTCCAGTACGGCAAGGACGCGGAGAAGGACGTCTCGCTGCGGGTCATCGCCGACCACATCCGGGCAGTGACCTTCCTGCTCGCCGACGGCGTCATCCCCGGCAACGAGGGGCGCGGCTATGTCCTGCGCCGCATCCTGCGCCGGGCGGTGCGCCACGGCATGCGCCTTGGGTTCGAGGAGCCGTTCTTCCACAGGCTCGTGCCCGTGCTGGGCGAGGTCATGGGCCAGCACTACCTGGAGCTCGCGGCCACCCGGCAGGCATCCGTCGCCACGATCAAGGCGGAAGAAGAGAAGTTCCTCTCCACCGTGGCCAACGGCGCCCGCCAGGTGCAGGAGGAGATCGAGCGCCTGCGGCCCGAGGGCAAGACGGTGCTCCCCGGCGCCATGGTCTTCCGGCTCTACGATACCTATGGCCTGCCGCTGGAGGTGATCCGCGAGATCGCCGAGGAGGAGCGCTTCCGCCTCGACGAGTCCGGCTTCAGCGAAGCCATGCAGACTCAGCGCGAGCAGTCGCGCAAGGCCACGGCCGAGGTCCAGAACCGGATGGCGGCCCTGCGCGAGGTCGTGCGCGGCCACGCCGAGCTGGCCGAGACCCGCTTCGAGGGGTATGACCGCACCGAGCTGTTCGAGCCGAACGGTGCCGAGGTCGTCCGCCTCGCCACCTGGAAGGACGGCGCGCCCGAGCGCGTCTCGTCGATCCGGGAGGGGCAGTCCGGCGTGGTGATCCTCGATCAGACCGTCTTCTATGCCGAGTCCGGCGGCCAGGTGGGGGACACCGGCTATCTCCTCTGGGACGGCGGGCGCGCCCGGGTGGTGGACACCCAGAAGGACGCCGCGAGCGTCTACTTCCACTTCGTCGAGGTGGAGCAGGGGACGCTCGCCCGCCACATGCGCGTGCAGCTCAAGGTGGATCACGAGGTGCGGCTCTCGATCCAGCGCAACCACACCGCCACCCACCTGCTGCACGCGGCGTTGCGCCTGGTGCTGGGCAAGAGCGTGCGCCAGGCCGGCTCGCTGGTGGCGCCGGACCGCCTGCGCTTCGACTTCACCTACCACCGCGGCATGTTCCGGCAGGAGATGGAGCAGGTGGAGGACCTGGTCAACGAGTGGGTCCGCCGGGCGGTGGCCACGGAGATCGTGTCGCGCAGCTACCAGGAGGCGATCGCGGCCGGGGCCATGGCGCTGTTCGGTGAGAAATACGGCGAGCGGGTGCGGACGGTCAACGTCCCCGGCTTCAGCCTGGAGCTCTGCGGCGGCTGCCACGTGCGCAACACGGGTGAGATCGGACTGTTCCTGATCGATACCGAGCGCGGCGTGGCCTCGGGCGTGCGCCGGATCGAGGCGGTCACCGGCGGGCTTGCCCTGGCCGAGGTGCGCCAGCAGCGCACCGCCTACGTGGAGCTGGTGGCGCGGCTCGGCATCCGTTCGGGCGACTACGAGCAGCAGCTCCTCCGCGCCGAGCAGCTCCGCCAGCGCCAGGACGAGCTGGAGCAGGAGATGAGGAAGCTCCGGATGCAGCTCGTCTCGGGAACGGCCGCGGCCTCCTCCGACGAGGAGAAGCTCGTGGAGGGCATCCGGGTCCTGGCCCGCGAGGTCCCGCCCGCGCCCGCCAACGAGATGCGCGAGATGGCCGACGCCCTGCGCTCGAAGCTCGGCTCGGGCGTGGTGGTCATCGGCTCCCGGGGAGACGGCAACGTCAGCCTGGTGGCCGCGGTGACCAAGGACCTGACGCCGCGGGTCAAGGCCGGAGAGCTGGTCAAGCGCCTCTCCCCCATCGTGGGAGGAGGGGGCGGCGGGCGTCCCGACTTCGCCCAGGCCGGCGGCAAGCAGCCGGAGAACCTGCCTCAGGCCCTGGCGGCCGTGGAAGAGGCGGTTCGCGAGCAGCTGGCGCGGTAGACCCCCAGGGCACCCACAAGGGGTGCCCCTACAGCCACCATTTTGCCGTGCATGTAGGGGCGGCCCTTGTGGCCGCCCTGCCCCCGTCACCACTCCCCTTGCTTTTCACCCCCATCTATAAGCTAAGATACATCCCGCTGTAAGCCGTATCAGTCTGTGTCTCCGCCGGGACCCCTGAGGGTCCGGGCTACCGTTGGGGGCCGACGATTGTGACCAGGAAGACGCTCTCCGTCCCGATCTGGATCGTTCTCGCGTGGCTGGCGCTGCCGGAGCATGCGCTGTCGCAAGTGCGCGTCAGCGTCAACGCGGAGGGGCGGAAGGTCATCTTCAACGAAGCCCCGGCACAGAGGGCGCGGCGGTACTCCGACCGGCTCGTGCCGGTCCCCGCCTCGGACATCCAGATCGCGATCGACCGCCACAGCGCGGACCAGAGCCTCGATCCCAAGCTCGTCCAGGCCATGATCCAGGTCGAGTCCGGCTTCAACCACCGCGCCCGGTCGCACAAGGGCGCCATGGGGCTGATGCAGCTCATGCCGGGCACCGCGAGCCAGCTCCGGGTGTCGAACCCCTACGACCCGGACGAGAACGTGCGCGGCGGCACCCAGTACCTGCGCCACCTGATCGACCGCTTCCCCGGCCGGCTCGACCTGGCCGTGGCGGCCTACAACGCGGGTCCGGGCGCGGTCGAGCGCCACAACGGCATCCCCCCCTACCGCGAGACCCGCGACTACGTGCGCCGGGTCCTGGCCCTCTACCAGGGAGGGGAGCCGGTCCTGAGCCTCGCGGCGTCCCCGGCCCCGGGCAGCTCCATCGTGATGTCGGGCCGCCGCAAGCCCCGCATCATCCGCAACAGCCAGAACCGGATCGTGGTCACGACCGCCCTCGACACGAGGCACTGAAGCCTTGCCGCGCCCCGATCCCCCTGCGGGTGGCATAGAATGCCCCCGTTAGCCGGGCCGCGCTCCGAAATGCTGAATCTCCCGAACCTTCTGTCGATCTTCCGGATCCTGCTCGTGCCTCCGCTCGTGGTGGTCCTCCTCACGAAGTTCGAGGACAAGGAGTGGTGGGGGCTCGGACTGTTCCTGCTCGCCGCGGTCATGGACTTCTTCGACGGCTATCTCGCCCGCCGGCGCAAGCAGGTGACCCGCCTGGGCACGCTGCTCGATCCCGCGGCGGACAAGATCCTGGTCTCGGCGGCGTTCATCTCCCTGGTCGAGCTCGATCCCAGCGTGGTCCCGTCCTGGATCGTGGTGGTCATCGTCTGCCGCGAGTTCGCGGTCACCGCGCTGCGCAGCTTCGCCTCCGCCGAAGGCCTGGTCATCCCGGCCGGCCTTTCGGGCAAGATCAAGACGACCGTCCAGATCATCTCCATCGCCCTGCTCATCATCTACAACCAGCTCGGCGAGTTCCGGCACCTCGCGCCGATCTCCCTGTGGGCGACGCTGCTGCTCACCGCCTACTCGGGCATCGAGTACTTCGTCCGCTTCGGCAAGCTCATCATCAAAGGCGAGGTGCCGGTCTCCCTGCTCCCCCGTTCCGGTCCGAGGCAATAGATGGAACTGTCTGTCCTGCAGCGCCTTGCGCTGTTCGCAAGGCGCCGTTATCACGCTGTTTTCGTGGCGTTCGCCATCCTGCTGGCCATCTCGCTCGCCCTGATTCTGCAGCTCAGCTTCAACACCGACATGCTGAGCCTCCTGCCCCAGGAAGATCCGGCGGTGCGCACCTACGTCGAGACGCTCCAGGACTTCGGCAGCAGCACCTACATGCTGGTGGCGATCCGCATCCCGCCGGAAACGGTCGTGGACCCCTACGAGACGCTGGCCGACCGGCTCGCCGAGCGGCTGAGCGCCCTGCCCGACCTGAAGACCGTGCAGCACAAGGTGGGCGATCCCCAGGAGCTGCTCGAGACGTTCTATCCCAAGGCCCTCCTCTTCCTCGACGAGGCCGGACGGAGGAAGCTCGAGGAGCGGCTGTCCGACGAGGGGATCCGGAGCCATGTGAGCGAGGTCCGGCGCCAGATCTCCACGCCTCAGGGCCTGGCTGCCAAGGAGCTCCTGCGGATCGATCCGCTCGGCCTGGCCGACGTGTTCCTCGGCCGTCTCCAGTCCTCCCGCGGCAGCCTCAAGGTCGACTGGACGAGCGGCTACTACCTGTCGGGCGACCACAGCCTGCTGCTGATCCTGGCCGAGCCGGTGCGGCCGCCCCAGGACATCGAGTTCGCGGAGCAGCTCGCCGCCAAGGTGGACCGTATCGTGGCCGAGGAGGCCGGCAGGTGGGAGGAGATCGCCGGTCCGGGCCTCAAGGCGCCGGAGGTGGTCGTCGGCGGCCCTCATCTCACGGCCCTGGGCGACGCCGGGCTGATCCGCAAGGACATGATCATGAACCTGGCCACCGTGGTGCCCAGCGTTCTGCTGTTCTTCTGGTTCACCTTCCGGCGGCCGGGCACCCTGATCTACGCGATGTTCCCGCTGCTCACCGGCCTGCTCCTCACCTTCGGCTTCGCCAAGATCGCGGTGGGCTCGCTGAGCTCCGCGACGAGCGGCGTGGCGGCGCTGCTGGTCGGCCTCGGCATCGACTTCGTGATCGTCTCCTACGGGCGCTACATCGAGGAGCGGCAGCAGGGGGCGAACCTGGACGAGGCGCTGATCGCCATGATGGGCTCGAACGGCCGCGCCGTGCTGATCGGAGCCGTCACGACGACGGTCACCTTCTGGGCGTTCACCTTCACGAAGTTCACCGGCCTGAGCCAGATGGGGCTGCTCACCGGCACGGGCATCCTCTTCTGCGTCGGCTCGGTCTTCCTGCTGCTGCCCGCCATGCTCGCCTGGAGCGAGGACCATCACACCCGGCGCAAGAAGCAGCCCACCCTCTTCCTCCACAGCTTCGGGTCGCAGTGGCTCATGCGCTACTCCCTGCACCACCCGCGGCCGACGCTCCTCCTCGGGGTGGTCATCACGCTCGTGTCGCTGGCCCTGGCCGTCGACATCGAGTTCGACGAGAGCATGAAGACCATGCGTCCGAAGGGCAACCGGGGCATCGACGTGGCCGAGGAGGTGGGCCGGAAGTTCGGCTCCGGCTTCGATTCGATGTCGGTGATCCTGACCGGCGGCTCCCCTGAAGAGGTCATCGAGCTCTCCGGCAAGGCGGCCCGGGGAGCGCAGCGCATGGTGGAGACCGGCACGCTCTACGGCTACAGCGGCGTGACCTCGCTGATCCCGCCGCCGACCCAGCAGCGGGAGGCGCTCGCGTGGGTCGAGCAGGAGCGGGACGGCGCGCTCGATCTTGATCGCATCCGGTCCACCTTCTCCGAGGCCGCCGCCGAGGAAGGGCTGCGAGCCGAGGGTTTCGCGCCGGGGCTCGACCTCCTGGCCCAGGTCGTGAGCCTCCAGGAAACGGTCGACTACGAGAGCTTCCAGACCACCCAGCAGACCCGGCTCCTCCTGGAGCGCTATCTCCGCAACACCGACCGCGGCTGGAAGGGCGCGGTCTATCTCTATCCGCCCGACAACCGCTGGCGCCGCGAGCCGCCCCCGGACGCCGTCCGCCTGGCGCATGACCTGGGGCCGAAGGCGGCCCTCTCCGGGACCAACGTAGTCAACCAGCGGGTCCGCGCCCTGGTGGTGCGGGACGCCTGGATCGCCTGCGTGGTCGGCACCATCCTGGTCATGCTCCTCATCTGGATCGACTTCCGGAGCTTCTCCCGTACCCTTGCCGCCATGGCGCCGCTGACCGTGGGGCTCATCTGGATGGCGGGCTGGATGGTGGCGGCGGACACCCCGATGAACTTCATCAACATCTTCGTGACGGCCATGATCATCGGCATCGGGGTCGACTACGGAGTCCACCTCCTGCACCGGTTCCAGGAGGTCCAGGACATGCCGCGCGAACAGTTCGAGAAGGGGATCGTCGAAACCGGCAAGGCCGTCGTGGCGGCCTCGGTCTCGACGATCTTAGGCTTCGGTTCGATGATGTTCTCGAGCTATCCGGGCCTGGTATCCACGGGCAAGGTGGCGATCCTGGGAGCGGTCGCGACCTGCCTCGTGGCGATCACGCTCGTGCCCGCGGTGCTGAGCCGCAGGTACGACCAGCGCCGCAGGGAAGGGGTGCCGGTCGAGGCGGTCACGAAGCCTGCCGCGTAGCTCTGCCTCACGTCTCGCGGCGCAGGAAGAAGAAGGCAAGCAGCACCGTCAGCGGCGTCAGGCCTACGGCGATGAGGATGGCCAGGAACCGCGGTTCCTGGGAGACGAAGAAGCTGAGCAGGCCCACGAGGACCAGGACGAACCCGGCCGCCTGGCTCCAGAGGAGGGGCCTCTCCGCGCGGCGGGCCGCCTCTTCGCGCGAGACCAGCCGGCGGATGACTTCGGCCCGCCACCAGATCTGTTCGGCGCTGGGGAGCGGTTTCGCAGGCCGGGTCTCCCGGGCGAGCTGGCGCAGCCCCTCCTGAAGTCGATTCTCCTGTTCCATCTTCATACGAGCTCCTTTTCCAGCTTCCTGCGCGCCCGGAAGAGCATCACCCGGACGCTGCCTTCCTGCAAGCTTAGAACGTTTGCGATCTCCCGGTGGTCGTAGCCCTCGACGTAGGCCAGCCAGAGCAGGGAGCGCTCGCGCGGCTTCAGGCGTTCCAGGGCGGCCTCCATGTCGAGAGGCAGGGCGGCTCCGCTCCGCTCGGACCTGGCCGGCCAGAGAGAGACGAGCCGCTCGAGCACGGAGCGCTCCCGCTCCTTTGCCCGCCACCGGTCGCGCATCAGGTTGGTGGCGATCTGGAAGAGATACGCCTTGCGCTCCCGCTCGTCCCGGTCGGGGGCTGGCGGATGGCGCAGGAGCCGGAGGTAGCTCTCCTGCAGGACGTCGTCGGCCAGGGCCGGGTCGCCGGAGATCCGGCGCAGATAGGCCCAGAGCGGCTGCGACGTCCGGGCGTGGAGGGCCTCGAACTCCGCCTCGGTGAGCAGGCGGGGCTCGAGGGCTTCCTGGCGCGCTCCGGCTTTCGGCAGGGCGGTGACGCCATCCATGGTCCGATCCCCCTCCGGGTCGTCTGCGTCCTTCACTGCTCCGGGCCCGACATCAGTCCGGCGCGGCGGAAGAGCCAGGCCGAGATCCCGACCGCGATGAGGATACCGAGCCCGGCCATGGCGCAGATGGTTCCGGGAACGATCAGGTTTCCCCCGGAGGGATCCCTCCCCAGGTACACCACGATCAGGAACGCGAAGCCGATGAAGAGCGTGATAATCCCCCCGATCAGTCCCCCGAAGAGCGCGCGGAAGGGATGATCGGACCTCCCCTTGAGCACGCCCAGGAACTGGCTGCCCGCGTCGGTGTTGAGGAACTCGGCCAATTCCTGAGGCGAGGAGAAGCGTTCGAGCATGCGGGTCCGTTCCTCGGCGCGCCGGCGCATGCGGGCCTCCCGAGCCTGGGCGACCACCCAGATGATGAAGCCTACGAAGGCGAACTGTCCAAGAAGGAGTAAGACGGTCCAGCGGTCCATTGCGATCTCCCTTTCGAAGGCGGCCGCGCCCGACTCTCCGGGTGCGGCCTCGCGAATGAGACGGTGGAGCGAGGCCGAAGGTTAACAGCCCCTCACCCCCCGGCCCCCTCTCCCTCCTCCCCGTCCCCCTCCCAGGGAGAGGGGGAGACCTGCTCTGAGTTAGCCGGGAAGGGCGGTGGCGCCCTCTCCTGCGCAGCAGGGGAGGTACGGGGAGGGGTCTTCTTCTGCCGGGACGGCGGCGTCCTTGGACTCGGAGGCCGCCGTCCCTATTCAATTGTCAAAGAGCGCAAAGGAGGCGGCGAGCCGGCTTGCAGCCCGCCCTCCTCGAATGACTGAACCTTCCTACGGATGCGGATTCACCTCCGTTTAGACGCTCCGGCCCGGGGCTTCGTATGCCTGTATCGAAGGTCACAAGGAGGTGTGAAATGGCAATCCTGTTTCTCTCGATGACGATGAGCTTTCCCACGCTGCCGATGCCGGGCAGCCAGATGCCCGGTTTTTACGCGCAGCACACCATCCTCGGGATCGATCCGGCCGGGTCTCGCTAGGCAGATCCAGCGGCTGCTCCGGCAGGGCGGGATGCAGCCGTTCCGCGACCACCCGCGCAAGACAGCGCCGGAGCCGCCTCCGGTTCTCCGAAGGGCCGCCTTCTCCGCTTCCGCTCCTGATTCGCGAAGTCCTCTCTCCTCCCGTGCCCGCCGGCACGTCCCCGCTTCTCTGCTCCTTCCGCAAGCCGTCCTGGCCGTCCCGCGCACCGTTGACCCGTCAAGAGATCGGCTGAGCCGTCAAAAATTCCGTTGAGCGGTCCAGCGCAACTCTGGACGGCTAAATCCTCGATTGAGCCGTCCAAAGTTTCATTGACGCGTCCGCTGGAATTTTTACGGGTCGCGAGAAATTCTGACGCGCCAAAAATTTGGTTGAGCCGTCGATTCTTCCGCTGAGCCGTCGAACGTTCCGCTGAGCGGTCCAGCGGAATTTTTAGCGATCCAGCGGAGCTCTGGACGCCTAAAAATTCCGTTTACGCGTCGACCGAGCCAAACGAGCGCTCCGCGAGCCGCCTTCCGGCTCTTCCGCGACACTCCGGACCGGGGAACCGTATGCACGTCTGCCGCCCGGAACCAGCCGACTGGCCTCGTGGCGGACGCGCAGGCACATCAGGGAGGGGCTTTCCCATTGGACCGCCGGCATCCATGCCGACCCTTTCGGAGCCTCCGCCCGCTGGCTCTTTGACAATCGATGTGTTCCCTCAGAACCAGGGGCAGGCCCTGAACGGCCGGGGGCTGCCCTGTCAAAAAAACCAGGGACGAGCCAAGAGAGCCTCGGCTCGTCCCTCCCGCCTCTTGTTACGTCGATGGTCGCTTATCCGTCAAACCCCACTCGCAACCCTCCATCCACGATCATGTGCTCTAAGCTTTAAAAGCCGAAATACTTCTCTCCGTTCTGACACTCAATAGCGAGTCGCCGGTGTGCATAGAGCACGCCGGTGCGCTATCGCGCGGTCCCGCCGCTCACCGCGACCTCGTTGGCCGCCCTGAAAGGAAGCAAGGCTATGAAGACCAAAACCCTGCTCATCGCCGCCGCCGTGAGCTTGCTTGGCGTCGCCGCAAGCGAGCGGACATACATGGGGCATCGTGTTATTGAAATGCAGTTTCCTATCGCTGAGGGTAAGAAAGTGTCTTTGCCCATGACCGATGCCGGTCCTATTCCTGCCGAGGACAAGAATTTCAAAGTCGAAGCCGCTGGAGTGTCTCTTCAACCCATGTTTCTTAGTCCCAAGAATGCCAATCTGACTTGGGGTTTCGCACTAACAGCAAAAGCTTCTCAAAATCTGGAGCGAGTCACTGTGCAGGAGGTGCATCCCAGTGAGGTGGCGAAAGCTTTCGTTGATGACCAGTCGCCGGCTTTGAAGGGTCAGGTTTGGTCTGGGAGTGCCGTTGGTGTTGAGCCAAACCCCAACTCGACCGCTTGGCTCTTTCAAGACGGGTCGTCTATCTTTGTCTTTCGCTTTACTATTAAACCGGTGGGCAAGCGCGCTGTCGTTCTCTACCAGCCCGTGCGGTTTTCGCAGCCAGCCAAAGAGGCACTTCGCATGACGATCCGGCAGATCACTGGGAGCTAACGAGCAGAGGGAAGAGGGCGCCGGCCGATTCGAGAGAGCTCCTGTGATTGCGCGCCGCTCAGTGCCTCCCGCCGAAGGTGGGCTGCTCAGGTCTTGGAGTGGATAGACGTTTCGGGCCTTCGGCCCTTACAAAGACCGAGCCGCAACCTCGGTGAGACTCCGGAGGTTCGTGGTCGAGCAGACAGTGCGAGGCCCAAAGTTCCATGGTCGGGCCCGCGAATTGCTTCGCAACTCGCTACGGTCGCTCCAGGATCGGAGATCCATACCCAAATGATGCAGCTTGAACTCCGCTTAACCGGCAGGTCCGTTGTAGAATAAAGAAAGGCGGCGCAGTGGAGCCATAGCCATATACGCGAGAAGGAAACCTTGGTTCGCCCAAGCGGTCCAGCGGGCGGCTGACGCCGCGCGCTGAGGCGCCACGGCGTTCGCCGGGGTTCGGAACAGCTGAGGCCAAATGAGCACGTCCTCGAAGTGGCGAGTCGGCGTCCTTGCGGCTGGCATCCTCGCTGGTGTGCTGGTCGCGGGGAGCATCGTCCTGCTGAGTCTTGATCCCGAACGCTACTTTCGCTACTCCCGCGAGGAGTCGAACCAGCCTTGGCGCCATCCGACTCGTGCCGTGATCCTGCTTTCGGCTGTGGCGCTGGTAGAGACAGTTGTCGTCACTCTTGCGCTGGCGAGGCGCGGCCCACGTCTGGCCCCGCGCGCGGGCGTAGCGCTCATTCTGCTGCTGCCGCTGGCGGTCCTCCTGTCCCGGTGGGTGATGCACTCTCCAGAGTTCTACCTGTTGCACCTGCTTTGGCTCTACGTTCTTGTCGTCACCACATTTGCGGCCTTCGTTGTTGGAGTCGTGAGCGCGATTGGCAGAGCGCATCAAGGCTCTCGTGGCAACGCCGCGTAACCCATCTGCCGGCCTTGAACTCGGACCCGCCGAGGTAGTTCAGCAGGTGCCGCCTCGCACAGCGCGGAAGAAGACACCTCCGCTCACCGTTCCGTGGTCTTCGAGCCAGCGAGAATAGGTGTCGGGCGATTGTGAAGGCAGCACGGACGTAGACCGGCTCGCGGCCGAACGTCAGTACCTGGCCGGACAGATCGACGTGCGCGCTGGATCGCTCCCCGGGTTTGGCAGGCGGCTCCGGCACCTTCCCGTCCGCTTCGGGGTGCCCGGAATGTGCTTCAGCGCCCTCGCGCGCTCGATCTCATCTTGGGCGCGCTGCTTTTCATTCTGGCGCGCTCGTCCTCACTCCGGCCGGGACTGGACTCATGAGGAGCCCCTGCTCACGGCTTGGCCGCAGCCGGCTGATAGTCGAACGTGTACTCCCGCTTCTCGGTCGAGATCCCCATGCCTTCCATGTTCATCGTCCTCTCCAGGGTCTCGGAGTAGATCAGCATCGTCGCGGGATCGATCAACCGCTCGCCCCCGCCGGTGAAGGTCATCTTCTTGATCTGGACCTCGGGACCTCCGACTCCTTTGGCGATCTCGGACACCGACTGCCCGATCTTGGCGCCCATGGCCGAGGCGTCCGAGTCATAGCGGAAGCGGATGCGCACGCAGTCCTTGTCGCCGCACCGGACCTTCTCGGCGATCTCGGTGCGGGTGTAGAACTGGATCTCCTCGCCGGAGGGGAGGGCGAAGGGCACCTCGGCTGTCCAGGATGAGCCGAGCTCGAAGCTCTGACCGGTGAAGTCGCTGATCCGGCCTGCCCAGCGCATGGAATCTCCTTGGAGTTGTGGGGAAGACCCCCGGTTATGCTCCCGCCTCAGGGAGTCGTGAGAGCGCAGAGGCTTGGCCGGTAGAGCCTCCGGCCCCTCCTGGCGACCGCTCAGCCCAGAAGGGTCTTCAAAGGCCGCACTCGGCGAATCCATTCGAAGTCTCCGTCGTCGTGGAGGAGGAGGCCGTCCTCTTCAAGGACCAGTTGTGCGATGAAGCAGTCGATTGTGCTCCGGATGGTCAGGCCCTTGCGACGGCAGTCAAAGAAGATACGGGCAGCTTCTCGGTGGCTGGCCTCGGGATCTCGTGCGAAGAGCAGATCCTGTCCTCCCAGGTAGTTGTCGAGCAGCTTCCACTCCCGTTCGTCCTTCGCGCCCTGCAAGACCTCTTGGTAGCACACACCCGGGACACTGAAGGAGGCATTCTCCAACTCCAGCCTTTCCAGCAACTCGATGGCAGGAGAGGTCTGTCCTCTCAGGAAACCGATCAGAACCGAGGAGTCGACGATGATCACGGTTCGCGGGACCGGAGAGCCTTGTGGTCATAGCCGGGGGCGAACTCGATCTTGCCGCGCAGGTCGAGCAGGCTCTTGCGCTTTTTGGTCGCAATGAACACGCGGAGCGCTTCATGGACCAGCTCCTTCTTCGTCTTGATCCCGCTCAGGCGGGCCGCTTCGGCGAGGAGCTCGTCATCCAGCACGATGTTGGTTCTCATGGAATCTCCTATACACACCACCATACACATTATAGCCTTGCGCGAGGCTACCCTCCTACCTCCACCGTCTCCACGCCCTCCGATCCCGCAGCCTCCTCCCCCAGCTCGACCACCGCGAACCGCGGCGGGCACCAGAAGCGGACCGGGAGCACCGAGGTCCCCACTCCCGCGTTGATGTAGAGGGCGGTCAGGCCGCGGCGGGTGGGGGAGGGGAAGTCGTAGCGGCCGAGGTCGTAGTGGGGACCCAGTGAGTCGCGGGTGGTCAGGGCTCCCAGGAACGGGAGGCGGACCTGTCCTCCATGAGTGTGGCCGGCGAGGACCGCTTCGATCCCTCGATGGGAGGCCTCCAGGGCCACGCCCGGGGTGTGGGAGAGGACCACGACCGGGGTATCCGGCGGGACGTAGGGGCTGCGGGCGAGGGCCAGGGCGAGCCTCGTGCCGCGGGCATCGTCCCGGAAGCCGTTCGGTTTCTCTCGCCCCGCGAGGGGAGCGGCCAGCAGCACCTCGCCGTTGTCGATCACCCGCAGGTTGCGGTAGACGACCGTGCCCCCTCCCCAGGTCCAGAGCCCCACCGTCCCCGACTCGACCCGGAGCCGGGAACGGTCCTCGGCTCTCGCCTGCCAGTTCCGCGGCTCGGGACGGTCCGCGGGCCAGACCCGGGCAAGGATGCGCACAACCCCCTCTCCCACCTCGGTCCGCACGCGCATCCGGTACCAGCGGCCGGGTTCCGGAACCACGCCGGTATCCAGGTCCCCGGCGAGCTCCGTCCCCCGCGCCCAGAGGGAGAACGTGCCGGGCTGACCCTTCCCCCGGCCCCGGGTCAGGCTGTACATCCGGTCCTCTCCGAGGACGAAGCGGCTGTGGAAAACCACCCCCGTGCCCGCGTTCCCGTCGTCGATCAGGGTGTCGCAGACCAGGTCGTAGCCGCTCCAGGAGAGAGGGCCGCTCTCGTCCGTCAACCCGAGGGGCGCGGGGTCCCAGTGGCTGTAGAAGTTCCGGAAGACTTCCTCGCGGTAGGCGCCGTAGAACCACTTTCCCTCCCACCGGAAGGTGCGGTACGGAGAGCGCCAGCGGAACCCCCAGGTGTCGTTGCCCACCTGCTGGTTGAGCCCGAGGAGCAGGATGCGTCCGCCGCGGCCGATCCGGCGGCCTTCGTTCGAGAGGAGCTCGGCCCCGGCGCGGTCGAGCGCCGCGATCACCTCCCCCTGGTGCTCGCTGTGCCCCTGGACCGCGATCACTGGCGCGATCCGCCGCAGCTCGGAGACGAACGCCGCGGTGGCCGCGACGTGCGGAGGCATCTTCCCGGGGCGAGGCACGTCGCGGATGAAGTCGCCGCTGATCAGGATCAGGTCGGGATCGGCCGCGGCGGTCCGCTGAATGAGCTTGCGGAGCAGGGGGCGGTCCTCCGAGATATGGAGGTCGCTCAGGTGGACGGCGCGGAGGGGCGGCGCGGGCAGCTCGATGCGGACCCGGTCCTCGATCAGCAGGACCCTGGGCTCCAGCCAGAAGGCATCCGCGAGACCGAGCAGCAGGAGCAGCCCTGCGGCGATGGCGGTCCGCCGCGCTCCGCTCACCCCGCTCAAGACCAGGGGCTCGCGGGCCTGCGCTCCGGAGGCCGTCTCTCCCGGGGACGGCGGAATCCACCCAGAACCAGCAGCAGGAGAGGCCCCGCGATGAAGCCGCCGATGTGGGCGAACCAGGCCACGCCCCCCGCGTCCTCGGGAGTGGCGGCGGCGATCGCGGCATACCCGGAGAAGGCTTGCATCAGGAACCAGATGGGGAGGTAGACGATCGCCGGGATGTGCACGACGCGGATGATGAAGACGATCCAGACCACGGTCACGATGCGGGCCATGGGATGGAGGAAGAGGTAGGCGCCCAGGATGCCCGCGATGGCGCCGCTCGCCCCGATCGCCGGGACCGCCGACTGCGGGCCGGCGAAGGCATGGGCGAACGTGGCCGCGTACCCGGCGAGCAGGTAGAAGACCAGGTACTTCAGATGGCCCAGGCGATCCTCGACGTTGTCGCCGAAGACCCAGAGGAACAGCATGTTGCCCAGGAAGTGCAGCCAACCGCCATGGAGGAACATGGAGAGCAGGGCGCTCTTCGCCCCCGGTATCCACTCGTCCGGGGTGATCACTCCGCCGTCGAACAGCCGCTCCGGGATGAACGCCGAGGACATGAGGAAGCCTTCGAGGCGCTCGCCCAGGGAGATCTCGTAGAAGAACAGCAGGGCGTTGGCCGCGATCAGGGCGATCGTGACCACGGGCGGGTGGTGGCGCCTCGGGTTGACGTCGCGGATGGGAAACATGGCGGCCCCTCTCTCTACGCCGGACGGATCCGGTGGACCCGCATCAGGTTGGTCAGCGGCCGGTCCCGGATCGGGTGGCCCATCAGGATCAGGATGCGCTCCCCGGGATCCGCGAGCCCGGCGTCGCGCAGGTTGCGCTCGACCATCTGCACGACGTCGTCCAGGGAGCCCACGGCGGTGTCGGTCACCAGGGGGCGCACCCCCCAGACGAGCTGGAGCTGGCGCGCCACCTGCTCGTCCGGGGTGAAGGCCACGATCGGGGCCGTGGGGCGGTAGCGGGCCACGAGCCGGGCGGTGAACCCGCTCTGGCTGAACGCGACGATGCGGCAGATCTTGAGCTCGTCGGCCACGTAGACCGCCGCGGCCGAGACCAGGTCGGGCACGTCGAGCTCGCCTTCGTGCCCCTCGTGGTCCGTGGGGTCGAGCTCGAAGGTGCGGCGGGCGTAGGCGTGACCCAGCGGCTGGTCCAGGGCGTCCTCCTCGGTCGCCAGCTCCAGGTCGTAGCGCTCGGCCTCCTCGATGATCTTCGCCATGGTCTGGACGGCCGCCACCGGGTACCTGCCCGCGGCGGTCTCGCCGGAGAGCATCAGGGCGTCGGCGCCGTCGAACACCGCGTTGGCCACGTCCGTGGCCTCGGCCCGGGTGGGGCGCGGCTGCTCGATCATGGACTCCAGCATCTGGGTGGCCACGATGACCGGCTTGCCTCCCCGGCGGCCGGCCGCGACGATCCGCTTCTGGTGGACGGGCACGGTGTGGAGGGCGACCTCGACCCCGAGGTCTCCGCGGGCCACCATGAGCCCGTCCGCCGCTTCGGTGATCTCGTCCAGGTGCTGGAGGGCCGTGGCCCGCTCCAGCTTGGCGATGATGGGGATGCGCCCTCCGGCCTGGCCCCCGACCTGAAAAACCACCTCGCGCAGCGCCTGGATGTGGGCGGCCTCGCCTACGTAGCTGGCGGCCAGGTAGTCGGCCCCCTCCTGGACCGCGAAGGCGATGTCGGAGCGGTCTTTCTCCGAGATGTCGAAGGGAAGATTGGTGTCGGGGAGGTTGATCCCCTTGCGGGTCTTGACCGGGCCGCCGTTGATGACCCGGACGCGCACCCGCTCGCCCTCGTTGGCCTCCACGCGCAGCTCCACGAGGCCGCTGTCGATGAGCACGCGCTCGCCCGCCTCCAGGTGCTCCAGGATGCCTTCTTCGACGGGCAGGTCGGTGCCGGAGGGTTGCGAGGTCAGGACCAGCTCCTGGCCGGTCTCCAGCATGCGTTCCTTCTCGGGGATGGTGCCCAGGCGGTAGCGGGGACCCATGAGGTCCATCACCACGGGGAGGTGGCAGCGCTCCTCCGAGGCGAGGCGCCGCACCTTCTCGAGGGCCTTGCCATGGTCGGCCTGGGTGCCATGGGAGAGGTTGAATCGGAAGAGGTCGACGCCCGATCGGATGAGCTCCCTCAGGACACCCTCCTCCGTGCTCGCCGGCCCCAGGGTGGCCATGATCTTCGCGCGTCGTTCCATGGCGGGGAGTATATCGATTGGCCCGGGCCCTCACCCCCCGGCCCCCTCTCCCGGTCCCCCAAACACACCCGCCCCGGGAGAGGGGGAGACTTGCTTCGGGTTTGCTTTTGCTGTTGGTAGGGTGGGGGCGCCCCTCGCCCGGGGCGGGTGCTTGGGTGGAGCGGGAGAGGGGTCGGGGGTGAGGGCTCCGTGCTACCATCACCGGTCCACGCGGGCCGACTCCGCGCTTATCTGAGGACTTGTACGAGGTTACTTCATGTTCGACGGTCTACAAGGAAAGCTCCAGGACGTCTTCCGCCAGCTCAAGGGCGAGGGCAAGGTCACGCCCGAGGCCCTGGACGCGGCTTTGCGCCAGATCCGGCTGGCGCTGCTCGAGGCGGACGTCCATCTCCGGGTCGTGAAGCCGTTCGTGGAGCGGGTGCGCGAGCGCGCCCTCGGGCAGGAGGTGCTCGAGAGCCTCACCCCCGCCCAGCAGGTGGTCAAGATCGTGCGCGACGAGCTCGCCTCCCTCCTCGGCGAGGAGGGCACCGAGATCCGCCTCGACGGCCATCCCGCGGTCATCATGCTCTGCGGCCTTCAGGGCTCGGGCAAGACGACCACCGCGGGCAAGATCGCCAAGCGTCTCAAGAAGCGGGGCAAGCACCCCGTGCTCGTGGCCGGCGACCTCCAGCGCGCCGCCGCGGTCGAGCAGCTCAAGCAGGTGGGCAAGGGGGTCGACGTCCCGGTGGTCGAGCCTGAGCCGGGCGAGACCGTGATCGCCCTGGGCGCCCGCGCCCTCAACCTCGCCCGGCAGCGCGGTCACGACGTGATGATCATGGACACCGCCGGCCGCCTCCACGTGGACACGGCCCTGATGGAGGAGATCAAGCTTCTCGCCGACCGGATCGAGCCGCACGAGATCCTGTTCGTGGCCGATTCCATGACCGGCCAGGACGCGGTCAAGAGCGCCGAGCAGTTCTCCTCGACCCTGCCGCTCACCGGGGTCATCCTGACCAAGCTGGACGGCGACTCCCGCGGCGGCGCGGCGCTGTCGATCCGCACGGTGGCCAAGGTGCCGATCCGCTTCGTGGGCATCGGCGAGAAGGCGGACGACCTCGAGCTCTTCCATCCGGAGCGCCTCGCCTCCCGCATGATCGGCATGGGCGACGTGCTGTCGCTCATCGAGAAGGCGGAGCAGGGGCTCGACTCGGCCGAGACCGAGCGCCTGGCCCGCCGGATGGTGGAGCAGGAGTTCTCCCTGGAGGACCTGCGCGACCAGCTCCGCCAGATCCGCAAGCTGGGGCCGCTCGCCTCGGTGCTGGAGATGCTGCCCAAGGTCGGACCGCTCAAGGGGCTGGACGCCTCCAACGTGGACGAAGGCGGCCTGAAGCGGGTCGAGGCGATCATCAACTCGATGACGCCCAAGGAGCGCCGGAAGCCGGACATCCTGAACGGCAGCCGCAAGAAGAGGATCGCGATCGGCTCCGGCACCTCGGTGCAGGAGATCAACCGGCTGCTCAAGCAGTACAAGGGGATGAAGAAGATGTTCAAGGGCGTCCAGGGCAAGTGGCTGAAAAAGGCCCTGGGTGGTGGGGCGGGGCAGCGGATGCGGATGTAGGGGAGGCTTGCCCCCTCCCGGGCGGGGGCGAGCCCCGCCCCTACATCCGGTCCATGTCCGTCCGTGTTTGTCCGTGCCGCCTTTCCTTGCTATACTCCCCCGTCTTTGCGCACGGGCGCATGGCTACTGGCCTGCCCGCGCGAGCCACATGAGAACCTTGGAGGTCGAGAGATGCTGAAGATTCGGCTGCGCCGCATGGGCGCCCGGAACAACCCATTCTTCCGCGTGGTCGTATCCGACTCGCGGAATGTGCCCACCGCCGCGTCCGTCGAGGAGATTGGCTACTACGACGTGACCAAGAACCCGGCCCAGGTGAACATCGACAGCGTGCGCGCCCAGTACTGGGTCGATCGCGGCGCCCAGATGTCTCCCACGGTCAAGAAGCTTCTGGACAAGGCCAGGAAGAGTGCCTGAGCTGGCCGACGATTTTCGAGAGCTGGTCCGCCTCCTGGTGGACAAGCCGGACGAGGTGGAGATCACCGAGATCCCGGGCCGGCGCGGCGCCAACGTGCTCGAGCTGCGCGTGGGGCCCGACGATCTGGGCAAGGTGATCGGCAGGCAGGGACGGACCGCCCGCGCGCTGCGCACCCTGTTGGAGACCCGGGAGGACCGGCGAGGTGTGCGCTATGAGCTCGAAATCCTCGAGGAAGACGACTGAGGACCCTACGGGTGTCCTGAGGAGCGACCTGCCCGAGCGGGTCGCCGTCGGCCGCGTTCTGCGCCCCCACGGGGTGCGCGGCGAGCTCGTGGTCGAGGTCCTGAGCGATGTCCCGGAGCGGCTCGCCCCCGGCAGCCGGTTGATCGCGTCCCGCGAAGGCCGGCCCACTCGCCAGCTCATCGTGGAGACCCGCCGGCCGCACAAGTCGGGCGCCCTCGTCCGCTTCGCCGGAGTCGAGGGCCGCGACGGGGCCGAGGAGATGCGCGACACCCTGCTCGAGGTGGACCGCTCCCAGGTGCCCGCAGCGCCCGAGGGGACCTACTACTGGTACCAGCTCCTGGGCTGCCGTTGCTGGGTCGGCGGCGAGGACCTGGGCGAGGTGACGGACCTGGTCGAGGACGGCGGCGGGCTGCTGCTGGTCGTCTCGGACGGCGAGCGGCAGGTGCCGATCCCCTTCGTCCAGAGCTTCCTCAAGGAAGTGGACGTGGAGCGCGGCCGGATCGAGCTCGAACTGCCCGAGGGGCTGCTCGAAGCATGCGCGTCCAGGTCCTGACGATCTTCCCCGAGCTGTTCGGCCCGTTCCTGGCCACCAGCCTCGTGGGACGGGCGATCGAGAAGGGGCTCCTGGAAGTCCGGCTCCACGACCTCCGCGATTTCACGGAGGACCGCCACCGGAGCGTGGACGACGAGCCCTACGGCGGCGGAGGCGGGATGGTGATGACGGCGCCCCCGTGGGTCCGCGCGGTCCGGGCTCTGAGCGAGGGACCGGCTGGGGAAGGCACCCGGAAGGTGCTCCTCTCCCCCCAGGGCCGCCGGCTCGACGACGCCAAGGTGCGCGAGCTGGCCGCCTGCGGAGACCTTCTCCTGATGTGCGGGCGCTACGAGGGGATCGACGAGCGGGTGCGGCAGACCGTGGTGGACGAAGAGGTCTCGATCGGCGACTACGTGCTGTCCGGCGGCGAGCTGCCGGCCATGGTCCTGATCGAGGCGCTGTCGCGCCAGGTGCCCGGGGTGGTGAAGCTGGCCGATTCGGTGGAGCAGGACAGCTTCCGGGCGGGCCTGCTGGACCACCCGCACTACACCAGGCCGCCGGTGGTCGAGGGTCTGGCGGTCCCGGAGGTGCTGACTTCGGGGGACCATGCCGCGATCCGTCGCTGGCGGGAGCGGGAGGCGCTGCGGGCCACGCTCGAAAAGCGGCCCGACCTGCTGGAGAAGCCCGGCTTTCGGGCCTCTCTGACCCGGGAGCAGCGCCGGGAACTGGAGCGGTTGGAGAGACATACGAGGCCGGGCGAGCCCGAAACGGGGTTGCGCGGCCATTCTGAAATAGAAAATAATGGTGGCACCGTTCCCGAGGCGGACGCCGCCAGCTTACGAGGTGAGCCATGAACCAGTTGGATCAGGTCGAGAAAACGTATCTTCGGGGTGAGCAGCCCGAGTTCGCGCCGGGTGACACGGTCCGCATCCACGTGCGGGTGAAAGAGGGCGACAAGGAGCGGATCCAGATCTTCCAGGGCGTGATCATCGCCCGCCGGGGCGGCGGCACGCGCGAGACGTTCACCGTCCGCAAGATGTCGGGCGGCGTCGGCGTCGAGAGGATCTTCCCGCTCCATTCGCCCACGATCGACAGGATCGAGGTCATCCGGCGGGGCAAGGTGCGCCGGGCCAAGCTCTACTATCTGCGCGACCTGCGCGGCAAGGCGGCCCGCATCGAAGAGCGCCGGGATGACCGGCGGGACACGAAGGCCCGCGCCTAAGCAGCCAGCTTTGCGGGACAGGTCCCGGCTGTAGAAAGGAGCACGTTGACCAGGGCGACCCCGGCAGTCCCGGGCATGCTCGACCTTTTTGCCGAGGCCTACCGCCTCCGCCTGCTGCGCGGGCTGGAGGACTGGCTCGCCGGCTGCGGCTACTGCCGCGTCGCGGGCGTGGACGAAGCCGGCCGCGGCTCGCTGGCCGGACCCGTGGTCGCCGCCGCGGTCATCGTCAACCCGTGGTGCTCCGTGCCCGGAGTGGACGACAGCAAGTGCCTGACCGCTCCCGAGCGCGAGCGCCTGGCCGAGGCCATCCGGGCGACGGCCGTGGCCTCCGCGGTGATCGCGGTATCCGCCGACGTCATCGACCGCATCAACATCCTTGAAGCCACGCGACGGGCCATGATCCAGGCCGTCTCCGCCCTGCGGCCCGAGCCTGATTGTCTCGTCGTCGACGCCGTGACCCTCTCCGGCTTCCGCTGCCCCTGCCTCCCCCTCATCCGCGGCGACTCCGTGAGCTACGGAGTGGCCTGCGCCTCCATCCTGGCGAAAGTCGAGCGCGACCGGATGATGAGAGAGCTCGATCGCCAGTACCCCGCGTACGGCTTTGCCGTGCACAAGGGCTATGGCGTGCCCGAGCACCTCCAGGCCCTGGAGGCATACGGGCCTTCCCCCGTCCATCGCCTGACCTACGGGCCGGTATTGCCACGCGTGGAGACTCGCTGATGGCCCTCCAGCGCGAGCAGGTCGTCCAGACGGCGGAGAAGTACGTCTCCCGCGGCAAGATCGAGCCCGCGATCCGCGAGTACCGCAAGCTCCTCGCCGAGAACCCGAACGACATCAACACGCTGAACCGGATCGGCGACCTCTACGCCCGCATCCAGCGCATCGACGAGGCCGTCGAGTTCTTCAACCAGATCGGCCAGCAGTACGCGGACCAGGGGTTCTTCGTCAAGGCGATCGCGATCTACAAGAAGATCATCAAGCTCGATCCCACGCGGCTGGAGGTCTACGAGCGGCTCGCCGACCTGTACCACAAGCAGAACCTGGTCACGGAGGCGCGCACCCAGTACCAGGTGCTCGCCGACTATTACACCAAGCACGACAACGCGGCCTCGGCGATCGCCATCTACAACAAGATGGCGGAGCTTGAGCCCGAGAACCCGTCGTACCACGTCAAGCTCGCCGAGATCTACCAACAGCAGAAGCTCTTCGAAAAGGCGATCAACGAGTACCGGATCATCGCCGAGCTGATGATCCAGCACGGCCGCACCCAGGAGGCGGCGCAGGTCTACGAGCGCGCCCTCTCGATCGACTCCAAGAATCTGCGCTTCGTGCGCAGCGCGATCGAGACCCTGCGCGCCGCCGGCGCCGACGATGCCGCGGCCCACTTCCTCTCGGTCGCGATCGAGCGCAACCCCGAGGTCCAGGGGATCGCCGACGAGCTGCGGCGTCCCAGGCCGGTGCCCGTCCCGGAGCCCGAGCCCGAGATGGAATCCGCCGTGGAGATACCGGAAGTGCCGGTCGACGACGCCTCGATCGAGCTGGAGATCGACCTCGGCGACGACCTGATGGCTGCCATGCGGGAAGCCGAGGCCGCAGTCTCCGGCAAGACGGCCGGCAAGGCAGCGCCCGAAGTCCCCGAGCTCGAGAGCGAGGAGCTGGAGCTCGACCTCGATCAACTGGAGGAGCTCGTCATCGAGCTTCCGGACGCCCTTCCGCATGCCAGGGACGCGGGGGAAGACGCCCCGGCCAGCCTGGTGCGGCCGCCGGCCGGCATGGACTCGTCGAACCGTCCGGCCTGGGCTCGGGAGCCTGCCCCTGCCCCTGTTGAGACTACCGCCGGGGACGAGTACGAGATCGAGTTCGACGTCCCGCTCGAGATGGGCGAGCTCACCTTCGAAGTGGAAGGCCAGCCGGCCGCTCCCGAGACCTATGAGGAGGCGGGAACCTTCATCCTGGACGGCGAGATCGAGCTGGAGGCTTTGCCCGAGCCGGCCTCGCTCCAGGCCGAGCTGCCGGCCCTCTCCGACTGGGAGGTGGAGGAGACCTCGGCTCCTTCCGAAACGGAGCCGGCTCCGGCTCCGCCCGCCGAGCCCGAGCGCGACGAGCTCATCACCGAGGCCGAGGTGCTCGCCAAGTACGGCCTCGAAGAGAAGGCCCTGGAGCGTCTGGAAGAGGCCCTGCGCCAGAATCCGGAGAGCCTCTCCGCCTACGCGCTGATGATCCGGCTGCACCTGGACAGGCACCGGCACGAGAAGGTCTTCGAGCTGGCCCGAAGGATGTCGGATATCGCGAGCCGGACACCCGAGGCCCAGCCTTGGCAAGCAATGAAGGGCCGGCTCCTGGAGTCGGGCTACCGCCTGGACGGCGACGAGGTGATCGCCGGTCCCCACATGCCCGAGCCGCAGGCGCCCGCTCCGCCGCCTCCCGCTCCGCCACCGGCTCCGGTGGAGGCGCCGCGCCCCGTCACCTTCAAGAAGGGCGAGGTGGACGACCTGTTGCGCGGCATCCTCGGCAAGGGAGGGCCCGCGGCGCGCAAGCCGGCTCCTCCGGCTCCGGTCCAGCCGAAGCCCGCCGCTCCGCCTCCGGTCGCAAGCGCCCCTCCTCCCGCTCCGCCCCCGGCGCCCGCCCCCCCGGCAGCCTCCCCTCCAGCCCCCAAGACGGGCCTCTTCGACCTCACCTCCCTGGGCTCCATGATCGAGGCGGAGGAAGATCTCGGAGGAGACGGGGGCGCGGCCCTCCCGTCCATCGACGATGAAGCTCTCTGGGCGCCCGCTCCGCCACCCGCCGCCCCCGCTCCGCCCCAGTCCCTGCAGTTCGGCGGTGGGCTGGAAGACAGCGGCGTGGGCTGGCTCGACGAGGCCGAGGCGGGCCAGAAGGAGCCGGCTGCCCCAGCCACCTCCGCAGGAACCTCCGGCCTGTTCGACGAGGAAGACGACTTCTTCGACCTCGCGGGCGAGCTGGTCGAGGAGCTCTCCAAGGAGGAGGTCTTCCAGGACGGCATCCTCGTCCAGCAGGAGCAGTCCCTGGAAGAGATCGTCGAGGGCTTCAAGAAGGGAGTGGCCGAGCACCTCTCGCCCACGGACTACGACACCCACTACAACCTGGGCATCGCCTACCGCGAGATGGGCCTGCTCGACGAGGCCATCGGCGAGTTCCAGCTCGCGGCCAAAGACTCCCGCCACCTGGTCATCTGCTGCTCCATGCTCGGCCTCTGCTTCCTCGACAAGGGGCTGCCCGAGCTCTCCATCAAGTGGTACCGCCGCGGCCTGGAAGCTCCCGGCGTGAGCGAGGACGACCATCTCGGCCTCATGTACGACCTCGGCAACGCCTACATGGCCATGGGCGACGACATGTCCGCCTACGGCACCTTCGTCGAGCTCTACGGGATCAACACGAACTACCGCGACGTGGTGGCGAAGCTCGCAGAGCTGCGGCGGTAGGGAAGCGGGCCCTATCTGATACGCTCCCCGGTCCTGGGAGGACCTGGAAGTGGAACCAACAACCAAGCAGAAAGTGACCCTGATCGCCGGCGACGGCATCGGGCCCGAGGTGGCCGCGGCCGCCACGCGGGTGATCGACGCCTCGGGCGCCAACCTGGAGTGGGAGCCCCACGTCGCGGGCGCCAAGGCGATCGAGGAGTTCAAGGACCCGCTGCCCGATCACGTGGTCGAGTCGATCCGCCGCAACCGCGTGGCTCTGAAAGGGCCGGTCGAGACCAAGATCGGCGGCGGCTTCAAATCCATCAATGTGCGGCTCCGCCAGGAGCTCGAGCTCTACGCCAACCTGCGGCCAGCCCGCTCGCTGCCGAGCATCGAGAGCCGCTTCACGGGCGTGGATATCGTGGTCGTCCGCGAGAACACCGAGGGCCTCTACTCGGGCCTGGAGCACGAGGTCGTGCCCGGGGTCGTGGAGAGCCTCAAGATCATCACGGAGAAGGCCTCGACCCGCATCGCGAAGTTCGCCTTCGACTACGCCCAGCGCCACGGCCGCAAGAAGGTCACGGCCGTGCACAAGGCGAACATCATGAAGCTCTCCGACGGCCTCTTCCTGGATTGCTTCCGCAAGGTGGCCCCGCAGTATCCCGACATCCAGGCCGACGAGAAGATCATCGACAACATGTGCATGCAGCTCGTCATGTACCCCGAGAGGGCGGACGTGCTGGTGATGGAAAACCTCTACGGCGACATCGTCTCGGACCTCTGCGCCGGCCTGGTGGGCGGTCTCGGCGTGGTGCCGGGTGCGAACCTGGGCACGCACGCCTCGGTCTTCGAGGCGGTGCACGGCACGGCACCCGACATCGCCGGCCAGGACCTCGCCAACCCGCTCGCCCTGATCCGCTCGGGCATCATGATGCTCTACCACCTGCACAAGGACCACGAGGCCGAGCGCATCCGCCGCGCCCTGCGCAAGGTGATCGTGGAGCAGGGCATCAAGACCCGCGACCTCGGAGGCCAGGCCACCACCACCCAGTTCACGGACGCGATCGTCCACGAGCTGGAGGTGGATTCGAATACGGGGCCGCAGATGCCGGCCTGAAAAGGTTGATCCCGTCCCCCCTCTCCCCCGGCACGGGGGAGAGGGTTGGGGAGAGGGGGAACGGGATCAATCCTTCGGACCCGCATCCACCACCGGAGCCGTCCAGATCTCCTCCGTCCGGCCCTTGCGGCGGTCGGTCCAGGAGGGAAAGAACGTCCCGGCGTAACCCGTGATCCCGTTGTAATCCCCGTACTGGTTCGAGTCGTCCGCGCCGTCAATCGTCTCGTTGCTCCTCGCCGTGGTGACGCGGAGCGGCTTTGTCCAGGTCAGCCCCCGGTCGTAGGAGGCCTGATACCAGAGGTGCGTCCGCTTCCTGCCCGGGAAGCCTTCGCCGGTCTGGTAATAGACCAGGGCGAGATAGCCGGTCGCCGCGTCCACCACCAGGGCCGGGTTGAACTGATCGAGGCGCGAGTCCGGATGGTGGATCATCCTCTTCGGCTTCCAGGTGGCGCCGCCGTCCGTCGAGCGGGTGAACCAGATCCGCGTCTTGCAGGTGGAGCTGATGAAAAACTCCGGCTCGGCCGCGGGCGAACGGCAGTTCCGGCTGCCTGACAGGTCGGTCCAGGCGGCATAGACCAGGTCCTCGCCCGCCGGGTGCGCCGGCTTCCAGGCCCCGGCCGCCACGTAGATCAGCGCCCGCCGCTCGTTCTGCGCCGGGATGCCGATGTCGAACGAGCCATGGGTCCTGGCTACGACGGACGGCTTCGACCACGAGGCGCCGCCGTTGGTCGATTTCACCAAGTAGATCCGGCGGCTGCCCGTGTCCGGCCAGAGCCCGAAGACATGTCCGGCGGCGTTCGTCTCGACGTCCGCGCCGATGCCCGTGCCCGTGGTCTCGGGACCGCTCACCTTCCGCGGCGAGCCCCAGGTCCCGTTCCGGCGGCTGTTCATGTACACCGGCTCGCCGTTGTGCCAGATCGCATGGATCGAATCCCGGAACGGCGAGCCCGGCCATGTGTCGATCTCCACCATCTGCTTGTCGGCATCGGTCTGGTCCCCGGAAAACGTGCTGTCGAACGTCCAGGTGGCGCCGCCGTCCGTGCTCTTGAAGAGCCGCAGCCGCAGGTCGCCGAAGCTCCGGTGGATGCCGATCGTGCTCGACCAGGCCGTGCCGTCCGAGGTCCATCCCACCGTGGGATCGCTGTGCAGGAGGTCGTCTTCGATCAGCTCCAGCGTGGTCTCGCCCCAGGTTTCGCCGCCGTCCGCGGACCAGTACTGTGCCTGCCGGCCGCTCCCTTCGATGTTGTTCGAGGCCGCGACGATCCGCTGCGGGTCGGGCTCGAAGACCTGGATGTCCGACTCGCTGCGCGGGTTCGGCGCCCGCCCGGAGATGCGCAGGTTCGGATGAGGGACGCCGATCCCGACCGTGGAAAGCGTCTGGATGGGGAGGACGTCCGGCTCGCGCTTTCCCGGCTCCAGGTCGGGATGCGACCGCATCCACTCGTGGATCTCCTTGAGGAGGAACGGATAGCCGCCCGTTGGGTCCGCGGGGTTGTACACCATGTCCGGATGGCTCTTGCGCCAGAGCACCCGCAGCCAGACCGGGATCGGCAGCTTGTCCTCCGCCTCCTCGGGCCGCAGGAGCCCGAGCTCCTGGTTCTCGGCGACGAGCTGCTCCAGGGCCGAGCCCGGTGTCACGCGATCGGCCGCGAGCTGAGCCTGGAGGCTCGGCCACTCCGGCCGCCGGAGTGCCTCCGCGTCAGCGGTATCCGCGAAGGAGAGCGCGGAGGAGAGAAGCATGAACAACACGACAGCCTGACAAACCCTGGACATCACCGGCAGACCTCCCGGAAAGCTGCCGGCATTGTGACACAGGGCTTTTGGGATTAGGCGGTCGGGAGGAGCGGCTTGTTGTCTTCTTCCGGCAGCAGCCACAGGTCGAAGATGCCCCGGCTCTGCCCGTTGGAGGAGATGACCGGCCGAGCCCTGGCCCTCTCCCGGGCTACGCGGGCCTTCCGGTTGGCCTCGTTCTTGTCGAGGAGACCGGATTGGCCCGCGGCTTCGTAGACCTGCGCGAGGCGGGCCTGGATGCTGCGGGCTCCGCTGGCGAGCGCCGCCTGCTCCAGCTCCGAGCGGCTGTCCTCGATCCTTCCGCACTGGAAATAGATCCAGCCCAGGCATTCATGGAGGAGCACTTCCAACTCGGCGCGGCGACGTTCCGACACGACGGCAGCCAGCCGGCTTTGGGCGCGCTCGCAGAAGGACAATGCCTGCTCCAGGCGGACACCGCGCTCGGCGCAAAGCATCGCCCAGTTCAGGAGGGCTTCCACCTCGATCGGCTCTGTCGGACCCTCATCGGCGAGCAGCATCCCCCTGCGGCCCGCTCGAGTGTTCGGATTCGTCGCCGCCAGAGATTCCTGGAAGGCCCTTTCCGCCTCGTCGTAATGCTGCTGCCTGAAATAGACGTTCCCCAGCCGCAGGCCGATCTCGACCTGCCGGAACGTCATCGAGCGGGCGATCTGCAGGTGATCGATACCCTGCTCGTTCTCGCCCAGCTCGCAGTGGAACCTCCCGACCCAGAAATGGGCCGCGGCGTGGGCCGCGAACCGCGCCTCGGATCTGTTCGCCTTGCGGCTCTCCACGAGCTGCAGGATGCGCTTGAAGAACGTCAGCCCGCGGCGCAGCCTCGGCTCGGGCGCGGGCTGCTCCGGAAGACCGGCGAGCCGCAGGTAGTCGCGAGCGACGCGGCTCATGGCCCTGGGATCGTCCAGGATTTCGCAGCTCGGCCCCAGATTCAGAGCTGTCTCCCGCTCTTTGCTGGCCTCTTCGAAGTCGCCGAGAGCGGCGTAGACGTCGCCGAGGATCCATCGCCGGGCGGCGCTCCCGGGCTCCTGGGCGGTGGAGACCTCCGCGTGCTCGATCGCTTTCATCAGGAGGTGCGAGTCGTTGCCCTGGACCGCCTCGAGCAGGTATGCCTTCGCCAGCAGACTCTGAAGCCCCTGTCTCTCGATCTGGCGCGAATGATCCTTGCTCAGGATCTCGATCGCGCCCTCGATCTCCTTTCGCGCCCACTCCGGCCTTTCAGTCAGACCCAGCCGGGCCTCCCGGATCCGTTTCTGAGCCTGTGCCCAGCCCTCCTCATGAGATAGGAGGGAGACGCCCAGTGCCGCTCCCGTTCCCCTCTCCAGTTCCCTGAGATAACGGATGAGCCGCAGCACGGAGTCGAAGCGCGGGAAGTCGTCCTCCCCGGTCTTCTGCCGCAGCTTTTCCTGGACCAGCCGCGACTGGGTTTCGAAATGGGCCAGATGCTGCTGGTACTCCCGGCTCCGTTCCGCCTCCGCGGCCTCGTCCCACCGGCTTGACAGGATCATGCTCTCCGGCGGGACTGCGTGATTCAGGATGCTGAGGTATGCGTGCCGCGCGTTCGGCTCGTCCTTCTGGACCGAGTGCACGCCGAGCAGATAGATCCAGCGCTCCACGTGATCGTCGATATCCAGCGCATCGCCGAAAACCTGATAGAGCTCCGTCCGGGCCTCCTGCCATTCCTCGTCCTCGAAGAGGGACGCGCCGCAGATCAGGTGGGCCCTGGCATTGCGCTTGGAGAGCCGGAAGGCCTGCTCCAGGATCGTCCGCCGCCCTTCGCCATCGCCCCCGAGCCCCCTCACGATGCCGACGTTGGTCGTGCATCTGACCGCGATCTGCTTCTCCTTGACGAGGGGCTTGGATGAGTCCCGGAGGGCGGCGGCGCACAGGGAGCGCCAGGCCACGGCGGCCGCGATGTTGAAGCTGCGGACGATCTCGTCCCAATGGTCGCCCTCGAAGTCCTGCTCCAGCTTGCTGATCCTGCGTGCCCTTGCGTCCTGGTGCGCGTACCTGGCGATGCCGTTGAGGTTCCAGGCCCGGGCGTCGCCGGGCCGGATCTCGATCATCTTGCGGGAAAAGATGGCTGCCCTCTCCAGCTGCCCGCGATCGAAATAGACCGTGGCGAGTGCGTAGTAAGCCTCGGACCAGTCCGGGTCCTCCTCCAGGATCTGGCGGTAGGAGGCCTCGGCTGACTCGTACGCCCCCAGGCCCTGGTAGACCACGCCGAGGTTGTAGTGGCACTGCGAGAAGTTCCGGTCCATGCCGAGGGCGTTGATGAACTCCAGCTCGGCCTGGCGCAGCTCGGGGGAGACGTCCCCCTTGAGCAACTGGGTCGCTCGATACACCCGCAGGCCGCTGGTGAAGTGCCTCACCGCCTCCCACCGGGGAGAGCCCAGGTTCCCGATGCCGGTGATGATCCGGTACGCGAGCTGCTCGGCCATCCGGTAGACCGCCGCCGTCCCCTCCTTCAGCTCCTCAGGGTCGAGATCGCGTTGCGACACCCTCCACGTCCCGGACAGCCCGCCCCCGGCGAGGTGCGCCACGACCAGGTAGTCCTGCCCTTCCTTGTGCAGGCTCCCGGTCAGCGTGGGACCGCGCACGATCCGGCTCAACCCCCGCAGCAGGAGACCGATGGGGATCTCGAACTTGCCCAGCTTCACCGACGAATCGGGTCCTACGATGTCGTCGAGCGACTTCAGGACGTCCTCCACGCCGACCGTCACCCCGACCACGTTCCCCTTCTGCGGAGGCATGGCCTCGTCGATCGTCCGGTACAGGCTGGTGATGCTGGACAGCTCGTTGTACAGGCGCGAGGCCAGGCCCTTGGCAAGGTTGTCCAGATCCTTGTCCCCGGTATAGTTGAGGAACTCGGAGATGACGATCCGCTTGCGAGCCCGGTAGATCGCAAGGAGCAGGATCAGCGACAGCCCGGCCAGGATCAGGTCCTTTTGCCTGTCCTTGTCCTCCTGCTTCTCCTCCGCTGCTGCCTGCGTCGCAGCCGCTTTGTCCAGCGCAGAAGGCACCCTCAACACCCACCATGCTGCAAAGCCGAGCAGCGCCAGCAGGAGGAGGATTCCGCCCCAGCGCGCGGTCAGCCAGTCCCAGACCCTCCGGCCTGCCCGCAGCCAGCGGCCCACCTCCCAGGCGAGCAGGCGGAACCCGGCGCTGTACCAGGCCGGCAGCGACAGCCAGACCCCGAGGAGGAGCGCCGACAGAAGCGAAAAGCTGATCACGAGCTGCTTGACCAGCGGGTGGGCAAAACCGAGATCAGGAGCCTTGCCCTTCCAGTCAAGCCCTGCGAGAGACAAGAGCAGGCAGGTCGCCAGGATCATGAACAGGGCGGCGCGCCCGCACCTCCGGTGGTGCCGCGCGGCATGCTCGTAAATGGTCTCCAGCCGCTTGTTCCCTTCCACATCGAGGATCTTCCGCTGGCGCGGCAGGGCCAGGAGGCTCCCGGCCAGCAGCGCGGCGAGCAGGGCATAATCCCGCTCACCCGAGTTGAATGCGACGAGTCCTCCGATGGCTGCCCAGGCGAGCGGCACCACCAGAACCTCACGGGGGAAGTCCCGCTCCAGGAAGAGCAGGATGCCGAAGGTGAAGAGCACGCCGTGGAACGGGAGCCCGAGGAGAGGCGTCTCGAACGGCTCCACAGGATGCGCTGCCAACGCCGGGTAGACGACCAGGGAATAGACCAGGAACAGCCCGCCCGCGACCGGACCCGCGCTGGCGCGGGGCTCGAAGCTGAGCCGTGACTTCTTCCGGTCCTTGCTTCTCCGAAACACCCCTTCCGCGATGAAGAGAAGGGCCTGGAACGCGAACAGTCCGGCCAGCCAGGTGAGCGGCCCCGGGCTCTGGAAGTCGACCAGGGCCTGCCAGTCCTTCGCCTGCGGGACCTCAGCGAGGCGCAGGGCGAGGGCCATGCAGGCCCAGATCACAGCCAGGAGGAACGAAATGACCTGGTCGGCCAATCGTCCGCGAAAGGCCAGCAGGAAGACCGCCGCCAAGCCCAGAGCATAGAGGATGGGATCGACGAGGGCCGGTCCGAGGAACTGTTCCAGCAAAGAGTTGATGGCGAGCGGATTGGTCGAGAAAGCAACTACCATGGGACTCCCGCAAGTTGGCTTGGTGTCACTTCTATCTTAACTTAGGAAAGGTGGTTCCACCTCCTCCTGGAGTTGAAGCCCAAGCTAGAGACGGCCCCGCCGCGGGATTTCCCGCTGTGATCTCATGGCCTCCATGCACCCCGAAGTGAAGCGCATCCAATCCACCCTCCGCCCTCTGGGTACGCCGGAGCGGGCGGAGGGGGCGAAGGCGTATCTCAAGAGCGACCTGGAGTTCCTCGGGGTCACCGTCCCGGACCTCCGCCGCGCGGCGAAGGCGTGGCTTCGGGAACATCCCGGGCTGGACCGCGGCCGGCTCCTTTCCCTGGTCGAAGCGCTCTGGGCCACGCGGGTCCACGAGCTGCGGGCCTTCGGCGTGGAGCTGCTCCAGCACCGGCAGTCCTGGCTCGAGCCCGCGGACCTCGACCTCCTCGAAAGGCTGCTGCGCGCCTCGCGCACCTGGGCCTTCGTGGACTCGATCGCGATCCAGATCGTCGGACCCCTCCTGGAGAGACACCCGGACCTGACGAAGCGCCTCGACCTCTGGATCCGGGACGACGACTTCTGGATCCGCCGCTCGGCGCTGCTCGCCCTGCTCCTCCCCCTCAGGAGGGCGGACGGCGACTGGGACCGCTTTACGCGCTACGCGGACCGTCTCCTCGCGGAAAAGGAGTTCTTCATCCGGAAGGCGATCGGCTGGGTCCTGCGGGAGGTCTCGAAGAAGCGGCCCGAGCGGGTGGTCGAGTACGTCGCGGCCCGTCCGGGCCGGCTGTCCGGGCTGACGCTCCGGGAGGCGATCAAGCATCTCCCGGAGGGGGAGAGGGCACGATTGATGAGGCGGAAGTAGCCCTCACCCCGCGAGGTCCGGCCCGGGGACGGGATCAGCGGCAGCAGACGAGATTGGCCCGGCACGTGCAGCCGGGCCTCCAACTGCACTCCTGTCCTGGGAACAGGCAGTTCTCTCCCTGTTCCAGCGGGCATTGCTCGCAGATGAGCTTCGGCGCGGCGATCTTCGCGAGGTCGATCGAATCGGCCGCCGGCTGTGCGGCCACCGGGCAAAGAGAAGCGGCAAGAGGAGCGGCAGCGGGCTGGGCATGCAGCGGCACCACCAGGCAGAGAGCGAGCAGGAAGGCGAGGGAGAGAGCTATCCTGTTCATGTATATCTCCTTTCGAATGACTTGAAGTATTGGGCAGTCTAGGGAGTGAGGGCGAGGCTGTCAAGGGACGCCGATTCACTGCTCCGGGCGTAGGTCCCGCGCCTCGGCGAAACCCATCGACATCTCTCCGTATCGTATCGGCGGACCAGTGAGCTGTTTTTGCCTCTCGCCAAAACTTATTGGCGGCTTTCCTCAACGTATCGGCGTCTCCCCGAAAGCCGTTGGCGGCTGTCCATAACTCATCGGCGTCTCCCCGAAAGCCGTCGGCGGCTGTCCACGACTCGTCGGGGCTCCCCCAAAAGCCGTTGGCGGCTGTCCATGACTCATCGGGGCTCCCCCGAAAGCCATCGGCGGCTGTCCACGACTCCTCGGGGCTCCCCCAAAAGCCGTCGGCGGTTGTCCGTAACCGGTCGGCAAGAGCCCGACAGCTTTCAGGGGAGCGCCGATAACTTTCGGGGAGGCGCCGACAGCTTTCAGGGGAGCGCCAATAACTTTCGGGGAGGCGTCGATAGCTTTCGGCAAGCGCCGATAGCTTTCAGGGAGGCGCTGATGACTTTTGGGAACACGCCAATCGCTTTCGGGAGACGCCGATGGACTTCGGAGAGCCGGCAAAGCTTTACGCGGAAAGGTCAATAAGTTACGGCGAGGCGGCAAAGCCTTGCGGCGAGAAGGCAAAGCCTTACGGGGAGGCGGCGAAGCCTTTCGACGAGGCGGCGACAGGTTGAGGCGAGACGGCGAAGGCTTTCAGGGAGACGGCAAAGTCCTTCGGCATCACGGGAAAAGTCTGAGCCGAGACGGCAACAGCCCGCGGCATAGGCTCGCTGAGGGGCGGGGGAGTCACGGCCTGGCATTTCGGAGCTCGTTGCGGGTAGTCCCTTGGGATTCCGCTTGACACCCCCAATCCGTGAGCGTCAAGATGGACATCTCGATGGCCATGAGGAGAAAGTAGAGATGTCCAAGCGAGTTTCCATCGCCGAAGCCCGTGACCACCTGCCCGCCCTGATTCGCTCCGCTGAACACGGGGAGCCTGTCGAGCTCACCCGCCGAGGGAAGATGGTGGCCGTCCTGGTCTCCAGCCGCGACTATGAAAGGTTGACGACAGGCCGGCCGGACCTGTGGGCCGCCATCCAGAAATTCCGTGCCGAGCACGACCTTTCAGATCTCGACGTCGAAGAGGTCTTCGCGGACGTTCGCGACCGCACACCGGGCCGTGAGGTCGAGTGGTGAGCCCTCGGTTTCTTGCCGACGCGAACGTTCTGTCGGAGCCCTTGAAGCCGAGCCCCAATCCCTCTGTTCTGCAGCAGATCGAAAAGAACCGGGCGGATCTCGTCACCGCCTCTCCCGTTTGGCACGAGCTTCTCTACGGCTGTAATCGACTGCCGGAGTCGAAGCGACGCGCGACGATCGAGGAGTACTTGTGGCAAACCCTCGCTCCCTCTCTCGTCATCCTTCCCTATGATGAGCGAGCCGCGGAGCACCACGCGAGCGAACGGGCCCGGCTCACCGGGACGGGCAGAACCCCGCCGTTCTTCGACGGTCAGATCGCAGCCATCGCATTCGTGCACGATCTGATTCTTGTCACGAGGAATATAGACGACTTCGTCGCATTCGAGAACCTCCGAGTCGAGAACTGGTGGCAGTTGTAGCTCTTCGCCGGCCAGGACAACGCACACACACTGGGATCTGCAACGCTACGAGCCCGAGGGCAAACACAGCGATCCCGGCGGGAGAGGCCGCCATCCGGATGGGCAAGGTCCCCCTCGGGATGGGGGCGGCTCCCCCGGTTGCGGGCTCTCTTCCGTGCCTGAGGAAACCCTTCATTCCAATTTTGGTGCGCTCCTCCGCGATGTCGTAGCGTGGCTTGAGGCTGCACGGGTAGAGGGGGGGCATCGGCGGCCTTGAAGCTTCCGGGATCATCCGGGAAGGTTCTTTTCCTCCCCCCTGATAAGCTCCCCACATCCTGAAAAGCGGTCCGTCCCGGGGAATCCACGCCCGGGGCCGTCTGACGGTAGAGGTCTCGTGCGTCCGCCCCGCGGAGGGAGGAGGGCTGACAATGGACAACCTGCAGTCCGCGAAGATCCGTGCGGCCCTGGTCATGATCGCTTGGCTCGCGACGGTCGCCTCTCTCTGGGGCATGACCGCCGCCGGCCGCCGGGCCATCGAAAAGGACACGGGGTGCGAGGCGAAGGAGACCCGCAACAGGGTCGTCCAACTGCAAAAGGAGTCGGCGGAGGACGAGGTCCTCGCGGCTCTCTCCAAGGAGTGCGTCCGCCGCAGCGTGAAGGCCCAGGTGGTAGAGGACTTCCTCTTCCTCCTCGCCTACGGCGCGCTCAACTTCGTGCTCTTCCTCTTCGCCGGCACCCTGCGTGGCGCCGGCAGGGCGCTGGCCTTGCTGGGCCTCCTCCTCGCGATCGCCATGGCGGCGGGGGATGCGTTCGAAAACCTGCGGGCCCTGGACGTGATCGGGCTCGTGGAGCAGGGCGCTTCGCGGCAGGAAATCCAGGAGCCCTTGCGGCTCCTGAGGTCCGGCGCACTGGTCAAGTGGGGCGCCCTGGCCCTGGCCTCCGCCCTCCTCGGTATGCTCTGGCCCCGCGCCCGGTTCTCCTGGATCCCGCGGCTCCTCGGGCTGGGCGCGGCCGTTGCCGTCGCCGCCGGCCTGATGGCCGAGAGTTGGGAGGGCCTCGCCGGGAGCATGGCGGCTCTCGCCGCCTTCTGGCTCGCGGGCCTCGTCCACGCTGTCGCCGTCGCCGTCACGGTTGAGCCCGGCCCGGCCCCGGCCCCTGTTCCCGCCCCGGTTCCCGCAACCCGATCGGAGGACAAGAAATGAGCGGTCCCAACCCGGAATTCGACGCCGCCTACCCCGAGATGCTGCGAGCCGGCGAGCGCAAGCTGCTCGGGAGACGGCGCGAGAAGGCGGAGCTCAAGAAGGAAGGGGAACCGCTGAACGAGGACCTCCTCGTCGGCGTGGGGCTGTCGGGCGGCGGCATCCGCAGCGCCACCTTCGCCCTCGGGATCTTCCAGGGGCTGGCCGCGAAGAGCGGGCTTCTCCGGGAGATCGACTTCCTCTCCACCGTCTCCGGCGGCGGCTACTTCGGCTCCTTCTTCGGGCGGCTGCTCACCCGGGACTACGTCAAGAGTTGGAGGGACGTCGAGGACGTGCTGCTCGGCAGGAAGGAGCCCAAGGTCCTGGGCTTTCTGCGCGAGAACGGACGCTACCTCGCGCCCAACGGAGCGGGCGACGCGCTCCTTTCCGGCGCCGCCCTCCTGCGCAACTGGATCTCGATCCACGTGGTGCTCGGCTTCTTCGTCCTGGCCCTGTTCCTGGGGCTCCAAACCCTGAGAGTCTTCCTGGAGACGTCTCTCGCCTCTCTCGACCGGCGCCTGCCGCCGACCGCGGGCGCCGAGGATCTCATCTGGTTGAGCCCGCTGATCTGGCTCCCCCTGGTGAGCCTCGCCCTCGCGGTCTCCCTCGGCTGGGCCTACTGGCTGGTCGAGCCGGAGCGCGACGCCATCTCCGAAGGCGCGGGCAAGGACGGAAAGCTCTCGCCTATCCCGCCGGTCGCCGCGCTCGCGCTGGTTTTGGTGCTCTCCCTCGTCCTGGCGATCGCCACCCGGAACGAGGCGAAGTACGCCGCCCTCTGGGGATCGGTCGCCGCCATGGCCGCCCTGGCCTTCGGCTTCTGGAAGCTGGCGCTATGGAACCTGCCCGACAAGCGCCCGATGGAGACGATGGAGCGCTACGAAAAGATGGACCAGTCGCTCTACCGCAACAATGCCGAGCGCAACCGTCTCAGCCTCTGGGTGACCGCGGCGCTCGTGGTCACCGGGCTGCTGCTCGCCCTGGCGCTCGTCGACTCCCTCGGCCAGAGCCTCTATGCCGTGCTCTCGGGGGACAAGGGCGTCGGTCCCTGGCTGGCAGGCCTCTTCTCCTCCCTCGGCGTGCTGGCCGGCTTCGGCCGCTGGATCACCATGTTCTTCTCCAAGGGACCCGGGAAGGACCGGCCCTCCATCCCGATGAAGCTGGTCGCGACCGTCGCGGCCCTGCTCCTCGTGCTCCTCCTCCTGGTCACGATGAACGCCGGCTCCCACGCCGTCGCCTGGGGAGGAGAGAAGCCGGCGGGCGCACCTCCCCGCCTCCTGCAGCCGGACAAGGAAGAAAAGGTTTTCGACGTCCAGCTCCGGGGAAGCGCCGCTCCGCTCGGCATGGACCTGCGCGTCCGGGACGCCGGCAAGAAGCGCGTGAAGCCCGCGGCAGAGGAGGAGGCCGCGAACCGCAATCCCATGTTCGCCCTCCTCGGCTTCGCCTCCGCCTTCCTGCTCTCGATCCTCTTCGGGCAGACCTGGCCCTTCGTCAACCGCTCCTCCCACCTGTCGCTCTACGCGGCGCGCCTGACCCGCGCCTACCTGGGCGCCTCGAACCGCAAGCGCCTGGACGGCCAGAACCTCACCCAGCCGCTCGAAGGGGACAACATCGACCTGTCCAGCTACTGGCCGCCGCCGGATGACAGCGCCGCGCCCCTCCATCTCATCAACGTCACGATCAACGAGACGATCGACGGCCAGTCCCAGGTCCAGCAGCAGGACCGCAAGGGCACCGGCCTCGCCCTGGGTCCCTGGGGGATGAGCGCCGGCATCCGCCATCACGCGGTCATGCCGCTTGGAGATCCGAGCCGGATGAACCCGGAGGGCAAGAGGATCTTCGAGATCTATCCCCTCGAGGGCTGGCGCGTCTTCGACTATCCGAAGCCCGGAGAGGGGGAGTCCAGCATCCAATCCGGCAGCGCGGTCCTGGAGCCACTGGAGCGGCCGGAGCGGACCTCCTGGCTGGCGGGGCTTCGCGGCTGGCGCCGGGGAGGTGCCTCGGAGTCCGGGGTGAAACCGTCCGTGGAAGCCGCCACCTTCACCGGCGAGGCGCTCCCCCTGGGCGATTGGCTCTCCATCTCGGGCGCGGCGTTCTCCACCGGCACCGGCTTCCGCACGAGCCTCGGCCTGAGCATCCTCGCCGGCTTCGCGAACGTCCGCCTCGGTCGCTGGTGGGACTCCGGGGTGGTGAGGAACCCGAAGAAGGACGGGAGCGGAAAGTGGCAGGCCAAGCGCAAGATCACCCTGCGCATCGAAGACGCCTTCGCGCGCCTCTTCCCGGTCCAGACCTACCTGCTCGACGAGTTCCTGGCGCGCTTCCCCGGCACGGCCCGCCGCCACTGGTACCTCACCGACGGCGGACACTTCGAAAACATGGGCGGTTACGAGCTCCTGCGCCGGCGGCTGCGCTTCATCGTGATCGTCGATGCCGAGATGGACGCCGACTCCACCTTCGAGGGGCTGGCCAACCTCGTGCGCAAGGCGCGGCTCGACTTCGGCGCGGAGGTCCGCTTCCTGACCGAGAGGCAGCTCGACAAGGTGGTCGTCGACGAAGTCCGCCCCTACGTCGGCGCCCTGAGCAGCTCAAGCGTGGCGAGTGGAAGGACAAGCTCGAGGACGAGTCCAAGCCCCACGGCCGCCTGGAGAAGCCCGGGAGGGAGGGCTTCTCCCTGGCGCACGCCGCCCTGGCCCGGATCACCTACGCCTCGGGCGGCGAGGTCTCCTGGCTCCTCTACGTCAAGCCCACCCTGACCGGGCGCGAGCCCGTCGACGTGCTGGAATACCACACAGGCCACCCGGCCTTCCCGCACGAGCCCACGATCGATCAGTTTTTCGACGAGGCCCAGTGGGAGAGCTACCGCCGCCTGGGCAGATACATCGGCGACGTGGTCTTCGGCCCTCTGGACCGCCTCCTGCCGGAGAATGACGACCAGCCCGCGGGCAGCCTGCTCAAGGACTGGACCCGGGAACCCAACTGGGACGCGGAAGAGCCGCAGCCTTCGCAGGACCTGAAGGGCCTGGACGCCCTCCAGGCTCCGGCTCCGAAGGCGCGCCGGGTCCCCAGGTACTCCTGACGCGGCCTTCCCGGGCGGGGAGGGAGCTCTCCTTCGGCGAGCCGCCACCGATAGGTCTGGGCGGCGGGAGAAGGGCGAGCCACGGCCCGGCATCTTCGGTGGCTGACAGGGGTTCCCTCTTCGGCCTCGCGGGTGAGGACTTACCCGTCTCAGGTAGAGGCTTACCCCCAACCAAGTGCCAGGCACCTGTCTGGGCTCAAGCCAAAGAGTTCGCCGACCGCTGGGCACGGGTCAACCAGGCAGAGATCGACGAGCTGAACGCCACCTCTCCTGAGATCCTCCTGCGCCAGATGGACTCCCTCCGTTCGGCCGTCGACACCTTTGGATGGCGAGAGGAGCTCGACAAGGAGACGGAGGAAGTGCGGAACCGCTGGAACCGGCTGCGGGCTCTCTTCGGTGCCTGAAGAACCCTTCCATTCCAGTTTTGGTGCTCTCCTAGCGATCTCGTCACGTTTCGTCCGTCGTAGAGCGACGCAAGGATCTTCGGACCGTCGCCGGAACCGGTCGGCGAGTCGCCGAAAGATTCAAGGAGACGCCGCAACCCGTCGGACTCTCGCTCCGGGCTTTCCCGAGCTTCCAAAGTCATCGGGGGCTTCTCCTATCCTTTGGCGGGATGCCAAAAGACGTCGGGCGTCCGTTATGGCCATAGCCCTTCCGCCACAAGCTATCGGGGTCTCTCCTCTATTAAAATCGGGACTTTTCTATATAGCGGGGGTCCGCCGATCGATTGTGGAGAGCCGCCCATGAGTCCGGGAGAGGCCCCGATCTGTCTTGGCAGGCTCCGATGGACAAGTCCGAGCCGCGATGGGGAACGGGAAGCCGCCCACGGATGTGGGGAGCCGCCGATAATAAAATCGAGACGCGAATATATAACGGAGCCCATCCGATTGATTTGGAGGGGATGCTGATGGGTTTCGGGAAACGTCGATATATGAAAGCCGGACGAGAATATATAGAGGAGAAGCGCCGACAGGCTGAGGAGAGCCGGCGATCCGAAGAGGCGGACCGTAATGGAGATCGGGAGCCGCCGATCGCTTCGGAGAAACCGCCGATATATAGAGACGGAGCGGAATCATATGGAGGGAGCGGCCGGACCGGCTCTGCGGCGTGCCTATGGGCGACGGAGAGATCCCGAGACGTCACGGGGAAGCCGAGATCGATACGTTACGGCAGGGACGGCCGCCAGGACATCCCGACGCGCCTGTCGACGACAGGACCGGTACAGGTTCGCTGAGGGGCGGGCGAGTCACGGCCTGGCATTTTGGAGCACCTCTATTTTAGAGATAACTTGGAGGCCTCTCTCCTGGAGGTCTCCCGGAAAAGGAGGACCCGAGATGACCACCTGTACGCTCCGCCCTGCCCGAATCGTCCTGTTGACCCTGACGCTGGGCCTCGTCTTCGCCGGCCTCGCCCTTGCGCAGAAGGCGCCGGTGTGCGCCGAGCGGCTGCCCGGCAAGAGCTGCCCTCCCGCCATGTCCACCGCGGCGCAGCCCGCCGTCAACCCGCTGAAGGTCCCGGACCCGTCGGCGAACGTCTGCTATTGGGCGATCTACGACGAGTTCTGGAAGAACGGGGAGATCTGCCGCTGGCGCAACTCCTGCGATGGTCCCCAGTACCACGGCACCTGCCCCAACGGCTACGACGACCACATCACCGAAATCATACCCTGCTGCCACTGACGCGTCGAGGTTGCAACGCGGGCCTGCAACGCTCGAATCGGATCTGCAACGCTGCGAGCCCGAGAGGAAACACAGCGACCCCGGCGGGAGAGACCGGCATCCGGACAGGCAAGGCCCTCCGCGGGACGGAGACGGCTCCCGTCTCGACGGGAGAGTCGCCCATATCCATGGAGAGGGTCGCCATCGGGATGGCGGAGTCCCCCGTCCGGATGGCGATGGCCCCCGCCGCGGGTTGCGACGCTGCCAATCCCGGGATGCGGCAAGAAGATCCCAGGTTGCGACGCATCCGCCCAGATGTGGGACGCGCTCATCCGGATGGCTGCGTCTCCCTTTGGGATCGGAGCGGTGCCCTCCTGGATCGTAGCGTTTCCCCCCGGGTTCGGATTTTCCGCCATCTCGAGCGCGGAGCCTCGCCTTGCGCTCGGAGATCCGCTCCTCGCGCGAGGACCGTCCCCGTTCCCGGACGGAGCCCTCCCAACCTCGAAGGGACGGCTTCTGGATGCGGTCGCCCCGTCCCGCCTCGGGAGCAGAGGCGCCCCCGCCACGAGCGCGGAGGCTCCGACGAGCTCGGGGACCTCTCCGAGCAGGGAGGGGCTCCTTCCTCGCGGGTTCGGAGGCAGCCCTGTCTCGTTGCGGGCCTCCGCCTCCGGATTCCGGGGCGTTCCCGCCGGGGATGACGTTGTCCCCCGCGGGGATGGTGCTCTCCCCGATCCTGGAGGAGGGTCCCAGCACCCAGAGGGGGCGACAGCGTGTAGCCTGAGGCGCAAGCCCCGGGGGAGGGGGAGCATCTATCCCGAAGCCCGGAGGCGGGCAGGGACGACCTCAGTGCCTCAGGGACCGCAAAACTGAGGCTGAAGAGATTCCCACAACCAATGTCGTGGGTAGACCGTAGATTCGCGACAAGAAACCAAGACCCCGCACCTCGCCGGCTTGACACCTGTTTACCAAGGTGAGAAGCTTCGAAGCTTGCCGCTTCCGAGGGCAGGCGAGTTCGCCTGATTGGCTTAGGCATGCACACTCGCCCGGGCAATGCAAAGGGACTGAGTCTTGAACTCGTCGTGTCAGGAGGCAAGGAACTGTGCTTGGTGTCGACCTGTTCTCAGGGGCCGGAGGAATGAGCTTAGGCGCGCTCCAAGCAGGTATAGACGTAGTTTTGGCGGTAGAGGCAGATCGTCATGCAGCTCAAACCTATTACCAAAATCATCCAGATGTTGACCTGTTTTCTGACAGTATCTTCAAGCTTGACTTGGTGGCTCTGAGGAAGGTAGCGCGCCGGCGGAAGGAGTGCGTTGTCTTTGGAGGGCCACCTTGCCAGGGTTTCTCGTATTCCAATCAGAGAACACGGAACTCTAGCAATCCAAGCAACTGGCTGTTCAAGGAGTTCATTCGAATTGTCAAGCTAGTGCGCGCTGAATGGGTAGTATTTGAGAACGTGAAGGGAATCACAGACACGGAGGGTGGTAAATTCCTGGCTGCCGTCCTAAGAGATTTGGATAGGTTGGGATATTCGCTGACGAGCGGACTACTGAACGCGCTAGATTTTGGTGTCCCTCAGAACCGCCAACGACTATTTGTAATAGGAGTACTCCAAGGGGCGACAATAGATCTGCCAAGCCCGAGCTGGTCGAATCCTATAACGGTAGCCGAGGCAATCTCAGACCTCCCTTATCTTGAGAACGGAGCCGCCGTAAGTCAAATGCCATATGGCCTTGAGGCGCCGTCCTCCTATGCGAATCGATTGCGAGAGGATGCAAGGGTATCTGCGAACCATCTCGTTACGCGAAACGCAGAGAACATTGTGGAGCGTTATAAGCATGTACCACCAGGAGGTAACTGGAGCAACGTGCCATCGGACTTGATGGCCAACTATAAAAACCTGGAAGGCTGTCACACCGGTTTATATCACCGATTGCAATGGGATAGTCCCTCAGTAGTGATCGGCAACTTTCGTAAGAACATGTTAATTCACCCGAATTGCAACCGAGGGTTGTCTGTACGGGAGGCGGCTAGAATTCAGTCGTTTCCAGATAAATTTGCATTCAGTGGATCGATTGGTTTTCAGCAGCAGCAAGTCGGCAATGCAGTGCCGCCATTGCTTGCGCATGCAGTCTTCTCGAAGTTAGTAGAGTCAGTGGAAAGCTGAGCGGAAGGGCGACAATGATTTTGCTGGATGAATGGTTGAGCCAGCAACTAATTACAAACTTCCCTCAGCGCGGGAAGGTGAACTATTCTCAGCGCTTTTTGAGCGTGGCGGAGTACCTGAATAATTACGTCCATCCAGAGATAGGGAAACTCGCCATTGTCCGTCATGACGGTTTTCTTACGGATCATGGACCTGAGCATGTCAAGACCGTTATTCAGCGCGCCAGTGAACTGATTGGAGATCCAACAGGTAAACTGTCAGCGTACGAAGTATACCTGCTGCTGATGGCTTGTCACTTCCATGATGTAGGGAATATCTTCGGGCGTGGCGAGCACGAGAAGAAGCTAGGGCCGATTATGGCTAAGGTTGGGACGCTCTTGGGCGATGACGCAGTGGAAATACATGCTATTCAGAAGATTGCTGCGGCTCATGGAGGCTCTATAGATGGTAATAAAGACACTATTAGCTACTTACCAGTCTCGGATCCCGTGCTGGGTAACAAGGTTCATATGCAGCAACTGGCGGCTGTCCTGCGGTTTGCCGACGAGCTAGCAGATGACTATAGCCGCGCCTCTCGGTTTCTTCTTGACATAGACCAGGTGCCGAAGGAGAGCGAGGTGTTTCATATGTATGCTGCGCATCTTCATTCTGTGGTTGTGGATTCCGAGTCCTCATCTGTAAATCTGCATTTTTCTTTCAACAAAGACGTTGCTGTTGAGAAGTTTGGCAAGAGGGACAGCGAAGTGTTTCTGCTTAATGAGATCTACGAGCGTACTATGAAGATGCACCTTGAGCGGATGTACTGCTCTCGGTTTATGAGCAAGATAGTTCGAATTGATGCTGTGAAGGTGCGCATAGAAGTGTATCCAAGTAACCATTCGCCTGCGCTCCTTCACGCGATTGGTTATCGACTGGAGGAGCGCGGATATCCGCAGGCAGCAGAGGCTGATATCAATTCTCTGTGTCCCGACCTTGAATGGACGGGAGAGACCTTGTGTGAGGATTTGCTCAGTAAGTCGGAGGTAAGCTGAGGGCGCCATGCAGAACCCATTTTCGGTCCAATCGCCGGAGGATATCGAGGCAGCTGAAGCTCTCCGGCTCTTCGTCGACGTATTCACAGATTTTTACAAGATTCGGGACTCTGGCCATTCGATGTTGAATGGACCGCGCGGCTGTGGAAAGAGCATGATGTTCAGGTTTTTGGAGCCTGATTGTCAGGCACTCAATAGGAACTGCAAATTTCAGGAGCTCCCCTTCTTTGCAGTATTGGTGTCGATCAAGAATACACAATTGAATCTGACTGAGCTGCAGAGATTAGTCGACCGGCATGCTAATATACTATTGAACGAGCACTTCATGGTCATGTACGTATGCAGTCGCGTATTTCTTACTCTATCGAAAAGTGAGCTAGATGATTCCGCGGATAATCTCCGTGCAGCAGTTCGCTTTTACGACGACTTCTCGGCGCGCCTGAGGCTCTGTGGGTGGAGTGAGTCACCGGCCGCCCCCGAGGCGACGACTCTCAGAGAATTCTTCGATCACTTGCGGTCGCTGTGCGATCGTCTGTATGGCGAGGTTATTAATTACGTAAGGCGGCTTTCATTCTCTCGCGAAGACCCATCGGTCTATCATGGGCCCCTATGTGGTTATTTAGATTTTTTATATCCGCTTTGCTCGCAGTTAAGAAGTCTGGCCTTTATGCCTACTGGTCCGGTATATCTTCTCATTGATGATGCTGACTATTTGAACCTTGTGCAGACTACTATTCTCAATACCTGGGTATCGACAAGAACTAGTGCGGGTCTCAGCATTAAGATTTCCACTCAGCTGAAGTACAAGACATACCGCACTGTTTCTGGTACCTTGATTGATTCACCTCATGATTACTCAGAGGTGAACATCTCCGACCTATATACCTCGTCGAAAGGTAAATACTTGGGTCGTGTGGAAGAGATAGTCCACAAGCGACTTCAGCTATCCGGTATTGAGATTCCGCCACGAGATTTCTTTCCAGAGGATGCGGAACAAGAGGCTGAGATTAGGGAGATCGAGAACAACTTGAGGTCAGAGTGGGAAAGTTCTGGTACAGGCTTCCGTGCAAGCGATGACGTGGTGAGATATGCGCGGCCGACTTTTTTTGCTGGGTTGAAGGGTAAGCGGAAGGCAGGAAGTACTTACAGCTATGCTGGCTTTGAGCAACTAGTGCATATTTCCTCGGGATTGATCCGGTATTTCCTTGAGCCCGCTGCGCTTATGTACAGTGAGGAGCAGGCACGGGCGAGTGGAGGAGACATTACGAGGATTAGCCCAAAGGTGCAGAACGAGGTAATCAGGTCTAGCGCAGAAGCCTTGATGCTGACCGAGTTCGAGAAGATTTTTAACGATGAGCAGCCAGTTGACTTGCTTGAGGAAAACGAGAGCATCGCCATCTCAGTCCTTGAGAAGAAGGTTAAACTAAGCAACCTTATACGAGCGCTTGGTGGGCTTTTCCATCTTAAGTTGATCTCGAAGGATTCTGAGCGGCGAGTGTTCTCGGTCGCCTTCTCAGATGAGCCGAGCCCTGATGTACTTGAGATGTTTAAGCTCGGCATGCAGTTTGGCTACTTCCACAGATCTACTATAGGCAATAAGGATGGGACTGGTCGTACGCCTTTGTACGTGCTGACGCGTAGGCTTGCTCCCTATTTCAATCTTGATCCCAATGGTTTTGCAGGCTATCTGTTCGTTACGAGCGACCGCATTCGTGAAGCAATCACCAATCCCGACAGGTTTCTTCGGCGTGTTAAGGAACGGGGAGTGAGTGAAACCTTTGAGGTGCGACAGCTGGAGCTGTTTGAATAGAATTGAGGTGTTGAATGAATATTCTGCGGATTCCTCTTGATGAACTGCCGCGGTGTCTTCCCGAAGAGATTGACTTATTTATTTGCTCGGCAAGCTTTGAAGAGCGCTGCCGTTTAGTTGCTAATCATATCGATCCTTGGCGAGTTCGTTGTGCACTGGTGGCAGAGAACGAGAATCACCGTGAACTGCATGGCGACAATGCTCGTTATCTGATGGATCGATTTGGAAGTAGTGCCGTGCCGGTTATGCTGGACACGGGAAAACCTTTGAAAACTGCTGATAGCCTGAGTGCGGCTCTGGAAAAATGCGCTTTGTCGGAACCCCGAAATCTCTGCGTTGATGTCACCACTTTTACTCACGAAGGATTCCTAATCCTATTCAGCCTGCTCAAGAGGAACTTCAATCCTGATATCGTGAAATATCTTTACTCCAGCGCGCGGGAGTACTCGATTGGTGATCCAGTGGACAAGAAGTGGTTGAGCAAGGGCATCGGAGAGGTTCGGTCTGTACTCGGTTACCCTGGTGAGATGTTGCCGTCTAGGAAACTTCATCTAATTGTACTGGTTGGGTTCGAGCATGAAAGAGTACGCGAACTCATCACGCGATACGAACCGTCAGTAATTTCCCTCGGATACGGGGATTCTGATGAACCTGGCGCCGAAACGCACCACGCGGCCAACAAGCACGGATTTGAAATGGTTAAGGCGTTGTTCGGAGAAGCTAATGAGTTTACGTTCTCATGCTATGAACCTCTTGAAACCAAGAGTGCAATCGAGAGGCAGATGAGGCTATCACCGGAATGCAACGTTGTTGTCGCAGCAATGAACACGAAGCCCTCGACAATTGGCGCCGCGCTAGCCGCATTAGAAAATGAGGCGATTCAGCTTTGCTATGCTCAGGCCTTGCTTTATAACTATCAACATTATTCGACTCCGGGTTCCCATTGTTATATCTTTGACAGTATTTAGACTGGGGTGTGTAATTTAGCAAAGTTCTTGGAGTGTGCGCAGGCCAAGGAGGTAAGTCGAAGATGGCAAGCGCTCGTAGTAAAGATACGGCGCCCGAGTTGAAGGTTCGTTCTTTTCTGCATTCTGCTGGATTCCGATTCAAGCTTCACCCGCGGTCTCTCCCCGGTAAGCCAGACATTGTACTGGTAAAGTGGAAGTCTGTCGTGTTTGTGCATGGATGTTTTTGGCATCAACATATGGGCTGTAAACGGGTACGAAAACCCAAAACTAATCAAGACTACTGGCTACCAAAACTTCAAGGCAACCAAGAGAGGGATCGCGTCAGTTCAAGGCTATTGAGGGAGCAAGGTTGGCAAGTTCACATCATCTGGGAGTGCGAAGTCAAAGAAGAAAAACTCAAAGATCTAGTGGGAGCGATTAAATGTCGTAGATCGTAGTGCGATGACGGCTCTACAAAGTTGTCCCGTTACTTCAATGACCCTTACAGTAAGCCCGCCCGCCAAACCCTTCCTTGGTTCTGCTCATCAGGTCAATACCCAATGATAAGGATACCTCTGAGCGGGAGTTCAATCCGTCGGCTGGCGAACAAGGTGTCCATGAATCGACAGACCTTTTCGAAGTCCTTGACGCCGCTGTAGACATTGCGAACTGCAATTGCGACATAGAAAACGTCGTGCATCATGCAAGCCTGGAAGAGGTCTTTCAGGAACTGGTTGTTCACAACTCCGCGGCCCGCTTCCACTTCCACTACGAACCCTTCCTTAGGGTGGTAGGCATCGGCTTCAAAGGATTTCTCGGCCCGCCCATTGAGACCGAAGAGAACAGGGACGGAGATTTTGTCCGCCTTGGCTTTACCCGACTCGACGACAAATCCGACAGTCCGAAGGCTTTGGGCTACTTGTGCTAAGACTCCGTTGCTGCCGAGGTTGTTTATTGCCGAATCTATGGATTCTCCTGCAAATTCGAATGCTCCCACTACGGCTAGAGCCAGTTCTGTGGCCTTACTGGACTTTGGGTAGTACATCCAGTTGATCATTGTCTTGTTCCCGAGCGCAGATGTTTGCGATTCTTATCCAGTGAATACATGGGACCGGTGATACTCCAAGTAAATTTGGTGAGCCTCTCGGAGGTGCCTCAGCCGGCTTTGCCTATCTACGCCGAGTAGCGATAGCGGCATGCCCCTGAGGGTTTTAGAGAGGCGAATCGAGCCTTCGTAGGTGAAGGTGATGAGCCCGGCATCGAAGAATTCATCATACTGCGGGAGGAGCAGCAAGCCATTGTGCACGTCGAGACGCTCGAAATTGGTAGAAACCCGCCAGGGCTTGATGTGAGATGCTCGCAGGACAGAAGGAAGAAACACCCCAGTCACAGAACAGCCTTGCCACTCGTCAAGGAGAGCCTTGCGGAACTTGCCCTGGCCGAGCCGGGCCTTCGCGATAGCCTCTCGTTCTGTTTCGGGCGCAATGTCCAGGTCTCGTGCATGCGTTTTAAGGTCGTCTACCGGACTTTGATCATGAAGTAGCCTGAAGACAAAGCGGCTTGGCCTCTCGGTTTCTCGGTGGAAATCGACGAGATCGACCGTGCCTTTGTACTCGAAGGGGGTGTGGTGGATCTCCCGGTAGAACAGGTGCACGGCTTTGCCGTCCCTGGATGCCGAGACGATCCGGTCGTCGCTCTGGTGCTGCTCTTCTCCCTCCCAGAAGAGCTGATCACCGGACAGGTAGTCGCTGTACGGCGTCAGGCTGCTCTGTTTGATCCGAGTCACGAACAAGACGATGTTTGGGTTGCCCTTCTGGGTTACGACACCGCGCGAGATGGCCTCGTAGCTCTGATAGCCCCAGAGCTGAGCGAGCGCAGGCCGATCGTAGCGATCTCCGAGTCGGATCTGGGTGAAGTCGATCGGCATAGGGGAGCTCGATAACCATGATGAACCTTGCCGCCGAGTCCTGGCAAGTCGAGGCTCTCTCGTAACTCCTTCCAATCATGAGAGATCCAACCGGGGGATGTGGAAGGGGGATGTTTCCCCGGAATGCGGCACGGCGGGCTCGAGTCGGGTAGCCATCCCCTCTCGGTGCCGCGGGGCTCGCGCCTCGGGCTGATGCCGTCGCCCCGTTGGGGCTTGGGGGGTTGTGGTGCTCCCCACCCCGGGCTGAAGCCCGGGGCTTTATGCCTGTGCCCCTTCAGGGCAATCGCCGGTTTACGGTATCCTGGGCGAGGATATGAAGAGGTCCCTCTATCAGCGCGTCTCCCTCAAGCGTAACCTCCCAGAGCATGGGCTCGAGAGGGGAGATGTGGCGACGCTGGTCGATTTCGCCTCCCATCCGGAAGGGGGCGAGGATGGATGTGTGCCGAGGATGGATGTGTGCTGGAAGTGTTTAACGCGCTTGGCAGGTCGATAGCCGTCGTAACAGTCCGCGAGTCGGACATCGAGAGCCTTCACGCGGATGAGGTCTTGTCAGTCCGTCCTCTGGCGAAGGCTGGGTGAGATCGAATCGAGCGACTGTGTACCCTTGAGGAGCCAAGTCGTGCAGGAACGCCTATCCAACGTGCATCCCGGTGAGATCCTCCTGGAGGAATTCCTCAAGCCGCTGGGCGTCAGTCAGAACAGGCTGGCACGCGACATCAAAGTGCCACCGCGGCGCGTGAATGAGATCGTGCTTGGAAAGCGGGCCATCACTCCCGACACCGCTCTGCGACTGGCCCGCTACTTCGGAACCTCAGAACGCTTCTGGCTCGGCCTCCAGATGGACTATGACCTGGAGGAAGCGCAGAGAGCTGTCGGCGAGGCGGTGCGGAAGGAAGTGCATCCGATCGCGCCAGCGGCCTGACGGTAAGATCGGATCGGATGATTCCGCCCTTCCGTTGAGGATCAGCCGGAGGGCTCAAGCCTCTCGTTGAGCAGCGAGGTTCACCACCACCGCATCGGTTTGGGAGAAGTCGCTGCCCTTGAACAGGAGAGGTTCCCCGGAAGAGCGTGCGAGGGCGTAGCTGCAACAGTCCCCCAGGTTGAGAGCGGCTGGATGATGCCCTTTCCCAAACTGCTCGTAGGCCGCGCGTGCCAATAGCACCTGGTCGGCATCCAGGCTTACGACTGTGACGGCCGCGGAGTGAAGGAGAAGGTCGAGCTCCCGAACCCCTGCGGGTCCCTTGCGGGCATGGATCACAATGGCCGTTTCCAGGGCTGAGAGGGAGCTCAGCAGACGCTTGGGATCGCCCGCCATTGCCCGAGAGAATGCCTCCGCTTCCGGCTCCGCGAGCAGGATCGCCAGGAGGGCAGAGGTGTCGATGGTCATCTAACGGAAGGCGCCTTTATCGTCGTATCCAAGGATGTCGTCGGCATCCCGCGTGTCCAGATCAGGCAGGGAACTGCAACGCCTGCTGATCGCCATCAGCGTTTGGGCCAAGTCGGGAGCGGATCGCCGGCCCTTGAGCCGCTCCAAGCGTTCTTCCAACGCATGGATAATGGCGTCGGTCAGGCTTTCCCCCGTCTCCGCGGCCACCTGCCGAGCCAACTTCTCGGCCTTATCGTTCTTGAGGCTGACACCCATGAGGACCTCCCTGATTCTAGAAACCCCTGAGAATTCTAGAACCTTCCTTGGCAGTCTGCAAGGAAACTGCCTACGTCAGTACGCTTTGGCGGGTGCTTTTTACGTCTTGGCCGTCACGGCGGGCTGTTCTTCTTCAAGCTCCGGTCTCACCCGGCCTTGGCCAGAGGACGGACCGACAAGACCTCGTCCGCGTGGTCAATGCCCCTCTGGACGCCGGGAGCGGCTTTCCTCGGCGAAGCTCAGGAGATAACGCAACAACAACCATCGTCTTGAGCCACTACGGGCACCAAGGCGGGCAGGGGGTTCGCGGCATAGGGACCGATGTAGCGGCACTGGGCATGGTAGGCCGCCTCTGTTGGCCTGCGGCTCTTGTACCAGACGGCTCCGCCTCCGGCACGCGGATTCATCTGGGCGGCAAAGTCGCCGGTGCCGATCCTGAAGTCGACCACGGGAACGAGCGCGCAACGGTAGGCCGCCATGTCGGTGATATTGGCGTAACTCTTGTTGTAGGAGGGGTCCCAGAACCGACCCAGGTATTCGACGACGACGTGGTCTCCCCAGTAGTAGAAAGGGGTGAGCACGGCAGGGTTGAGAGAGGTGGAGACGTTGGCGCCGAGATTGAAATGGCCGCCGAGGGCGTGATCGGCGACGAAGCCGTATCCATTGTTTCCGGCGGTGGCCTCGCCCGAGTACTCGCGGATGGGGCACTGGGCGGCGGGGATGCCAAAGCCGTAGGGCTTCGGTGTGATCAGGAGCGTGTGCAGGGCCCATCCGATCCAGCCGCACTCGCCACCGTGACCGGTCCCTACCTGATAGTCCAGCCATGCTTTTCCGCACATGAGGCCACGGCCGGCCGCCCCTGGATTCCAGGTCCAGCCGGCCTGCTGGAACTCCTGCAAAAGATTTTTCATCCCGAGGGTGTTGAAAACGGAGATGCCTTTCATCGTTGCCGCGCGCTTGATGACGCCTCCCCAGGTATTGGGCCATGCGGTGACATCTACCCGCGAGGGCTGGTGGAGGGGGGCCAGGTGATTCCAGTTCGAATAGAGTCCCATCGCATTCTCCTGGATAGGAGGTGGAGGGACGCGGGGGAAAGTTGCAGGCAGGAGGAAACAGAGAGATGTCTCTGAAATGAAGTCCTCGAGCGGGGCACTCCATCATGAATGGCCGCAGGAATGACCGCGGCGTGTTCCCGGAGGTGGCCCATGACTCGTTCGCACGGCAGAGTCGGTGTACTGAGGCCTCTGATGCTCGCAATCAGCGTTCTGGTGCTGGCGGCTTCCCTGGAAGCGAATCCCCTCTATGGTCCCAGGGAGCTCGTGAGAGAGACGGGGAAACCTCAGGAGATCACCGAGAGGTTTGAGGTTTCTGTCACGGCTCCCCACTACAGGCTGCAGGTCGTCAACGGATTGCCGGACGGATCGGGGCGGACCAGCAGCTCCTGGGTGTGGCTCAACGGCTCGCAAGTTTTTGGACCGAGCGATTTCAACCAGGGAGTCGGCAGGCTTCAGCGCTTCGTCGATCTCCTCCCCAGCAACGAGATCCGGGCTCGCCTGACTGGCAAGCCAGGGGGGCGCCTGACTCTCGAAGCCATGGCCATGGTTGGCGCCGGCGGCGGAACCGTGGCCACCTCCGGCGGCACACGGTTGAGGGTACCCCCGGGAGCGGTGGAGGACTATGTGGACGTCAGCGTCGAAGAGAAAGCCATCGAGGAGCTGCCGCTCTCTCTGCCGCCCGGGTATACGTTCCTCGGGGCTGTCGCCGTGGATATCGGGTCTGCCGTCCTTTCGTCGGAAGCGGACCTGGAGATCCCGGCGCCGGATTCGGTCGAAGGCCCTGTGATCGTAGCGAGGATCGTAAGCCTGGAGGATACGTGGCACCTGGCGCTGGTCGACACCGCCTCGCTCACTCCGGAGGGCGGTCTCAAGACGGATTCGCCGCCGTTCCCCGGTGTGCGGGCGTCCGGCGATTACGTCTTCCTGGCCATGCCCGAAGATGTCGGGATCGTCGGTACTCACATCCTGGATTTGAACGGAGATCCGGTGGAGGGAGCCTCTTTCGTGGTCCTCATGAGCTCGCCCGGGACGGAAGGCTTCCAGCCGGCCGTGGGCGGCCTCGGCGGTTTCGTGGGGCAGGCGGATGCCACCGGATTCGCTGCCGTTCCGGGAGTGCCCTCGAACAGCGATGTGGTGGCGGTGGCGATCGATCCGGGTCGTTCAGGTCCCGGGTCAGGTCCCGCGCAGGCCGGCCTGGTGCAGTTCTCCGTGGGAAACGTCCTCGCCAACGGGCTTCTGGGCAACTGGCTCCAGAACCTGATCGTTCATCATGTTTTCAACCTCGACGACATCCCGGATGTTCCCCGGCCGTGCCCGTGCAGCGCGCTGAGCCCGTTTCCTCACGAGATTCCCGACCCGGGAGGAGTGTTCCTGCCGGGGGAGACCCGGGATCTCGAGGTCCTCTGCGGCGGAACCAGGGTTACGACCTCGACGGACCTGCCGGACGCGGCCCTCCAGATCCTGACGACGGGCCTTGAGGTGGTCGTCACGAAATACGTTCCAAAAGATCCGGATATCGTGAGCGTGAGCCAGGGACTCGACAAGGCGATCGTCACGGCGAAGGAGCGAGGGACCACCTTGATCGCCATCGGCACGGAGATATACAGCCTGTACAAGCTCGGCAACGTGTTGCAGGTCCAGGCCTGCGGGGCGAACGGGTCCGTCAATCCGGTGGTCGTCGACTGTCCGCCCGGGAAGATCTGGGATCCTGTCTTGCAGGTCTGCCGGCGGCTGCGCTTGTCCGTTCAGAGAGTGGGCTCCATGGCCGACGATGGAATCGTGACCTCCGTGCCTGCCGGCATCCAATGCGGCTCGGACTGTCAAGACGAGTTCGACCACGGCGGGACCGTCCTTCTGCAAGCGGGCGTTTTGAATCCGGACGCGGCTTTCATCGAGTGGGGTGGCGACTGTGCGCCGTGCGGGACCGTCAGCGACTGTCCGATTCTGATGCAGGCGGATACGAGCTGCACCGCGAAGTTCGAGTGCGCCGCCGCTCCGACCGGAACGGCAATCCTGACGGCGAGCCGGGATGCGGGGAGCTCTTCGATGCCGGTCCCGAGGTGCGGGAATACGATCAGGATTCGTATAACCGTACCAAACAACATGATCTCCGGGTCGGGAACCACAGGGAATTGTGGCCGGGGCGATGTCCGGGTCGCAGTCAGAGTGTGCCCTCCGAACGCGGGATGCACCGGTTTTACGGTCCACGCGGGCCAGGGTCAGGGACTCGACATCTGCCATGCCTTCGACCAGTTCCTCGGCCCCTTCGAGATCCCGAACCCCCGCCAGCCGGGATCTCATCTCAGTTTTGAAGCCGTGACCGAGAAGCTGTCCACGGCGACGATCGAGCTCGTGAAGAAGTAGGTGGAGCGAAGCTCAGCAGATCACGCAGCAACCGCCCTCGTCCAAGGCGGGCAAGGGGTTCGCGGCATAGGGACCGATGTAGCGGCACTGGGCATGGTAGGCCGCCTCTGTGGGTTGAAGTCCTGCTAGTGACTGGCCAGCCAGGACTCTACCTCTGCGGCCTTTTCTTCATTCTCGGCGTCCAGATACAGCTTGCGACTTTTCTTCCAGGAATTACGCGCCTTGGACTGCTTCCCAGCTTCCAGCAGCACCCAGCCGAGGTGACCATACTCTTCCGCCAAGCGAGTCTTGCTACCGATCGTACCGTAGATTGTAATGGCTTGGTGATGCGAGGCTTCGGCCTTGTCCAGCTTCCCCCGGCTTCGCTGAATCCTCCCAATCGTGCTGTACTGATGAGCCTCGTCGGCTGCCAACTCCAATCGTTGGTAAAGCTCAAGAGCCTTGTAGTGAAGCTCTTCTGCTTTTTCCAGGTCGCCCTTTTTCATGAGCAGGCTGCCCAGCTCTCTGAGCTGGGCAGCTACACCTCGCTGGTCGCCAAGCTCTTCGTAGAGCCTGATCGACTTCCAGAGTGCCTCCTCAGCGAGCTCAAAATCACCGCGAGCCTGATAAATGCGGCTAAGCAGACCAAGGTCGGTGAATAGGTCATTGATCTGGCCAAGCTCTTCATAAGCGGCGATGGCTTTGAGAATCGGTCCGTCTGCCTTGTCGAGATCGCCATGTGCAAAGTAAAGGCGGCCGAGAACATCGTTTCCAACAGCGATCCCGTCTTTGCGGCCGACCTCCTCATAGATTTCCAAAGACCTGTTCAGCATCTCGGACGCTCTGGTCTTGTCCTCGAGAGCTCTGTAGAGTAGGGCAAGATTGCCGTACTCAGCGGCGATGCCCTCTATCCTACCCTTCTCTTCTTCAAGGTGGAGCGCTGCATCCAGGTACTGCCGTGCGGCTTCGGAGTCGGCCGGATTCCGATAACGCAGCCCCAGATCTTTGTGAGCAAGAGTCATGGATTTCGCTCGCCCCGATTCTAGTGATTCTTTCACGAGGGACAGCACCGCTTCATCGAGAGTGTCGTAGACATCAAAGACCGTAATGAGCTGTGTGATGGTAAGTACATCCTGGATCTTCAAAGTCAGACTTGAGAGGACGCATTTGACTCCTCGATTGATGCTGCGCGTCGCAGCGCTGACAAGCTCACCAATCCCGGAGGAATCGATCGAGGTAACAAACGGCAAATCGAGAATGATAAACCTGGCTCCTGCGTCGAGTGCTTCGGTGACGGCTTCCCGCAGGTCTTCCTCAGCAGACCCAATCGTAAGCTTGCCTCCAAGCTGAAGTACTATAAGGTCGAAGTGTGGCTCCCTCCTTACAATCATTTCTGTCTTCTCGCCTCATCCAGTTGTCTTCTCGCCGTATCCAGCTCCGAGTAAAGGCGCTCAGCCGTCTTCTTGTTGTCCGCCACGATGTCGAAGATGACAGTGAGCAGTCTCTCCTCCATGCGGGTTCTTTCTTCCACCAGCCGCTTTTCCGTGTCTTTTTTGTCCTTGAGAAGATCCTGATTCTGTCTCATCAGGGCAAGGACCAAGGCGAGAGCGAGGGTTGGCACGACCCCCAATTCGATAGCGCTTTTTGCGATCTCTAGGAAATTCATTGGACGGGTCTCTTTTGGCTTAGGGAGGATTGTAGGCCAGGAGGTGGCGTGCGCCAACCTTAGAGATGGTGCTGCATGAGCACGACTGGCTGGGAGAGGCCAACGCTGTGGCGAACGAGCGCCGGGAACGGACGCGTACACTCGCTACGCCATCCGATCCCGAGGCGCCGCTGCTCCCTGCATGGCCCAGTTCGCCGGAGGCGCCACGCGGCGCGCTCCGGTGCCGTTGAAGACCCGGGAGGTCATCCCGCTCCTGTCAGCGGAGCATCTGGTGAAGGCGCTGGGACCCGAACGACCTCGGAGCCGGCCCTCCGACGAGCTCGTCTCCGAAACGGCGTCCGCCTGCTGTCTGAGGCCCGGAGAGGGCAGGCTGAGGGTCGCTACGTAATCTGATCCCCGAGGCGCCGCTCTCCGAGCAGGTTGGCCTGGTCCGGCGGCTTGTGCTCCCACTCTCTCCCGGTCTCGAGGTCGTCCTTGTCACGGACGCTGACCCAGACGAGAGGCTTGAGGATCCTCAAGCCCGCGCCGGGACGCTCGAGGAAGGCGACATATCCGTTTTCATAGCGGCGGACGGTCATGGGCAGCCGGAGGAAGGGAGTCTCCGTGGAGTCCTTGGCGCCGCCGAGGTCGTCGCCCTTTTCCAGAAGCTGGCGCACGACCCTGGGGCCGGCGAAGAACCGCTCCTTCCACTTGGCCGGCTTCTTCGCCGGACCGATCCGGGAGAGGCCCAGGATCTCGCGGATGGCCATGGTCGGCACCTGCCAGCTCGGCTTCTCGGTGGCGCGGAGCCCGGGCATGAAGACCTCGCCTTTTTTGGACATGCAGGAGCGATAGAGGCCCACGTGCCACCGGAACCACTCGCCCGAGTCGTCCAGGACGTCGGCGTGTCCGGCCTCCAGGGCCTGGAGACGGATCGCCGCGGCCGAGACGAGGTGGAAGTTGTAGTGGGGGTCCAGGCAGGTCTGTTCCACCGCCTTGCGGCGCGACATGTGTCCGTCCTTCCGCTGGCGGTCGAAGTAGTCCCGCGCCCTCTTGCGGGCCTTCTTCTTTTCGGTGTCGGTGCCGAACCGGAGGGCGCGCAGGTACTCGCCCGCGGTCCCCATGGCCCAGAAGTTGACGGTCCCCCCGGATTCGAACTGCAGTTCGGGAGCGAAGGGAATCTCCTCGCCATCCAGAAGCTTTTCCAACCGGTCCATCAAGCGCTCGTGTGTGCCCATGGAACCTCCTGCTGATTAAGACGGATGAAGGATCCAGATTACCTCATCCGTCCGTGCTCTGCGCATCCCTGGAGAGGTGGGAGATAGAATCGCGTCATGGCTCTCAGCAACTATGAACGGATCTACGCCGTCGTGGAGCGGATCCCGGAGGGCCGGGTGGCCACTTACGGTCAAGTCGCGGTCATGGCCGGGCTGGGACGCGCAGCGCGCCAGGTCGGCTACGCGCTCCACTCGCTCCCCGAGGACTCGGACCTCCCCTGGCACCGGGTGATCAACTCCCGAGGCGAAGTGAGCCCCCGGGCCCTGCCCGGTTGGGATGGCTATCAGCGGCACCTGTTGGAAGAGGAGGGCGTGGTGTTCGACGAGCGGGGGCGGGTGGATCTGGCGCGGTTCCAGTGGGAGTAGCCCTCACCCCCCGGCCCCCTCTCCCGGTCCTCCCAAGTACACCCGCCCCGGGCCCGCCCCGGGAGAGGGGGAGACTTGCTTCGGGTTACCTGGCAAGAGCGGGGCGGAGGCGGCGTGCGGTTTGCGTGATCTCTTCGATGACCGCTCGAGAGTCTAGAAGAATCGCTTCGTTGGGAAATCTTAGGATGTAGTAGCCGAGGGAGCGCAGGTAGTCCCCACGATTCTGATCGTGTGCGATCTGGGCATCGGTGTCATGGATGGGGCCATCCAGTTCAACCACGAGCCGCAGCTCGGGGCAACAGAATCCGCAATGTAGCGGTTGATCGGAACCTGACGTCGAAACGTCAGGCCGAGGATCTGGCGATCTCTCAGCTTCTCCCAGAGCGCCTCCTCCGCAGGAGTCGATTCCTTCCGGAACTCGCGAGCCCGCCGCCTGCTCCGCTGCTCTACTCTCTCCATGCCGTCATTCTAACCAACCAGGCAAGTCTCCCCCTCTCCCGGGGCGGGTGTGCTCGGGTGGAGCGGGAGAGGGGGCCGGGGGGTGAGGGCCCAACCACCGCATCACATTCAAAGCAAGCTGCCGGTTGTCCAGCCCGGGGACGTTCATACCGAACCGGCTGTCGTCTAGCTTCTGGGCCGTGAGCATCGCGGCCTCTCCAAGGACCACGACCCGGCCGCGGCCGAGCTCCAGGGCGAGACCCTGGGCGCGGCCGGCGGCGGAGGTGGATTGCTGCTTGTCCGGCGGGAGGAAATCTTTGGCCTCGGCGCTGAGACGGAGGAGGGCGACGCTCCCTTCGGGTCCCTTGAGGGACTGGCCGAGGAAGGTGCCGACGCACTGGATTCCCTGGGTGATCGGATGGTCGGCCAGACCTCCGTTTTCTCGGGTGAAGACAAGGTCTTTTATCTCGGGGTCCCTGAGCCCGGGGTCCTCGGTCCAGCCGTTGCTCATCTCCACTCCGAAGCGGGAGGCGAGGCGCTGGGTGGCGCTGCCGATGGGGTAATGGTCGGCGATCAGGAGGAGCGATCCCCCTTCCCGGACCCAGTCGCGGACGGCATCGGCTTCGGCCTCGGTAAAGGCGGGCTTGGCGCGCTCGGTCTGGGGATCGGAGGGCGAGGCGCCCCGGGGGTTCACGATCACCAGGGTGTCAAAACCTTTCAATGTCTCCCCGGTAAAGGGGGTTTTGCCGGGCTCGACCCGGTAGCCGTCGCTCGCGATCAGGTCGGCGAAGGGCTTGTAGCCGCCGCCGGCCGTGTGGACGTTGTGATGGGCCTCGTCGATCAGGACCCTGGGACCGTTCTCCCGGTACGCGGGCTCGGCCACCCGGGTGTCGAAGGAGGTGTCGACGCCTGGAGGAACCTGGGAAGTTGCGGGAGGCGCCGGTGTCTGGAGGAGGGCGAGGAGCAGGAGGAGGTTGGGCATGACAGGAGATTGTACGGACGAAGGGCGCGATGTATCGCGCCCCTACAAGCTCTGACGAGGCTCCGACGAGGAGAACGAGGTCTCGAGAGGCCTGCAGGGGCGCGATTCATCGCGCCAACCCGTCGCGCCCTGATCGATGCTACTCCTGCTGTGCCACCTTCCCCTGCAAGTGGAAGCGGCGGTACCAGGCGCGTCCGCTGGTGGGCTCGACGGCCACGATGCCCCAGACGAAGGTGACCTTCTCGGGCACCTCGAGCTCGAGGCTGCCGGCGGCATCCACGCGCGTCCCCTCCTTGCGGTCGAAGCGGAGGATCTTCGGCGAACCGGCCTGCCGCGTGGGCTCGATAACGACGTTGTAGAGGTCGATCTTGCGACCCGCGAGCTCCTGCGGCCAGCCGGCTTCGTAGCGGAGCAGGGTTTTGCCGGAGTCGGAACGCCCGAACACTTTGCCGGGGAGGTTGCGGAGGTCGAGACGCACCGGGCTGCGGGAGCGCTGGGCTTCGGCGTCGCCCTCGACGAGGTCGACGATGAGCAGGCGCCGGGCGTCTTCGGAGAGTCCGCGATAGGTCTCGCGGGTCTTGATCGTTCCGGCCGACCAGGTGCGCACGCCCTGCCGCTTGACCAGGACCTCCACCTTGGCGCGCGAGGTCTGCTGGCTCGCCTCGGTCAGATAGAAGCCGGCCTCGTAGTAGGCGGAGGTGGAGCGCGCGAAACGATCGGTCACCTGCGACGGATCGACGCCGCCCAGATAGAGGCCGCCACTCGCCCGCGCCATGTGCTGCATGGAGCTGTCCTGGAACTTCTGGTGGCCGCCCATGTCGTCGAGGTTGACGAAGAGGCTCATGGTGCCGGTGTCGGCGAGCTGTTGCATGGGTTTTTCGTAGAGGGAGTGCAGGCCGCGGTACGTATAGTTCTTGGCCAGGTTCCCGTAGTTGGCGGAGGAGAACTGCATGCCGACGTCGCTGCCTTCCCAGTAGAGGGTCGGATTGATCCCCTGGGAGAGGAAGACCATCAGCTTGGGTTCCTTGATCCGCTGGAACTGGTCGGCCAGCACCTGCATGGAATCGGCGAGGCTCCGCGCCGTGCCTTCGAGCTGGGCCTGGGCGTTGGTCCGCATGTTGTTGTCGATCGCCGAGTTCTGGTTGGCGGGCACGCCGTTCCGTCCCATGCCGCGATCGACCAGGCCTGTGACGCCCCAGGAGGGGTTGGCGTCGATGTGTCCCGCCTCGGGCTTGATCTTCCTGAGGTCGGCGAGGACCTTGGCCTTGCCCTTGCCGTTCGCCTGCACCGGACCCAGGCGCTGCTTGAGCCCGGCCTGGAAGTCATGGGTCACCACGTAAAGGAGATCCGCTTCGGGCACCTCGTCGACCATCTTCTCGGCGAACTTGCGGGCCTTCTCGAAGCCGCGCATGTTGGAGAAGGCGATGTCGAAGAAGAGGACCACGTGCCGCCGTGCGGAGGGCTTTACGGGAGCCGCCTTGGCGGGGACGGGCGCCGTCTCCTGCGCGCCGGTGTTCGCGATCGTCGTCGCCCCTCCCACCTTGGGGAAGGCGTCGAAGGTGTCGACGGCCACGGGCTTGCCGTCGACCCGGACCTCGATCTCGTCCTGCTTGAGGTCGAAGACCGGCTGGCCTTCCTCGTCCACGGCATAGAAGGGGACGAGCTTGATCTCGACGTTGACGGTCTCGCTCACCTGGGGCTCCGGCTCCTGGGCCGCGGCCGTTCCCATGGACAGGGCGAGGGCGATTCCGGTCATGGCCAGGGCCGGACGGTTGAGGCGCAATGTGTTCATGGCACTCTCCTCCAACTCAAATCAGATCTGAAGGAAGGATAGCAAGGGCTGTTCCCGGCCGGAAATGGCCGAAACTTCCTCTTCTCGACCTCGGGAGAGTGCGGGGTCGTCCCCGGGAGAGGACGGAAAGGGAGGTGAGCGAGGGGGCCCGGGCCCCCTCGCTCTATGTAGAACCGCCGGCTAGCGGCAGGTGCCGACGCCCTTCTTGATCTGGCACCGGTTGGAGCAGCACTGGTTGTTGGCGGAGCAGCTCGCCCCTCTTCCGCCGCAGAGCGCCTGGACGGTGAGGGAGAACGGGCTGTCGTGGGTGATCGCGCCGCTGGTGCCGCGGACCTGGAAGTTGAACGTTCCGCCGGCCTGGCTGCCGGAGACGTTCAGGGTCAGCGTGCTGTTGGCGCTGCCGTTGGCGGGCGGCGTCACCGAGGCGGGGGCGAAGGAGCAGGTGGCACCGGCCGGCTGGCCGACGCAGGAGAGGCCGACCGCGCTGTTGAAGCCGGCCTGCGAGCTCACCGTGCAGGTGCTCGTGCCGCTGCCGCCCTGCGGGAGGGTCAGGCTGGACGGGCTGCAGGCGAGGCTGAAGTCGGGCACGGGCACGCCGTCGGGAGTCGCGGTCGCGCAGTTGCTCGCCACGCTGTAGCAGGCCGAGGAGGTGCCCGCGGCCACCACGTTGTAGCTGTAGGGGCGGCCGTTGGCCACCTGGGTGTCGGTGAAGGTGGTGCCCGTGGTCTCGGCGATCAGGGCCTTGCCGAAGTCGCAGCCGGCGTGACCCTCGGTCCGGAAGACCCAGTACCGGGTTGCGCCCGGGACCGTGTTCCAGGAGAGCGAGGTCTGGAAGTTGCCCGGAGTGGCGCTCAGGGCGGGGGCCGCGGTGGGACCGGCCGAGCAGCCGCTGTTCTGCGGCGCCGGGGTGGCGCAGGCGATGCCATGGCGGTCGAAGGCGTTGAAGATGGCTGTCATGTGCGGCGTGCCGTCGGCGAGGTTGCCATTGTCGTCGTCCGCCGTGAGCCACTGGATATACGCATTGGTGGCGCCGCAGCCGCTGGAGGAGGCGCCGCAGGTGCAGGCGTGCCAAAGGCCGATGTTGCCGCTGCCCTGGTAGAAGATCTTGTTGGCGACGATGAACGCGGTCTGGCTGTCATAGTTGAACGGCGCGGTGCGCAGGTCGCGGGCCACGAGGTCCCACGCCGCCTGCCGGGAGGGCGCGGCCGCGCAGTGGACCTGCCTTCCGCACGGACCCGAGCTCGCCAGGCAGGAGGTGCAGACGAAGCCGAGGGCGGTGTCCGGAGTGTTGTCCGAGTGCTTGGCCCAGTCGGCGTCGCGCACGCCGGAGCAATCCGTATCGCAGTGGGCCGCGCCCTGCTGCGCCTCGTTCTGGTTGAAGCCGGTGCCGTCGGCGGTCATGCCGCAGCCCTTGTTGCTGGTCCAGAAGAAGCCGTGCCCCAGGCAGGAGGTCTGGAGGCGGTAGATGGCCACGATGTCGGCGTAGCCTTCGGACGAGTTCGAGAGCGCGCCGCCGGTGTCGTTGTCGTCCAGGGCATGGCCCCACTCGTGATCGAACACGCCCGCGATCTCGCCGGTGTTCCGGCAGCCGCCGCCCGAGCGGTAGAAATTGATCGTTCCGGCGAAGGGCGAGTAGAAGGCGTTGCAGGTGTTGTTCAGGTTTACGTTGGTCGTCAGCCGGCTCTGGAGCCAGGTGTTGGAGGGTAGCCAGCCGCGCGCCTGCTCGGCGAGCTTGTTGACCTCATAGAACGCCGAGCGCGAGGAGGCGGTGTTGCCCAGCGAGCCCACCGAGGTGCAGTCGTGGTTGCCGTTGATGCCGCCCAGGTTGAGCGCTCCCGTGGAGCTGTTGCTGACCGCGCCGCAACTGTCGACGATATCCACGTACCGGCCGGTCAGGGTCGTGGTGACCGTGCCGCCCGTGTAGTCGAAGATGCCGGCGCTGTTGGTGAAGTTGTTCGGAGCGGCGAGGCCGGTGTCCGCGAAGGGCATGGGCCAGCCATTCTGGAGCGTGCCGCAGGTTGCGGCGTTGGGGCATATCTCGGTGTTGGTCAGGGGATAGACGCCGCCCGTGACCGGTTGGTTGACGTAGTGGTTCACGTCCTGGAACGCCAGGACCTCGCCGCTGTGGGCGTCGACGATGACCTCCCACACTTCGTGCTCCGGCGGACGGCGGAAAGCGTAGGTCCAGGCCAGGCGGTGGCCGTAGCCGAGGCCGACCGGGCCGGAGAACGATTCGCCGTCGAGGAACTGCTGCGGAGCGGTCGGGATGACCTCGAGCGCGGGCTGGCGCAGGATCTCGTCCATGACCGAGCGGCCGCCCGCGTAGGTGAAGCCGGCGACCAGGGCATCGGCCGAGGTGACGCTCGGGTTGGGATCGAGGCCGCGGACGTCGCCCCAGGTCTCGGTGCCGAGCACTACGAGGTTGCCGTGGCTGATCGAGGCGGCCAGGCGGCCGTCCCGGACGCGGATCCCATGGTAGGTCTGCGGGATGCTGACCTGCCAGAGGTTGTCGGTGATCTGGTCGGCGCGGACGTCGCCGAGCTGGGCGAGGTCGACCGCGATCAAGCTGCTGTGCTGCTTGACGAACCCGAGCACGGCGTCAGCCACGACATTCGAATCGAGGGCCTGGACCGGCCGGCCGAGCTTGGCCCCCACCTCGCCGAGGGTGACGGCGTTGCCGATGCCGTCGCCGGGGAGGAGCGGGAAGGAGCCGATCAGGTTCGTGGCCGCGCCCGAGCGCGGGTCGACGAACGCCTGGAAGGAACCGCCGTTGATCTGCTGGGCCGACAGGAAGCCTTCCCAGGCTGTCTTGTTGGGCAGCACCGAGAGGGTCTCTTCAACAGCCTGGTGGGAGCTGCTGATGACCAGCTCCGGCTTGAAGAACGCCTTCTGGCCCAGGTACGAGCTCGAGTCCTGGGGCTCGATCGCCCAGGCTCCGCCCGTCAGGACAAGGATGCCCAGCAGGACGGCACAGACGGACACTCTGACCGAATGAAAAGAAAGCAGGCACTTCATGAGACGCCACCTCCTTCGAGGGGAAAACCCCGGCAGGAAGCCGGGGGGTGGTTGCGGCAGGGGAATGGGAACAGAGCTGCTTTTCAGGAGAAAATCCCTCAATAGTGTTTGTGCGTGCCAAAGGCGTATCGTGACAAGGGGATCGAGCGGGCCTTGCGCCCGATCCCTGATGGGTGTATCATTCATCTATGAACGGTTCGGGCTTCCCTCCGGCTCCCATGGCCTTCCTGATGATCGGGGCGGTCCACGAGCTGGAGGCGCACCTGGAGAGCGCCCTGGGCCGGATCGGGCTGTCCCTGGCCAAGTTCCGGACGCTCTCCCAACTGGCGGAGGCGAAGGAGCCGGTCCCTCTAAGCATGCTCGCCGAGCGGTGCAGTTGCGTGCGCTCGAACATGACCCAGCTCGTGGACCGGCTGGAAGCGGACAAACTGGTGGAGCGAGTGAGCGATCCCAACGACCGCCGCAGCGTGCTGGCCGCGCTCACGCCCGAGGGCCGTTCGCGCCACGATGAAGGCGCCCGGCTCCTGGAAGAGGCGGAGCGCGAGGTGTTCGCCCGGCTGGCCGACGCGGACCGCGCCTCGCTGGCGCGTCTTGTCCAGCTCCTGAAGCCCTGACCCCTTTTTTATCCTGATAGTTCAGGCATGCACCGTTAACCAGACAAGGAGGCAGTCATGAGTGACTCCGAGAAGCACCTGGCCCTGCTGACGCCCGTTCAGGTGGGTCCCTATACGTTGCGCAACCGGATGGTGATGGCCCCGATGACGCGCAACCGGGCGGGGGAGGGGTACGCGCCCACGCCGCTGACAGCCACCTACTATGAGCAGAGGTCGTCGGCGGGTCTGATCGTCACCGAGGGCTCGCAGGTCTCCCCGCAGGGGTTCGGGTATCCGGACACGCCGGGCATCTACAGCGATGCCCAGGTGGAGGGCTGGCGCCGGGTGACGGACGCGGTACACGGGAAGGGCGGGAGGATCTTCCTGCAGCTCTGGCACGTGGGCCGGGTCTCGGACCCGTCCCTGCAGCCGGACGGCGCGCTGCCGGTGGCGCCGTCGGCGATCGCCATCGAGGGGAACTACCGGAGCCGCTCGGGCTCGTGGCCGTACGCGACGCCCCGCGCCCTGGAGCTGGCGGAGATCCCGGGTGTGGTCAGGCAGTTCGAGGACGGAGCGCGGCGCGCTCTGTGGGCGGGCTTCGACGGGGTGGAGATCCATGGCGCGAACGGCTACCTGATCGACCAGTTCCTGCGCGACGGCACGAACCATCGTACGGACGCCTATGGCGGTTCGGTGGAGAACCGGACGCGGTTCCTCCTGGAGGTAACCGAGGCGGTGGCCGGGGTCTGGGGGGCTGACCGGGTGGCCGTGCGCCTCTCGCCCACGAATCCGTTCAACGACATGAAGGATTCCGATCCGCTGGCGACCTTCGGTTACGCGGCGGGAGCCCTGAGCCGTTTCGGCCTGGCCTTCCTCCACGTGGTCGCGCCCGGAGCGTGGGACCGCTCCACGCCGGAGCACGAGGTCGCCCGGACCCTGCGCGAGCGCTTCGGGGGCCGGCTGATGCTGAACGGCGGGTTCAACCGGGAGACCGGCGAAGCGGTCCTCACCGAAGGTCTGGCCGACCTGGTCTCCTTTGGAGCGCTCTTCCTGGCGAACCCGGACCTGCCCGAGCGCTTCGCGGAAGGCGCGCCGCTCAATGAACCCGACCGGTCCACGTTCTATGGCGGGGCGGAGAAGGGGTATATCGACTATCCCACTCGCCAGCAGGTCACGGCAGTCGCATAAACCCCCTCTCCCCCACGCAGGTGGGGGAGAGGGCTGGGGAGAGGGGGGATGGGATCAATACAGCTCCAGGCCGGCAGCTTCATTGGTGACGAGCGTGCCGGCCTCGCCGCGGGCGATGCGCTCCACATCGGCGAGGGCGCCGACCGCGGCGGTCTTTCCGGTGCGGGAGGCGAACTCGATGGCGGCTTCGACCTTGGGTCCCATGGAGCCGGTTGCGAAGCCGTGCCTGCCCAGCTCGTCGGGGTGAACCCTTCGGATGGCCCGCTGAGTCGGTTTCCCCCAGTCGAGATAGATGGCGTCGGCGTCGGTGGCCATGATGAAGAGGTCGGCTTCCAGCTCCCGGGCGAGGAGGGCGCTGGCGCGGTCCTTGTCCACCACGGCCTCGGCGCCGTAGAGCTTGCGGCCGGGATGGTAGACGGTGGGGATGCCCCCGCCGCCCGCGCAGATCACGATGCACCCCTTCTCCAGGAGCCACTTGATCGGCCGAATCTGGAAGATCCTCTTGGGCAGGGGGGAGGGGACGACGCGCCGGAACTTGTCGCCGTCCTTGGCCATGGCCCAGCCCTTCTCCTCTTCGAGCCGCCGCGCCTCCTCCTCGGAGTAGAGGGGGCCGATGGGCTTGGTGGGGTTCTCGAACGCGGGGTCGTCCGGGTCCACTTCCACCATGGAGAGGATGGTGGCGAAGGGCTGCTCGAAGGGGAGGATGTTACCGAGCTCCTGCTCGATCATGTAGCCGATCATTCCCTCAGTCTGGGCGCCGAGCACGTCGAGGGGATAGGCCTCCACGGGCTCGTAGGCAGCCCCCTGAAGGGCGAGGAGCCCCACCTGGGGGCCGTTGCCGTGCGAGATGACGAGCTGATGCTCGCGGGTGAGGGGGGCGAGCGCCTCGGCCGCGATCCGCACGTTCTTCCGCTGGTTCTCGGCGGTCATGGCCTCGCCGCGCCGCAGCAAGGCATTCCCACCCAGGGCTACCAGGATTCGCATTCGATCTCCCTCGCCGCCCGAAAATCCCGGGCGGTGGAAAGGGCGAAGTCTATCCTCGATCAGGCGGAGGCGGTCAGGGTGAAGACGGTGACCTCGGGGCGGACGTTGAAGCGGACCTGGATGAGGTGTGCTTGACAGCGGCAAAAAGCCCGCTCTAAGATTCGGACATAAGCAGTACAAGACTTACCGGGACGCGTTGAGCAGCATGAGCGTTGGCTGGTAGGTAGAAATGCGCTTTCCTAGAGGAGGAATAGTCGATGAGGTCTTCCTATATCGTTCCGATTCACAAGGGGATTATCACGCTCCCCCGGGATTTGCAGGAGCAGATGAGCATCGGGAAGGATTGCCTCCTGTACGGCAGGATCGCAGACTCCAGCGGTGTCGTCTCTAGCATTCCTCCTACTTCCTGGAACCGCGCCTACCGTCTTATCATCCATACGGCGGAAAGCCCAGGGACCCTGGCCAAAGTTGCACGCATCCTGAGCGAGATGGGAATCAATTTCCTAATCTCTTGGTCGGCAGCGATCTCCACTTTGGGAGAAGGCTGTCTAACATCGGTCGTGGAACTGCCCGAGGATCTGGCGAGCCGTCCAGCAAGCGAAGTGCAATCCCTGATTCAGAAAAGCTTATTGGAGGAAGAAGAGAAGGACAACGCCAGGATACTTTCGAGATCTTCTCTTTTCGAAGGCGAGGGGCGCCTAGATCCTGTCCACTTAACGCCACTTGGCGTCCTCTCGGCAGTTTCTTCTCGCGCAAAGGACAAGGTCTACGAGCTGAATGTAAGGGATTGGTCCCTCGACCTTCGACGAAAGACCAATGGGGACAAGTTTTCAATATACGATAGTTTGAAGCGTTTTTCCCATGGAACTAGAGCTCTGCCGCCTACTCGTGCTCTCCTGACCCCGGACACGGAAGAGCGCTACTTCAGGGTGTCCTTCCTTCCACCTGAAACTAGCCTTCACTTTATCGAGTTCACGATCAACGTGAGCTCGAAATCTGGCAGCTTCAGCGGCTTCTTCCAGAAGGCCCTGGAGGTTCTCGCATATTACGAGCTGAATGTCTACAGCGCTCGCAATGTTCTCTTGTCGAAGTCCGTCCGGTCGGCCGATGATCAGGAGGAGATGGCCCGTTTCAGCTTCATCGTGGATGTCAATGGGGGACTTGTGGAGGCTTCCGACCCGGTCGGGTTCCGCAGGCTGCTCCAGAAGACCATGCGAGCCGAGTTGGAGACGCACGCGGAAAAGCACGATGCGACCGTCCGCGTCCAGGGAGAAGGTTTCACATACTCTTTGTACGAGTCTTCCTGGCCAAGATGCTTCCTTGCTACCAATGCTAAGGAGTCGCATCTCGATTTTGCCTGCAAACTGCACAGAGAGCTTGTCGCGCTAGGCCTCAATCCCGTGAATGTGGATATTACGATGACTCATGCGGTTGTCGAGGATGTTACCCTGCTCCTCAGGTCATGCCCTCTGCTGATTTCGCTTCACCTGCCCGATGGCAGAAACGAGTTGGAGGCGGACAGGGAGGAGCCCGGAAGAAGAAGCGACAAAGAGAAGTATGCGCCTTCCGACTGGGTGGTGTTCGAGGAGAGCTTCATGCGAGGTCTTGGAAAGCGGATTTTCCGGATGCGGCATGAGACCGTGCGTGAGCCGGCGTTCAGCCCAGGCACGAGGGAGTATGTCTTCAGGGACGCGACGTTTTCCAAGGAAGTCCGGCAGCTTGCGGAAGCTGTCCGGCGGCATATGACGACGAGCAACTGGCAAAAGAATCTTGAGGCTAGTGCGGAGGCGGCTAGGCAACTGGACCCTGCTCTGCTGCAGCGCGATCTTGAAGCGGAATACTGTACCAAGAACCGCCCCATGGTAAAGATGGGAAACTGAATCTGCATGAGCGACTCTCTCAAAGATGATTCTCTCGAGGTGCTCTTGAGATTTGGAGAGGAGTACTGGGAAGAAATTCGTCATATAGAAGGGCAGCGTGCAACGATCGCCAACCTGGTGATGATCATCGCATCGGCATCCGTAGGCTTGATGTCCCAAAGAGGCTTCGATGCTTCCCGGTCTTCTCTCGCCGTCCTGGTCGTCTTAAGCGGTCTGTACGGCATCATGACCACCGCGAAGCTACACGAGCGCTATCGCTTTCTTCAGAAGCGGCTCGACCTGTTCTATGACAAGATCGATCAGATCGTTCCCCAGGCCGAGTTCAATCGACTTCGTATGCTGGCGCACGACGACCATGTAAAGCAGTTCCCGAAGTTATCCCGGTTGCCCCTATACCTGCTCTGGCTCATCCTCCACGTAGTCGTGATGACCATCGGGATAATCTTCTTCATCATTGGCGTTACATGACATGGCTTCGATCAGGCGAAAGCTGCTCCTCGGGCGCTCCATTCAGAGAGGACGGCTTCGCTCAGGGTGAAGACGGTGACCTCGGGGCGGACGTTGAAGCGGACCTGGATGAGGTGGCCGAGGCCGCGGTTGATGTAGAGACGGCGTCCGTCGCCGAGGTCGATCTCGCCCTGGGTGTATCGCTTGTTGCGCACCGGAAGGATGGGCGGCGGGAGGAAGGGGGGCTTGCACTGGCCGCCATGGGTATGGCCGGCGAGGATCCATCCCCGGAACCCCTGCCAGACCGGGAGGTCCACCGCGTCCGGGTTGTGGGAGAGGACCACCGTGGGCAGGGCGGGATCGAGGGACCGCAGCACGGGCTCGGGCTCCCAGGTGGGGGTCCAGATGTCTTCCAACCCGGCGAACTGGAGACCGGCCACGACCGTCAGCTCGTTGCGAAGGATCTGGATGCCGCGCCCGGCGACGACGCGGGCGATCCGGTCGGCGATCTCGGGGAAGGCCCAGCCGGGACCGGAATCGTGGTTGCCGAGGGATGCCAGGGTGGCGAGCCGCCCGTGAGGGAGGGCCGCGAGCACCCGATCCAGATCGCGCTCCTCCCGGGCAGACTGGTAGGACACGAAGTCTCCGGTGATCGCGACGATGTCCGGCTGGACTTCAGCCACCTTGCGCAGGGTGTCAATCAGGTAGTCCTCATCGACCCGGGGACCTACGTGCAGGTCGCTGACCTGGACCAGAGTCGCTCCCTGGAGCGCGGGAGGCAGTCCGGGGATGGGCAGGGATCGGCGGACGAATTCGACCCAGTGCGGCTCGACACGCCAGGTGTAGAGCCCCGTACCGAGTCCGGACGCACCAAGGACCGCTGCGCCGCGGAGGAAGGATCGCCGGGTGATCATCCACCAAGGTGTACGCGGATAGCGGGTCGGGTGTTTAGGGCGTGAGCTGACTCTCCGGCACCACCTGCCGCCGCAGTCCCGGGGCAGACCAGAGCAACTGCACCGCTGCCGTCCCCTTGTTCTCGTAATACTCCAGCCGCAGGTCATACCTCTTGCCTGATTCGAGCTGAACCGTTCCCCGGTTCTGAGCATCCACAAGGAGCTTCCCGTTCACCCAGAGCCGCGCCCCGTTGTCCGCCCGGACCAGGAACGTATGCGGTCCGCTCACCTTCGCCTCCACCTTGCCTGTCCACCGGACGCTGAAGGTGTCCTTCCCGATCCCGGGCGCCGGTGAGCCCTGTCCCCATTGGAAATCGACCTTTGAATCCACCCGGGTCAGCACGGGCTTGGAGAGGTTCCGGTCGTCGAAATAGGTGGCCATGAGGCCGTGCTGCGTTCCGGTCGCTCGGAAGACCGCCGTATAGGTGGTGTCGGTGGAGGGGGTGATGATCTCGTGAGCAATGGCGCCGCCGTCCGACCAGGAGACGGGCTCCTGACCCTGCTGCGGGGCGGCTCCGATCGTGCGGATCAGCCCGGCAACCGCTTCCTCGGTGAAGGGGGTGGTGCGGGGCTCTCCGTCCAGCAGCACCTGAAGACCGGGCGGATTGGTGAGGAAGGTCAGCCTTGCCTTCCGAGGCAGGACGTCCACATGAGTCGTGCCGGTCAAACCGGCCGAGTCACGGGCCGTGAGATGGACCCGGTACCAGACGTCGGACGCGGTCTCGCCGATCCTGGGGATGGTGAAGGTGCCTCCGGTTACCCCCGGAGTGTTGGGGACGAAGGGGTGGGAGTGGGAGGCGTGATGAAAGTCGATCCTCCAGGTCAGGGAGAGCGGGCCGTCTTCGGAGTCCGATCCCTCACCGGCGTAGGTGATCGTCTGACCTCCCTCGTAGAGGAGGCTGGACGCGGGAGCGGTGATCCGGGCTGTCGGCGGCTGGTCCGTGACCACGGTCAGGATGGCAGGATCGCTCGTTGCGCTGCCATGGTCGTTGGAGACGACCAGGTCGAAGACCGCGCCATCGTCGCTCAGCTCCGCCTTGGGGAGGGTATAGCTGGTTCCCGTGGCCCCGGGCAGGTCAACTCCGTCGCGCCTCCACTGATAGAGCAGCGGCGCCGCTCCGCTCGCTCCGGCAGTAAAGGTCGCGGCGGCTCCGAGGGTCACCTTCACGTCCTCGGGCTGGGCGGTGATCCGGGGCTCCAGGCTCCCGGTGTAGTTGATCCGCGAGACCGTCCCATCCTCGTATGCCAGGTAGTAGAGGCTGCCGTCCTCTCCCACCTGGAGACCGATCGGTCCTCCGATGCTTTCAGCGAAGTCGTGAGCGGTCTTTGTCGCGGGATCGAGGCGGCGGATCCAGCCGCTGCAGAAGTCGGCGAAGAAGTAGGTTCCCAGGTATTCGGACGGGAACTGGGGCTCTTCGGGATCGTAGAAGGCGCCGCCGGAGATGGCGCAGCCGGTCGCCGGGGTCGGTCCGTGGCGGTAGGCGTAGAACGGCGCCCGGAAGGCGGGATTGTTGGTCGGGCCTTCGGTCATGGGCCAGCCGTAGTTGGCTCCCGCCTCCCCTTCGTTGATCTCCTCCCAGTCCTTCCTGCCCACGTCGTTGATGAACATCCGCCCGGTCCCGGGCTGGAATGCGAAGGTGAAGGGGTTGCGCAGGCCGTAGGCCCAGATCGGTCGTCCGGGGAAGGGATTGTCGGAAGGGATCGAGCCGTCCTTTTCGATGCGGAGGATCTTGCCCAGGGGGTTGTCGAGGCTCTGGGCGTTCTCGGGCACGGCGTTCTCGCCCACGGCGACGTAGAGCTTGCCGTCCGGTCCGAAGTGCATGGCTCCGCCGTTGTGGATCGGCTTGGCGAGCTCCGGGAGGTCCAGGACGGCGGTCTCGCTCCCCTTGACCGCCCGGTCGCCCGCGGACGTGAAGCGGCTCACCCGGTTGTGGACGATGGGCTTTATGGCCGTGTAGTAGACGTAGACGTGCGGGGTCTTCGGGAAATCGGGATCGACGGTCACGCCGAGCAGCCCGCGCTCTCCCTGGGTGAAGACCGGTACGGCCACGAACGGCTCGGACAGGAGCTTGCCGTCCTTGATGACCCGGAGAGCCCCGGTCTGCTCGCAGACGAAGATCCGGCCGTCCGGCGCCAGGGTCATGGCCGTAGGCCGGATGATCCCCTTGGCGATCTGGGTCTCCGTGAAGCCGGCGGGGAGGGTGGCGGCGGGGGAGGGTAGAGACACCAGTGCCAGGAGAAGCACCAGGAGCACGACTCGGAACGGCATGGGGGGGACAGTAGCCTACTGGCCCTTGAGCTGGAAGCGGCGGAACCAGGCGCGGCCGGTGGCGGGCTCGATGGCCACGATGCCCCAGACGTAGTTGGCCTTGCCGGGAAGCTCCATCTCCAGGGCGCCGGTGCCGTCGACGCGTGTCCCTTCCTTGCGGTCGAAGCGGAGGACGTTCGGCGCGCCCGCCCGGCGCGTGGGCTCCAGGAGGACGTTGTAGAGGTCTACCTTCCTCCCAGCCAGCTCCTGCGGCCAGCCCGCCTGGAACTGGAGACGGGTCGTGCCGGAGGGCGTCCGGCCTCCCTGCACGTTGCCGGGGAGGTTCTCCAGGGAGAGCTTCACCGGCTTGCGGGCGCGCGCCTCGCCTTCGATCAGGTCCACGATGAGCAGGCGCCGGGCCTCGTCGGTGAGCCCGCGCCAGGTCTCCCGCGTCTTGATCGCGCCGGCCGACCAGGTGCGCACGCCCGGCCGGTTTATCACGACCTCCAGCTTGCCGCGGGAGGCCTTCTGGCTGTCGGAGGTGAGATAGAAACCGGCCTCGTAATAGGCCGCCGTGGACCGGGCGAAGCGGTCGCTCACCTGCGACGGATCGACTCCTCCCAGGTACAGCCCGCCGCTCGCCCGCGCCATGTGCTGCATGGAGCCGTCGGCCACCCGCTGCCGGTTCGCCTGGTCGTCCAGGTTGACGTAGAGGCTCATCGTCCCGGTGTCGGCGAGCGTCTGCAGGGGCTTTTCGTACAGCTTGTGGATGCCGGTGTAGTTCTCGCCCTTGACGACGGTGTTGGTCTCCGTCATGCCCGACAGCTTCTGGTCGCTGCCCATCCAGTAGAGGGTGGGATCGATCCCCTGGGAGAGGAACACCATCAGCTTGGGCTCGTGGATGCGCTGGAACTGGTCGGCCAGGATCTGGATGGAATCGGCGAGGCTGCGGGCCGTGCCCTCCATCTGGGCCTGCTGGGTGGTGCGGAGAGGCTCGTCGATCATCATGTTCTGGCCGGAGGGGACGTTCCTCTTGGTGGAGCTGCCGCGGGATGTCATGGTCGTGCTGAACTCGGTCTCGGCGGTGATCTTTCCGACGTCCGGCTTGAGCTTCGCGAGCTCCGTCCGCACCTTGGACTTGCCTGCCGGCGTGGCGGCCAGGGGGCCGATCCGCTGCTTCAGGCCGGAGTTGAAGTCGTGCGTCACGAGGTAGAGGAGATCCTCTGCCGGCAGCCCGTCGAGCACTTTGAAGGCGAACTCCCGCCCGCTCTCGAAGCCGCGGGGGCTCGAGAAGGCGGTGTCGAGGAACAGGACGACGTGGCGGCGCGGCGCCTTGGCCTTGGACGCTGTAGCAGCAGTCGCCTCGGTCACTGCCGGCGCGCTCCCCTCCCTCGCGAAGGCGTCGAAGGTGTCCACGGCGACCGGCTTGCCGTCGAGCCGGAACTCGATCTCTTCCTGCTTGAGATCGAAGACGGGCTTCCCGTCCTCGTCCACCGCGTAGAAGGGGACGAGCTTGATCTCGACCTCGATGGTGTCGCTCACCGGCTCCTGAGCGGTCTCCTGGGCGGTCTCCTGGGCGGAAAGGCCAGGACCGAGGCCAGGACCGAGGAGACTGAGCCCGGCCAGGACCAGGGCGGCAAGACGGAACGGTCGCTTCATGCAGCTCTCCTCACAGGCTAATCCCTCGACAGAGAGGGTGCGCGGCGCCGGAGAAGCGGGACACTACCCCCCGCTCGCCGTCCGCGGCTCGGGGGAGGTCCGGACGTTCGTCCGCCGCCGGAAGAGGCTCCTCAGCCTCTCCCTCCAGCCTACCAGGATCTCGTAGACGGTAGGGATTACCAGCAGGGTCAGCAGGGTCGAGGTGATCGTGCCGCCGATGACGGCTCGGCCGAGGGGGGCGCGGAAGTCCGCGCCTTCGCCGGCTCCCAGGGCCACCGGGATCATGCCTGCGATCAGCGCGATCGTGGTCATCATGATCGGCCGCAGGCGCACGCGGCCGGCCTCGATGAGCGCCTCGCGCAGCGGCATCCCCGCCTCGTGGTTCCACTTGGCGAAGTCGATGAGCAGGATCGCGTTCTTGGCCACGATCCCCATCAGCAGGATCACGCCGATCAGGCTCATGAGGTTGAGCGTGTCCCCGGTGATCAGGAGGATGAGGACCACCCCGACCAGCGAGAGGGGGAGCGAAAGCAGGATCGCCAGCGGGTCGAGGAACGATCCGAACTGGATCACCAGGATGAAGTACATGAGCATGACAGCAAGCGCCAGCGCCATGAGGATGTTGGTGAAGACCTCCGCCTGGTCCTCGACCTCGCCCCCCTGGGAGAGCCGGACGCCCGGGGGGAGGCTGACCTGCCTGATGCGCCGGTTCACGTCCTGCGACACGTCGGAGAGGGGCCGCCCCTGGACGTTGGCTCCGACGGTCACGACCTTTTCGCGGTCCAGGTGCTCGATCACGGCCGGTCCGAGGGTGTGGCGGATCGTGGCCACCTGGCCGAGGGGGATCGTGGACGGCGCCGACGCCACCGCGCCTTCGGGAGCCCCGGGAGCTCCGGGAACTGGACTGACCACGAGCGGCAACCGCTCCAGGTCGGCGAGGGTCTCCCGGGCCTGCGGGGTGAGGCGGACCGTCACGTCCCGGGTCTCGCCGTTGGGGTCCACCCAGTCCCCGGCGTCGATGCCGGCGAAGGCCGGGCGCAGCGACTGGGCGATCTGGCCCACGGTCAGGCCGAGCGTGCCGGCGAGGCCGCGGTTGAGCTGGATCTCGAGCTCGGGCCTCTGGCCGCGGGTGGAGAGCCCGATGTCCGTGGCACCCGGCACCTTTCTCAGCTCGGCTTCGAGCTGCGCCGCCGCCTTCTGAAGGGCCTCCTGGTTGTCGCCCCGGAGCTGGAGCTGGATCTGCCGCTGGCCTCCGCCGGGTCCGCCTTCGGAGAGGAACGCGTCCACGCCCCCGACCCGGCGCACATCCTGGCGGATCTTGCGCGCCAGCTCCATCTGGGAGACGTCCCGGTCCGCCTTGGGCTTCAGCTTGATGTAGACGTCCCCCGCGTCCACGCCTCCGGAGCCGTCGCTGCTGCCGATCGAAGTGTAGGTGTAGACCACCTCCGGATGGGTGCGCGCCACGGCCGCGAGCTCCCGGGCCTTGATCGCCGTGTACTCCAGGTTCGACCCCGGCGGGGTCTCGAAGCTCAGCGTGACTTCCGAACGGTCGCTCTCCGGGATGAAGCCGCTGCCGCCGACGGTGGCCTGGAGGAAGATGGCGCCGAAGAACGAGACGGCCACGATGGCGATGACCGCCATCCGGTGGTCCAGGGCCCAGGCGATGACCCCCTTGTAGCGCTCCGCCTGGCGGTCGAACCAGGCGTTGAAGCGGTCGAGGGCGCGGGCGATGGGGTTGCGCCGCTCGTGCGCTTCGAGCTGCGGGTCGGGCCAGTACGCCGACAGCATGGGATCGAGCGAGAAGGAGACGAAGAGCGAGACCAGCACGGAGCAGGCGATGGTGAGGGCGAAGGGCTTGAACCATTGCCCGGACATCCCCTCCATGAAGGCCACGGGCACGAATACCGCGATGATGGAGAAGGTCGTGGCCGCCACGGCCAGGGCGATCTCGTTGGTCCCTTCGTGCGCGGCCTGCACGTGGTCCTTGCCCATCTCGATGTGGCGCACGATGTTTTCCCGCACCACGATGGCATCGTCGATCAGGATTCCGATCGCGAGGGACAGACCCAGGAGAGACATGGTGTTCAGGGTGAAGCCGAAGGCCCAGACCGCGATGAAGGAGGAGAGCACCGAGACCGGCAGGGCCAGGCCGGTAATGACGGTCGAGCGCCAGGAGTTGAGGAACAGGAAGACCACGAGGATGGTGAGGATCGCGCCCTCGACGAGCGCCTCCTGAACATTGTCCACCGAGCTCTCGACGCGCTCGCCCGCGTCGCGGACGATCTCCAGGCTGACCCCCTGCGGCAGGGTCGGGCGGATGCGCTCCAGCGCCGTCTTCACGTCGTTGGCGACCCGGGTCGTGCTCACGCCCTTGCTCTTGGTGATATCGATGCTCACCGCGTCCTCGTCGTTGTAGAGGGCGAGGGAGCGGGGCTCTTCGGTGCCGTCGCGCACGTCGGCCACCTGGCCCAGGCGGATGAGACGTCCACCGCGGGAGCTGACAGCGAGCTGCTCGAACTCCAGGGGGGTCTCCAGCCGGCCGCGCAGGCGGATGGACGACTCGGTGAGCCGGCTCTCGATCCGGCCGACGGGAGCGGCCAGGTTCTGCGACTGGACGGCCTGGACCACCTCCCCGACGCTGACCCCGGCCGAGGCCAGGTCGGCCGGCCGCAGCTCCACCGTGATCTCGCGCTCGACCCCGCCCACCACCTCGACCTGGGCCACGCCGTTGATGGCCCGCAGGTCGCGGGTGATCCCCGGGTCGGCGAGCAGGGTCAGCTCGGCGGGGTCCATCGTCTCCGACGCCAGGACGAGCGAGACGATGGGGAAGTCCGCCGGGTCGAACTTGCGCAGGATCGGCTCTTCCATTTCGAGCGGCAGGTCGCCGCGGATGCCCGAGACCGCGTCGCGCGCGTCCTGGGACGCCTGGTCCGGGTCCTTGGACAAGTGGAACTGGACCGTGATCTGGGCGAAGCCGTCGAGCGACTGCGAGGTGATCTCGTCCACCCCGGAGAGGGCGCCGAAGGCCTCCTCCATGGGCTCCACCACCTCGCGCTCGACCTGGGTGGGCGACGCTCCGGGGTAGGGGACCATCACGAAGACGATCGGGTTCGTCAGGTCGGGGAACTCGTCCACCTCCAGGTTGAGCAGGGCGAAGATGCCGAAGATCACGAGGATCAGCATCGTCACCACGGTGATGATGGGCTGCTTGATCGCGAAATCGGAGATCGTCATCGCTGAGCCAGCCTTTCCACCTGCTGCTGGAGCGCGGGAGCGAGCCGCACGGCCGTGCCCGGGGCGATCTCCTGGGCCGCGCCGCGCAGGACGATGTCTTTCTCCTGCACGCCGCGGCGGACCTCGACCTGCTGGCTCTGCTCGTCGGCGAGCCCCAGCTCGACCTCGACGCGCAGGACCTTGCCGTCCTGCACCTTGAGCACGGCGGGCCGGCCCATGCGACGGTCGATGGCCTCCTCCGGCAGAATCAGACCGAGCTGCGACTGGCTCTCCACCCGGCCCTCGGCGAACAGGCCGGCCACGAGGTCGCCCTCGTTGGGGATCTCGGCATAGACGCGGACCTGCCGGGTGGCCGGGTCGGCGCTCGGGTTGATGCGCGTGATGCGTCCGCGGAACGTGCGGCCGGGAAAGCCGTTGACCCGGAACTCGACCGGCGCGCCGGGGTGGATGGTGGACAGCCGCTCGGCCGGAATCGATGCCTCCAATTCCAGGCTCGACGGGTCGACGATCGTGTAGAGGGCGGTGCCCGGCTGGACCACGTCGCCGGCGGAGACGGTCTTCTCGCTGACCACGCCGTCGAGCGGGGAGGTGACCCGGGTCTCGCCGAGCTGTGCCTGGGCCGAGGCGAGCTGGGCCTGGGCCTGGGCGAGGGCGGAGCGGGCCGCCGCGGTCTGCTGGCGCGCGGTCTCGACGTTGCGCTCGGCCACGGCGCCCACCTGGACGAGGGCGCGCTGGCGCTCCTCCTCGCGCTGGGCGAGGGCCAGGGCGCTGCGGGCGGTAGTGACCGCGGCCAGGGCCGAGGTGAGGGCGTCGCCGAGAGCATCGGCTTCGAGGCGGGCCAGGGTCTGGCCGCGGCGGACTTGCTCGCCCGGCTCCACCAGGGCCCCGGTCACCGAGCCCGAGACCTCGGCGCGGACCGTGGCCTGGTCCTGGGCCGTGAGGGTTCCGGAAAGGGCCGGACCGGTGGAGACCTCGCCGCGGGCGACGACGGCGACGTCGGCCGGGCCGAGGACGATCTCCGGCGGGGCGGCGTTCGCGGCCTCTTCGTTGCCCTTGCGGCCGCAGGCGGAAAGGACAGCAAAGACGAGAAGGACAGATACCGCTCGATTCAACTTCATGGGATTGGAGCTCCTGTCCCGCCGGTGTTGGGAACCGACGAGGCGGTCACAGTCGGGTTCTGGGGATTGGTCTGCTGGGTCGGCACCTGCGGCGTCTGGAATGACGGCACCACGACTCCGCCTGTCCCGAAGGTGCCCAGCGGCAGGTCTTCGAGCAGGGCGAGACGGGCGCGGGCGACCTGGAGGTCGCGTAGGGCCTGGGCGCGGTTGACCTCGGCCTGCTCCAGGAGCAGACGGGAGTCGGCGAGCTCGATCTGACTGGCGATCCCCTCGCGGAAGCGGACCTGGGCGATGGAGTAGGCGCGCCGGGCCTCGTCCGTGGTGCTCAGGCTGGCTTCGAGGGTGGCGCTGGCGTCCGCGAGGTCGTTGGCAGCGAGGCGGGCGTCGAGCGCCGCGGCCTCGCGGGTCTGGACGAGCCGCGCCCGCGCCTCGTCCAGGTTCCCCCGGGCCACCTGCTCGTTGCCGCGCAGCCGCCCCCAGGTGAGGATCGGCACCGACAGGCTCACGGTCACGGTCCAGTCCTCCTGGAAGTCGCCGGGCTCCGGGATGCCGTCCTCCGGGAAGGCGACCGGGGCGTAGCGCGAGGACAGGGTCAACGAGGGGAGCCGCTGGCCGCGGGTCTCAGCGAGCTGCGCCTCGTTGGCCTCCACGTTCTCGGCGGCCTGGCGGACCGGGGCGCGTTCGTCAGGGGAGACCTCCGCCGCGGTGTTCGCCCGGGTGAAGCGGGCCACCTCCTCCTCGACACCGGTGGTGAGGGTCACCTCGTCCTCCGGGGGGATGTTGAGGAGCTGCTTGAGCTGGAGGTAGGCCTCGGAGCGGGCGGTGCGGCGCCGGATCAGGACGGGGCGCTGGTTGTCCCGGGCCACCCGGGCGCGGAGCAGCTCGAACTCGGACTTGTCGCCCACCTGGCGCGCCACCTCGGTCTGGCGCAGGATCTCCTCGGTCTGCTGGAGCGACGTCTCGGCGATGGTCACGAGCTGGTCGGAGAGCCGGGAATCGAAGTAGGCCTGAGTCACGTCGAGGAGCGTCTGGGCCAGGGCGGAGTCGACCTCGATCTCGGCGGAGCGGCGGCGGGCCTCGGCGGCGCGCCGCTGGGCGAAGACCTGGCCGCCGTCGAACAGGAGCTGGCTCAGGTTGAGCCCCAGCGTGTACTGGTTCTCGCGGCCGAACGGAAGGTCGACCTCCTCGCCGCCCTCGTCCGGAGCTCCGCCGAAGCTGATGTCGTCGAACTGGGAGCGTAGGGTGCGGGTGTACTGCGCCGAGGCGGAGACCTGGGGGAAGAGCTGGCTGCGCACGATCCGCTCGCCGCCGACCGCGCGCATCACCCCGGACTCGGCCACCCAGATGGATTCGCTCTCGCCCGCGGCGATGCGCAGGGCATCCTCCAGGGACAGCACCAGAGTCCTGGGACCCCGCGCCGGCTCCTGTGCCAATCCTGGAAGGCTTGCGATCGATGAGGCGAGGAGAATCCCTGCCACCCGCTTGCTGCTCCTGTTCCTCATTCTGGTCTCCTGGGGTCTCCTGCACATGGCTTCAGGTGGGCTGGTCCTGCGGTGTGAGGCCGCCCCGCGCTCGCTTGGGGGATATGGCTTGCGAAGGGGATGCCAGAAGCGGGGGGCGGGAGCGTTACAATCTCCCCATGACCCAGCCCCTCCTCCCCACTCCCCAGCTCCTGCCCTCCGTCTGCCCTCTCGACTGCCCCGACGCCTGCAGCCTCGAGGTCCGCGTCGTGGACGGCAGGGTGGTGAAGATCGACGGCACCCATCGCAACCCCGTGACCCAGGGGTACATCTGCGCCAAGGTCCGCCGCTTCCCCGAGCTGCTCTACGGAGAGGACCGGCTGCTTTATCCGTCGGTGCGCGTGGGACGGAAGGGAGAAGGACGGTTCGAGCGGGTCTCGTGGGACGAGGCCCTGGACCTCGCGGCGGCGCGGATGCGGGAGGCTCGCGAGCAATGGGGAGGCGAGTCGATCCTTCCCTTCTCCTATGGGGGATCGAACGGGCTGCTTACCCAGGACACGACCGACGCCCGCCTGTTCTACCGGCTGGGAGCGTCGCGCCTGGCGCGCACGGTCTGCGCGGCGGCGACCGGCCGGGCGGCCACAGGGCTCTACGGAAAGATGCCGGGGATCGCGCTGCCGGACTACGTTCACGCCAAGCTCATCGTTGCCTGGGGGGTGAACCCCTCGGCCTCGGGCATCCACCTGGTGCCGATCCTCCAGGAGGCGCAGAGCCGCGGGGCCGCGCTGGTGGTCGTCGATCCACGGCGGACCCCCCTGGCCAAGAAGGCGGGCCTCCATCTCGCGCCCCGGCCGGGGACCGACCTGCCGCTGGCGCTCGCGGTCCACCGCTTCCTCTTCGAGGAGGGCAAGGCGGACTGGACCTTCCTCCGCGAGCACACGGATGGGGCCGAGGAGCTGCGGCAGCGGGCCTTGCCGTGGACGTTCGAGCGGGCCGCGGAGGTCACCGGCGTCCCGGCGGAAGACATCGCGGTCTTCGCCCGGATGTACGCGGAGATGTCGCCGGCCGCGATCCGGGCGGGCTGGGGGTTCGAGCGCAACCGCAACGGCGGCTCGGCGGTCGCGGCGGTGCTCGCGCTGCCCGCGGTGGGAGGCAAGTTCGGCGGCCGGGGCGGTGGCTACACCCTGAGCAACTCGGGAGCGTTCGCGTTCGACCGGCCTTCCGCGGTCCGCGAGCCCGAGCCCGCCACGCGGACGATCAACATGAACCACCTCGGACGGGTGCTGGTGGAGGAGCAGACACCTCCGGTCAAAATTCTCTTCGTCTATAACTGCAACGCGCTCGCGACAATGCCGAACCAGGAGCTGGTCCGCCGCGGCCTGGAGCGGGAGGACCTCTTCACCGTGGTCTTCGAGCAGTCGTGGACCGACACGGCCCGCTACGCCGACCTGGTGCTGCCGGCCACGACCTTCCTGGAGCATCGGGAGCTCTCCCGCGGCTACGGCTCGATGGTCATGTCCCGCGCGGAAGCGGTCGCCGCCCCGGCCGGGGAGTCGCGGCCGAACTACGAGGTCTTCGCCGACCTCTGCCGCCGACTGGGGCTCAGCCGCCCGGGCGAGCCCGAGACCGCTGCCGAGCTGGAAGCTGCGCTGCTCTCCCGCAGCGAGCGCATGCGCTCCGAGTTGGAACGAGACGACACCGCGCTGCCGGACACGGGCTGGGCGCCGATCCAGTTCGTGGACTCCTTCCCCCTGACCCCGGACCGCAAGGCCCATCTGCTGCCCGAGGCCCTCGACCGCGAGGCTCCATTCGGGATGTACACCTACCAGGAAGACCCGGACGGGCGTTCCCTCGCCCTGATCTCGCCAGCCACGAACCGCACCATCAGCTCCTACCTGGGGAACCTCTACCGGGATCTCTGCCCCCTGGAGATCCATCCGGACGACGCCGCCCTCCGCGGTATCGCGGACGGAGACGAGGTCCGGGTCTGGAACGCCTTCGGGGAGGTGCGGGTGAAGGCGCGGCTCACCCGGGATCTGAAGCCGGGCGTTGTCCTGCTCCCCAAGGGCCTCTGGAGCCACCAGACCCTCTCCGGCACCACCGCGAATGCCCTCGCGCCTGACACCTTCACCGATCTGGGCCAGGGCGCCTGCTTCAACGATGCGCGGGTGGAGGTGGCGCGGGTCTGAGAGCCCTCACCCCCGTCCCCTCTCCCGGCCGCACACCCGGACCCCCGGGAGAGGGGGGCGCGTGACGCCCAGGCTTGTTCCCATCCGTCTCCGCTCCTCCTCCACCCTGCCACGGGGCTGACGCCCCGGGCTACATGCTGTCGCCCCCTCCGGGGCTCAGGAGGCGGAGCCGCTGTTGGAGAGGAAGTTGGCGCAGTCACTCCCCCCTCTCCCGGGGGTCCGGGCGGGCGGCCGGGAGAGGGGACGGGGGTGAGGGCCAAATACCACGGACGCCTCTGGAAGCGGATTTCCCGATGATTTCTATATAAAGACTGCGCCAAGTCATATAGAACCTCCGCTGCGACACGCGTCGCGAGAGAGGTTTTATATAGAATGAGAGCGGAACTATATGAATCCTCTCGGGAATCGCGCGTCGCGCGGGAGGATTCGGACGATCGGGAGCGTTTTTTATATAGACAGACCTGAGAACTATATGAATCAGCGGCCGCTCTATATGGAAACCCGCTTGATCTATATGACTCAGGGCAGGAGATCCGCGACGGCAGGGCATCCAGATACCCGCCGCAGGAACTAGAATGTCAGCGGAACGGAAAACCCGACATGCCCCGCACCCTTTTCGACGACCAGGAGCCCTCTTCCTCCACCTCCCTGCGCGAGGAGGCTTCCGCGCCCGGCGCTCCCTCCCCCCTGGCGGAGCAGATGCGTCCCCGGACGCTCGCGGAGCTGATCGGGCATGAGGAGATCGTGGGGCCGGAGGGCTTCCTGCGGCGGGCGATCGACGCGGACCGGGTGCCCTCCCTGATCTTCTGGGGTCCTCCGGGGTCCGGCAAGACCACGCTCGCCCGGCTCATCGCGGCGGAGACGTCGTCCCACTTCGTCCCCTTCTCGGCCGTGACCTCGGGGATCAAGGAGGTCAAGGAGGTCATGGCCGAGGCGGTGCGGCTGCGCAAGGCCCAGGGACGGCGCACTCTCCTCTTCGTGGACGAGATCCACCGCTTCAACCGCGCCCAGCAGGACGCCTTCCTGCCCTACGTGGAGCGCGGTGACGTGGTTCTCGTGGGCGCCACCACCGAGAACCCCTCGTTCGAGCTCAACGCAGCGCTCCTCTCCCGCTGCCGGGTGGTCGTCCTCGAAGCCCTCTCGCCGGACGAGCTGATCGAGCTGATGCGGCGGGCGCTCCGGGACTCCGAGCGCGGTCTTGGGGAGTCAGGGGTGGAGGCGGATGACGAGGCGCTCGCCGCCCTCGCAGGACTCGCCTCGGGCGATGCCAGGAGGGCGCTCAACCTCCTGGAGCTGGCGGTGGCGGACGCGGTGTCTTCCGGCGAGAAGCTTCTGGACGCGGCCGGAGTCCAGCGGCTGGCCCAGCGCAAGGTGCTCCTCTATGACAAGTCGGGCGAGGAGCATTTCAACCTCATCTCCGCCCTCCACAAGTCGCTGCGGGACAGCGATGCGGATGCCGCGCTCTACTGGCTCACCCGCATGCTCGCGGCCGGGGAGGACCCCCGCTATCTTGCCCGGCGCATGGTCCGCTTCGCCAGCGAGGACGTGGGGCTGGCCGATCCCCAGGCCCTGCCTCTCACCCTCGCGGCCTGGGACGCCTACCAGCGCCTCGGCTCTCCCGAGGGCGAGCTCGCCCTGGCCGAAGCCGCCCTCTATCTCGCCCTCGCGCCCAAGAGCAACGCCGTCTACACCGCCTACGGCCAGGCCCGCCGCACGGTGGAGGAGCGGCCGGCCGATCCTGTCCCCAAGGCGATCCGCAACGCCTCTACCACCCTCATGAAGGGGCTGGGCTACGGCAAGGGCTACGTTTACGCCCATGACACGGAAGAGGGGACCGGCGGCCTCGACTGCCTGCCCGAGTCGCTCCAGGGGACGCGCTTCTACGAGCCCCAGGGCAAGGGCTTCGAAGCGAAGCTCAAGGAGAGGTTGGAGAAGGTGCGGGCGCTGCGCGAGGAGGTGAAGCGGAAGCGGGGACCGTAGGGGCGGCCCTTGTGGCCGCCCTCCCACCCAGGGCACCCACGAGGGGTGCCCCTACACGGAAACCGGCAGGGACCTAACGTTGGGCCACGGACGCTGCCACCTGCACCGCCTCCATCAGCCCTTCCTTGCTCAGCAGCTCGCTGAACACCCGCGGCTCCTGGCCGGGACGGTAGAGCATGTAGAAGGGGATGCCGTAGCGGCCGTGCTCGGCGAGGAACTTGCCGATCTCGTCGTTCCTGTTCGTCCAGTCCGCCTTCATGGGAACTACGCCGTGCTCCTCGAAGGCGCCCGCGACCTCCGGGGTCTCCAGGATCAGCCTTTCGTTCACCTTGCAGGTGAAGCACCAGTCCGCAGTCACGTCCACGAAGACCAGCTTGCCCCCGGAAGCCAGCGACTCGGCGCGGGCGCGGTCCCAGGGCTCCCAGTCGATCAGGCCGGGCGTGGCCTCCACGAAGCGGGTGTCCGAACCTGACAGCGGCGAGACCGCGGCGATCCCGACCGTCAGCGCCACGGCCGCGATCACCCCGGCCTCGGCGATCCAGCGCATGGCGTTGCGCGGGCTGCCGGAGAACATGTGCCGGTGGCGGAGCCAGAGGAAGAGCGACAGGGCGAGCAGGCCGAGTTGGATCGCCGCCAGCCGCTCCAGCGAGATCTGGCTCGACAGCACGTAGAAGAGCCACACCGCCGCGGCCGCGAGCAGGAAGCCCATGACGCCGCGCACCGTGTCCATCCAGGCGCCGGGCCGGGGGAACAGCCGCGCAGCGCCGGGCGCCGCGGCCAGCAGCAGGTAGGGGAGGGCCATGCCGAGGCCCACCGCCGTGAAGATGGCGAGGATCGCGGGGGCCTCCTGCCCCAGGGCGAATCCGACCGCGGTGCCCAGGAAGGGCGCCGAGCACGGCGTCGCCATCAGCGTGGCGAACAGGCCCGAGGCGAAGTGGCCGGCGAGCCCCTCCCGCGGGCCGGAGCCGCCCAGCCGCGCCAGCCGCTGCGGCAGCGGGATCTCGAACAGTCCCCAGAGGTTCAGGCAGAAGAGGATCACCACCACGGCCAGGAAGGCCACGAACCCGGGCCGCTGGAACTGGATGCCCCAGCCCACGGCCGCGCCCGCTGCCTTGGCCGCGATCGCCGCCAGCGCCAGGGCAAGGAACGAGACCAGGATGCCCGCCGCCGTGGCCAGCGCGCCGCGGACCACCTCGGAGCGGCCGTGGCCCGCGCTGCGCACCAGGCCGAAGACCTTGAGCGAGAGCACGGGCAGCACGCACGGCATGGCGTTCAGGATCAGCCCGCCCAGCGCCGCGAGGAGCAGCATGACCCCAAGGCCCCGACCAGGGTTTGAAGGTCCGTCACCGTCGCCCGGTGGCGCTTCAGCGCCGAAGAGCTCGCTGGCGATCGGAGTCCCGCCCGGGCCGACGGTCAGCGAGATCGTGGCCTCGGTGGTGACGGGCGGCAGGCATTGCGAGTCGTTGCAGGCCTGGTAGCGCAGCGAGGCGCGCACAGGCACCGCTCCGTTCTTCGTGCCGGCCGGGACTTTGACCTGGGCCAGGATGGCGAGCTCGCCGTCGTAGACCGCCAGCGGCTGCTCGGCGAAGGAGAAGGTCTGCATCTTGTGCTCGGGGTAGCGGACGGTCTCGTCCACCCAGCCCGCGGGCAGCTCCAGGTCGAGCTTCGTGGGGATCAGGTAGTCGAAGGTCGGCGTGTTGCTGTTGACGTGCCATTCCTCTTCGACCGTGACCCTGGCCGCGACGCGGGCGGTCTCGCCTGCCTCGTAGGCCGTGCGGTCGGCGGCCAGGGCGAGTTCGGCCTTCTCCTCCCGGACCATCATCTGCGCGGTCACCTGCGCGGTCATGGGGAGAGACGCCAGTACCGCGGCGGCCAGGGCTGCCGCGAGACGGAGGCGGGGGAGGGCTGGTGTGGTCATTTCTGTTCCTCGGCTGTTCCTCGGCGAGGCTCCTGCTGTCGAAAACAGGCGGGAGCCGGTCGTATTCCGCGCCCGGGGAGCATCGGTTTTGCAAGAGAAAATGGATCGGGAGCGGCCGGGAGGCTCCCCGGTTGCCACGGCGCAGGGTATCATGCTGGTAGCTGCGCGCTCAGGTGGTATCCTTATAGGTACTCACGGCATCTGTCGTGTATACCTTTTGTTTCTGATGACGGTCGGGAATTCGAAAGGATTCGAAAGGAGAGATGGGAACATGGCCACCACAGCCGCCTTCGGCCTGCGAGCCCTCGCCGCCGCAACGGTGGTGACAGCGCTCCTTGCTCCCTCCGCGCTCCATGCCCAGGAGGGGGACCCGTACACGCTCGAGACAATGCAGGAGCTCAACGAAGACCTCAAGGCTCTCTGGATGGACATCCAGATCGAGCAGATCGAGTTCCTGAAGCTGGACAAGGACAAGGAGCATTCCGGCGCCCGGATCCACCGCCAGCCGTTCCGCTGGGTGGCCAACGACGTCCGCCGGAACGCGGACGGCAGGAACCTGACCTATCTGGTGGACCAGGACGGCCTCCCGGGAATCGGTCCGGAGGAGGCCATCGACCGCGCCATGGCGACCTGGGCCTCCGGGAAGTGCTTGAGGAAAGCGGACGTGGTCAAGCGGACCGATACCGGGGCGGACGCCGACCTGTTCGACGGCCTCCTCGGCTACGGCGGGCTCGGCGACCACCGCCTCGGCGGCATCGTGCACGCCGGCTGGATGCCCCCGGACTTCTTCGACGCCGTGGGCGGACCGGGCCGCGGCGAGACGGTGCTGGCCTTCTCCGTGACCTTCATCTACGTCGGCGCTGACGGCGAGCCCACCGACGTCGACGGCAACGGCTATCTTGACGTCGCGACCAGCGAGATCTACTACAACGGTGCCTTCGCCTGGCTTCTCGACGAGGGGGACGGCGGCGGCTTCGACGTCGAGTCGGTCGCCCTGCACGAGATCGGCCACTCGCTGGGCCTCGGCCACACCGCTCCGGAGGCGGACGCGGTGATGCGCCCGGTCTACTCCGGCGTCAACCGGTCCGTCCAAGACCTGGATGGCGCGGCGCTCTGCTCGATCTGGGGCCGATGGCCGAAGTGATACGATCCGCGTCCGTGAAGCTCTCCGCGCGCGTTTCCCGCATCGGTGAATCCGCCACGCTGAGAGTGTCCAAACGCGCCCTGGAGCTCAAGGCCCGCGGGGTCCCGGTCGTGGACTTCGGCGCGGGCGAGCCCGACTTCGCCTCGCCCGCGGTGGCCGTGGACGCCGCCTGCCGCGCCCTCAACGCGGGCTTCACCCGCTACACCCAGGGGAGCGGCACCCCCGAGCTGCGCGCCGCCGTGGCCGGGGACTACCACGCCCGCTACGGCTCCCCCTGGAGCGCCTCCCAGGCCATCATCACCGTGGGCGGCAAGGCCGCGCTCTTCGAGCTCGCCCTGGCCCTGTTCGAGAACGGGGACGAGGTAATCCTCCCCAAGCCCGCCTGGGTCAGCCTGCCGGAGCAGATCCGCTTCGCGGGAGCCCTTCCGGTCGAGATCCCCACCTCGGGCGCCGACGGCTTCCGCATCCACGCGGGGCCGATCCTGGAGGCGATCAACGACCGCACCCGCGCCATCCTCCTCAACGCCCCGTGCAACCCCACGGGCGGGGTGATCTCGGCCGAGGACCTGCGCGAGATCGTCAGCGTGGCGGCCGAGCGCGACTTGCTGGTCATCTCGGACGAGACCTACGAGCGCTTCGTCTACGACGGCGTCCGCCATGCCAGCGCCGCCGGGCTGGCCGCCGAGTTCCCGGAGACCGTCGTCCTGGTCGGCTCGTTCTCGAAGACCTACGCCATGACCGGCTGGCGCATCGGCTACCTGCTGGGGCCCGCTCCGGTGGTCAAGGCCGTGGAGACGATCCAGAGCCACGCCACCTCGAACCCGACCTCCTTCGCCATGGTGGGCGCCCTGGAGGCCCTGCGCTGCGCCGAGCCCGAGGTCCAGAAGATGATCGCCGAGTACCAGGCGCGGCGCGACCTGCTGATCCCGCGGCTCAACCAGCTCCCCGGGGTCGTGTGCCGGCCGCCGGACGGCGCCTTCTACGCCTTCCCGCGGGTGGCCGACGCCTTCCGGCCGGGCCGCCAGGGGTCGGTGGCCTTCACCGAGCTCCTGCTGGAGAAAGCGAACGTGGCGGTGGTCCCCGGGGCCGCCTTCGGCGCGGACGACCACATCCGCATCTCCTTCGCCTGCTCGCGGGCAGCCCTGGAAGAGGGGCTCCGGCGCATGGCGGAGGTCCTGGCGGATTGATCCCGACCCCCCGGGTATACTGCTCAGTCCGGGCGGCTTGCCCGCCCGTTCATCGAAACCTGTGGAGGACTCCTATGATTCTCTGTTTTTCTAAACGTCTCATGGCAGGCGCCTGTCTCTTCCTGGCGCTCGCGGCCGGCGCTCCATCCTGGGCCCAGGGCACGCAAGCGAAGGCGAACCTGACTGAGGCCGACGCGCGCAAACTGGTCGAAGAGGCCAGCACCCGTCTGCTCCAGCTCGGCATCGAGGCCGGCCGCGCCCAGTGGGTGCAGTCCACCTTCATCACCGAAGACACCGAGATCCTCGCGGCCCAGCGCAACGAGGCTCTGCTCACGGTGGCCGTGGACTACGCCCAGCGGGCCACGGCCTTCGACAAGGTCCAGCTCCCCACGGACCTGCGGCGCCAGATCGACCTGCTCAAACGGGGTCTGACCCTGCCGGCGCCGTCCAATCCGGAGAAGACCGGCGAGCTGACCCGCCTGGCCGCTTCGCTGGAGAGCCAGTACGGCTCCGGCAAGTATTGTCCTCAAGGAGGCGAGTGCAAGCAGCTCCCGGAGCTGGAGAACATCCTGGCCAAGAGCCGCGACCCCAAGGAGCAGCTCGAGGCCTGGACCGGCTGGCACAGCGTCTCGCCGCCGATGCGCGACGAGTACCAGCGCCTGGTGGAGATCGCCAACGAGGGCGCCAAGGAGCTCGGCTACAAGGACACCGGCGCTCTCTGGCGCTCCAAGTACGACATGCCCCCGGACGCGTTCGCGGCCGAGCTCGACCGTCTCTACGAGCAGGTCCGGCCGCTCTACGAGTCGCTGCACTGCTACGTGCGGTCGCGGCTGAACCAGAAGTACGGAAACCAGGTGGTGCCGCTGGACAAGCCGATCCCGGCGCATCTCCTGGGCAACATGTGGGCGCAGAGCTGGGCCAACGTCTACGACCTGGTGGCCCCGCCGCAGGCCGATCCGGGTTACGACCTGGACAAGATCCTCGGGGAGAAGAAGGTCGACGCCAAGGAGATGGTCCGTTACGGCGAGCGCTTCTTCACTTCCCTCGGTTTCGCGCCGCTGCCCGAGACCTTCTGGGAGCGTTCGGTGTTCACCAAGCCCGTGGACCACGACGTGGTCTGCCACGCCAGCGCCTGGAGCATCGACTACAAGGACGACCTGCGCATCAAGATGTGCATCGAGCCCGAGGCGGAGGACTTCGCCACCATCCACCACGAGCTGGGGCACAACTTCTACCAGCGCGCCTACAACCAGCAGCCGCTGCTCTACCAGGACAGCGCCAACGACGGCTTCCACGAGGCCGTGGGCGACGTGATCGCGCTGTCGATCACGCCCGAGTACCTGAAGCAGGTCAACCTCATCGAGCAGGTGCCCGACACCTCCAAGGACCTCGGCCTGCTCATGCGGATGGCCCTGGACAAGGTCGCATTCCTCCCCTTCGGCCTGCTCATCGACAAGTGGCGCTGGCAGGTGTTCTCGGGGGAGATTTCGCCGGACCAGTACAACGCCGGCTGGTGGAAGCTGCGGGAGCAGTACCAGGGCGTGGCCGCCCCGGTGGCGCGCAGTGAGAAGGACTTCGATCCGGGCGCGAAGTACCACGTGCCGGGCAACACGCCGTATGCCCGTTACTTCCTCGCCGACATCCTGCAGTTCCAGCTCCACCGCGGGCTGTGCCAGGCGGCGGGCAATAAGGGTCCGCTCAACCGCTGCTCGATCTACGGCAACGCCGAGGCGGGCAAGCGGCTGCAGGCCATGCTGGCCATGGGGCAGAGCCGTCCCTGGCCCGAGGCCCTGAAGGTCGTCACGGGCCAGGACAAGATGGACGCCACGGCGATCATCGACTACTTCGCCCCGCTGAAGACCTGGCTCGACCAGCAGAACAAGGGCCAGAAGTGCGGTTGGTAGGGGGGTTGATCTAAGGACTTGCAGGTCAGCCTTCAGGTCCTTTTCTTGGAGTAAAATGGCAGGCGCTTCGAAAGGAGGCCTGCCATGGCCAAGAACCTCGTAGTAGCCGCCGTACTCTTTCTCTCCCTGGCTGGCACTGCCGGCATTGCCGCCGCCGCTCCCTCGTTCGACCAGAACCCCCTGCTCCACGTGAGCTGGGAGACGTTCACCATCGCTGGCGAGCACATCCTGACGACGGTCGTGATCCATGCCGGCGGCGCCACCGAGATTACCGAGACGCGCGAGGACCAGCCGGCCCGCATCGTGCGCGGCGTAGCCTCGGCCAAGAGCCTGGCGGCCCTCAATGCGGCCATGCAGGCGGGGCAGATCGGCTTTGAGCGGGGCGGCTGCGGCGGCCCCACCGCCGATGGCCCGATCGAGTACGAGATCACCTGGTACGGCAAGGGCACTCGCTTCAACACCTTCCGCGTTGGCGCCTCGCTCCTCAGCTGCCCGGCCGGCCTCCAGGGGATCGTCAACTCGATCACCCTCCTGGCGGACAGTGTCGCTCTCGACACGAAGTCGCAGAAGTTCCCGCGGGTCCAGAACTGAGCGGTTTTACATCTCTGTAACACCTCCCGCCTCCTCCGGTGGTACCTTATGGCCCGGTATCAAGGAGGAGGCGAATGGCCAAGAACGGCAAGCGCGAGAGCCCTCCCGAAGGCCTTTCCCGGCGTGACTTCCTGCGCGGCAGCGCGGCGGCCGGAGCCCTCGGGGCGGGCATCCTCGGCTCCAGCGTGGCGCTGGACGGCGAGGCAGCCCCCAGGTCCGAGAGCGGAGTAGGGCTCGTCGGACCCGGCGCGGTCCCCATGACCTTCCAGATCAACGGCGAGACTCTGAAGGCGACCCTTGAGCCCCGGGTCACCCTGCTCGACGCCCTGCGCAACCACCTCGACCTGACCGGCGCCAAGAACGTCTGCGACCGCGGCACCTGCGGCGCCTGTACTGTCATCCTCGACGGCAGGACGGTCTACGCCTGCAGCGTGCTCGCGATCGAGGCCCAGGGCCAGCCCATCCAGACCGTCGAGGGGCTCGGACGGCCCAACAAGCTCCACCCTCTTCAGGCCGCGTTCGTCGAGCACGACGCCCAGCAGTGCGGCTTCTGCACCCCGGGCTTCATCATGGCTTCCAAGGCCCTGCTCGACCGCAACCCGCACCCGACCCTGGACGAGGTCCACCACGGCCTGTCCGGCAACTTCTGCCGCTGCGGCACCTACGCCGGCATGCGCAAGGCCGTGCTCCAGGCCGCCGATGCCCCCAAGACCGACTCCGAGCCGCGCCGGAAGAGAGAGGGGAGAGAGGGGAAGGAGAGCGCCAATGGTTGACTACTCCTGGCCCAAGGAGCCCCGGCTGCTCAAGCAGCGCATCTCACGCCTGGACGGCCCCGCCAAGGTCACCGGCTCCGCCAGGTACACCTACGACCTGCGCTTCCCCGGCATGCTCTATGCGCGGTTCGTGCGCTGCCCGCACGCCCACGCCCGCATCACCCGTCTCGACACCTCCGCCGCCGAGGCCATGCCCGGCGTCAAGGCCATCCACCTGGTCCAGAAAGAGGGTGCCGAGATCCAGTGGGCCCTCGACGAGATCGTGGCCATCGCCGCGGTCAGCGAGCAGGTGGCCGATGACGCGGTCCGCGCGGTCAAGGTCGAGTACGAGGTGCTGCCTCACTTCGTCACCGAGGAGAAGCTGGCCGACGCCCCCCAGACCAAGCCCGCCCAGGAGGAGGCCGTGGGCGACCCCGACGGCTCCATGACCGCCGCCGCGAAGACGATCAAGGGAACCTACGGGATCCCGGTCATCGCCCACAACTGCCTGGAGCCCCACGGCCAGATCTGCCATTGGTCGGGCGACCAGCTCACGGCCTGGTGCTCCACCCAGGCGGTGTCCGCGGTGGCCGCCCAGCTCGCCGAAGGGCTCAAGATCCCGGCCGCCAACGTGCGGGTGCTAACCGAGTACATGGGCGGCGGCTTCGGCAGCAAGTTCAGCGCGGACCGCTGGGGGATCGTCGGCGCCGAGCTCGCCCGCAAGGCCGGCGCGCCGGTCAAGCTCCTGCTGGAGCGCGACGCCGAGCTCACCGTGGCCGGCGACCGTCCCTCGGCGTTTGCCGAAATCGAGGTCGGCGCCGCGGCCGACGGCACGATCACCTCCTGGCGCTCGAAGTCCTGGGGCTCGGGCGGCCTGGGCGGCTCCGGCAGCCCGCCGCTGCCCTACGTCTTCCAGGTCCCGAACCGGCGGCACCAGCACACCTCGGTGCCCACCAACACCGCCAGCTCCCGCGCCTGGCGCGCGCCCAACCATCCCCAGGCCTGCTTCCTGACCATGTCCGCCCTGGAGGACCTGGCCGCCGCCATCCCAATGAACCCTCTCGACTTCGTGCTCCGCAACACGGGCATCCTCGGCAACCTGTCCAAGGTATACGTCGAGGAGCTGGAAATCGCGGACCGGCTCATGGGCTGGCGCGAGCGCTGGCGCCCGCGCGGTCAAGAAAGCAAGGGACCGGTCAAGCGCGGGCTCGGCCTTTCGCTCCATACCTGGGGAGGCCGCGGCCACCGCAGCAACTGCGAGGTCACCGTCCACCCCGATGGCACGGCCGAGGCGAAGATCTCCAGCCAGGATATCGGCACCGGCACCCGTACCGTGATCGCCATGGTGACGGCCGAGAGCCTCGGCCTGCCCCTGGAGGCGGTCACGGTCCACCTCGGGGACAGCCGCTACCCGACCTCGGGCGGCTCCGGCGGCAGCACCACGGTGGGCGGCGTCAGCTCGTCCACCCGCCGCGCGGCCATGAACGTCCTGGCCCAGGCCTTCGAGAAGGCCGCGCCGGCCCTGGGCACGACCCCGGACCAGCTCGAGGCCGCGGACGGGAAGATCCGCGTCAAGGGGGACCCCGGCCGCTCCAGGACCTGGAGGCAGGTGCTGGGGACCAACGCCCTCACCGCGGCCGGCGCCAACCCCGGCGCCCAGGGCGAGCCCGAGCTGACGAACAGCGGCGCGGGCGGCGTCCAGATGGCCGAGGTCACCGTGGACGTCGAGACCGGCGTGGTCAAGATCGAGAAGATGGTCGCGGTCCAGGACTGCGGCCTGGTCGTGGACCTGAAGACCGCGGAGAGCCAGGTCTACGGCGCACTCATCATGGGCGTCTCCTACGCCCTGTCCGAGGAGAAGGTCATCGATCCGGTGACCGGCCGGATGCTCAATGTGGACTTCGAGTCCTACCGGATGGCGGGCATCGGCGATGTGGGCGAGCTGGTGGTCCACATGATGACCGGGCCGGGCTACGACGAGCGCGGGGTTATCGGTCTGGGGGAGCCGCCGGTGATCTCGCCCGGCGCGGCCATTGCCAATGCCGTGGCCAACGCCGTAGGGGTGCGCGTGCCCTACCTGCCGCTCACCCCGCAGCGGGTGCTGGACGCTTTGGAAGCCGGGAGGACTGCCTGATGCGCCCGTTCGAGTACGCGAGCCCCACGACCCGCGAGCAGGCCCTGAGCCTCCTCGCCGCCCCGGGGAGCGCTCCGCTGGCCGGCGGGAGCGACCTCCTCGCCCTGATGAAGGACCGGGTGGAGACGCCCGCCCGGCTGGTCAACTTGAAAGGCATCCGCGACCTTCGCGGCATCAAGGTCGATCCCAAGGCCGGCCTCCGGATCGGCGCCCTGGTGACCCTGGACGAGCTGGCCGGGGACCCCGCGCTCCGGTTCGAGTACGGGGCCCTGGCCGACGCGGCCGGCCGCGTGGCCGGCCCGCAGATCCGCAACGTGGCCACGGTCGGGGGAAATCTCTGCCAGCGGCCGCGCTGTTGGTACTTCCGGAACGGCTTCGGCCTGCTCGCCGTGAAGGACGGCCGCTCGATGGTGGTGGAGGGCGACAACCGCTACCACTCGATCTTCAACGACGGCAGCGCCGCTCCGGCGTTGTTCGTCCTGCCCTCGACGGTCGTGCCCCTGCTCGTGGCCCTGGGCACACAGGTGACGATCCTCGGTCCGCGGGGGGAGCGGCAGGTGGACCTGGAGCGCTTCTACCGTGTTCCGAAGGCGGAGGGGGAGCGCGAGCACGACCTTGCCGCGGGCGAGATCGTCGCCGGGATCACGGTTTCGCCGGTGGCGGGGCGGAGGCTCGCGAGCTACGAGGTGCGCCAGCGCGAGACCCTCGACTGGTCGCTCGCCACCGCCTCGGTGACCCTGCAGATGGATGGCCCGCGGGTGGCGAAGGCGCGCGTCGTGCTGGGCCAGGTGGCGCCGATCCCCTGGACAGCCACGGCCGCGGAGGAGCTCCTCCAGGGCAAGACGATCAACTCAGGGGTGGCCGAGCAGGCGGGCGAGGCGGCGGTGCAGGGGGCCAAGCCGCTGTCGCGGAACCGCTACAAGATCCAGCTCGCGCGGGTGGCGGTCAAGAGGGCCGTGCTCGCCGCGGCGGGGATGGGAGTCTGAGCCATGGAACCGACCACCGCGACCGGCACCAACCAGACCAGCGCACGGGGCTGCTGCTCCTGCCTGCGCTGGAAGGGGATGTTTATCGACGCGGAGCCCGATCCGTCGATCCCGAACACGCGGGACGGGCTGTTCTGGTGCAGCCAGACCATGACCTGCCTGGGACCCGACGGCCGCGTCGCCGAGGAGGAGAGCTGCTGCGAGGGGCGGAGATGCTTCGAGCCCTGGTAGGAGGTGACGACATGAAAAAGCTTCGTTGGGTTTTCGCGTTCCTGGCGATGTCGATACCGGCACTGCCTGTGACGGCGATTTCGGGTCACTACCTGGAAGCCCGCACGTCCGACGTCTACACCGGATCGTGCTTCGCCAACGGCGAGGTCAACCTTGCGGGCCGCGAGGCGGTGATGGCCTGGCAGGTGCGCGAGGGCTCGTGGAAGGGCGTGGCGGTGGACGGCCTATCCATCGTAGCTGCGGTCCGTGCCGCGGCCACCCTGGGCGATCCCTTCGCCAATCCGTACCCCGCCCAGGCTGTGGTCGTCGTGGACGAGCGCGCCACGCCCGCGCAGCGCGACGCCCTGGTCGGCTTCGCCCGCGAGATGGCCGGCGACCTGCTCGCCAACGTCGTGGCGGTCGAGGCTGCTCCGATCGAGATGACAGTCGAGGGCAAAGGCGGGCACTCCCATCATGGAGGTGGCGGCAGCGCGGCCCTCCAGGTGGGTGACCTGATCGAGCTGCGGACGCGGAGCCTGAACCACACCGACCATCTCTGCGGCAACGAGGAGGTCTACTACTCGCCTCTCGCCGAGGTGGACGGCGCCGTCCCGGCGGTCACGCTGGCCCACTCCTTCCGCGGCCAGGGCCTTGGCATGACCTGGAGCAGCCCGGACAAGCGGAGCGCCTTCGTGGCGAGCTTCTCGCGATGAAGCTGTTCTCCCTCCTCCTGTTCCTGGCGCTCTTCCTGGCGATAGCAGCCACCGCCCAGCCGGTCTCCGCGCCGGCCGTGGCGCCGGACCCCCTGCAGGCGAACAAGGACCTGGTCCGGCGCTATATCGAGGAGGTGCTGTCGGCCAACCGCCTGGAAAAGCTCGACGAGCTCTTCACGGCGGACTTCACCGACAGGACTCCCGGCGCCCAGGAGACCGGCACCGGTCCCGAAGTCATCCGCGCCACCCAGACCCGCGTCCGCTCCCTGTTTCCGGCAGTCGAGTACCAGATCGACGACCTGATCGCCGAGGGCGACAAGGTGGTCGCGCGCTACACCGTGCGGGCGGCCACCAAGGCGGCGGAGGGTGTCCCCTCGCAGAGGGTCGAGATCACGGGCATGACGCTCTTCCGCATCGCCCAGGGGAAGATCCGCGAGACCTGGATCGTCAACGACCAGGTGGAGCTCTACCGCCAACTCGGCTACACCGTTCAGCCTCCCGGCTGATCCCCACCCCCTCTCCATGATCCACCCTGCGGCCCGGGGTTGGATGTAAGCACTTAGTTGGTCAAATTTAACGCGGCGGCACGCTTTCGTAGGAAAAGATGCACTCTCTAGGTGACGGCCCCCACATCGCGGCCGTGGTGGCCGCGGGCAGGTGGACGTCAAAGGAGAGATGAGAATGTCTCAGAACATTCGCGCGATCGCCTTTGCCCTGGTCCTCGTGCTCGCCGCGGCCTCGGCCGCCCAGGCGCTTCCGCTTGGACCTAAAGCCCCGGTGGAGAGGGGCTTGCTCGCCCGGGTCTGGACCTGGGTCGAATCGGTGCTCTCCCCGCCGTCCTTGAAGCCGGTTTGGGAAAGAGAAGGGAGCAGCATGGACCCCAATGGAGAGCCACAGAACAACAACTGGAGCGCTCCCACGACGGACGAGGGGAGCGACATGGACCCCAACGGTCGCCAGTAGAACAGACCTCGGGGCGCCGGTTTTCCGGCGCCCTCATTTTTTTTTGGTCAGGTTGTCCTCATTTACCCCCTCTGCGGCAACTAATATTGTGTAGACAGCTCTCGGCTGTGATGGATAGGAACGACCCGACAATAGAGGAGGGGCTTTTGAAGATCCATCCCAATAACATGTCGCTGGAGGAATTGCTGCTGTCCCTGGGTCCTGATCATCAGGCAATCCTGGATCACCTGACCCATTGTGAAAGCTGCCGTCGCCGGGTTCAGGAGCTGCGGGCGCGTCAGACCCGGTCGGAGAGGGTACCGGGGTGGTCCGTCGATCCGTATGCGGAGGTCGTGGGCCGGAGCCAGCCCGAGGTGGACGCCCACAGCCGGGCTCTGGCGCGGGAGCGAGCCCAGGCTCCCGCCCTGTTTGTCGAGTTGAACGGCTACCCCATGACGCAGAGGGATCTGATCGTCAGGAACGATCCACGCTTTCGGACTTGGGGATTGTTCGAGCTCCTGGTCGAGCGCTCGCTGGAGATGGCCGTCCGGGACTCCGGGTATGCAGAGGAGTTGGGACTGCTGGCGCTGCGGCTGTCGGACCAACTCGATCCTCTTGTCTACGATGCTCGCCTGATCGAGGACTACCGCGGACGAGCCTGGGCGCACATCGGGAATGCGCGTCGGGTGCGCTCCGATCTCCGAGGGGCGGAGGAAGCGTTCGAAAAAGCGGATACCTGCCTTCGGAAGGGAACACAGGAGTCTGTCGAGCGCGCGATCTTCCTTGACTTCAAAGCCTCTCTTCGAAGGGGACAGCGCAATTTCGACGATGCGGCGAGGCTTCTGCGCAGGGCGATTTCGATTTTTCTCCAGCATGGACATCGCCACCGGGCAGGAAGGTCCCTCGTGAACCTGTCCACCGTCCATCACTATGCTGGCCGGCCTGAAGAGGGGATTCCGTTGCTCCATCAGGCTTTGGAGCTGATCGACTCCGAGCAGGAGCCGCGGCTCCTGCTGTGCGCCCGGCACAACCTGATCGACTACCTGGCGAGCGCGGGCCGTTTCCTGGAAGCCCAGATCCTCTACCGGGAGACGCGGCCACTCTACCGGGACTTCCCGGACGCCTGGGCGCAGAACCGGCGCAAGTGGGTGAGGGGCAGGGTCTCCCGTGGGCTCGGACAATCCCGCATGGCCGAGTCGCTCTTCCAGGACGCCCTCGATGGCTTCGTCAAGGAGGGCATCCCCTACGACACCGCCCTGGTCTCGCTGGAGCTTGCCTCTCTCTATGCCGAGCAGGGGAGGACCGGGGACCTCAAGCGGCTGGCGCGGGAGATGCTGCCGCTCTTCTCCTCGCTGCAGATCCACCGCGAGGCGCTTGCCGCGCTGGCCTTCCTCAAGCAGGCCATTGAGGCCGAGCAGGCCAGCGTCGAGGTGGTGGCGAGCGTGGCCGCCTACCTCCGCCAGGCCCGGCACGACCCCGGGCTGCGGTTTCAGGCGCCATAGGTTCTTTTCCCTGGGAGCGCCAGCATCCTGCCGGCGCTCCCAGGGAAAAACTGCAGCCCTGCCTACGCCAGGGGGTGAGGGGCCCGCTGCTACAATCCGCCCGTCATGAGCAACCCTCGTCCCAGCCTCCGCCTCGGGGCCGTCCTGGCCCTCCTGTTCTCCTTCCCCCTCGCGGCGCAGAAGCCCGTCACCCTGGAAGCGATCCTCAGCGCGCCGTTCCCGAGCGAGATCACCGCCTCCCCGGCCGGCAACCGGCTGGCGTGGGTCCAGAACGACCGCGGCGTGCGCAACATCTGGGTGGCCGAGCCCCCCGAGTACCGAGGACGGCAGATCACCCGCTACGACAAGGACGACGGCCAGGCGATCGGCGATCTCGAATGGACGGCGGACGGCAAGACCCTCTTCTACGTCCGCGGCGGAGGCGCCAACCGCCAGGGAGAAACGCCCAACCCGTCGAGCGATCCCGCCGGCGCCGAGCAGGTGGTCTGGCGCGTGGCGATTGAAGGCGGCGATCCAGTAAAGGTCGGGCCGGGCAGCTCTGCCGCTCCCTCGCCGCGCGGGGACGGCGTCGCCATCACCCGCAAGGGGCAGGTCTTCTGGGCGTCCCTCGATGGAAGCAAGGAGCCCGCGGCCCTGATTCAGACCCGGGGCGGCTCCAGCCAGCTCCGCTGGTCGCCGGACGGCTCGAAGCTCGCCTTCGTGAGCAACCGCGGCAACCATGCCTTCGTCGGCCTCTACGACATGGCCGGCAAGACCGTCCGCTGGCTCGCCCCCGGAGTGGACGAGGACATGCAGCCGGCCTGGTCGCCCGACGGCGCCCGGGTCGCCTTCATCCGGAACCCGGCCCGGAAGGTGTTCCCCCTTTTCCGGCCGAACCGCTCGGCCCATCCATGGTCCATTCTGGTCGCGGACGCGGCCACGGGACAGGCGACGACGGTCTGGCGCGCCCGCGAGGGGGCGGGGAGCGCGTTCCACGAGATCGAGGCGCCCAACAACCTCTTCTGGGGAGCCGGGGACCGGATCGTCTTCCCCTGGGAGGGGGATGGCTGGCTCCACCTGTACTCCGTGCCCGCGTCGGGAGGGGAGGCGACCCTCCTGACTCCGGGCGGGTTCGAGGTCGAGAACGTCATCCTGTCTCCCGACCGCCGCGAGATGATCTTCAGCTCCAACCAGGGAGACATCGACCGCCGCCACCTCTGGCGGGTGCCCGTGGGCGGAGGTCCTCCGGCTGCAATCACCAAGGGGGAGGGGCTCGAATGGATGCCGGCCCTGACTCCCGATGGAAAAGCCCTCGCCTGGGTCCAGGCCGGAGCGCGCAGCCCGGCGCGGGCCGTGGTCCGGATCGGCTCGCCCCTCACGGGATCAACTGCTCGCGACCTCGCGCCCGGCACGGTCCCGGCCGACTATCCCGAGGACCGGCTCGTCGTGCCCGAGCCGGTGATCTACTCCTCGGCCGACGGCATGCGGATCCACGCGCAGCTCTTCCTGCCGCGGGACCTGAAGGGCGGCGAGCGCCGGCCGGCGCTGATCTTCCTGCACGGCGGCTCGCACCGGCAGATGCTCCTCGGCTGGCACCACAGCACGTACTACAACAAGGCCTACGGAATGAACCAGTACCTGGCGAGCCGCGGCTACGTGGTGCTGGCCATCAACTTCCGGGCGGGCATTGGCTACGGGCTCGACTTCCGCGAGGCGCAGAACATCGGGGCCTCGGGGGCCAGCGAGTTCAACGACGTGCTCGGCGCCGGGCTCTACCTGCGCAACCGTCCGGATGTGGACCCCGACCGGATCGGCCTCTGGGGCGGCTCCTACGGCGGCTATCTGACCGCGCTCGGGCTCGCCAGGGCTTCTCACCTGTTCGCCGCCGGGGTCGACGTGCATGGCGTTCATGACTGGAACGTGGGCATCCGCAACTTCATCCCCGACTACGACCCCACTCCGGAGGAGGAGCGGCTCGCCTTCGAGTCCTCGCCCATGGCCTGGCTCGACAGTTGGCGCTCGCCGGTCCTGCTGATCCACGGCGATGATGACAGGAACGTCGGCTTCGCCGAGACGGTGGACCTGGCGGAGGAGCTGCGCGAAAGGAAGGTGGACGTGGAGATCCTGGTGCTCCCGGACGAGGTCCACAGCTTCCTGCGGCACGCGAGCTGGCTGGACGCGTACCGGGCCACCGCGGACTTCTTCGACCGCAAGCTGCGCAAGGCGCCCTAGGCATGCCCATCGACCTGGACCGGCGGTCGTACCTGGGGCTCACGAGGGCGAGGTTCTCTCTCCCGGGCGCGGAGCCCCGGCGCGCCTTCCGCGCCTTCCGGAGACTGGGCACGGTCCGCCCCGAGCTCGGGACGGTGCTGCGGAGCACGGAGGAAGGGAAGGCGGGCGTGCGGCGCTACCACCGTCTCCTCTGGCTGGGATACGCCTGCTCCGTCCTGGGCGCGCTCGTCCTCGGGATCGCGGCCTCCGCGGCCCCGCTCGTCGACGTGCTGGCCGCGGTCCATCCGAGGCAGAGGACCCCGCTTGCCTCCGCCGCGCTCCAGTACTTCGAGATGTTGAACCCGGTGCTCTTCGCGCTGCTGGCCCTGCCGCTCTTCCTGCTCGCCTTTCTCGTCGACTACCAGGCATACCGGTCTATCCTGGGGACCATCGACGCGGCGCCCGTCCCCGCCGCGGAGGAGATTCCATGACCATGCTGCTCTGGATTGCCGCCATCGTCCTCGTCCTCGCCGGTGTGGCGGGGACGATCCTGCCCGCTCTGCCGGGGGCGCCGCTGGTCTTTGCCGGACTGTTGGTGGCGGCTTGGATCGACGGGTTCCAGAAGGTCGGGTGGATCACCCTGGCGGTGCTGTTCGTGCTGATGCTGCTGACGATTCTCATCGAGATCGCGGCGGCGGGGATGGGGGCGAAGCGGGTGGGGGCGAGCAAGCTGGCGATCTTCGGCGCGGCGCTGGGCACGGTCATCGGGATCTTCTTCAGCCTCCCCGGGCTCCTGCTCGGCCCGTTCCTGGGTGCGGTGGTCGGGGAGTACCTGTCGCGGCGCAACTGGGAGCAGGCCGGACGCGTAGGGATCGGCACCTGGATCGGGCTGATCCTCGGCACGGCCGGCAAGATCGCGGTCATCTTCGCGATGGTGGGGCTCTTCGTGACCGCGTACCTGATCTGACGGGGAGACCTCTCTCCCTCATACGCATTGACCTTTCCAGCGGAGTGGGCGGGGGCTCCCTCTCCCGCGAAGCGGGGAGGCACCCTCCTCTGGGCGCCCGCCCGAGCCGCTCGGGCGGGAGGCAGAGTCGCTCGGGTGCCGGTACAAGTCCCGCGCTCCGTGCCGCCTTCGCTACGCTTCGCGAGGGACCGGCTCGACGAGCGGCGCGACGCAGTCGGCCGTGTCGTTGGCCGGGCTGTTCACGGTCTTGCTGACCGGGAAGGTCTCCATCTGCTCCGGGTCGAACGGGGCGAGCAGCGGCTGCAGGCGCTCGCGGTCCTCGAAGGCCGGGTCGAGCCAGAGGTCGAAGTCCTTGCGGTCCAGGATGACCGGCATGCGGTCGTGGAGAGGCCGGACCAGCGCGTTGGCGTCGGTCGTCAGGATGGTGAAGGTGTCGAGCGGCCCCCGCTCCGGGTCCTGCCAGCGCGCCCACAGGCCGGCGAAGGCGAAGGGCTTGCCGTCCTTGCGCCGGATCAGGTAGGGCTGCTTGGCCTTGCCCTCCTTCTTCCACTCGTAGAAGCCGTCGGTGGGGATGAGGCAGCGCTGCTTGCGGAAGCTCCAGCGGTAGGCCGGCTTCTCGGCCACGCTCTCGGCGCGGGCGTTGATCATGCGGTTGCCGATGCTCGCCTCCTTGGCCCAGTAGGGGATGAGCCCCCAGCGGAGGAGGTCGAGCCGGCGGGGCTCGCCGGGCCGCTCGACCCGCACCACGGCGGCCTCCTGGGTCGGAGCGAGGTTGTACCGCGGTATGACCTCGGGGATGTCCCGCAGGTCGAACAGAAGGGCCAGCTCATCGCCTTTCGAGCTCAGGGTAAAGCGTCCGCACATGGTCTAGCGCTCCATCCATAGGCCGCCCACGCAGGTGGCGGCGATCGCCTCGTCCGCGGCTCCGAAGACGAGGGCATCCATGAGGGTATCGGGTTCCCAGCCGGCGAGGGAGGGGGCGCCCAGGTCGACCGTCACGAAGTCCGCCCAGCAGCCGGGCGCGATGCGGCCGGCGTCGATGCCGAGGGCGCGGGCGCCGCCCACGGTCGCCGCGTCGAAGAGGACCCGGCCGACGTGTCCTTCATGGTCTCTCAACACGCCTCGGCTCTCGGCGGCGAGCCGCTGGACGTACTCCAGCCAGCGCATCTCCTCCAGCATGGAGATCCGCGCGTTCGAGTCGCTGCCCAGGCAGATTCCGCCGCCCGGCAGAGAAGCGATCCCGTCGCCCAGGTTGCCTTCCGTCAGGGGGCAGATGCAGACCGTTCCCCCGCCCGCGAGGAAGCGCTCCATGTCTTCCGGTTCGGTGTGGGTGCAGTGGATCGCGGTGACGTCGGTGGCGGTCCCCAGGGTCTCCAGGAGGAGCTGCATGGGGTGGCGGCCGTAGAACGCGAGGGCATCCTGGACCTCCCGGCGCTGCTCTTCCACGTGGATGTGGAAGACCAGGTCGCGCCGCCGGGCCTCGTCGTAGACGGCGCGCAGATCCTCCAGGCTCGCGGCCCGCAGGCTATGGACCGAGGCGCCGAGGGTCTGCGTCCTGGGGTCGAGGAGGCTCGCCAGCCGGTCCGCCTGCTTCCAGAAGGCCGCGGGCGAGAGGGAGTCGAAGCGGCGCTGGGCTCCTTCCAGGGGCTGCCCGATAGCGCCGGTGCGGTAGTAGACCTGCAGCAGGACGATCCGGATGCCGGCCTCGGCCGCGGCGCGAAGCACCCTTTTATCGAAAGCCCAGGCGTCCAGCTCCGACCCATGCAGCTCCGGCCCGTGGTGGAAGTAGTGGAACTCGCCCACGCAGGTGATGCCCGCGGCCCGCATCTCCCGGAAGGTCTGGAGACAGAGGGCCTGGAACCGGTCCGGGTCGAGCCGGTCCACGAGACCGTACATGGCCTCGCGCCAGGTCCAGAAGCTCCCGGAGCCGGCGGGGAAGCGCTCTCCCCGGCCGCGCAGGCCACGCTGGAAGGCATGGGAGTGCGCGGAGATCATCCCGGGGAGAAGAGCACGGTTTTCGAGCCGGAGGTCCGGAGGGATTCCGAGAGCGCCGACCTCTACAATCCGGGCCTCCTCGATCCTGACCTGGATTCCCGGCTCGAAGCGCTCGCCGGTCCAGGTCCAATCGGCTTCGAACACTTTGCTCACGCCGCCTCCAGGCAGAAGCGGCGGATCGTCGCGTCCAGGTAGCCGCGGGCGTCGGCGAGCTGGTCCTTGGGCAGGTGCTCGTTCGGCTTGTGGGCCACCTCGATCGAGCCGGGGCCGAAGATGGCGCAGTCCATGTCCAGGCGCTGGAGCCAGCCGGCGTCCGTGGCGAAGGAGACGCTGGCCCCGGCTTTCTGTCCCACCAGGGCGCAGAGATGGCGGTGGATGGGCGCGGCCTCGTCCAGGAGCATGGGCGGGCTGTCGGAGAGGACCTCCATCTCGGGCTCGAACGGGGCGGCGGCCTCGCGGGCGGCGCGGCGGATGCGCTCGGCCAGGGCCTCGGACTCGACGCCGGGGAGGGGGCGCACCCCCACCTCGAGCCGGCAGCGGTCGGGGACCACGTTGATGGCCGAGCCGCCCTGGATGGTCCCGACGTTGAGCGGCACGAAGGGGACCTCCGGGAAGAGCTCGCGGTTGGGGAAAGCCTCGGCCTCCATCTCCCGGCGGAGGCCGGTCAGGGCCGTGATGACCCGGCCGGCGGGCTCGATGGCGTTGGCCCCCAGGTGGGGGTAGCCGCTGTGGGCGCTCCGGCCGTGGAGGGTGATCCGCATCTTGAGGTGCCCCTTGTGGACCCGCGCCACGCGCAGGGAGGTGGGCTCGCCGATGATGGCGCTCCGGGGCAGGGCCGCCGCGTCCGGGAAGGTCTCGGTCAGGCGCCGGGCGCCCAGGGTGCCGACCTCCTCGTCGTAGGTGAAGACCAGCGCCAGGGGGGCGCGCATGAGGCCACGCCTAGTCTGGGATGCCTCGGCCGCCAGGTTGGCGGCGACGGCGAGGAAGCCCTTCATGTCGCAGGCGCCGCGGCCCACCCAGCGGTCCCCCTCGTCGGAGAGGCTGAACGGGTCGCTCCGCCAGCCCGGCTCCTCGGCGGGGACCGTGTCCATGTGGCCGGAGAGGACGAGCCCCTTGCGGTCTCCGGCGGGCTCCGGGCCGAGCCAGACGATCAGGTTGGCCTTGGTACCGTCGGCCGAGGGGTTGCGCTCGATCCGGATGCCGGGCCGGTCCAGGTAGCCGGCAATGAAGTCGGCCAGGGGGAGATTGCTGTTCCGGCTGGTCGTGTCAAAGGCGACCAGGCGGGCGAGGAGCTCGGCGTCGGAGAGTCGGGAGGCCACCGGCCGGAATTATACGGGGAGATCAATCAGGGGGCGGTTCAAAGGGGCGATTTACAGGGGGAAGACAAGGCCGCAGGGATTCTTCTCGGTCCGGGCGCGCTCGACCCAGGCTGTCAGATCGTCGACGAGGCGCGCGGCGTCCTCCCTTCCGGCCGGCTGCTGAAAGGATTGGAGGGCCGCGGCCGTCTCCCGGAACATGTCGTCGGAGCGGAAGAGCGGGAAGATCAGGTCCGCCTGGCGGCGCATGTCGGCCTCCCGGCGCTCCTGGACGTAGAGCACGGCGAGGTCCATGGCGGCGAGGGCGGCCTCGTAGGCGAGCCCCTCCTGGGCGAGCCCCTCGCGGGCGGAGAGCAGGGCGCCTTCGGCCTCGCGCGGCCGGACCGCGAGCTTGCCCTCCAGCCAGCGCAGGCGGCTCAGGTGGCGCCGGTCGCCGGCCCGCTCGTAGAGCCGGCGGGCGCCGCCCAGGCAGGCATCGGCCTCGCCCGTCCGGCCGCTCTCGTTCAGGAACCAGATCAGGTTGTGGGTGGCGCAGACGATCAGGCGCGGCTCCCGCTGCGGGTCGATGAGGTCGATGCTGCGGCGGATCAGGCGCAGGGCCGCGGCATGCTGGCCCGCCTGCCCGGACGCCTGTCCTGAATTGCCGAGCAGGGTCCCCTTCTTGAGCAGGGTGCGGCCGAAGAGGTGGCGGTCGTCCAGCCGGCGGTAGATCGAGGCGGCGCGGTTGAGGAAGCGGACCGCCTCCTCGAACCGGCCGCAGTAGCCCGAGAGGGAGGCCTTGAGCGTCAGCAGCTCGGCGCGGGCGAGAGGGTCGCCGGTCCCCTCCTCCAGCAGCCGCTCGGCCTTTTCCAGGGAGCTCTCGGCCAGTTGCACCTCGGCCCCGACCCTCCGGGTCTCGGCCAGGTAGGCCCAGGCCATGGCGCGAAGGTCCTGCACGACCGGGGCGCCGTAGAGCTCCAGGTCGAGCTGCTCGGCGACCCGCACCGCGAGCTCCGCGGCCTTGCGCGCCCGCCCGGGGTCGTCGAGCCCGAGCTCGCGGCTCGTCCGGAGCAGGAGCTCGCAGAGCGCCAGGCTAGCGTACCGCCGCGTGCTGTGGACCTGGACCAACCCCTCGACCGCCTCGTGCGCGAGCAGCTCCGCGTAGAGCGCGCGCGAGGAGAGGGGCTCGCGCCGCAGCGGTTCCAGCGCGCCCCCGGTGAGCCGCTTCTGGACCCTCTCGAAGGCCTCGTCGTAGCTCCTGGGCGACGAAGGCGGCTGGCGCGCCGTCTCGATCTCACGCGCGCAGCTCGGACAGCCCTGGAGGAGATGGCGGACGACGGTGCGGGCCTCGTCCGCGGAGGCCGTGCCCTGGAGCAGCCGGCGCAGGAGCTCGCGGTCGGGATGACCGGCCGGAAGCTCCGGGCTGCCGGGCGGGCTGACGGATGGAACCACCGGGCTCGCGGGCCGCCGTCGGGACCGCCGGCGGCTGTCGAGGCGCGCCTCGGCCCGCAGGGCGCGCCAGCGGTGCTCCAGCCGCTCCAGGTCGCGCAGCTCCTGCCAGACGAGCCGCTCCCCTTGGGTGAGCAGGAACCAGGGGATCTCGGGCTGGCGCTGGAGCAGGACCTCCCGCCGGGCTTGCAGGAGCCGGCCGGCCTCGTCCCAGTCGCCCCCCTCGATCAGCTCGCGGAGCTTCGGCAGCAGCCGCCGGCGGCCCTCCGGCAGGGAGGGCTCCAGGCGGGCCACGTCCATCCAGCGCCCCGCCCGGGCGTAGAGGGCCACGGCCGGTCCGATCTCCCCGAGGCGCTCCCGGTAGACCGCGGCCTTCGCGGCCATGCCGGGCTGGTCCGCCTCTTCCAGGGCCCGGGCCCGGCAGCGGGCGGAGCTCTCGAGCTTGCCGGCGAGCCGGTATGCCGCGCCGGCGCGGTGCCAGTGCCCGAGCGCCTTGAGGTGGCGCGCCATGGCTAGGGCAGCCTTCCGGGGCTCGCCAGCCTCGCGGAAGCAGCGCGCCGCCGCTTCGAGCTCGCCCGCTTCCAGCCAGAGCTCGCCGGCCCGCCCGGGCTCCCCGGCCTGTTCGGCCTCCCGGGCGAAGGCCAGGCCTGCCCGCCGCCCGTCGCCCGCCCGTTCCCAGGAGCGCGCAGCGTCCGCGGAGCGGCCCAGGGCCTCCCAGGCTTCGGCCGCCTCCTTCCAGGCCTTGCGCCCCTCGAGCAGACGGATTTCGCAGACCCGGGCCTCCGTCTCCTGGCCGGCCTCCCGGTAGCAGGCGGTGGCCTCCGACAACCGTCCGAGGCGCTCGAGCAGCGGGGCCTGCCGGGCCGCCCTCCCCAGGTCCGCCCAGCGGGTGAGGGCCCCGGTCCAATCCTCCCGCTCCTCGTCGACGCGGGCCAGGGCCTCGGTCTCCTTCCCGGACCTCCCGGCCCGGCGGTAGCACTCGGCGGCCTGCCGGAAGTGGCCGCGCTCCAGGAAGTAGTCTCCCTCCCTCTCCCACTCCCCGGGGGAGGCGGTCGGACGGAACAGGCGGGCGAGGCTCTCCACAGTCTCGCGCTCCAGCCGGCCCCGGAAGCGCTCGTTCCCCCAGAAGGGGTGCGGCTCCGGACCCTCGTAGACGGCGAGGTGCCGCCGGGCGCGGGTCACGGCCACGTAGAGGTGCTGCAGCAGGCGTTTGAAGCGGGGCTCCCTGTCCAGGCGGGCCTCGGAGAGCCCGCGGCCCGCGCGCCCGAAGCGCTCGATCAGATCCTGGTCGGGCGCGAGGAGCTTCCACAGCACGACGTCGTCGAACTCCAGCCCCTTGGCCTCGCGCACGTGGAAGACCCGGCTGGTGCCGAGCCGCTCCCGAAGCCGCACGGTCTCCTCCTCGTCCAGGGTCAGGACGGCGCAGCGCGGGCCGAACCCCTCGATGGCGGCCAGCACCGCCTCCTCGGCGGCGGGCACCTCGATCGGCACCGGCCCCTCGACCGCGGCCTCCTCGGGCTCGTCCTCCTCGGTGCGGCCGAAGACGTCACGCCGCAGAAGGAGGAGGGCGTTGGCCAGCTCTACCAGCGGCCGGACGCTGCGCAGGTTGCGCCGCAGGCGGAGCACCGTGGGCGCCTCCCGGCGCTCCCGCCGATCCCCGGCTTTTCCGGCCAGGCGGCGTACCTCGGCCCAGCGGAAGCCGCTGGGCTGAATCGCCTGCTGCGTGTCGCCGGTGAGCAGGACCCCCGAGAGGTCGGGCCGGCGCGACAGCGCGAGGACGAAGGCCACCTCCAGCTCCGTGAGGTCCTGGACCTCGTCGCAGACGACCACGTCCCAGGTCCGGCCGCGGCCGCGCCGAATCTCGGAAAAAGCCTGGCGGCAGAAGTCGATGCGGTCGCACCGTCCCTCCTCCGCGAGCCACTCCTGATAGCGCTGGGCAATGCGGTAGATCTCCGGCCGCTCATCCACGAAGAGCGGCGCGCGCTTCCTGCCCAGCTCGTAGTAGGCGGCCTCGTCGAGCATGGGCTGGCCCAGGCTCAGGCAGGCCCCCTTCAGGATGCTCCGCAGCTCCTCCCAGACCAGGGCCGGGTCGAGGGGCTTGCCCGAACGGCGGAACCACTCCCGAAAGAGCCGTTCGGTCATGAGCTGGGATTCTTGCGGCGCCAGAGAGCGGTAGAGGTCGGCGAAGGTGAAGAAGTCGGGCTCACGGGCCTCGACCCCTCGTGCGGCCGCCAGGTCGCGGTAGAGCTGGCGGGCGTGCTCCACCAGGGCCGGACTGTAGGAGAGGTACAGGGCCGAGCCGGTCGCCGTGATGGCCGCGGTCAGGCGGTGGACCGAGACCGTGGTCTTGCCGCTGCCCGCGCTGCCGGCGAGGAGCACCGGTCCGGGGGTGCGGAGGATCTCGTACTGCTCGCGGCTGAGCTTGAGCTCCAGCTCCTCGCCCCCCTCGTCGAAGAGGCGCTGGAACTCCTCTTCCCCGGACAGCTCCAGGAGATACCAGCGGATCCCGGACGGTTCCTCGGTCCGGGCCAGCTTTTCGGGCAGATCTTCGGGAGGGAGGAGGAACTGGAGCAGAGGCTCGGTCTCTTCGGACTGGACCTCCGCGAAGGTCGCCTCGGGATGGGGCGGCGGCTCTTCGATCTCGAACTGCTCGACGATCTCCAGCTCCAGGAACTCGGCCTCGGGGGAGCGGTTGCGGCGGGCGGCCCGCACGGCGTCGTCATGCTCCACCCAGTCCCAGACCTGGATATGGGGGGCCAGCCGCTCCGGCTCGGAGGCCAGCGGGGACCGCTGCATGGTGAACAGGAGGCGGTCGCCGGAGCCGGTGCGGGCCTCGTAGACCGGACGGCCGACGCCGCGCAGGCGCTTGACCCGGGTGCCGCCGCCCCAGTGGCCGTCCCGCAGGCGGAGGAGCGCTTTCCAGAGGCTCGCGCGGGCGGCTCTCCCGCTCTGCCGGAGCCTCCGGTAGAGATCGGGATGCAGGAGCACGGGGAAGGGCCCGTGCCTCTCGGGTGACGCAGGACCCTTGGGCACGGGGTTTTATTTTAGCTCAAAGCGGTTTTTGTTCCAAGCCGATTAGTTGCGATCGGATGGAACCTGTGGCGGCAGCGCCAGGGCGGGCGGGTTTCTCTCCTTCCGTATCCGCTCGATCCAGGCCGACAGCTCGTCGATGTGGCGAGCGACGCCCTCGTCGTTGGCGAGCTTGCCGGAGGACTCGAGCACCAGGGTCGTGTCCTTGAGCATGCTGCCGGAGCTGGCGTGGGCGAAGATCTGGTCGGGCTGGCGGCGCAGGTCGGCCTCGCGGCCCTCCTGGACGAGGAGCACGGAGAGGTCCAGGGTGGCGAGGGCCGCCTCGTAGCCGAGCCCCTCCCGGGCCAGGGTTTCGCGGGCGTCGACCAGGGCCCTTTCGGCCTCGCGGGGCCGCGCGGCGAGCTTGCCCTCCAGCCAGCGCAGCCGGCCCAGGTGGCGCCGGTCGCCCGCCCGCTCGTAGAGGCGGCGCACGGCACCCAGGCAGGCATCGGCCTCGCCCGTCCGGCCGCTCCGGCTCAGGAACCAGATCAGGTTGTGGGTGGCGCAGACGATCAGGCGCGGCTCCCGCTGCGGATCGATCAGATCGATGCCGCGGCGGAGCAGGCGCAGGGCAGGAGCCTGCCTGGGCTGCACATTGCCCAGGAAGATCGCCTTCTGGATCAGGGTGCGGCCGAAGAGGTGCCGGTCGCCCAGCCGGCGGTAGATCGAGGCGGCGCGGTTGAGGATGCGGACCGCTTCCTCGAAGCGCCCGCAGCGGCCCGCGATCGAGGCCTCGAGCGCCAGCAGCCCGGCCCGGAGGAGAGGGTCGACAGACCCCCATACCAGAAGCAGCCGGGCCTTGTCCACGGCGCTCTCGGCCATCCTGAGCTCGGCCGCGGCGCTCCGGCTGTCGTCGGGGCGGGCCCAGGGCATGGCAGCGGCGTCCTGCACGACCGGCGCCCCGTACAGGCCGAGGTCGAACAGCTCGGCCGCTTGGACCGCGATCTCCGTGGCCCTGCGCGCCCGCTCGGGATCGCGGTGTCCGAGCTCCCGGCTTTTCCGCAGCAGCATGTCGCAGAGCCCCAGGTCGGCAGCGCGGCGGGTGGACTGGAGGGAGAGCAGCAGCTTGACGAACGCGTTGTCGAAGAGCTCGGTCTGGAGGTTCTGCGGTGGGGGTTGAGGCTCCAGCCGGAGCCCGCGCAGCTCGCCGCGGGCGACCTTCTCGTGCAGCCGGTCGATGGGCTCGTCGTAGTCGTCCAGCGGAGGGACCGGAGGCTGGCGTACCTGTTCGATCTCCCGGGAGCAGCTCGGGCATCCACGCATCACGTGGCGGACGATGACCCGGATCTCGGCGGGGGAGGCCGAGCCTTCGAGCAGGCGGCGGAGGATCCCGGGATCGGGATGGCCGGGATCACCGGCCGGCTCCTTCGTGGCGGGTCTCGGAGTAGGTCTCCGGCCGCCTTTCCGGCGGGCCTCCTCGGCCCGCTCCGGCACCCACGCGAGCCTCCACTGCCGTGCCGCGCGGCTCCAGGCCTGACCGGCCTCGGCGCGAAGGGCGGCGCAGCGGTGCTCCAGCCGCTCCAGGTCGCTGAGCTCCAGCCAGGCGAGCCGCTCCCGTCCGGCGAGCAGGAACCAGGGAATGTCCCCGGGCAGGGCGCGCTCCAGGGTCTCCCGGCGCGCCCGCAGGAGGCGCTCCCCCTCGTCGTACCCGCCCGCCTCGATCAGCTCCCGGACCTTCGGCAGGAGCTGCCGGCGGTTTTCTGGCTGGGCGGGCTGGGGCTCCTCCAGCCGGGCCACGTCCAGCCAGCGGTCCGCCTGCGCGTATAGGGCCAGGGCGCGCCCGGTCTCGCCGAGCCGCTCCAGATAGACCGCGGCCAGCCCGGGCCGGCCCGCCTCCTCCAGGGCCTGGGCGCGGCAGCGGGCGGAGCTCCGCGGCTCTCCGGCGAGCCGGTACGCGGCCGCGGCCCGGCTCCAGCGCCCGGCGTCCTCGTGCAGGCGTCCCAGAGCCAGAGCGGCCTTCGCCGGCTCGCCCGCGGCGCGGAAGCAGCGCGCCGCGGCCTCGGGCTCGCCGGCCTCCATCCAGAGCTCCCCCGCCTTTCCCGGGTCGCCCGCCTCCTCGGCCGCCCGGGCGGAGGCGACGCTGGCTCTCCGGCGCTCCCCGGCGCGCTCCCAGCAGCGGGCGGCGTCGGCGTGGCGGCCGAGGATCTCCCAGGCGGTTGCTGCCTCTTTCCAGGACTTCCGGGCCTCCAGGAGGCGGATCTCGCAGAGCCGCGCCTCCTGCTCCAGGCCGGCTTCCCGGTACAGGGCGGCAGCCTCCGGCAGCCGTCCCAGGCGTTCGAGGAGAGGCGCCTGCCGCGCCGCCCTGTGCAGGCCCGTCCAGCGGGCGAGGGCGCCGCTCCAGTTCTCCCGCTCCTCGTCGGCGCGGGCCAGGGCCTCGGCTTCCTTCTCGGCCCTCCCGGCCCGGCGGTAGCACTCGGCTGCCTGCCGGAGGTGCCCGCGCTCCAGGAACCAGTCCCCTTCCCGCTCCCACTCCGCGGGCGAGGCGGTGGCGCGGAACAGCCGGGCCAGGCCCTCCACGGTCTCCCGCTCCAGCCAGCCGCGGAACCGCCCGTCGCTCCAGAACGGGTGCGGCTCCGGCCCTTCGTAGATCGCGAGATGGCGGCGGGCGCGGGTCACCGCCACATAGAGGTGCTGGAGAAGGCGCTGGAAGCGGGGCTCGCGGTCCAGGCGGGCCTCGGAGAGAGTACCGGCGACACGCCCGAAGCGCTCGAGCAGGTCCTGGTCCGGCCCGAGGAGCTTCCACAGGATCACGGTGTCGAACTCCAGCCCCTTGGCCTCGCGCACGTCGAAGATCCGGCTGCTGCCGAGCCGGCGGCGCAGGGGCTCGGCCTCCTCCTCGGTCGTCAGCACGCCGCAGCGCGGGCCGAACCCCTCGATGGCGGCGAGCACCGCCTCCTCGGCGGCCGGCACCTCGATGGGGACCGGCCCGTCCAGCGCGGCCTCCTCGGGCTCGTCCTCCTCCGTGCGGCCGAAGACCTCGCGCCGCAGCAGGAGGAGGGCGTTGGCCACCTCCACCAGCGGCCGGACGCTGCGCAGGTTGCGCCGCAGGCGCAGCACCTCCGGGGCTTCCCGCCGCGTCCGACCCTCCCGCCGAGACTCTGTCTTGCCGACCAGGCGGCGCACCTCGGCCCAGCGGAAACCGCTGGGCTGGACGATCTGCTGCGTGTCGCCGGTGAGGAGGACGCCGGAAAGGTCCGGCCGGCGCGACAGCGCGAGCACGAAGGCCACTTCCAACTCGGTGAGGTCCTGGACCTCGTCGCACACGACCACGTCCCAGGTCCGGCCCTTGCTCTTGCGCAGCGCGGAGAACGCGCGCCGGCAGAGGTCGATGCGGTCGCTTCGCCCCTCCTCGGCGAGCCATTCCTGGTAGCGCTGGGCCACGCGGTAGATCTCCGGCCGGACGTCCACGAAGAGCGGAGCGCGTTTCTTCCCCAGCTCGAAGTAGGCCGCCTCGTCGAGCATGGGCTGGCCGAGGTCGAGACAGGCCCCCTTGAGGATGCTCCGCAGCTCCTCCCAGACGAGGGCCGGATCGAGCGACTTCCCCGACCGGCCCGACCGGCGAAACCACTCGCGGAAGAGGGGCTCGGTCATTTCGGGCGTGGAATGGTCGCCGGCCAGGGAACGGTACAGATCGGCGAAAGTGAAGAAGTTGGCCTGCCGGACTTCGGCGCCACGCGCGGCAGCCAGGTCGCGGTAGAGCTGCCGCGCGTGCTCCACCAGGGCGGGGCTGTAGGAGAGATAGAGGGCCGAGGAGGACGCGGCGGCCAGCCGGTGCACCGAGATCGTGGTCTTGCCGCTGCCCGCGCTGCCAGCGAGCAGCACCGGTCCCGGGGTGCGGAGGATCTCGTACTGCTCGCGCGTGAGCTTGATCTCCAGCTCCTCGCCACCGCGGTCGAGGAGGCGCTGGAACTCCTCTTCCCCGGCCAGGGCATCGGGCTCCAGCACGTACCAGCGAACCCCGGAGGCTTCTTCGGCGCGGATCTCCAGACCCTCCGGAGGGAGGAGGAACTGGAGGAGAGGCTCGGCCCGCTCCGCGGGAGCCTGCGCGAGGACCTCCTCGAAGGTTGCCTCCGGATGGGGCGGCGGCTCGTCGATGTCGAACTGCTCGACCGCCGCCAGCTCCAGGAACTCGGCCTCGGGAAAGCGGTTGCGGCGGGCGATCCGGTCGACGTCGTCGTGCTGCACCCAGTCCCAGACCTGGAGATGGGGGACGATCCGGCCCGGATCGGCGCCGCCCAGGGGCGAGCGCGCCATGGTGAACAGGAGCCGGTCGCCGGAGTCGGTCCGCGCCTCGTAGACCGGGCGGGCCACCCCCTGCAGGCGCTTGACGCGGGTGCCGCCTCCCCAGCGGCCGTCGCGCAGCAGGCGGAGCGCCTTCCAGACCCCGGCGCGCCCGGGCTTGCCGCTCTCCCGGAGCCTCCGGTAGAGGTCCGGGTGGAGGAGGACCGGGAAATTCAAGCGAGCTTCCGCTCGCCGGGCGCGGGCCTCACGATGACCTCACGATCATGCGCTCGTCGCCCATCCGCCGGGTGGCGCCGGTGGAGTCGAGGTGCTCCAGGAGAGGGATGGCCCACTTGCGGCTCAGGCCGAAGCGGTCCTTGAAGTCGGCCACGGAGAAGCGGTCCCAGGAGGTGGCGAGCAGGTCGCGCTTGAGCCCCTGGACCGCGGAGGCGGCGAGGATCAGGCCGTCCGGCAGGCGGATGAGCTGCCCGCGGGCCACGAGGTGGCGGACGACCCCGTCCAGGATCTGCGGCTTGGCGTTCAAGGCCAGCGACAGCTCGCTCGGCGACGGCGGGGTGAGCCCGCCCTTGTCGAACCGCTCGACCACGGCCGTGGCGAGCTTCGACTCCTCGCCCGTGAGCTGGGCGCTCCGGCCGGGCAGGGTCACCTGGTCCCCCTGCACCGTGAGCACCTTCTGCGCCTCCAGCCATCCGAAGTAGACCGGCGCCAGGTCAGCCGCCCGGCCGCGGAGGATGCGCCGCGCGGCTTCGGCTTTCGGCATGGCCTCGGCCAGCCGGTCCTTCTGGAAGTACTCCTTGAGCACGCGGCGGGCCCGCTCTGTGACCCGCTGCACGGCCGCGGGGGCGATCCACCGGCCCTCTCCGGGGACTGCGATCAACTTCTGCGCGGACGCGAGCTTGCGCAGCTCGGTTTCGACCTGGGCAGGGCGCACGCCCAGCCGCCGGGCCAGGGCGGGCGCGTCGACCCCGCGCTCGCCCGCCTCCACGGCCCAGAACGCGAGGGCGGAGCGGAGATCCCCCTGGAGCGCGGTCAGGGCCTGTCCGAGGATCGTGCCCCGGTGCCGGCGCCACTGCGGATCGAGGACCTCTCCTCCGCCGAGCGTGGCGGCGGGGGAGGGGCGGCGCACGATGTAGCGGTCGCCGCGCACCGCCGAGACCGGAGCCTGCAGACGGATCTCCACCGGCCCTGTCTCCCCCGGCTGGAGCCCGTTCCCGGAGAGCGGCCGCATCCGGCCGAGCACCTCGCTGGCAAAGAGATGGAGGCGGACGGGCAGGAAGCCGCGGACAGGGCCGGGCGCGTCCGGCAGCAGGGTGAAGCGCCCGAGCAGGCTGGTCGTGGCCGCGAATGCCTCGGGCGCGCCGAGCTGCATGCCGCGCCCCAGCTCCTCCAGGGCGACGCCGGTGAGCTGGAGAGAGGTGCGCTCCCCGGCCTCCGCCGCCTCGTGCGGCTGGCCGTGGACCTGGACGCTCCGCACCCGCGCCTTCTGGCCCCGGGGGAGCACCTCCAGCGTGTCCCCCGGCCGGACCTCGCCGCTCGCCAGCGTCCCGGTCACCACGACCCCGAGCCCCCGGAGGTGGAAGGCGCGGTCCAGCGGGAGCCGCGCCGGCCGCTCCGGATCCGTCGCGGTGGCGTGCCGTCCCGCGAGCTCCACCAGGGCGGTCTTGAGCTCGGGGATGCCCTGGCCCGTGGCGCTCGACACCGGCAGGACGGCCGAGCCCGCGAACGGGGTGCCCGCGAGCAGCTCCTCGACCTCGAGCTGCGCCAGCTCCAGGAGGTCGGACGAGACCAGGTCCACCTTGGTCAGGGCGACCAGCCCGGCCGGGATGCCGAGCAGGGAGCAGACCGCCAGGTGCTCCCGCGTCTGGGGCTTCACCCCTTCGTCCGCCGCCACCACGAGCAGCATGACCCGGATGCCGCCGAGCCCGGCCAGCGCGTTGTGGAGGAACCGCTCGTGTCCGGGGACGTCGATGAAGCCGATCTGGAGGTCGTCCCCATCCAGGTGATCGACCAGGTGGGCGAACCCGATGTCGATCGTGATGCCGCGGGTCTTTTCCTCGGCCCAGCGGTCGCAGTCGATGCCGGTCAGGGCGAGGACCAGGCTGGTCTTGCCATGGTCGATATGGCCGGCGGTGCCGACGATGGCCCGGTGCATCACTTGCCCGTCAGGACCTCGCGCGCGATGCGGTTGATGACGGCGCCGTCGGCCGAGCTGCCGAAGCGGCCCAGCATCTCCTTCATCACCGGGCCGATCGCCGCCGGCCCCGAGAGACCGTGCTCATCCACCAGGGCCTGGACAGCGGCGCGGATCTGCCCCTCGTCCACCTGCACCGGCAGGTAGGCTTCGAGCATCTTCGCCTCCGAGTCCTCCTTGGCGGCCAGCTCCTCGCGCCCGCCGTTGCGGTACTGGGCCGAAGCCTCCTCCCGCTGCTTGATCGCCTTGCGGACCAGCGAGACGAACCCCGCCTCGTCCACGTCGCTCCCGCGGCGGATGCGCTCGTTCTTGATCTCGGTCAGGAGCATCCGCAGGGTGCTCAGGCGCTCCTTCTCCCCGGCCTTCATGGCAGTCTTCACGTCGGCTTCGATGCGCTGCTGCGGTGTCGTCGTCGTCATAGCCCGGATTATACGTTGGACTGATACTGAGAATGTATTATCATTTCTCCCGTGGAGCGGGACACGCAGCAGCGGCGGGCGATCAGGGCGGCCATCGAGGAGGCCGACCGGCCCCTGGCGCCGCAGGAGGTTCTGGACGCGGCGCGCTCCCACTCGCCCGGCCTGGGGATCGCCACGGTCTATCGCACCCTCAAGGCCGGGGTCGAGGGGGGCTGGCTGCGGCAGGTGGACCTGCCGGGAGAGGCGCCGCGCTACGAGGTTACGGGCAAGAGGCACCACCACCACTTCCACTGCCGCGCCTGTGACCGGGTCTACGAGATCGAAGGCTGTCCCCAGGGCCTGCGCGGCCTCACACCGCCGGGCTTCTCGCTGGAGGAGCACGAGGTGGTCCTGTATGGGAGGTGCGCGGAGTGCTCGCAGTGAGGATCGCTCTGCTGGTCCTCTTGGCCCTGGGCTGCCGGACCGCTCCCGAGGGGGATCGGATCCGGGTGGCCGTGAGCGTCCCACCCCAGGCCGACCTGGTCCGCAGGATCGGCGGAGACCGGGTCGAGGTCGAGGCCCTGGTCGCGCCGGGCGCCTCGGACGAGGACCTCTCCCTCAGCCCGCGCAAGGCCGTGGCGCTGGAGCGGACCGACCTGTACGTCAAGGTCGGCCATCCCGCCTTCACCGTCGAAGCCCGCTACGTCGATCCGTTCCTGGCGCGGCACCCCCGAGTCCGCGTGGTGGACATGTCCCGCGGCATGGACCTCCACCACGAAGAGGAAGATGACGGACACGGCCATGAGGGTGACCCCCACGTGTGGGTGGCGCCGAAAACCATGACAATCGCGGCCCGGAACATCGCCGCCGCCCTCTCGGAGGCCGACCCGGAGCACGCCGCCGAGTACCGGGCGAACCTGGCGCGCTTCCTGGAGGACGTCCGCCGCCTGGACAGCGAGATCCGCGCCCGTCTTGAGGGAGGGCAACGCTCTTTCCTGGTCTACCACCCGTCCTGGGGCTACTTCGCCCGGCAGTACGGGCTGACGCAGATCGCCATCGAGGCGGACGGCAAGGAGCCGGGAGCGGCCCGCCTGATCCGGCTCATCGAGCGGGCGCGGCAGGAGGGCGCGGAGGTGGTGCTCGTCCCCGCAGGCTACTCCCGCGAGAGCGCGCAGGTCCTCGCGGAGGCGATCGGCGGCCGGATCGTCACCGCGGACCCACAATCGCCGGACTGGGAGGAGACCCTCCTCCGCATCGCGGAGGCGCTTTGAGATGACTGAGCCCCTGATCCAGGTCCGCGGCGTCACCTTCGGCTACGGCCGGGAGGTGGTGCTCGACAACGTGGACCTGGACATCCAACCCCGTGACTTCCTGGCGATCATCGGCCCCAACGGCGGCGGCAAGACCACCCTGGTCAAGGTGATCCTCGGCCTGCTCCGCCCCTGGTCCGGGCAGGTGATCTCCCGGGTCCCCCGAGGGCATCTGGGGTACGTGCCTCAGTTCTCGACCTTCGACCGCAACTTCCCCCTGCGGGTGCGGGACGTGGTGCTCATGGGCAAGCTCGGCCGCCGCGGCCTGCTCCGGCGCTACACCCGGGAGGACCGGGAGGACGTGGACCGCATCCTCGAGCGTCTCAAGCTCGTGGACATCGCCCGCGCCCACGTGGCCGAGGTCTCCGGTGGCCAGCTCCAGCGCGTGCTCATCGCCCGCGCCCTGGCCGGCGACCCGGAAGCCCTGTTCCTGGACGAGCCCACCGCTTCGATCGACGCCGAGTCGCGGGAGGTCCTGAGCCAGGTCCTGGAGGAGCTCAACCAGCGCATCCCCATCGTGGTGGTCACCCACGACGTGACCTCGATGTCGCCGAAGGTGGGGCGGATCGCCTGCATCAACCGGCGGCTCTTCTATCACGGCGAGGAGATCGACCAGCACGTCCTCGAAGAGGTCTACGGCTGCCCGGTCGAGCTCGTGGCCCACGGGGTGCCCCACCGGGTCCTCCATCACCATCACTGACATGCCCTCGTTCTTCGACGCTCTCTCCTACGAGTTCCTGCGCAACGCCCTCCTGGCGGGGGTGATCGCCAGCGTCCTGTGCGGCGTGGTCGGCACCTTCGTGGTGGTGAAGCGGCTGGCCTTCCTGAGCGACGGCCTGAGCCACGCGGCCTTCGGCGGCATGGGCGTCTGCTACTACCTGGGGATCGACCCGCTGATCGGCGCCGTCTCCCTGGCCCTGGCCGCCGCCCTGGGGCTGGGAGCCCTGAACAGCGAGACCGTCCGCTCCTACGACACGATGATCGGCGTGCTCTGGGCCGTGGGCATGGCCGTGGGGATCGTCTTCCTCTACCTGACGCCGGGCTACGCCCCGAACCTGATGACCTGGCTGTTCGGGAACATCCTCCTGGTCTCGCAGAGGGATATCTTGTTCGTCCTGGTCTTCGCGGTCTTCGTCCTGGGGATCCTGGCCCTCTTCTTCCAGGGGATCGTGGCCGTGGCCTTCGACGAGGTCTTCGCGAGGGTCCAGGGGGTGCGGGTGCGGCTGCTGATGTCGCTCCTCCTGACCATGATCGCCCTGTCGGTGGTGGTCCTGATCCAGGTGGTGGGGATCATCCTGGTGGTGGCGCTGCTGACGATCCCCCCTGCGATCGCCCTGATGCTCTTCAAGGATCTGCGCGGGGTGATGGTCTGCTCGGTGCTGGTGGGGGTGGGGATCACCCTGGGCGGGCTGGCGCTGTCCTTCTACCACGACCTCCCCTCGGGCCCGGCCATCATCCTGCTCGGCGCGGCTCTGCTGGCCGTGGTCTTCACCGCCAAGAAGCTGACCGGCGAGGCCCCCCGCCTGCTGCCGGTGTTCCGGCGGCGCTAGGCCCGGGAGCGGCTGCACCCGTCGGTAAAAGAGATTCACCCGCGGGTGGAGCCTCTCCTCAAGGCACGCTGATTGCTGATAGATCGGCAGGCCCGGTTCTGCTCCGGCCGGGCTCCCACCGAACTGCGATAGGAGGTATCCGCATGAGCTTGCTTCCCAGAAAGGACATCGAGCCGCTTCTCCGGGCATCCGGGGGGCCTTGCGTCTCCATCTTCCTGCCCACCTTCCGTGCCGGCGGGGAGAGGCAGCAGAACCCGATCCGCCTCAAGAACGTGGTCCGCGACGTCGCGGAGCGCCTGGAGGAGGACTGGGGGATGCGCAGCCCGGACGCGGACGAGCTGCTGGACCCCGTGAAGCGGCTCATCGACGACAACTCCTTCTGGCTCCACCAGAGCGACGGGCTCGCCCTGTTCCTCGCGCCGGACATGTTCAAGAGCTTCCGACTGCCGGTGCAGCTCAACGAGCTGGCCGTGGTGGAGAAGCGCTTCCATCTCAAGCCGCTCCTCCCCCTGCTCTCCGGCGATGGCGACGGCCACTTCTACATCCTGAGCCTCAGCCGCAAGAACATCCGCCTGCTCAGCGGCTCCCGCTTCCGGATCGATGAGATCGACCTGGAAGCCCAGGGCGTCCCAACCAGCTTCACCGAAGCCTTGGGCGAGCTGGAGCGGCGCCAGACCCACATGCAAGCCAGCACCAGCAGCAAGACTCCGCACCGCTTCTCCATGGGGCCGCGGGGCGGGCCGGTCTTCTCCGGCCACGGCACGGGCGAGGACGACCTCGGGGCCGAGCTGCGCAACTACTTCGAGCGCTTCGACGACGCTCTGGCCAGGATCGACATCGACCGCAAGGCGCCCGTCGTGCTCGCCGGGGTGGAGTACCTGCTCCCCATCTATCGCGACGCGGCGACCACGCTGCAGAACATCTGCGAGGACGCCTTGAGGGGGAACATGGAGGGGGAAAAGCCGGACGACCTCCACGCCGCCGCCTGGGAGATCGTCGAGCCCCACTTCCTGCAGGAACGGCGCAAGGCCGCCGAGCGCTTCGGAGACCTGAGCAGCTCGGGCCGCTCGTCCACCGACCTCAACGAAGTCCTGCCGGCCATCCATGACGGCCGCGTCGAGTCCCTGTTCGTGGCCCGCGGCGTCCGCGTCTGGGGCAGCTATGACGGGGACAAGCGCAAGATCTTCTTCCAGGAGGATCAGGGCGCTCCGCGCAACGGCAACGAGGACATCCTCGACCTCGCCGCGGTCCAGGCCTACCTCCACGGCGGGAAGGTATTCGTGGTGGACCAGCAGGAAGTGCCCGAGGGGAAGCCGCTGGCGGCGGTCTTCAGGTATTAGTAAAGACCCCCTCTCCCGTGAAGCGGGGGAGGGCAGGGGAGGGGCTCTTTTTGCGACGGATTCCGGAGCAACAGGAGATCCGGGGAGCGCAGGGTGCCGCGCTCGGGCACTCGGGACGTTCTGCCCCCGGGCGGAATACCTCGTACCCGCTGCTCATGACGCGCCCGTACCCTGGACGGCCCGCCCCCGGCGCGGATGGCCCGGCCCCAGCTCGTACGACGCGCAACCGCCGCGGCTGACCTGTCCACAATGGATACGGCCTCCTACCCGGCGCGCACGGCCCGCACGCCGCGGGGCCGCCTCGTACCCGCCGGGTAGGGCTTCGTACCCGAAGCTCAGGACTTGCCCGCGCAAGTTGTGCCTCGTACGCGCAGAGTAGGGTTTGCTACCCTGCGCGTACGCCTCGCCCCCGAAGGGGCTGAAGCCCACTCTGAGGGTATGACCTCATACCCTCAGGTCGCGGCCCGTTCCCCCGATGGGGAGGCCTTCCCCAGCGAGGAAGGCCGGCAAGGATGCCGGCGCTCCCAGGGAAAGAA